>Ga0335072_10004120_pt1 | contig 21697 bp, 18 predicted proteins | sample Lox_Sample_21_FD_206725 | JGI IMG/M metagenome (GOLD analysis project Ga0335072, IMG submission 206725) | Soil microbial communities from Loxahatchee National Wildlife Refuge, Florida, United States - Lox_Sample_2.1 | ecosystem: Environmental > Terrestrial > Soil > Wetlands | place: USA...
TCAATCATACAAGAGAAATCACAGCAAGCCAGTCGTCAATCCTGAACAATTTCGTCATGAAAAGCTTGACATAACATCTCACGCCTACTGCAATCCATGATAAAATCAAGAATGTGATTGCAACTGCTTCAACTTGTGGACCACGGTTCTCGATAGCCATAGCGAAGTCGTCAACAGAACTGCGTAAAGGTAAAGGTAGCTTCCGAAGAAATTGAACCCAGGAAGACAATCGAGAGTCGTCGAGCTACATGATGAACTGGGCGATGCGTTCGAGATGTATATATACAAAATGGCCTACGCATGGTGACTTGGTCCTCAAACCGTCAACAGTTAGAGGTTAACAGCTTTGGCCTCGGACACACATACCGAGGCATCCTGGCGCGGTCTGTGCAGACAGCCGACGTATGTAGGGGTGAGTCCGAAAGTGTGGGGCCCCACACTTTCGGATGGTACGGGCCGCTATGAAATACTGGGGACCCCATGGGGCAGTTAATTTCCTTCGTCTCTGCGGGCATAAATAGATAGACACACCACAAACTTCGGAATCAGCCCTAGCCTTCTCTGCAAATCTCTCAAAAAAATTGCGAATACCCAATATATGATCTGGAACGCCAAAATATAGGCTTTGCGCAAAATATAATGACCCTTATTCTCAGGGATAGTGTAGTTTTCTATTTTCGAGTGTCTAGATTAGATGTCAGTGCTCGCTAGTCGTTCCTGCAGAATCAGCGACCGCAGTCACACCTCCTTTTTATTTCGCATAGCCCAACAAAGAGGATCTCTTTAACTGGGAATTTTCTGATTCCAGGATAGGCGGCTTACCTTAGCTCATAGTATCCTACTAAGGTCACCGGCATTATATTTGATTGGTTTCCAAGACACGTTATAGTAACTGGGCTGGATTCCAGCCAAGTAGATGAATCATACGAACTTAAGCAACGAAGACAGGAGTACATCATCATCCCGCAACGCAAATACCATTTTCGTAAGGCAATTTTATCTTTCTGGCTTTTTCAGGGTTAGCAGTCAGCGTCAGTCATAATGGGTGATATTAAGCCCCTAAATCCTATCATAGGAGTCTCCCAATTAGGAAATTTCTTTAACGTAATTAAAACACACATGCCGTGCACGGGTCTGTGCGGTTTGGTGGTTGACGTACTGTACGCAAGAGCCGGCTACCGAGGCCGCCTCAGCCATTTAGCCAACCCCTATGCCATTTTGACAGCGGCACATTAGGGTCAGCTTGCGCAAGGGCCAAAGAGCGACCGTAACCTACCGAGCAACACACTTTCGCCTCGGGCAGCAAACTTACCGAGGCTGAGATGTATACAGCCACACAGCTTTGAGCCTGGTTTGCTACAATTGAACGCTGGAGGCTTGAATGTGTCTCCAGGCGACTAGGTTACCCACCTGTATTTCATTATCAGTCTACTTACTAAGCTATTACTAAATATTACAGGCTACAGCTCTATGCTAAGGTGAACCCCCGTTTTTGGTGCTAGTTCGACATGTTTGTATGTACTTTTGAAGTCGGTTGGCAAGAGCCTGTCATCAGCCACCACATCGCCATGCACGATGACTTCAAATGATACGCCGTGGCTGTCACGGCGGCAACTTGGGAAGAGTATGGTGTGCCGGCATTGGCAAGACGTTGCTCGAAGGAGCAAGAACTATGCACAGAGAACTCGAATATGCACAAAGTGTGTGGCGCTCGGGCCTGCTATGCGAGTTCGCTAAGGAAAGGCGTAGCGAGTACCGAATGAAGCAGTGAATGATTGGCGGTGATGACCAGCAATATCATATGTCACGTGATCACCCGTGATATTGGCAATGTCCTTTGCTTTTTCTACTTATGTCCTCCTTGTTGCTAGTTTCGATAATCGATTTCATTTTCGCAAACTTGGCTTGAAATTGCCCTTCAATCTCCGCGCGGTCGCCGCCTAGCTACATCCCCTAAATAGGAACGATATGAATTAAACTCTCTGATCTAAACCAGCTTAGCGGCCGGCAAAATTTCCTCAAATCCTCCTCAGCGATTTAAGCAGCAGGTATCTCAAATCAAACTCTCTCTGCCCAGCACCAAAGTCAGCATCAAACCATGCAAACCATTGAATGTATCCCCCAAGAAGTTTAGCATCAAATACTCCCCCCAATTCAATAGTCTTAAATCATAATCATAATCTCAAGCCAAAATCTCTGGCCTCAGACTAAGTGGTATCAAGTTATACGTTCTCTTTGTCAAATCTTCGCTATCGTGTTCAATGGTACATAGACTCTGGCGGCGGCACTTCTCTTTTTCTACTTCCTCCTTCTTCTAGTTGCTAATATTTGCCACTTTCTTAGGGGATAGCAGTGCCATTATGATCGACATTCACGTTTCAAAGCAGTTGCACTAGCTCATTGTATCGCCTTACGTGCTCGCTATAGTCATTCTCTAGATTGCAGGTTTATTTCTCCTCGTGGGCACGAAAGGTGCGTTGGGCAGCTCGATTTTGTTCGCGGAAGCGCTAGTTAGATGGCGTTAATTCGAACTGCAAGGCGAACTAGATGCCGGAAAGACGTCGAAGAAAGAAGGTAGTGGTCAAATTGGAAGGGTCAAACTCACTTTAAGTTAACAGCGGCGCACAGAATAGCCTACACTTACATACTTCCAATACCTAAAAAAGCATATACTCTATATACAATTTATCGAATGGAAAAGGTATCTTCGTGGATAAGAAGACTTCTACTGGAGGAAATGACACGCATGCTGCGAGTGTGAATAAGCAAAGAGGTTCTATACCAATGGCCACACAAGATATGCGCATGTTCTTCGATCATCTTTCTCTCCAAGCGCGAGCTAGTGGGGCATATCATTGTGCGCCTTCGTCAGGGCGCTCACGACAATGCAGTAGCAAGCCTTGTATGAATTGCCATTGGCTGAGCCATCAGCATTAAGATTGGTCGATATTTTGAGGGCAACACTGCAAGGCTACCTGGTGTGTTCAGAGATCAGAGAAACGAGTGTTTAGTCGCCTCAGGGTACCTCTAGTAGGCCAGATAGAGGCGACCGTGCAGGCGGCGAGAGAACTTATTAGAGGGAAGGATTGGGGAGAGCGACATGCTTAATTCCAATTGTGTATTGTGCTTAGAAGAAAGCATGATAATGACTGGAAAGCCAAGGAATTCAAAGAAACTGGGAAGATCAATTTCCCTTCAACTAAGCAGTAAATTGGCACTGTGGCTATAAATTTTAATTAGACAGAATTTTCATTGAGAACCCAAGCTTCTAGTCTCACTCTTTAGGTCAACAATAGGGGTTAGAAGAGATATACTGTGGAAATGCAATGGAGCATGTATGCAGGGTTAGTAGGAAGATCTCTTGGTAGCGCCCTTCATTGGTTTTGTATTTCCTTTGGAGTATGTCCCTGTAGGCGATTTTGTGACTCCTTGAAGATGTCTTCCTCTCAGGAATGTGCATAGATGCAGCATGATATTAGTTAATTTGCGTTTCTCTATACTGGATTAAATCACTGCCGGTGCGTTCAACGAGCTGAGATGAAGGTGGTTAATGTTCTTCTAGGTCACTTGTTGCAATACGCATATTATTTTTCATACACCCAAATGGTCGCCTATTTCTACCGCTGCAGCAGGCACCCAACAACGGTGCCCGAACTGCCACGCTCGGCAAGTATTATCCGTAGTCTGACTACTTCTTTCCAGTCACCGGCCCAGCAACCACACTCATCGACCTTCCGCATTCAGACATCGTAAGAAAAAGCCGCGCCGCCCGTTTTGGTCCAGTCGAGATGTCAGCATGCGACAGCTGGCTGGGTTGTTGCGGCTTTTCTGATTTGCATTTCCTCTTTTGATCTCCTTCCTCATTATTCAGGTCCACGTACGTCTAAGACATGGACCTGCCGTTTAAGCTACTTCACCTGATCTGTACTATCTCCGGAGTTTCCCTAGATTCTATCGCAAACACAATTTGATCACTGACCAGCTCTCTTCTGAGATTGCCGTCTTCTAGGACGATCCCGCTGGCCATGCCTTTGCCGAACTTATGACAGAGGAACAAAGACTGAGTTCTTTGTCAAGCTGCTGAAGACCAATTAACAGGAATTATGGCGACGCCTCAACGCCCTACAGTTCCTCGTACGGCCAGCTATGCCTCTACGGCCTCTAATCATAGCGGAAACGATGCGTGGAGTCGTTCTCGAGCGGTGGCACGGCGGCTCTCAATGGAGGAATACTACAACAGCCAGGCCAACCCTACGCCACGTCGCGATTCGGTATCCTCGAATAATGATACTTTCGACGATCCGCCATCCTACGATGTTGCAATTAATGGCCTTAATCTCCCGGTAACGCGATTGAAGATTCAACCTCGAGAAGACCAAGGCAAAGAACAACTTCCGGCATACTCGTGCTCAATCATGATACGTGCAATATTCTCAAAGAAAATGGAGCTGGAAACTGCTGTGCATACAGCTTTCGACAGAAAATGGTATCAAGTGTACGCGGAGTTACAAGGAACGGCATTAAGGTTTTACAAAGTCAAAAGTGCAGGTATATTTGCCAGCGGGGGAGGCCCGAATACAAGTGCAGATGACCCACCATACTTAAAGCCAGGAGAGCTGTTAAAAATATACTCACTCCAGTATGCCGAAGTTGGCATTGCTGCGGACTATTTGAAGTAGGTTGCAGGCAAGAGAACAATATTTTTGGACCAAATACTAAAGCTCTAGGCGGCCATATGTGATCCGTGTTCGAGTCGAAGCCGACCAGTTCCTCCTTTCCTGTGTGGAAATCGAGACTTTTCTCATGTGGCTCGAATCCCTCACTGCTGCTATCGATCTCGCACCGCCGCTTGACGAGCGAAAATTACCCAAAGATACCAGCTATCCTTATAGACACAGGCGGACCGGTCTTACAGCTGAGACAATACCAGAAGAATCAATAGTTCCGCCAAGCGTAGCAGAACTGCGCAACGACGATAGCCGAAGTGAAAGGAGTGAAACATCCTCAAGCCGACCTTCCACAGGTACAGAATCAGTCGCATTAGAAGACATCCTCCTCTCCGGCCCCCCAGCCAACAGGCAAAGGACATCTGCACGACGCCCTCCCACAGCCGCTCATCCCTCACAATTCATCAACTACGCCAACCCCCATCCGCCACCTCCAACAAGCGTACCCCGGCAAGCCTATCCTCTTCAAATCGCCTCCTCTGCCTCGGAATCCCACCCCGATATCACCCCCGACGGCAAATGGCGCCCTGTCCACAATTGGTCTTCGCGCCACGATCTAGTCTACGCCAAGCGCTGCATGGCCGTGCTGCTTTCCAACACGCCTCGGAAAACAAACCTCGTCATCATGCGCGGCAGGCAGTGGATTGTGGACTGGGCTACGGGGGCGTTGACGCGCTGGGAGCCGCCTGCGTATGACCCGCCTGACTATACAGAGATGGTAGGGCCATGGCAGACTTTGGGGCTAAATGGGAGTTTCTTGCGATCGTGAGGGGATGGGAGGGGTGGTGTCTGTGCTGGAGTTCGGCGGGAGTGCTGCCTTCTTTTTATTCGGTCATGCATTGGTTTGGTGATGCGCATTTTCATCGCGGAGAGAGGTTGCATTAAAAAAAAAGTCGCATTTACTGTATATACGCTCTTGAACTGGACTAGAATATCACATGTACCGCCCTACCTGCCTGCCTATCTCAATCCTTTAACGCCTATTGGAATTCCATGCTACCTTCCAATCCCAAGCCTAAACCCCGCCCATCTCCACCTCCCTCACCTCCCTCACCACCGAATTTAAGCCTCCCACCTCCCCCGCGAGCTTCCCATCCGCCTCTTCTAGATCCCTCACACACCCCTCCAGCCCCTCCATAAGGTGTTCAATCTCCGCTCTCTGCTCCAGAATCGTCTGGTACAGCGTCGCGTTCTGCGACTGCGTCGTTTGCAGCTTCGCGTTCAGTTGGGATTGTGCGCTTGCGAGTGTTGGCGACAGGTGGGCGGCAAGGATTTGCGAGGGGGGCAGGAGATGGGGCCTTTGGTAGGTGGTTGTTAGTGTGGGAGTGGACTTGCGCAGGGGAGGAAGGGGGAGGAGAGTGGTGGGGTAGCGGATGGGGTTGGGGAAAGAGACATACGGCGTAGGCGGTACTTCATCCGCTACAGCGCGTGCTTTCCGCCGCGAGGCATCTTGTACTAGCTCTTCTAGCGCATTCAGGTTCTCGATGACGTTTCGTTCTCTGATGAGGGCTTCGAAATCTCTCTGGGAGAATGGTGTTAGTTCTTGAGTGATTGTATTGCTGAGCGATTGCCCGTATGTGCTTGCTGGGATTGTAATTGATATGTTTGAGAAGGTGAAATTATGAGAATGGGAAGAGTAGGAAGAGTATGAGATGTCTACAGAGTTGATAGCTCGGATGTATGAGGCCTGAGAACACACCTGCGCGAAGCCCTCTAGCCGCTCAATCATCGCCTTATGCAATCCCATGAGATTCTCCGGCGCATTCGTCGCGATTGTAGGGAAACATGCTGCAAAGTTGTCGTATGAGATTGTTCGGAGTGTTGTGGAGAGGGTCATTTGGTACAGATTCAGGAAGGCGGTTGCACGTGGACCTGGGATCTGCGCTGTCGGCGGCTCAGGGAGGGGACTGGGCAATTGTCTCTCGAGCTTGGTTGGCTCTGCCGGTATTGGGCCTGCAGATGGCATTGCCTATATGGTGAAAGGTGAGGCGGGCTGTGGAAGTTGCGTTCTTGATTATGTTTACTTTGGAAAAGTCGCGGTTGCCGGTCGCGACTTTAGCGCGAGGCTGCAGTTAACTCCTGAGGCATCCAGCCTTGCGTAGCTGAAGCTGAACAAGTGCTCGATTCGTGAAGGGAATCACATCTATAGCTCATATTTAAGGGCCACCGATTTCGATGCTGGTGCTTATTTGATGAAGTGAAAATTGTGTGCTATCGCACCTGCTTCTCCAGAAGATTCAATTACAGCTGACGTTCTATAAGTTACACCACTAGCCATGAGTTTTCTATTAACTTATGAGGAGTGATTTCATATTACATCAAGAATAGCGTGTCTATATATTCTTTTATTTAGATTTCTATATTAATTTCGCGATTCAATTAATTGAACTCAGCTGCTGTAGGACGGTAACGTAGAACGTTCATATACAGAGAGACATCTTTGTTTAGTGAGTTGGCGAGCCTCGTACAATTGGCGCTATCTTCAATGCCACTATTGGCAGGTCTGCCGCCCATCTAATGCAAGCCACAGCGCTTCGAGCCAGATCCTGACGTGCGACATGTGCGACATTTATCAATATTTTGCGGCACGTGGGAGACTTCCCGGTTAACCCTAGCCCGCAGCCATAGGGCAGATGGGCTACCGCGCTTCTCCATCGAACAGCCGTCGACAGCTTGCAACACATCGCTCATCATAAAAGAATTCGGACGCATCTACTCGAGGCATGCTAGACGAATCCTAATCTAAAGATAGGTTTGCGGATATCCTAGAACCCTCTGCCGCGACCTTCTATGCCCACAGTGGCACTGATGGATAGTGGCCGCGTCGGTCTATTCCTAACGCGCTATGGTAGGTGCTTTATCTCTCGAATCCATCACCGGCTTCCTTTATTGCCTTCGCAATAAAATAACTAAACTTGCTTTCTATAGTGGAACAGGATCAAAGGCAAGTCAAAGGATAATGATCAGCCAAAGGCTCCCGCCTCCTCTTCTCAGCAAGTTCGCCCGACAACAAGGCTTATCGCGTCCTCGCCTCCAGACCAAAACCTGCCAGCTTCCACACACTCGCGCAAGGGCCTCTCACAAATTTCGCTTGGCTTACCACCGACAGTGGCTTCAGGTCAACCACTAGCTTGTAATGAGTCTGTTAATACCTCGCCAGTGTTACCAGTTCGACCTAGCCCACAAAATCTAGCAGTCGGAAGGAAATTACAAGGGACTAGAGCACAGGGACCACTCATCCTGAACGCTGGACGTCGTGGAGATCCTCTAGGATTGCACGTGTTACACGAGCCAGATGAGCCTCGAAAATTCGATATAATATTTGTACATGGTCTGGGAGGGTCGAGCCGGCTGTCATGGTCCAAGAATAAAGATTTAAAGCTATTCTGGCCGAAAAATTGGCTTCCGTCCGAGCCTGAAATTGGCCATGGTCGGATATTATCTTTCGGATATGATGCAGATTTCACACCTTCTGCACCCAAGAGCTTCAAGAATGTCTCAGATTTTGCAAAGGATCTCTTGTTTGATTTGAAGTTTGCCAAAAGCGCGAAGCAGCAGGAGCTTGATATTGGAACCGTATAGGTTTTCCTCCCTAAATTTTAACACATATTAACATTCTGAGTAGAAACCTATTATTTTCATTGTACATTCTATGGGTGGCTTGGTTGTCAAAGAGGTAATTTCTAACAGGTCCCACATGTTCCCTGGGAATCATGGCTGACATAGTAAAGGCTTATATCCAAGGACAACTCGACCCAGAATACAAAGAAATTATTCACTCCATTGAGGCGATAATTTTTTTATCCACTCCTCACCGTGGGACGGGTCTCGCGAAGGTACTTAACTCTCTCTTAGAAATGGCTTTGCTGCCGCGAGCATACATCGCTGATCTTGAACGCAACTCTTCAACTCTGCAACAAATTAATGAGCAGTTCCGACACGCTGCACCAAGCTTGAAAATTGCATCATTTTACGAAACTCAGCCGACGAAAGTAGGACCTAAGAAGATTGTAAGGATTTCTGATATAGTCAATCCCAGTACCTAACCATTTCGCAGTTACTAGTTGAGAGAGACTCTTCTGTCCTTGGATATCCGGACGAGGTATCCAAGCCTCTTGTTGCCGACCATCATGGAGTGTGTAAATATGAGAGTCCGCAGGATCCGAATTATATCCATGTACGGGATTACCTTAGCAGTTTGGTGAAGCTCATTCGCAGAGTTGGTATGAATTCGAAGGTCGATAATAGTCAGAAATGTTGACAATTAGACAGGCTTGTCCCATTCGTCAATTAGAGGCATTAAGGATGCCAACCCAGAAGACTTACACAGGGTAATACAGCTTCTAGGTATATCTCAACCCCCACAGGACGATTTTAATTTCTTCCGCAACCGCTGGACACCTAAAACCTGCGAGTGGATCCTCCAAAATGAATCATTTAATAAATGGATGGACTTGGAGTCTTCAGACAATCCAACCATTCTTTGGCTGAGCGGAGGTCCTGCAACTGGAAAGTCGGTTTTGTCTGCCTTCATAATCGAACATCTTCTACAGCAACAAAGGTCATGCCAGTTTTTCTTCTTTCGTTTTAGTGACCAAAGTAAAAGAACTAACAGCATCCTACTAAAATCATTAGCTTTACAAGCTTCTCAGATGTTACCTACATTTCGCAGTAAATTCGTCAGATTGGTCGATACCGCAACTAGACTCGACTACGCTGATGCACGAACGATATGGCTACGACTCTTCACATCAATCTTGTTCAAAGTAGTAGGAGAGCCACTATTTTGGGTGATTGATGGGCTTGATGAAGCTGCATCTCCACGAGCCCTGCTTACTATGTTGTCTGATATTTCGACATCCACCATACCCATTCGTGTTTTCATTGTCAGCCGGAAAACACATGAGATTGAGACGGCTTTCGGACGGCTGAGCCAGAAACTACCTGTGGAATCAATTTTGATCAACCACGTCGATCAGGACATACATTACTTTGTCCAAGAAGAGAAGGAATATTTTCACGGGTCCCCAAAATTTAAAGATGAAATTGCAAAGCAAATCTTACTTAAAGCAAACGGGAATTTTTTATGGGTTTATTTGGCAGTGAAAAGAATAGAAAATTGTCATACACAAAAGGCAGTAGAAAGTGCTCTGGAAGAACTACCTTCCGGCATGGAACAACTCTATGGGCGCATGGCTGATGCAATTGCGAGAAATCCCGAAGAATCTAGCAGACTTCTCTCTAAAGCAGTATTGATGTGGGCAAGCTTTGCGCGGAGACCTTTGAATTTGCATGAGCTCGGCCAAGCTTTCAAACTAGACCGGAGTATACCACTGGCCCTGGACCTAGGGAAGTCTATTGTCGAAATTTGTGGTGGATTCATTGTTGTTGATAGCAACTCTAATGTAGGTATGATCCACCAAACTGCCAGAGAATTCTTACAAGGCGTGTGCGATCTTCCATTCTCTAATAAACCTGCCAAAGCGCATGAAGAGCTGCTCATTGCGTGTCTTCGATGTCTGACGGACCCCAGCTTCCGTGCAAAACTTGGCCCTAGTCGCGGTCTACCGCCATTCCTCGAGTATGCTGCAACATCTTGGTACTATCATCTCGACCATTGCGTAAAGTCATCGGAAGCGACCCTAGCCTTACTGATAAGATTCTTACGGTCACAATTTGTATTGACTTGGATACAAATTATCGGACTCATTGGTCAGCTGGGATCCATTGTCGAAGCCTCAAGAATGCTGACTCGGTATGCCTTGAGACACAGAAAAGAAGATGAGGATAAAATGCTACCTCTACGGAAAATCACAGAGGTGGAAGTAATGGAAAAATGGGGAGCGGATCTGGTGAAGATTGTTGGCAGATTTGGTCTGCAGCTTCTTGCTCATCCTGGATCTATCCACAAACTGATACCACCATTCTGTCCGCCGCTGTCAGCTATCTATCAGCAATTTGGCAGAAATCAGAATATCGTCGTCCAAGGATTATCTAGATTGGCATGGGACGATTCCATGGCAAGGCTCTCTATCGGCACAAGTCGCCAAACAGTGATGGTATTTAGTGCAGGCTCGTACTTTGCGGTTCAGGCCAAGTCCAGGATCTCTGGTGGAGAGATCTTCATTTATGAAGCCAAGACCTGCAAAGAGTTACGGAGACTCAATCACCAAGAACGGGTTCTATTGATGGCGTTGGACAACAACGGCTTGAAATTGGCGACGTATGGCTTTCGTACAACCAAGATCTGGGATGTTTCTACAGGGGTTCTGCTCCACAGTCTACCCAAGCCGTCAAACGCAATTCCGTTGGCGGCGCTATTTATCAATGAAGACAATATACTACTAACTGCCTACAATGACCGTGTGGTCCGCCAATTGTCCTTTGACATTGTTGAACTTAGCTGGGAAATCGCTGGCAAGCTTGAGGAGACTGAAAAAATCGAAGGTACCTTCTACAACGCACCAACCAGCATAGCACTCAACCCAAATGGTAAAGATGCCGCAGTAGCATACCGTGGATTCCCCCTCACTGTATGGGATATTGAAGGGGAGCAGCCACTTTACAGATGCATGCGTACATCTACCGCTCGAGGTGATACCCATGACACCTGGTATGCAGTTAGAAAGGTCATCTGGCGACCATATAGTGAAGAGGTTCTTGGCTTATACGATGACTCGTCTATATTTAAGTGGGATCCACGTTTTGACGATCACCAAGTAAACGCCGCAGGTGCGGTGATTGACATCGCATGTAGTCACGAAGGGCACTATTTCCTAACGGGCCACACCAAGGGTGTCGTCAAAATCTGGAATGCCACCCGCTTCACCCCCATCTATCAGATTTCATCACCGTCATACCTGTCGGGATTCATATTTAGCCCTGATTCCCGTAGAGTCTACGACATTCGAGGTTCATATTGCAATGTATGGGAGCCAAATATTCTTGCACATTTAGAGGAGGTCGATGCAGAGAGTGCTTCCAGCTATGCCTCTGCTGAGGATGGAAGTCAACGTCCATCAGCTGACTCAGGCTATGCGGAGGGAATACAAGAGATCCCTTTCATACTCACATCTCTAGCAAGCCATCCAATATCACCTGTTTATTGTACGGGAAACGAGGATGGTCTTGTCGAACTCGTCGATGTGGAGCATGACATAAAACGAGGTGTCTGGCCCCCATCAACATCCAATATGCAGATAGAAAAAGTTGTCTGGAGCGATGATGGCTGTTTGATAGCTGCCGCAGACCTCCATGGCAGATTGTGCGTTTGTTCTGTCGTATCAGAACCAGGACCAGACCAGCGACCTGTTTATAATCTTACCACTATTCTCGATAGATATCTTAATATAGACGGAGGTGCTATCCGGGACCTGATTATATCGGCAGACAAAAGTAAGGTTTTCGTCTATACTCTAGCTCGACTTAGCCTTGTATCCTTAACAGATGCATCGATACTCGCTGCTCGACCTTCGGACAGCCAAGCTGAAGAATCAAAGTGGATTAACGTCCAATCCGATATAGACATTCTGTTAGAACTTCGGTCCGATGGCCTCAGTATCTACTCATGGGATGACGTATCGAAGATCGCGTCTGCATCTTATGAACAGGCGTGGGAAGACAGCTTAGCTTCCCTAGCGTATGAGGAGGATGTTCTCAATTCTAGCACCCTTCCCCCGATAGCGGGAAATGAATCAACGGGTCATTGGCCAAAAACGGGCAAAGTAGATCGGGTGCACAACATCCATAACATAACTCAGATGCTGGTCGAGGTCTCTTACAGCTTAATCTCAAGTAGTACCCTTAAGAAGATCCTTCTTATGCTTGACACAGCTGCCATCGTGCAGCTAGCGCGGGACAACATCAGTAAAGACTTCGAAGGGTCTCGACAACTCGAGAATGAGCTCACGCTGTGGCATCTACTTCCTTTCTCCTTCTCCCAGCGCATTGAGGTTGCTCTTGGTTTTCTTGCGAAAGACCGTTTGATCTTCCTCGACCACGATTACTGGGTGTGCTCCATGATAATTCCCAATACCACGCCTGCCGACAATGACACATCAGACAGCTTTGATGCGTTTCGTCGTAAGAGTAGTGGTGCGCAGAGCGCTCTAGGCGGTGGAAGCATATCGGGCAATACTACTACGGACGGTGTGACGCAGTATTATTGCCTACCTGCTGATTGGCTGAGCTTGGATAGTCTTAAATTGGCCTGTTTGCTGGTGGATGGGACAGTTTTGTATCCCAGGAATGGAGAGGTGGCAGCGGTAGAGTGTAGAGACTTGAAGAATATAGCGAAAGGCTAAGAATAAAGTTACAACAGTATAGTAATTGAAAAGCTATATGAATAATAAGGGTTAAAATATAAGTGAAAAATCATATGTGTTATAAAATATTGAAAGTAGGGAGTGAATCCTTCTCTTTGCATTATAAAGTTATAGCCTCAGGCTATTAGGCATGTTCTAATAGACTTATGGCTATCTAGCATACCAACAATTAATGGTTTGATTCACGGTGCACTTTAACAGAAGATTATACGACTTTCCATATCTTAAAGATAATAATTCAAAGAACATAGGTACACGGCCCCAACCGAAATTCAGACATAATAGTTACCGCAGCAGACTAAGGCAAGAAATTTAGGTCAAGATTTGAGATGATTCGGGTTATCTCTGGCACGAGGCGCCATTGCGACCAGAAAGTGCAGAGGCACTTAAGCCTCTTGGATGCGATCATCCTACCACTTAAATGCTGTGGATTCAATGGATGGACATGGATGAATACTCCGAGGCGATTTTCTCAAATTTGCTTGTAAACCTATCAAGAATCAGGACAAAAGCACCTACGATGATGACGATGCCAACTGGATTGAGTGCTTTGAGGCATATGGTATCAATCAGAAACTTCGGGATGCGATCATGGATGGCAAACAAAGATCTTAAGTTGACAAGAACCGCGAAATCCCGGGTAGTGGAATTCGTGGAGATCAATGATCTAAGTCTTATATGGATTCGGGATGCAAGTATTGCTTGTGTCCAAGCAGCAAATTCGCGATAGAACGAGTCGACAACACTACATAGGAATATACCAGGTTCTTCTAGTCCGTAAGCAGTCAAATCCATAGGATTCACGATGAAAATGAGAACTCACTACACCCGATATATGAATAATATTATCCATTTACGCTTGGCGGCTCCGGGATTTCACCCTATCTTTATTTCTAGAAAAGCGCTCGTATGAGTAATTACATCATCCTGGGAACTCATCTCATTTAACATCGGCCTCGTCAGAATACTGCGAAGGTATGTATCACCTGGTTTCTCAGAAAGGTAGCTCCTATTGACAAAAGCGATGAGATTAAGTATCGGACGTTACAATCCAGCGAATCAAAGCTTACGTTGTTGAAAATCTCCCTGCTTTCTTACTGCTCACTAACCTCATTAATCCAAATTGGGCTACCATGTGAGTGGAGTTCTTTCGCACAATGTCTATCCAGAAAAATTGTATGAAATGAGATAATATGGTGAAAAAGTGGATAAATGTCCATGTACTCCTCTTGATACGACATGTGACGCACTCGGAACGGGATCGGCATCCCTATATATGTATTAATCTTGGCAGTACAAGATAACAACAATGTTATCCTCCACTCTGTCTCCGCTGCTACACTGCCGACCTGCGAGATATTAGTTATCTAAGTCTCCCTCAAGCCTCTCTTTATTTTGTAGCCTACTTATTGCTACAAATGGCCTGGTTGTACAACAACAAGAATTAACATCTAGCTAATCGGCGATGTCTCCTAAGTGGCTAAGCATGCGGTAAAGGCGCTTATGGTGCGTACCTGGCAGCCGCGCGTTGGTTGAATAAGAGGATATTTGGTTAATAGTAGCTGGTGTTGCGAATGTTGCCTGAGATCAGTTCGCGGTCAGCTGGGTTTCGTATTAGGATCTTCTTGTAGGACTTTTCTTGAGTGACATGGCAACGATGAAGTAGTATTAGTACCTTTTGATTGTGTTTTGCGCTCCGGGTCTAAGACTTCTACTTGTTTTGCAGGACTTGATCATGGCTTTCAATGCGGCTTATTGCTATCTTGGTATGGGAGGAGGAAACGTTTGAGTTCGGGAAATGAAAACGCTGTATGCTTATACCTATTTCGACCAAGTCTCAACAGTTAGGGCAGTACAAGGTTCTTCGGTATTCCGTCCTTCTTTGTCTGTACAGCACGCAGTTCACCTAATTATGCTCAAATCCTTTATATTTTAGCCCTGTTATGAGTTAAAGTGTTAAATGACTTTTTGTTGCGATGTATTTTGCTGATTGACTATTTGCTATTTATAGTATAATAGCTCAAGAATTCTTTTTAGGTAATAGTTTTTAATGTGTTTAATACGCAAATATACAAAACCATTTCTATACTTCACGCCACTTTCCATGAAGTTTGTTTAGATTTGGGGCCCGCTAACTTGCGATTATTAGGGATTGACTGGGAATTCAGCACGGCGAACGAAAGCCTGCTAATAACAACACGTGCTCGCTGCCGCGAAAGCGGACAGGGAATGCTAACCGATCTTGGCCAACAACGGCCCGCTACCTGATAGGCAGTCGCATTCTGGAACTGCGTTATGATTCGCTAGAGCTACCCTGGACACACTACCCTGGACACTATCCTGAGCGATGGAACTCCCCTCCTCCCTGCATAGAACGTACTTCTTACACAAGTTCCTTCTAACGCTAACATGGATGACCTTCTCTGCCGACAGCTATATCGGGAAGGTGGATAGCAGCAGATTGTTACCTTCGTAATATTGGAGGATGGAGAATGGAGGAATCGAGCACGTGTATAGCGATCAGTCAGAGCCTGTCCCGGGGCTCCGTGTTCCCCGCCCCATAGCCCCTCATCAGGCACTACATTCAGCCTCCTTCCTTCTCTCGCTCATCCCCATCGCTTATTCCACATATCCCCGGGCTAACACGTTGCTGACCTTTCCAAGTTCATTAGTTGGTTGACAGAGACCGGCCGAGATACCTGCATGTGAAGGGGCAACCTTGGAAGATCCCAACAAGCATCCTGGAAGCTGCGCCTACAGGGGACGACTTAGCCGACAGGATGTCTACTCAAAGTTTCCCACGTATGCTTTCAAATCCCAAGCTCCCTCTGCTCACCTCTTCCACTTCTTTGCTGCGTTTTTAGGCAATCTTGATCAGATCCTGAACCTGAACCAGCATGTTGAATTCCATCCCTCTCACTGTCGCCCTCATCGGCGCTGCTGCTGATGTTGTTGCGGCTGCATCATCCGGGAGCTATCCATCTCGGGCTCCCGAATCGACCATTGAACCTTCATTGACCCAGATTTTGGCAACACAAGCTACTCAGGTGGCGATCTCACCTGTCTCCAATGTTCAAGGCGCAGGCTTCAATCGCTTTGTGCAGATCTGGCTGGAGAACGCTGTAAGTATAGAAGCCGGAAGTTGAATATAGAGCTCATGCTAACCGATATGAACATCGCAGGACTTCACAGCGGCCGCCGCGGACCCCAATTTGAGTTATCTGGCAACCCAAGGCATTACTTTGACCAATTACTATGGAGTTACGCATCCTTCGGAACCCAACTATTGCGCCGTGGTTTCTGGCGACAACTTCGGCATGGATAATGATGACTTCAATGCCATTCCCTCAAACATCTCGACTGTTGTCGACTTGCTCGATACCAAGGGCATCACATGGGCCGAATATGAGCAAGATATGCCGTATGCGGGATTTCAAGGCTTCAATTTCTCAAATCAGAAAACATACGCCAATGACTATGTCCGCAAGCATGATCCACTCATTCTGTTCGACTCTGTTACCAGCAACGCTACACGTCTCAGCCTGATCAAGAATTTCACTTCGTTTTATTCTGATCTCGCGGCCGAGACACTGCCTCAATGGATATACATTACGCCCAATATGACTAATGACGGTCACGACACCACCGTTACTTTTGCAGGTAACTGGACACGTTCCTTCCTTGAACCCCTTCTGAACAACAGCTATTTCATGAATAATACTCTCATTGTTGTTACATTCGACGAAGACGAGACCTATACCATCGGTAATAGAGTCCTCACTTTACTTCTTGGCGGTGTCATCCCTGCTTCCCTTAAAGGCACCAGCGACAACACCTTCTACAATCACTACAGCATGCTCTCCACCGTCGAAGTCAACTGGGGTCTGCCCTCCCTCGGCCGCTGGGACTGCGGCGCCAACGTTCTAGAGGTCGTCGCCAACAAGACTGGCTACGTGAACACATTCGTTAACACAACGAATATCTACTTCAATAGTTCCTATCCGGGCGCCGTCTCAGACGCGAAATTCTACCCCGTCTGGCCCGTGCCGGACACCCTGTCCCAGTGCGCGAGCGGGAAAGGTGTGTTGGACTCGATTGTCAGTACGTGGGGCAAATCCTCGGGCACTTACAACTATACCAATGCCTATAACTACGATGCCGCTAGTGGAAACAACGTTGGTGGACCTCTTGCGCCGGCGGCTTTCGTGACAGCGTCTAGTTCGTCCTCCGCTACGCCCTCGGGCACAGCGACAGGCACAAGCACTAGTACTTCAGCCAGCCCGACCTCGTCGGCAGGCTTTGTAAATGTCGGCATTATGGCTGTGTTGGGTATGTCGGCAATGGTAGCTGCGATGCTGTTGTAGAGTGATGCAGAGGATCGTGGCAATTTGTTCACAGTAGCAGAGATACCAAATTACTTTTCGATACTCGCGCCAGTCTGGATTTAAATTTTGAGATGCGATTGTAGTGTGCGGTGATACTTTTAAGTTAATTACCTCTTATGACTATTGAACATGCGAATATAAAACGGTTTTGCCCATTTGTAGGGTGGTTGCGTGCCTTCAAATCTATAGTAAAATGTTAATGAGTCTTATTTTTTAAACCCCCTCATCCCTCAGCTCATCTTTGGTGAAAAGTTACTAATGATAATAGCAACTCGATAGCAAAAGTTAGTAGTATACTAAAAGGGTATTCGTCAATTCGTTAAAGTGACCTATTCTGATATAACGTAACTGATACCACGGCTATCATCTCCCTCGCTCTTCACTCCTGACACAAAGCCAACACATCCGCCGGAATGGTCCACCCCTTCATAATATCATCCCTCGTCTGAAACTGCATCAGCAGCCCCGCCTCTATATGCCAACTAATATGACAATGCAGCGCCCACAGCCCCGGATTGTCCGACACGAAGCGAATCAAGGTCCACGCGTACGCATCGATAGTCAACGTGTCCCTACGGATGGGATTCGTCACGTTCAGCCCCGCGTTGTACGCCGCCCAGTCGAAGACCCCCGCCCCCGTCTGCATGATCCAGAACTGGTGGCCGTGCAGGTGGAACGGGTGCGCGCCCTCGTCCAGGCTGTAGATGAGCAGGTCCACGACCGCGACCTCGGGCACCGCGATCACGAACTGCGACGCGCCGAAGGCGCTGCTCAGCCCGGCGCTGCTGAAGGACGCGTTGCCGGCGTGCAGGCCCGCGACGGCCTGGTTGAGCGTCGGGTTTTCGTTCATGGACACCCAGGAGGTCGAGTTTATGTAGGCGCGGTCGAGGGCGTAGGCGCCGATTTGGAAGGAGACGGTTACTTCGTAGAAGTTGGTGGGCGGGGGCGGGGTCTCGACGACGGTGGGGATTAGGGTGGTGTCGTTGAGGTCTTCGCAGGCGAGGTCGAGGGCTGTGGACCAGTCTATGGATGCGGAGCCGGGTGTGGAGGAAGTGTTGGTGTAGCTGAGGATGCCGCGGACGTCGGGGTCCAGGACGGGGTTGGGCCCGCTGTAGCAGTACGTGTTCATTTCCGCGCGGATCCAGTAGTTTGTTGCTGTTTGGTTCGCAGTCAGGATCACCGAGTAGCGTTGGGCGACGTGAATTCGGAGGCGCTGGATGGTTGTAGGCTGCACTTGGGTGGAGTCTACTTCTATCACTGACAGGGAATGGTTGTCCACAGAGATCTGGAATTCTGTAAAGGCGCCGGTGTTGATGAAGCGGAGGCGGTATCTCTTGTTCTGTTCTACGGCGAATTGTGCCAGACTAGAATTGTCGTAACAGGTATACCCGCTGTCATTTCCATATGAAGAACATTCAAAGCTACACCTGTTAGCATGGTGCGAACACAGTAACTTTCGGACGGCTCTTACGTATTGGTCCCCTGAATTAGTCCGTTGTCCGGAACAGGTTCACTGTTTTCATTGCCAGAAGCAAGATAACCTGGTAGCAAGGCTGTACTTAAGTCGTGATACCAATCCTGGACAAGGATAATCTGATCATAATCATAACTCTTTTGAATTTCGGCTTCCTCTGGGGCATGGACAATCAACGGCCCGACTATCCCATCCGTATACTGAGTTTGATAGTGCGAATGATACCAATACGTGCCATATTGGTTCTCGATAGTGAAGTTATACAAGAAGCTCTGTCCCGGCTGAATTGGACATTGGGTGATTCCCGAAGTGCCATCCATCCAGTTCGTGCCATTCTGGTACATGCCATGCCAGTGTATCGTAGTTCCGTTTACCAACTGGTTTGTCACATTGACCAGGAGTCGATCTCCTCGATTTACTCGTATGAGAGGACCTGGAAATTGTCCATTGATGACGAGAATTGTTCGAAGAACGCCTGGGGAAATCAGCGTTTAATGCACCATTGTCGTATGCAGGAACTCACCATCAGGAGCAGCCTCGATCTCGCTCAGTGTCAAATTGAATATTCGGGTGGTAGGAGGTGCGCTGACATTCCAGCTCAAGTCAAGGTTATAATCCAATGTATCAAGCCTCCAAGGTTGCAAAGGCGACGACGGAGTACCACTTGGCGTTGGAGTACCACTGGTCGTTGGAGTGCCAACGGGAGAAGATGCCGGTAGAGTTGCGGATGGTGCTGCAGCTAGAGCGCTATTATTATGATGCTTCAAACCCAAGCCTAGTCCCAGTCCCAAAGCAAGAGCGAAGACTATCGAGAAAAACACCACTCCGACTAAGAAGAAATGCCATCGTTTGTGGCTTGCTGTAGAAGCTTGAGGCTCTTTGGCTGCTCCATTGTCGTTGAGAGCCTCGTTTGACTGCGTGACTTTCTCCTCCTCCGTCATCATTACGGGAAATGATGGAGTATGGAATTTCCTTATTGCTTCCCAGAAAATTTCATTGCGTTCAAATAACAGTCCCGTCTCACTTGCCAAAAGGGAATCAAACAACGCCAAACGAGTTATGTAAGTAAGATAAAGGATCGCCTCGTCTCTTTGGTGTGTCGTGCCCCACGTGAAGAAAATGCCACCCATGTTTCGCGAGCTCCTAGGGTGTGCATAATCAGATTGAAGTTGCTTTCCATGGATCCAAAAGAAGAACGGCGTGCATGGCTATGGGATGCCCTGGCCCATGTCGACAAGCCCTTGGTTTTTGCTGTGCTTCCGAGCCAATCGCCGTTATAAGCTCAGCCACGGGCTTGGCCTTATCGTGTGATTTGTAAACGAGAAAGATTCCTCGACCCCTGACAGCTTTTGCGAACAGAGCGTTGAGCACCTTCTGGTTTTCGGCCCCCCCTGTCAGTGCGCCACAGCCGGCGTTCTGCCAGATTCCAAAAGGCTAACGGTGTTTTCGAATGTCGCGCGATATGCAGGGATTATCATTGGGTCGGCCAGTTACCATTCATTGGGACACCCTCCTGCTACTCATGGCCAATAAGAGAGTTTGAGCAATGCGAAAATTATTATTGGTGGGTGACAACTGCTTTCTACATAAATATAGTGGCTGGTGCAAATCAAACATCGAATACGCTGAAAGGAAACATTTTATTAAATTGTAAATAGGAGTGCTCTAATAATATCTAAAAAGCCATCTGCGATCTTCACTCCATCACTAGGGCCTGTCAGATAAGTACCGTATTAATTGGCATATAAGATGACATCTTATAAGTAGTTTTAGAAGTCCTAAAAGTTTTGGTGGTGCACCATACAAAATCCCAATCTTATAAGCCGGTGCATCTTATAATAACAACAGACCCTTCCGATTCTCAGTCCCAGGCCAAGCTCCAGTCCCAATCCCAGTCCCAGTCCCAGTCCCAGTCCCAGCTCTAGGACTAGCTCCAGTTCCAGCCCCAGCTCCGACCCAGCCAGCTACGGCCCAGGCTTGTGGACGAGCAAAATTAGACCTAAGTTAGCAACAATCGTCGTACGAAAAGCCCACCAGCTGGGCCGCCAGAGAAACGCAGGAAAGGCCCTAGGAGACCACTAGGGTCAACTGAAGCTGCAAAGAACACTAAAGATATCTGGGATGTGTTCAATGGACTGTACGAGGGATAGCCCTTCTTGGTTAGGTAGGTGGCAATACAGTCACCTTTTAGTAAGCATTAGCTGCGAGGGAACATAGATTTTGAGTAACAATAGGAGAGGTTTTTATCCTGCTATAGTCGTAGTAAGGTTTCCTTATCTGTAAATAGCAGGAATTTCGCATAGCTTAGCTCGATCGGTGTAAGATTAATAATAATAATAACATGTAAAAGAGCGACAAGAAGAGCATGCAGAATAAAAGCTAGAACTCCTATGTGTTATAATGACATAGCCGTACGATCTAGTTATATAATAATTTAATAGATGAGTGTCCCCCTTATAGTTAAGTTGTCATTTTGATACTGTAGTCGTATAGTACTAGATTCTAGCTATAAAGCCAGAACAGCCCAGCTGACTCTACTACACCTTCTTTGCACTATATGCTGGCTTGTGACCAGGTAATTTATAGTTTGGGGGAAAGGTCTTAGCTCTAATAAGTCCTTAAATAGTAATTGTAGTTTGTACTTGCACGTTGATGTTATACCCGCCACAGTAAAACTACTACTACGACTGCTATTCCATTAATCATAACAGTAATAAGCCCACCCAAGCTGCCTATTCGTAAGGGCTGGCAAGCTCTGTCTTTTAGTGTCAAACTATCACATCGTAC
>Ga0335072_10004121_pt1 | contig 21697 bp, 17 predicted proteins | sample Lox_Sample_21_FD_206725 | JGI IMG/M metagenome (GOLD analysis project Ga0335072, IMG submission 206725) | Soil microbial communities from Loxahatchee National Wildlife Refuge, Florida, United States - Lox_Sample_2.1 | ecosystem: Environmental > Terrestrial > Soil > Wetlands | place: USA...
GCGACGGTCTCGTAATGCAGATCCATCCCGGTAGCTTCCGGAATCACAATCGGCAGGTTTATGAGCGCTACGGGCGCGACACAGGTGCAGACATTCCTACTCCGACCGACTATGTCTTTGCCCTCCGTCCGCTGCTCGATCGTTATGGAAACGAGCCAAAGCTGACCGTGATTCTCTTCACGCTCGACGAGTCCAGCTATAGCCGCGAGCTCGCGCCGCTCGCCGGACACTACCCCTGCCTGCGACTGGGGCCTCCGTGGTGGTTTCATGACAGCCCGGAGGGAATGCAGCGCTTCCGTGAGCTGACCACGGAAACCGCCGGCTTCTACAACACTGTTGGATTCAACGACGATACGCGAGCCTTCCTTTCCATCCCGGCACGGCACGACGTGGCACGCCGCATGGACTGTGGCTATTTGGCAAAGATGGTGGCCGAGCACCGTCTCGATGAGGACGAGGCCTTTGAGCTCGCGCACGATCTGACGTACAACTTGGTTCGGCAGGCATACAAACTCTAAATCGCTGCGGAAATCCCGATCAGGACATACATGACTCCTACTACGGCCGAACCAGAGCACGATGAGAGCGGCTTCCGCAGCCCCCGCCTCGGACGTGTGCGCTGGACCATCTGCGCCATGCTGTTTGCGGCCACCTCGATCAACTACATGGATCGCCAGGTCATCGCAATCCTCAAGCCAACTCTCCATCATGCCATCGGCATGACCGAGGTTGACTACGGCTATATTGTTTTCGCCTTCCAGCTCGCCTACGCCATCGGCGTGCTGGCTGCAGGACGGTTGATCGACAAGCTCGGCACCCGCATCGGCTATTGCCTTTTCATGGGCATTTGGAGCCTCTCCGCCATGGGCCACGCGCTGGCCAGCTCCGCCCTGGAGTTCGGCATTGCCCGCTTCGCACTCGGCCTCGGTGAATCCGGCAACTTTCCCGCGGCCATCAAGACCGTTGCCGAATGGTTTCCGCAGCGTGAGCGCTCGCTGGCCACCGGCATCTTCAACTCCGGCGCCAATGTCGGCGCCATTCTGGCTCCGGCCATCGTGCCCTGGGTAGCGCTCCATTACAGTTGGCGGGCCGCGTTCCTTATCACGGGAACCTTCAGCATGCTCTGGATCTTCTGGTGGTACCGCAACTACCGCAAACCGGCGGACCATCCAACACTCACCGGCGCCGAACTGCGCTACATCTATGAAGAAGCGGCGCTGCAGATGGGCCCGGGTGTGCGCTGGCTGCGTTTGCTCGCCTACCGGCAGACCTGGGCATTCGCAATCGGTAAATTCCTCACTGATCCTATCTGGTGGTTCTTCCTTTTCTGGCTGCCCTCGTACTTCAGCAGCCGTTTCCAGCTCAGCCTTGCCGGCCTGGGACTTCCGCTCATCGTTGTCTACACCATGTCTTCGGTGGGCAGCATCTTTGGCGGGTGGCTGCCGGTGCCTTTCCTCAAACTTGGCATGACGCCGCAGCGCGCGCGCATTGCCGCCATGTTCGTTTGTGCCTGTGCTGTAGTCCCCATCTTCACCGCGGGCAGTCTGCACTCGGAGTGGATGGCAATTGGCCTGCTCAGCCTCGCGACCGCAGCGCATCAGGGATGGTCCGCGAATCTCTTCACCACCGCTTCAGACATGTTCCCCAAGAGTACCGTGGGCGCTGTGGTCGGCATTGGCACCTGTGCGGGCTCCATCGGCGGCATGCTGATTGCCGTTGCTGCTGGCTGGATCCTCAAGCTCACGCATAGCTATGTCAGCCTGTTCGCAATTGCCTCCTGCGCCTATCTTGTTGCACTGGCCTTCATCGTCTTGCTGGCCCCCAAACTCCGCAAAATCGAGGCGCTTGCATGAGGATCGACTTCCCGAATCACTCCTGGAGTAACTCGCTCCAGCACCTGAACCCGAAATACCTCACCCATTCAGAGGAGCCATGAAAATACTGAGCAAATTTTCCCTCGGAGTCGGCGATCGCTTCGCGCATCAGGCCAAGGCCCAACTCGAAGCCTGCGTCCTCGCGTCTAGGCAAGGCATCGAGGTTACTCCTGTCTGGAACAAATCCAACCGCGAACACGCGATTATCGGCTCCGAGCCGTCCTCCGTACGTGTTGCAGCTGACGCCGCCGTCCAGGCGCTGCATTGGAATAAGCCGTACTTCTGCGACGCCGATCACATCAATCTCAGCACGGTCGATCGCTTCCTCGAACCCTGCGACTTCTTCACCATCGATGTAGCCGACTTCATCGGCAAGCCCGCCGGGCTCTCTGCCATTGGAGCCTTCACAAAAAAACACAGCGAGTTGACCGGCGCAATTCATCTCCATGGCACAGACGAAGCCATCACCATTACGTCTGACCAGCTCTCTCGCACCGCCGCAAAGTTCCTCTTCGCCGTGCAGGAGGCCGGCAAGGTCTATCGAAAAATCGAATCCGCAAAAGGTAAGGGAAACTTCATCGCCGAGGTCTCTATGGACGAAACCGACGCTGCGCAAACTCCTGCCGAGCTGCTCATCATCCTCGCTGCTGTCGCCGATGAGGCCATCCCCATCCAGACCGTTGCTCCGAAGTTTAGTGGTCGATTCAACAAGGGAGTCGACTACGTAGGCGACGTCACTCAATTCGCCCGGGAAATGGCTCTCGACATGGCTGCCATTCGGCACGCCGTCGAGCACTACGGCCTGCCTTCAAATCTCAAGTTGAGTGTGCACTCCGGAAGCGACAAATTCTCCATCTATCCCGCCATTCACCAGTCGATGATGAAGTTCGACGCTGGCATCCATCTCAAGACCGCGGGCACTACATGGCTGGAAGAAATCATTGGTCTCGCCGAAGCCGGAGGCCCGGCTCTCGCGCTGGCCAAAGAAATCTACGCCGAAGCTTATGCCCACCGTGCCGAACTCTGCGCGCCCTACGCGACAGTCATCGACATAAATTCAGACGAGCTTCCCATGCCCGGCAAGGTCGCCGGCTGGACATCGGAGCAGTTCACAGCCGCGCTGCGTCATGATCCAGCCAATCCGGCATATAACCCCAGCTTCCGCCAGCTTCTGCACGTGGGGTTCAAAATCGCGGCGAGGATGGGCCGTCACTATCTCGATTTGCTCGAAGCCAATGAAGCTGTCATCGCCCGCAATGTCACGGAAAACCTCTACACTCGTCATATAGTGCCGGTCTTTCTCGGTCAACAACGAAAGACGTCAGACAACCAGTCATAAACCGAAGGAAAACGCATGCCGTACGCCCCACTGAGCCTTGAAGGGAAATTAGCAGTCGTCATCGGAGGCACCTCTGGAATCGGACGCGCCCTGAGCCTGGGTCTGGCCGATGCCGGAGCCGACGTTGTCGCCTCTGCACGCCGCCAGGAACATGTCGACGCGACCGCTGCCGAAATCGAACAGCGCGGGCGCAAAACCCTGCGCCTCTCTTCTGACCTGGCCAATCGCAAGTCGCTTGATGACCTGCTCGCAGTGTGCATCAAAAGCTTCGGTAAGGTCGATATCCTGGTCAACTGTGCCGCGAAAATTAAGCGCACACCCACGCTCACCATGCCTGAGTCGGAGTGGACCGATATCATCGACACCAATCTCACCGGGACCCTGCGCGCCTGCCAGGTCTTCGGAAAACACATGCTGGAGCGAGGCTACGGCCGCATCGTCAATATTGCATCGCTGAACAGCTTCGTTGCGCTCAGCGAAGTGGCCGCCTATGCGGCCAGCAAGGCAGGCGTGGTCGCCCTCACGCGCTCGCTCGCCGTAGAGTGGTCGAAGAAGGGCGTCATCGTCAACGCCATCGCCCCCGGTGTCTTCCGCACCGCCTTGAACGCGGACCTGCTCGACAACACACCGCGCGGCCAGGAACTCCTGATGCGGACTCCGATGGGGCGCTTCGGTAAAACAGAGGAGCTCGTCGGCGCTGCAATTTTCCTCTCTTCTGATGCCGCTTCCTTTCTCACCGGCCAAACGCTCGTCGTCGACGGAGGGTTCCTTGCCAGTGGGGTTAACCAGTAGGCGCTGGATGGATCTTCTTCTTCGAGAATGCTATTTCAACGGAGGGACACAATATGCCTTGGTTCACGATTGAAGCCGATGCGATTCCGGAGAACGACATCAAGGCCGCAGCCGTGCGCCTCATCGACGAGGCGCAGAAGCGAATCGCTCCCCGGCTCAAGCGCGTCCTCCTGCTGCCGCCCGATCTCACCCGTGCGCACTCTGGCGCGGGCAGAGTAACTGAATGGCTCTATCAGGAGATCATCAGGCGCGAGCCGGACGCGCACGTTTGCGTGATCCCCACGCTGGGACAGCATATTCCTCACACCGAAGCTGAGAACAAATGGATGTTCGGATCGATCCCGAACGACATTATCTTGCCGCATGACTGGCGCGGAGGTGTTACCCACGTCGGCACCATTCCCGGGTCGATGGTGAGCGAAACCACAGGTGGCGTTGCGGACTGGCCTATCCCGGTTGACCTGAACACCACGCTCATCGATGAATCCTGGGACTTGATCGTGAACGTGGGCCACGTGGTCCCGCACGAGGTGCTCGGTTTTGCCAATCACAACAAGAATTACTTTATCGGCCTCGGTGGCAAGGAAACAATCTGCGCCTCGCACATTGCCGCCGCGGTCTACGGAATCGAAAACAATCTCGGCTGCCTGGTCACGCCGCTGCGCGCTTGCTACAACCAGGCCGAAAAAGCGATGCTCAGCCATCTGCCTGACGTCTATTTCCAGATCGTCATGCAGCGTGACGCGAACAACCATCTCGTTACCAGCGGACTCTACATCGGCGACGACCTCGATACGTACCTGCAGGCGGCGAAACGGTCCCGCGCGCAAAATATCACCGTCTTCGACAAGCCAATCAGGAAAGTCGTTGCAGTCATGCAGGCCGACGAATTCCGCGCAACCTGGGTGGCGAACAAAGCGGTCTACCGCACACGCATGGCCATTGCCGACGGTGGCGAGCTTCTCGTTATCGCTCCCGGCGTCGAACGCTTTGGCGAGCAGCCCGAAGTCGATGCGCTCATCCGCAAGTATGGATACAAGGGAACTGAACGCACTCTCCGCCTCTACAAAACGGAGGCAGATATGCAGGCCATTCCGCATGCGGTTGCCCATCTCATCCATGGATCGAGTGAGGGCCGCTTCACCATCACCTACGCTCCGGGCCATCTCACCCGCGAGGAAATCGAGGCAGTCGGCTATGAATACGCCGATCTTGCTGAGGTCCAACGGCGCTACGACTCCGAGAAGATGAAGGAAGGCTGGAACACCATGCCCGATGGTGAGGAGGTCTTTTACATCAGCACTCCGAGCGCCGGATTATGGGCAACCGATGCAAAGCTCAACAGCCCCAGCCGCCGCGAGCTCGTTCGTTTGTAATCCAAAATAAGCTTGTTGAGGGAATTTGGAGGCGCGGGTCGGGATCGAACCGACGCATAAAGGTTTTGCAGACCTCTCCCTTACCACTTGGGTACCGCGCCGAATGCATTTTTCGGGATTCGCTGTTTTGCCGAAGCCGAAACCATAAAGTCCATGCGACCAACAGGAAGCATTGACCTTCAATCAAATACCGGGACCACCCTATTCCCGAAAATGCACCAGAACTTGCATCTTAATTCAGGCGGGGATGGAAAAACCAGTCAGAAGCGATATGCGAATGAAGACCCGGATTCAGCTGACTGGAGCGGGAGACGGGACTTGAACCCGCGACCCTCGCCTTGGCAAGGCGATGCTCTACCACTGAGCTACTCCCGCTTAATACTAATGAAGTATATCGGTTGCGCGCGCGCAAGGTCAACGAAGCGCCGGGCTACCACCGGTGTGCCGCAATCGCGCCTTTGCCCTCTTCAATCCCGGTGATTCTGCCGTCGCGCATGTGCAGAATACGATCCGCAATTGCTGCAGCTTCAGGGTTATGCGTAATCATCATCACAGTCTGTTTGAATTCGCGATTCGACCGTTGCAGCATCTCCAGTACGGCGTCGGAATTGTGCGTATCCAAGTTTCCCGTCGGCTCATCTGCCAGAACAATGGCTGGCTGCGTAATCAACGCTCGCGCAATCGCTACGCGTTGCTGCTCTCCGCCTGAAAGTTCCGATGGCCGGTGGTCGAGCCGCCCTGCAATGCTCAGAAGCTCTGTAAGGTGCGCCAGATACTCCTTGTCCATTGGCCCGCCCTGGCCGGAAATTTCGTAAGCAATTTCAATATTGGCGCGCGCCGAAAGCGTCGGGAGCAGGTTGAACTTTTGGAAGATGAAGCCAATCTTCGACTTCCGCATCTTCGTCCGATCCGCATCATTCAGAGTGGCAAAGTCCACGCCGCCAATCACAATCTTCCCCGAAGAGGCGCGCGTCAGTCCGCCCAGCAGATAGAACAGTGTCGATTTCCCACTGCCCGAAGGCCCAACAACACTCACGAATTCGCCCGGCTCTACTGAAAAAGAGACGTCGCAAAGAGCTGGCACTTCAATCTTGCCGCTGCGGTATATTTTGCCAAGGTGTTCGGCGCGAATAATGTGCTGCACCCGACTATTGTACCTGCGGAGTGGCTCTAAGAGGCGATCGCCGGCTGCGTTCCACCCGCATACACCGGGTCATAAGTGCTGTCGAACGCCGGACGCGCCCCCGCCTTCTTTGGCCCGCGCTTGCGCGCAATCATCACGCGTATGCGCTCCAGCATCTCCACCGGCGCGCAGGCGCCCTTGGGGAGAAACGCGTCTGCATGGCAGGCCCGGTCAAACGCCTTCACCGTTCCGCTCAGCAGCATCATTGGAATCTCGGGAGCGATCTCTTTCATCCGATGCACCATCTCGTTGCCGTCCATCTGCGGCATAATCAGGTCGCCCAGCACCAGATCCACGCCGCCATGCCGGAATATCTCAATCGCTTCATGCGCGCAAACCGCAGTTACCACGCGGTACCCGCGTGTTTCCAGAAGAAATTTGCGAACTGCAAGTGCTTGTTCATTATCGTCTACACAAAGGATGGTCTTCTTGGGCCTCATAGCTTCCTTACTGCTTCGCAACCGCGAGCTTCATCTTTGCTGGCACAGTCAAGTCCTGTGCCATGCAGGGTTTTCTGTTGGCCGCATCCTGGCTCTGCACGGTCCGATAAAGGGAATACGGCTCCTTCCACGCAGGCGTGGCAGCAATAAAGTCTGCCGCACGCGCGACGGCGCGGGGCCGCGATCCGGCTCGAACCAGGATGCGGAGAGCATAGAAGTTTCATTACGGTTGCCTGCGCTGCAAAAGCTCTCCTGTGCTTCCGGAATGCTTTTCCGGACGATGCAGGCTGCAGCGCACACGTAGCGACGCTTCTTGCTCTAACTCAAATTGTGTTTTTCAATCGGCGAAAAGCACGTTCAATGTTCTTGAACGTTGCCAAGAGTACGAACAGCTGGACCGCGTGTAAACGGGGAATATCAGGCGAAGAAATCAATAAATTTCCCCTCGCGCTTCCACCGCATCGCGCGCAAGGGCCGTAAATATTGACGATCCGGTATGGCATGCCTGTTGAAACTATGTGCATCATTTAAGGAAAAGGCGCCCTTTTGCAACAGGAACTGTGCTCCCCCCAACGCGAACTTCGCTCACCTTCCCGTCCGTCAAATTCGCGGAAACGTAAAGATCGCTCGGGCGTCTCATCTCAACGCCCTGGCGAAGGTGCAATCGTTCTCCCGGCGCACAAAATCCACGCTGGACAAGATAAGAAATCGCGCATCCTGCCGCCGAACCAGTCGCCGGGTCCTCGCCATTATAGAACTGCATCCTCGCGCGCCACACTCCGCCATCCTCAGGCGCCAGCGTGTAAAAGAACTTCGCATCTGAGCCGCGTAAGTACCTGTCGCTTGCCACGGCGTCAACTCGCAGGCGCGCCAGCGCTTCTAGCGAACGCAGCACGGTGATGCAAAATCCCATACCCGTCGAAACCGTCTGCGGAGCCTGCTCAGCCAGATCCTCCACGTTCAGGCCCAGCAATGGCGCAATCGTTGCCACATCATGTGTCGCGCCGAACATGGGATCGAGTTGCTTCATCTCACTGTACATAGCTTCCTCCGCATTCCCTGCAGCCGGAAACGTCACCCCAATCTGCCCCGCATTCAAATCGAGCACAATCCTCTCCGCGTTCGCATAATCCAGCAGTGCCTGTCGAATCACCGTCGCCGTCCCCAGCGTAGGATGCCCGGCGAAGGGCAGCTCTTCCCGCGTTGTAAAGATGCGCACCCGAACGCCTCGCTCCCGCTCGATGCTCTCGTCGCGCCGCAGTACAAAAGTGGTCTCTGACAGATTCATCTCCCGCGCAATGGCCTGCATCTCCTCATCCGTCACGGACGCGGAATCCAGGAACACCGCAAGCGGATTGCCCTCAAGCGGCATTGCTGTAAACACGTCGCATAGTCGATATTCAAATTCGCGCATAGTCGTAGTGTCTCAAATTACCTTGGCTCCCACTTTCATTCCCAACCCGCCCAGGCAGCATGTATCGTATTTTCATGACTTCTATGCAGACCCTGTGCACCCGCCGTCGCTGCGTCGTTTTCTTAACCGCCCTGCTTCTTATCGCTCCATGTTTTTTCGTTCACGCCCAGGCTGACAACAAGTCCGACAACACCAAGCCGGCAGAAAAGGCCGCGAATAATGCGTCAGACAAAATGCAGCTTCCGCCGCTGCCTCCTGACGCGCACGTGGAGCAGAGCATCGCCCTGAACGGCAAGACTCTGCATTACACCGTCACCGTCGGCAACCTGCCTGTTCGCGACAGCGATGGTAAGGAGACGGGCCAGGTCGTTTACACCGCCTACACCGTCGACGCGCCAAACCGCCCCGTAACCTTCGCCGTCAATGGAGGCCCCGGCGCATCGTCGGTCTATCTCAACTTCGGAGCTGTCGGTCCCAAGCATCTCCAGGTCGGCAACGAAGGTGACAGCCCCTCCGACCCCCCCACCCTCATCGACAACCCCGGAACCTGGCTCGACTTCACCGATCTCGTCTTCATCGATCCCATCGGAACCGGCTTCAGTCGTGCGCTCGTCCCCGAAGACCAGGCCAAAAAGCTCTTCTACAGCACCACGCCCGATATTGAGTATCTATCGCGCATCATCTACGACTGGCTCGTGAAGAATGACCGGCTCGACTCGCGCAAGTATCTCGTCGGCGAAAGCTACGGAGGCTTCCGCGGCCCGCGCATCACCTACTACCTGCAATCCCAGCTCGGCGTGGCCATGAACGGAGTCGTCCTTGTCTCTCCCTACCTCAACCCCGCGCTTGAAAGCAATGGAAACCTTTCGCCTATCCCCTGGATGGTCACGCTCCCATCCATCACCGCTGCGCACCTGGAGCGCGAGCACAAGCTCACGTCGCAGGCCATGGCCGACGTCGTCTCCTACACACTCGACGATTACGCCACCACGCTGCTCAAGGGAAACTCTGATCCTGCCGCCACCCAGGCCATGATCAAAAAGGTCACTGATATGACCGGGCTCGATCCCGAGTTCGTCAAATACTCCGGCGGCCGGCTTGAAACCGGCGCCTACCTGCGCGAGGTCTATCGTGAGGAGGGAAAGCTCGGCTCTGTTTACGATTCAAACGTGACTTCCTACGATCCCTTCCCTTACTCGCCCCAACAGGAAGCGAACGACCCCATTCTCGCCAGCATCATCGCGCCGACGACGACCGCTATGGTCAACTTCGTCACCCAGACTGTCGGCTGGAAAATCGATGCCCGCTACAACGCCCTCTCTTACCACGTCAACGAACTCTGGCAGGGTGGTGCTGATCTTCGCAAAGGCTCTGTCGAGCAGCTGAGGCAGGCCGTGGCCGCTGATCCTAAGCTCCGCGTCCTCATCGCCCACGGGTGGAACGATCTCTCCTGCCCGTTCATGGGGTCGGTACTCACCGTCAACCAGATGCCCATCATGGGAGACCCCACACGCGTCCAGGTCCACGAATACCCTGGCGGCCACATGTTCTATACCCGCCTCGAAAGCCGCGAGGCGCTGAAGACGGACGTAGAGCAGATGTATAGTCTTCACTAGGACGGGTCAGCCTCCGAGTGTCACCCCGAATGCAGTAAACGAAACTTGAGTCGCGCGCCCCACGGGATTTGCCGGAAACGGCTCGTCCCGGGGTGGCGCGAAGCGCATGTACCTGGACAGCCATTCTGCATGCGCCTGGACGGCCGTCCATTGACACAACCTCAGCCCCGTTCTATCCTCAAAACGAGAATGAAGCCATTCGCTCCAACTTGTATGTGTCTCTGCTGCTGTCACTGCAGCCTCATGCGGGTGTGTTCCTAGAGCGAAATCGAATTTTTAAGCGCACTGGCCCACCCGCAGAATCTGCCGAGGTGGGTTTTTAGTTGTACAACGGATTTCATCCCGCAAGACAAAAAAGAGGCATATCGACATGGCACTCCGAATTAACGACCTAGCGCCCGATTTCACCGCGGAGACAACCCAGGGAACCATCCATTTTCACGAGTGGATCGGCGATAACTGGGCCGTACTCTTCTCCCACCCCAAGGACTTCACCCCTGTCTGCACCACCGAGCTCGGAGCCGTAGCCGCACTCGAAAGGCAGTTCGCCGCTCGCGGCGCCAAAGTCATCGGCCTCAGCGTCGATCCCGTTACAAATCACAGCAAGTGGGCCGAAGATATCAAAGATGTTGGCGGATACGCCGTGAACTATCCGCTCATTGGTGATCCCGAACTGAAGATCGCCAAGCTCTACGATATGCTGGCTGCCGACGCTGGAGAAACCTCCGAAGGCCGAACGCCCGCGCTGAACGCGCCCGTACGCACCGTCTTCGTCATCGGCCCGGACAAGCGCATCAAGCTCACGCTGGCCTATCCCATGACCACCGGTCGCAACTTCGACGAGATCCTCCGCGTCCTCGACTCCATCCAGCTCACGGCCAGGCACAAGGTAGCGACGCCCGCGAACTGGAAGCAGGGTGACGACGTGATCCTGACCGGCGCGGTTTCAAATGAGGAAGCAGATAAGCTCTTCCCAGGCTATAAGACGGTGAAGCCTTACCTGCGCACGGCCGCGCAGCCGAAGTAAGCCTTTTACGTCGAGGGCCTGTTGAATTCCGCCGCGTCTCCTCCGCGGCAGATACCGAGCACCGGTGGCGAAGTGGCTAACGCGCTGGTCTGCAAAACCAGTATTCGCGGGTTCAATTCCCGCCCGGTGCTCCATGAAAATTTCTAAATATAGCCATCCTCCGAAAAGGCATGCTGATCGACGAATGGAATCCGTCGGCCTCACGCGTTCTACTGCTTATCCACATAGACGTAATAGAGGTCAGTCGGCACCTGGAACTGGTCTTTGGTTAAAGGTGTCTTCATGGTCTGCCATTCCAATGTCGGATGTAGAATCTGCCAGTGTTCCGGATCGCCTGCCTCAATTGGCATGGCAAAACCCGGCTCTTCAGCCTGCCATTTATAGGACACAGTGTGGTCTGTCGGATCGAACAACAGTTCCAGCACCGGAATCTGCGCGTTGAATAAATACTGCCGGAAAAACGGTGTGAGGTCCATTCTGGTCTGTTGGTTGAAGTATCGGATCACGTCTCCAGTCATGATGTTCTGATACTTATAGCGCTGGTAGAACCCGTGAATCAGAGCGAACCACTTGTCATCGTTGTTGATAATGCTGCGCAGCGTATTCAGCATCAGCGCGCCCTTGAAATACTGGTCCTCCGGAGGCGTCGCATTCACCCCGCGCTCGGCCACAATCGGCATGCGGTTGTCGATCTTCGGCTTCAGTCCATTCAGATACTTGATCGCGTCCGCGTGCCCCCAGTGGTATTCAACGTAGAGTCCTTCAAGATATGTCGTCCATCCCTCATGAATCCACATATCTGAGCGGTCAGCCGCGGTAATACTGTTGCCGAACCACTCGTGCCCGCTCTCATGAATGATGATGAAGTCAAACCGCATGCTGATGCCCACGCCCGTCCAGTCGCGTCCGTAATAGCCGTTCGTGAAGTGGTTGCCATAAGCCACCGCGCTTTGATGCTCCATGCCCGCATATGGAACCTCAACGAGCTTGTAGCCGTCCTTCATAAACGGATATGGGCCAAAGTAATGCGTGTACGCATCCAGCATCCCCGGAACCTGCATAAACTGCTTCTCAGCCTTTTCTAAATCTTGGGGCAGCACATAGTAGTCGAGCGTAAGTGCGCCATAATGGCTGCCGAAATGAACATAATTGCCGATGTTCAGCGCCACGTCGTAATTATTGATGGGGTAATGCACCGACCAGTTCCACTGCGTGTAGCCGTTACCCAGGTTCTTCTTCCCCTCAAACCGGCCATTCGAAACATCGATCAGGTCATTCGGAATCTCCACGCTGATGTCCATGTTCTGGACCTCATCCCGCCACTGATCTTTGTTCGGCCACCAGATGCTCGCACCGTCATCCTCGCACGAGGTATAAATCCACGGATGTCCCGCCGGATCCTTTGAAAACACCATACCGCCAAAACGCCCGATGGTCAGAGGATGACCCGAGTAATAAAAATCAATCGAGTACACCTGCCCCGCGCGCAGCGTCTGCGGAAAATCGACGAAAACCGCTTCTGTATCGCGCTCGTATTTGAGCGGGGTCGCGCCGTAAAGAATCTTGTTGATATGCAGGGCCTCGCTCAAATCGAGCTGAATGCGCGACCCGTCCTTCAACATCCTGAAGCGGATCGTATTTTCGCCGCTGATCACCTGCGTATCCGGGTCAACGCGCACGTCCAGGTGGTAATACAGCAAATCATTGTTTGCCCGATACGGCCCATAGGCTCCGCGCAGCATATCCGCGCGGCTTACCAGGTCGGGAGGGGCCGTTACATGTTTTGCCTGTGCTGGGAGCTTGACGGCTGTGGCAAGGAGCAGGAGGGGCAGAACAAACGAGCGCATATGCATGACCTTATAGCCTATCGCGCTTGGCGCAATTTCCGCGACGAATGCCTTTCAGCCAAAGACACGCCTATACCTGCAATGCAGATGGGATGGCGACGAAAACTGTGGGACCTGACAGGAAAAGATGAGCGATCCGGGAAAAACGGCGTGTCAGATATAAGAGCATTAGGAACGGCAATCCAGACGCGCCGCTACCCGGAAGAGTTGCTTCCGCGTGATACCAGCTATTGCAGCTCTATGTTTTAGGGACGAATTAGGCCTGAAAAAAGACCCATCGAAATATCCAGCCTGAACTGGCCGCTTGTGCCCGTAGTCGGAAAAAAGGCGGACATCTTCTGTCCGCCCCTTTTATCTTCGCTGCAACCGGTTTAGAAGCGCACGCCGAAGGTAACCGGGATGGTGCTCTGCGTGCCCGAACCGAACGGGTCTTTACTGCTTGCCACCGGCGAATCCACCCAGACATACCGCACCTCAGCATAGAGCTTGGTGTTGCTGTCTTCGCCGAAAGCCTTCCAATAGCCGCCTACGCCGATATTCAAGCCGCCCTGGTTGCTCGAGGAGTGAGCGACCGTTGACGGGAAATAGGCGATATAACAGCCATAAAACCCGCAGCCCTCGCCGGGAAGAAGCGCCGTTAAATTCGTGACCTTGCGGTAGAAGCCCCCGCCGCCTGTCACATATCCACCCAATGTATGGGTTACCGGCAGATAAATGATTGGATCGATTGTGAAGGACCAGACGTTGACGTTGCCGCCTAGGGGTTGGTCATATCCGCTTTCGATGGAGTACGCCGTCAGCGTGCTCCCGGGAATCTTGTCACGGTTCCACTGGTATTCAATTAGGGCGCCGAGTCGCTTCGTGAAATTCCAGCCGGCACCGGCCCGGATGTTGTAGCCGTACGTTTCCGCTCCGTGTGCAGTATTACCGATCGGCGCGGTGAATCCAGCGCCGGCCTCCAGCGCTAGATGGCTCCAGCGGCTGGTGTACTCCGGATAGCGGTTGCTGTTCTCCCCGTATTGCGGCGAAGCGCTGGCTCCCGGTGCTGCATCGAAGTCGTAGCTGCTGAGATATGCCTTCCAGTCGGCCGAGCTCGAGTACTGCTGCCCACCCTCCGCGACTGTCCCGCTCTGCGCCTGCGTTGCATAGGGCAGCGTGCAAAGCGTGAATATCGAGGCGGCAATGGCGAGGCGGTTCAAGAGGTTCCGCGAAGAAAAACAGTGAGAAACCATAGAGGAAAACTCCTTTTTGGGTTACTTTCTTACAATTCGCGCACGAAAGTGCTCATTTCGACTCGAACACTATCTTGATGATTTAGACTCGCTGGCTGTTGCTTTTGTTTACGATAGTTGCAGACGCGGGCAGGGAATTGTGCCCCATCAAAGCCCCCGTGGGCGCTTGGTCGGGGGTGTCAACTTCCGCTCATTTCCCTTGGCTGTGGTCAAGAATCCACCGATCCAGCGAAATCAGGTTGTGCTGTCGCAATCCTAGCAGGGCTGCATACACAAGGGCATAGGTAAGCTGAATCCCCGCCGCATTCCAGTCCTGATGTAGGGCCGAACCGAAGGTGAGTGTCGCCAGCAGCAGCATCCCAAGTACGCACGCGTAACGGGTATATAAGCCCAGAAGCAAACAGGCGCCCAGAATCCCTTCGGCGTAGGGAAGCGTCATGCCGAAGGCGTATACGGCGGAAGCGGGAAGCGGCGTCTTCTGAAATGCCGGCAGCAGGCTCTCGGCAAAAACATGAACTCCTGTGTAAATGCGGCTGATGCCATGCATAAGAATGTTGATGCCCAGGATCAATCGAAGCAAGGCATACGCCAGTGCCATGTCAGTCTTCTGTGAACCTTCGGAGAACGCCACCTAAGCCTCCTGAAGTGAGTTTACTCAAGCCAGGTCCCCGAAAACGGTTCAGAATTTTTGTAACCAATCGCCTTCCCGCGGTTCTATGCTTACGCAGTCTGTGTCGAAAATGAAGAACGGTAGGGCAGGTTCAGATTGATCGGGGAAAGAAAGGGAGCGGTTTCCGGCAATTGCGATGAAGCGCAGACGATTGCCTCCATCCTTGCCGGGAACACCCATGCGTTTCACGATCTCATCCGCCCCTATGAGCGCAGCGCCTACGTCATGGCGCTCTCCATGCTCAAGAATGAAGCCGATGCCGAAGACGTGGCCCAGGAAGCCTTTCTTAAGGCATTTCGTAATCTTCGCAGCTTTCGCGCTGAGGCGAAATTTAGCACATGGCTGTTGAGCATCACGCTCAATGAGGCGCGAAACCGCCTTCGCCACAGAAATACAGTCAAAATGGAGTCGCTCGACGAGCTGCCCGGCGAACACGAGCGGGTCTCGCCGGCCCTTTTGCGCGATTGGCGCGAAATTCCCTCGCAAACACTGGAGCGAATGGAAGTGCGCCAGATGTTACAGCAGGCAATTACCAGCCTGCCTCCGATCTATAGAGAAATTTTGCTGCTGCGCGACGTCGAGGAGCTGAGTGTCATCGAGTCGGCCGAGGCCCTCGGCATTACGGAATCGTCTGTCAAAGTGCGCCTCCATCGGGCGCGCATGATGCTGCAGAAGAAATTGGCTCCACAGTTGAAGCAGATCAATCCGAAACGGGGGTGGTTCTCATGGTTATAGAGTGCAGGCATGTATGGGACCACATTTCCGGCTACCTCGACAACGACCTGGCCCCGGAGATACTGGAACAGATACAAAAGCATTTGGAGCATTGCGAGATCTGCTCGGCAATTCTGGACTCCACACGAAACATCCTCGTGCTCACCGCCGACCAGCGTGTTTTTGAGCTGCCTCTTGGTTACAGCGAGCGGCTGCACGCCCGTCTCGACGCGGAGATCAGAGGCATCGCTTCCAATCCGCCGGAAGGCAGGTAGAGCCCGCTATTCGGCATCAGATAAATTCTGCTGCATGAGCGAAAGCAACCATTCTTAGGAGCATGATTCTCATGTCCACCACCCCCACCGATCTTGCCGAAACAACCCAGCCGCTTCCCCTGGAAGAATCTCGCGCCCGAGGCGTGCTTGCCTGGTCCAGCTTTCTCTTTGCTCTTCTTCAAAGCATCTGCGGAGCGGTCGTAGCAATCAACAGTCTCCGTCTGGCCATCGGAATTGGCGCTCTGGTTATGACCACAGGTGCGGGAGCGGCCATGGCCCGCTTTCACACGGACTGGATTCGTGTCCCCATGATTATCCTTGCGCTCGTGGGTTCTCTGGTGAATATCGCCATCCTCGTTCAGGTGCGGCGTTTGCGCAATCGTCCGGCCGCGCAATGGCGCCGCAAAGAACTCACCTCTCGCCAAATTCGAATGGAGCGCTGGCAATGGGCTTTGTCACTCGCCGCGCTGGTGCTCATCGGCATCGAAGAATATCTGCATTTCGGCTTTCACCACGCTCTTTAGTCCGGTAGCGATTCCGCTTCCTCTTCTTTTTCTTGCATTTCAAAATCCTCTTCGAGATATTCGCCCAGCTTGTAGCCCGCCGCTGCAATCGCCTCGCGCGCCCGCTCAACCGCAGCCTCCACTTCCAGCACCGCCTCCAGCGCATTTGAATCTTGTTGCGCTATATCCAGCAGTGCCGGCAGTTGAAGCCAATCCGTCAGCTCTTCGAACAACTCCTTATTGACATACGTCACGCCATTCGATTCGTTCACACCAGCCAGCCAGCGCACATCGCCATCGTTCCAGAATGCGTGTGGATCATTCGCGTCTGTCAGCAAAAGCAGCACACGCACCTGGGCCGCCGCGCGCCACGCGCTCTCGCCCTCCATCCCACACGAACTGAAAATCTCGGCGAGAGCCGCGCGCATCTGGAGTCTGTCGAACACCTCAACCCGCATGCCCTTCCAGGGAAGGCTGCCGCCCACAATCCAGGCAACAATCATGGCCCAGCGTTCGTCCGAGTGTGGAATCAGCCGCGCAATCACTGGCCAATCTGATGCAAATCTTTTCTCAAGCGTCGGCAGGCGAACGGCGGCCGCAGTCATCAGCTCGCAGTTCTCGTGGTAGCTTCGGGCCGAATCTTCTTCGTCGGTCGACAGCGCGGCCACAGTTGCTGCAACCTCCCGGCTCTCCGTCGGAAGATTCGCTACCGCTCGCTCGAAAAACAGTTGGCACCGCGCCGGAAATTCCTTGAGCCTCAGCGCCTGTGGCCGCAATGCCTCAATTTGCTGGTCTGCTGATTCCTTTGCTTTCTCTGTGCTCTCGCTGACGTCTTCAGTGCCCATCGCCGATGATTCCACAGGTGCCTCGTCGCCCGTCAATGCGGCGAGCCCCCCGCCAATATCCGCAAGTGCCCGGACATTCTCCACATTCACCGCCTGCTGCAGTGCCTCATGCACAGGACGCAGTCGAAGCATGATCAGCGCCGCATCCACGCTATGCACGCCCTCTCCATGGAGTGCGTCGCACAGGCGGTCCCACGGATAATCCGCCGAGGGACGAAGCTCACGCCAGTCCAGTAGAACCACGTGCTGATAGCCACGCAGTCCCATTGTCAGGCCGTGGTGATGAAAATCGATCGCCCGCCGCAGATACTCAAGCCCGCTCGTCGCATCGCGATAAGCTACAACCATGTCATAGCCGGAGAGTCCAAGCCCGTCCCCCAGTCGTGTCTGCCGCAATGTTCCGCTTGCCTTGTCCATCGCCGCAGCCGACAAATGAATCGTCCCGTGCGTCGTGCCGTAGCTATTGTTGTACAAAATCAGCGCTCGCTGGTCGCCAACCCGGTTCGAATAGGCAAACACGTTTTCATCCACCGTTCCATGACCCGTCCAGAAGTCATAAAGCACAAAATGCGCGCTCTCGGCGAACAGCCACCTCCGCTTCAGAAGCGGAGCAATGTCGCGCTGGTGCCGCGCAATAAGGCCCTCGTTGGCGGACTCGTCCATGCGCGCCTGTTTAAATTCCATCCCATAGCGCTCTGTAAACCCTTCGATCTGCCCGTGCCCGAACATCGGCAGGCCGGGCAGTGTCGCCAGCATCGTCGCCACGCCAAAATATTTGTCTCCCGTGCCGAACTGGTCGATCGCTGTCCGCTCATCCGGATTGCTCATGAAGTTCACATAGCGCTTCAGAATGTCCGGGTCGAACTCAATCGTTTTCTTCAGGTACGAGCGGTACTTCGCGTTCTCCTCATCGCGCAGCATGTTCATAAACGCGCTGTTGTACACGCGATGCATTCCCAGCGTGCGCACAAAATACCCCTCCAGCAGCCAGAACGCCTCTGCCAGCAGCAGCGTGCCCGGAACCTCCGCCGCCACGCGGTCCACAACCTCGCGCCAGAACTCATGCGGCATCAGCGCATCGAACTGCTCCTGCGACATTGCGTTCTCCGCCCGCGATGGAATCGACCCTCCCGCGCCCGGCAGCGGAAACCATAGCCGCTGCACATGCCGCTTCGCCAGCACCATCGCAGCGTCAAACCGGATAATCGGCGACAGCCGCGCCACGTGAAGAATCGTCTGGATCACATGCTCGCGGACCAGCGCCTGCGAATAGTCGAGCTGCGCCGTGTCATTCCATGCAAAACTCGTTCCGTCGTTCCCGTGGTACACGTAGCGGGTCGCTCCGTCGTGATGATGCCGTAGCCGAAACACAACCGCGGCGTCCGATTGATCGTAGTAATGGTCCTCGATCTTGATCTCCACGCGGCTGTCGCTCGATAGGTCGGGACCGTTGAAGCTGTATGCCGGAAACGGATTCTCCCATCGATAAAGAAACCAGTCCGGATGATCGATCACCCAGTCCGAATCGATGCCCATGTGGTTCGGAACCATGTCGCTTGCCATGCGCAGGCCAAACCGCGCTGCGCGATGCTTTAAGTTCTCAAATGCCTCATATCCGCCCAGATCCTGCGCAATGTCATAGCCCTTCAGCGAATAGGCTGAGGCCACGGCGTCATGCTGCCCGCGCAGTCGCTTGATCGTTCGTGAAGCGGTGCTTCTCTCCCACAGCCCAATCAGCCACAGCGCCGTGATGCCCCGCTCGGCCAGCAGCTGTAGCTCTTCATCAGGAATCTGATCGAGCCGGTGAATGTGCCTCTGATATTTCTTCGACAGCTGTTCCAGCCATACAAACGTGCTTTTCGCCAGCATCACCACATTCGGCATCCACGCCTGATCTGAGCTGAAGGCCTCGTACTCCTGCAACGGTGCCTGGTAATCGTGCGCATATCGTTTGCGCCGCCCAAACTGCTCCTCGAACCCGACAAACTCGTCCCCCACAAATCCCGCCATCCCCCATTTTGGTTCGCCGTGGCGGTGCCAGTCGGGTCCCGGCGGATGGAATCGCAACCAGATCGCCAGGTCTTCCTCGCGCAGGATGTCGATCGCCAGCAGCACTCGGCGCAGTTCGTCTCCTAGGTGCTTCGACCAGCGCTCGCGAATATATTCAAGCTGTCCGGTCAGCGATTCCGGCGATGCCAGCATCGGTGCGCGCAGTGCGTCGAGCAGGCTGCCCACCTCCGGCGCAAGTGGAGGCCGCGTACTGAAGTAATCGGGAAAAGTCTCCGTGACGCTCTGGTAGATCGTCTTCTGTTTCAGCTCCGCGTCTTCAAACAACTCGCGAAAGGCAGCAAAGGCCGGATTGATATTGGCCAGCCACAGCATCAACAGCTCTTCGAGCGCAGCCTCGCGGTTCGGAAGCCCATCGGTCGAGCCCTTCAGCCATTCGGCAGCCGTCATCTCTCCCCGGTAAACGGCCATATTCGGGAACTGCTCGGAAAATTGCAGTAGCAGACGCTCCAGCTCTGCGGGCTTTGCCTGTGCTGAAAACCACCGCACCGCCTCCGTAAGTACCTGAGGGTCAATCTGCGCGCGATATCGTGCTACCAGCGCATGGTTCAGTTCATCGATCAACCCCATCGCAAACAGTGCGCCTGCATGGATAGTCTTCTCCAGATCGGCCTGGGTCCCTCGCGCCTCGTTCAGCGCTTTCGCCAGCCTGCGGCTCGCCGCAACATTTGCGAAAATCACATTTCCGGCATAACTGAAAAGAAGATCATCCAGATTCAGCCGTTCCCGGAGCGCGCGGTGGATATGAAATTCCATGCAAAATGCCTCGTACAAATTTCGGCGGCTCCGCCAGATTTGATCCTGAGCAGTAAAAGTAGCCGTCGCTTGGTAAGATGCTCTTCCAGCGGCTGCTCTTCGCGTCAGTTTCTGCTCTGCAGATGCATCCTCTGCAATCCTATCCCTCAGGAGGCAATTTCACGAGGGGCGGAATGTTTGGCAGTGTTCTATTTCATTACCAACAGTGCTGCGTCAATCCAATGCAAAAGCAGATTCGGAAAACACCCTAGCACCACCACAAGCAGCGCAATCACGCCCACCGTTACCCGCATCACCAGCGGCGTCTGGATATCGTCTTCCTCTGCCGTCGGATCGCGCACGTAAATCTGCTTCAGCACCCTCAGATAGTAGTAGAGTGACACCGCGCTCATCGCGATCGCCAGAATCACCAGCCACAGCAAACCTAGGCCCGCGGAGAGCGCAGAGGAGAAGATAAAGAATTTGCCAAAAAATCCGGCCAGCGGGGGAATCCCCGCGAGCGATAGCAAAAATACCAGCATGCAGAAGGAAAGCCACGGGGCGCGGTGGGAGAGCCCCGCGAAATCCCTCACCTCGTCGACGCCTTCCTTCTCGAGCGCAGCCAGAACGCCAAACGCTCCAATCGTAGCCAGCCCATAGGTGATGACGTAGTACACCAGTGCCCGCAGCCCCAGAGCGCTATTCGCCAGAATGCCCAGCAGCACGTATCCGGCGTGGCCAATGGCGGAATAAGCAAGCAGCCGCCGCACGCTGCTCTGCACAATCGCGGCCAGGTTTCCCAGTAGCATCGAGACCGCTGCAATGACCATAATCAGCGGAGTCCACGCCCCGGAATCGCCGTGCCACGCGCTGCCCTCGGCCGTCAGGCCGAGCACCATCACCATAGCCAGAACGAAAAAGCTCGCAATCTTCGAGCTCGACGCGATCAGCGCCGCGCTCGGCGTAGGCGCTCCCTGGTAGGCGTCGGGAGCCCACAGATGAAACGGCGCCGCCGCTATCTTAAATCCCAATCCGGTAACAATCATCACGATTGCTACCGCCAGCAGCGGAGTCATGGGATGCGCCCCAATCGCCCCTGCAACCCCAGCCAGCTCAATGGAGCCCGACAGCCCATACAGCAAACTGATCCCAAACAGAAAAAATGCCGCCGCCATGCCGCCAAAAAGGAAATACTTCAGCCCGGCCTCCGCCGATCTCCGGCTGCGTTTGTTGAACGCCGTCAAAACGTAGAGTGACAGGCTCAGCAGCTCCAGCGACACGAAGATTACCAGTAGATTCTGAGTGCTCACCAGAACCATCATCGCCGCGGTCGCAAACAGAACGACTCCCAGATATTCCCCGACATTCGCTGTAAATTCGGAATCGACGGAGAGCAGCACCGCAAGAATCGTAAAAGCGGCCAGAACCGCTTGTATCAGCTCCGTCAGCGAATTCACCACCAGCATGCGGTCGTAAAGGCTCGCCTGTTCCGGCCGCAGCATGAGCAGCAAAATCGCGCCTGTGCAGCCCGCGCACGCCGCCAGCGCACCCGTCTTCCATCGCGCTGCAAGCGGCTTCCGTTGCATCACCGTCAGGTCGAGCGTCAGGACCGCCAGTCCGCTCAGCGCGACCACGATCTCCGGCAGCGTAAGCCGCAACAGCTCAAAATAGGTCGCCGGATTCATCGCCACAGCCCCTTCCGTAGCCCGTCAAACAGCGGCGATTGGAATGCTGGAAGAATCAGGTCG
>Ga0335072_10004122_pt1 | contig 21693 bp, 15 predicted proteins | sample Lox_Sample_21_FD_206725 | JGI IMG/M metagenome (GOLD analysis project Ga0335072, IMG submission 206725) | Soil microbial communities from Loxahatchee National Wildlife Refuge, Florida, United States - Lox_Sample_2.1 | ecosystem: Environmental > Terrestrial > Soil > Wetlands | place: USA...
GCATCGCCGTTGCCGGAGGATTCACGGCCGTATAGGCGATCAGAACGCCGAGAGCCAGCGTCGCCGTGATCGCCAGGCGGGAGGCAAACGCAACCAGCGTCTGCAGCAACCCGGCCTGGCCCGATTGTTCCTGGCTCGACCGGATGCGCGCCATGACGATTCGCGCGAACGCCGGGCTGGCCTGCGCCGCCGGCTCCCCAAACTGCAGCAATTGCCGGCTCAGCTTCGCATCTTCGAGGGCCTCGCGGCAAGCCGCGCACGCCGTCAGATGAGCGTCGAGCTTCTTCGCCTCTTCCCCGGTCAATCCACCTTCGATCGAGTCCTCAAGCAATACCTCGAACCCTTCACACTGGTCCCGCCCCTGGTTCCATTCCATGGTTCCTCTATTCCTTTCTATCCTGCGCCGGCAGCTTCGCCGCGCTTGGCGGTGAATTGTTTCCGCCGCCGGTAAGCGTCCATCAATCGTGTCCGAGCACGGAACAGGCGCACTTTCACGGTATTCACGTTGAGATTGAGAATTTCCGCAAGTTCTTGCACCGAAAATCCTTCCATTTCTTTCAATACCAGCAGCCGCCGGTCTTCATCGCTCAACCTCCCCAGCAGCCACTCCAGGAGCTCTTTTACCTCGGCCTGCTCTTCCGGACTTTGAGGCAGGCTCTCGTCCGAAGCCGGCGCTTCCATCTGCGAAACTTGCTCTTCGCTCAGGTCGGCCTCGTAGGTCAACGGGCGGACCTTTTTCTTCCGCAGGTAATCCCAGCACTCGTTGACGGTAATCTTGTACAGCCAAGTCGAAAAGGCTGCTCGCTGATCGAACTTCTTCAGCGAGACGTGCGCCTTCATGAAAACCTGCTGCGCGACATCTTCGGTGTCTTCCCGGCGCCTCAGGATCCCGTTCACCAGCCCCAGCACTTTCTGCTGGTGGCGCCTTACGAGCTCCTCGAACGCAGACTCCTCCCCCTTCTGTGCCTGGCGGACCAGTTCGCGGTCCTCACGTGCTTTCTCACGCCGGGCCAGCGGGACTTGGAGCGCTGTCGCCTGGGTAGCCACGTCTTTTGGGACGTCAGTCATCTCTTGCAGGTTACCTCAATCTTAATTCCCCGTCGCCCGAAGCGCCACACCCGCCCCCCGTCAGCCCACCCTGTGGCGTCCGGCCCCTTTACTTGGATGCGGCCGCGCGCGCTTGGCTTCTATTGCCCCCGGCCTCCCCAACGGCCTTTGGGCGAGCGCTCGGGAGGCGAGGCAGTGTCTCCCTGGGGGCGGCGAGCAGAGAGTTGACCATTTCTGTACATACAATCGCCCGGCCGGAACATGAAATATGCAAACTCTTGCACTTCCCTCCGCGTTTCTACCGACTCGAGCCCTCCGCGTATCGCGCAGCGAGCCGCGTGCACCGCGCTGCCAGTTGCGGCATTTCTTGCGGCAAGTGCGCATTTTTGCGATTCCGCGGCCTTCCTGAGAGTTCTCGCGCGCCGAATTCCGGGCCGTTTCCCGAACTTTCGTGTTCCGCTGCCACGCCGCAAGTCCGCGTTTTCAGGCACCAAATTGTTGCATTTTTTCGCGATTCCCCCTTGCGACTCCCAGTTTCCCATGCAACAATACCCGCCATGATAATCGGAGATCGCATCCGTCTGCTTCGCGAAACAAAAAAACTTTCCCAGGGCGATATCGAAAAGCGCACTGGGCTTCTTCGCTGCTACATCTCTCGGGTTGAGAACGGTCACACCGTTCCGGCCATCGAGACCCTGGAAAAGCTGGCGCGGGCCATGGAAGTCCCGCTCTACCAGCTCTTCTATGACGGCGAAGAACCGCCCGAGCTGCCGAATCTCCCCAAGCGCAAGTCGGCCGACGACATCGCCTGGGGCAGCTCTGGGAAAGAGGCACGTTTCCTGGGCCGCTTCCGCCGCGTCCTCGGCCGTTTGGACGAAGGCGACCGGAAGCTCCTGCTGTATATGGCCCAGAAAATGGCCAGCCGCTAGGCGACGGCTCGCAAAATCTTTGTAATCCCCTACGGTGCTCGCTGATTTTTGATGCGATTCGCGACAATCGCCTGGGTGTCGCTCTGTTCTCCTGTATACGAGGTTCCTGAACTTAATTCAATGATTCGGCGATAAACCTGCGCGTTTTTCCCCTTTTGTGAGCGGATACTCCCCTCCCGACCGGCAAATTTTCCGCTCAATAACGTTTCGCTGCGAAATTCAGGCTGGATCGTTGGGAGATCTTCCGGAAGGCACTCGAGGGCTCGCCGATTCCGGCGGACTCCCCCCGCAACCAATCACAATCGGCTATTCCCACTCGATCGTGCTCGGCGGTTTCGAGCTAATGTCGTAAACCACGCGATTGACGCCCGGAACTTCGTTGACGATGCGGACAGAGATCTTCTCGAGGACTTCCATGGGCAGCCGGGTCCAGTCCGCCGTCATCGCGTCGAGCGAATCCACCACGCGCACCGCGATCGCGTTCCCATAGGTTCGCCCGTCGCCCATCACCCCGACGCTTCGAACGGGCAGCAGCACCGCGAACGCTTGCCAGACTTTCTCATAGAGCCCCGCGCGGCGGATTTCCTCGCGAACTACGGCGTCGGCCGCCCGCAGCGTTTCGAGCTTCTCTCGCGTTATTTCGCCCAGGATCCGCACAGCCAGGCCGGGGCCGGGGAACGGATGCTTCACCAGAATTTCATCGGGCAGGCCGAGTTCCCTGCCGATTTTCCGGACTTCATCCTTGAAGAGGTCTCGCAGCGGCTCGATCAGCCCGAACGGCATGTTCTCCGGCAGCCCGCCGACGTTGTGGTGGCTCTTGATCACCGCTGAAGGGCCTTTCACAGACACACTTTCGATTACGTCCGGGTAGAGCGTTCCCTGCACCAGGAACTTCACCGGCAAGCCGTCCGGCGTGGCTGCGGCCAGCTTGCGTTCTTCCTCAGCGAACACTTCGATGAATTCGTTGCCGATAATCTTGCGCTTCTTCTCCGGGTCGGTCACGCCCGCAAGCTTCCCGAGAAACCGCGCGCTCGCATCCACGCCGATTACGTTCAGGCCCAGCCGGCCGCGCAAAAGCTCGAGGGTGTTTTGGAATTCGTCGCGCCGCAGCAGGCCCGTATCCACGAAAACATTTGTCAGCCTGTCACCCATCGCCCGGTGCACCAGCACCGCCGCGACGGCCGAATCCACGCCGCCGCTCAGCGCGCAAATGGCCCGCGCGCCCTCGGACTGCTTGCGGATTCGCTCGACCATCTCGGCGATGAATCCCGTCCGGTTCCAGTTCTTCTTCGCGCCGCAAACTCCAAAGACGAAATTCCTCAGGATTTCCGTCCCGCTATCCGTGTGATTTACTTCCGGATGGAACTGCACGCCATAGAGCTTCTTCGCTTCGTCCTTGATCGCGCCGATGGCGTTGTCCGTCCGCCCCGCGATGGAAAATCCCTCCGGCACGCCCATGACGCTGTCGCCGTGGCTGCTCCACGCCTTCAGGTGCTTCGGGACGCCGCGCATCAGCGGCGATTCGCCTTCCGCATCGAAAGTCGCCGGGCCGTACTCGCGCCTTTCCGCGCGCTCGACCTTTCCGCCCAATTCGCGCGCCATCCACTGCATCCCGTAGCAGATTCCGAGCACAGGCACGTCGAGGCGCAGGACGTCCGGGTCGCACTTCGGCGCGTCCGCGTCGTACACCGAGCTCGGCCCGCCCGAAAGGACGATGCCCGCCGGCTCGAGCGCGCGAACGTCTTCGATTTTCGCGTCGCACGGCAGAATCGCGGAGAAAACTTCCATCTCGCGAATTCGCCGCGCGATTAGCTGCGTGTACTGCCCGCCGAAATCCAGCACTGCGATGCCGCCTCGCGTCGTCACCGCCCCTCCGCTCTGCTTCGCTCCCCCGCTCGCCTGCCTCGCCGTCCCCGCGCTCTCGCCCATTCGCGCTCCTCTACTTCACCACGAAACTGACCAGCTTTTTCGGCACCACCACCACTTTCACGATGGCCTTGCCCTTCAGCATTTCCCCGATGCGCGCGTCGTTTTGCGCCCGCTGCGAGGTCTCGTCTTCGTCCCAGCCTTCTTCCGCCAGGATCTTCCCGCGGACCTTGCCGTTGATCTGCACAATCACTTCGTAGGCTTCTTCCTTCGTCAGATCCTCGCGGTACACTGGCCACTTCGCGTTCGACATATCTTCCGCGTGCCCCAGCATCTCCCACATCTCTTCGGCCACGTGGGGCGCCATCGGCGCGAGCATCAGGACGAAAACCTCGAGGCCGCGTTTGAGCAGCATCGGGCTTACGTCCTGGTCCAGCGGCTCGGCCGCCTGCAGCGCGTTCACGAATTCCATGAGCAGCGCGACGGAGGTATTGAAATGCCAGCGGGTCTCGAAATCGTTCGTCACGCGTTTCAGTGTCTGATGCGTTCGCCGGATCAGCGCCTTTTCCTTCGCATTGGCCGCGGCGAAGTCGCTCTGCTGCGTCAAGTCCGTCTGAATGCCGCGCAGCCGGTCGGCGTGCTTTGCCACCAGGCGGTACGCCTTTTGAAGGAATCGCCACGAGCCCTCGATTCCCTCTTCGCTCCACTCGAGGTCCTTTTCCGGCGGCGCGGCAAACAGCGTGTAGAGCCGTCCCGTATCGCAGCCGTATTTGTCCGCCATTTCGATGGCGCCGACGATGTTGCCCTTCGATTTCGACATCTTCATGCCGTCTTTCAGCACCATTCCCTGGGAGAACAGGCGCTTCACCGGCTCTTTATGGTCGATCAGCCCCAGCTCGTTCATCACCTTCGAGAAAAATCGCGAATAAATTAGGTGCAGGATCGCGTGTTCGACCCCGCCGATATACTGGTCAATCTGAAACCAGTATTCGGCTTTCGATTTGTCGTAAGGAGCGCGATGGTTGTGCGGGTCCGTGTAGCGGTAGAAATACCACGACGAATCGATGAACGTATCCATCGTGTCCGTCTCGCGCTCCGCCGGGCCGCCGCATTTCGGGCACGTGGTGTGCAGAAATTCCGGCACATTTACCAGAGGCGATTGCCCCTGGCCCGTCAGCGTCACGTTTTCCGGCAGCCGCACCGGCAGTTGGTCATCCGGCACTCCGACGATTCCGTGCTCTTTGCAGTACACGACGGGAATCGGCGTGCCCCAATATCTTTGCCGGGAAATTCCCCAGTCCTTCAAGCGGTACGTCGTCTCGGGCCTTCCAAAGCCTTTCGTCTCGGCGTCCGCCGACATCCTCTCGATTGCCTGCTCGCTGGTCAGGCCGGTGTATGCCCCCGAAGCCACCAGCTTCCCGTATTCCGTTGACGCTTCGTCCATCCGGTCGGCGCGAAGCGGCGCCGCGTTCGCCGGCTGGATCACGACTTTCACCGCCAAATGATATTTTTCTGCGAACTCGTAATCGCGCTGATCGTGCGCCGGCACGCACATCACCGCTCCCGTTCCATACTCCGCCAGAACAAAATTCGCCACCCAGATCGGCAGGCGCTCGCCCGAAAACGGGTTCACCGCGAACCGCCCCGTGAAGAACCCTTCTTTCTCGGCTGTCGCGATGTCCGCCGCCTTCACGCTCTTGGCCTGCATGCTCTTGAGCTGCGTTTCCATCCCGCCGCTGCCCGGCACGCCCGCGAGCAGCTCGCCGAGCCCCGCAAAATTAGGCGACAGCAGAACAGCCGCCACGCCGTAAATCGTATCCACGCGCGTCGTGAAGACTTCGATCGGCGGCGCCGTCACGTCCGCCACCGCAAATTTGACGCGCGTGCCCTTTGATTTTCCGATCCAGTTGCGCTGCATGACGAGCACGCGTTCCGGCCAGCCGCCCGCAAGCTCTTCAATGCCTTCCAGCAGCGCGTCCGCGTAGTTCGTGATGCGCAGAAACCACTGCTCGATTTCTTTCGACTCCACGAGCTGCGCGTCATGCTGCCAGCAGTAGCCGTCAATCACCTGCTCGTTCGCCAACACCGTCTGGCACTGGGGACACCAGTTCACGCGGCTGCGTTTCCGGTAGGCCAGCCCGCGCTCCAGCATCCGCAGGAAAAACCATTGGTTCCAGTGGTAATACTCCGGCTCGCATGTGGAAATCTCACGCGCCCAGTCGTAGCTGAAGCCGAAGCGCTTGCACACCGCCTTCATCTGGGCGATGTTCGCGTTCGTCCATTCGCGCGGAGGCGTGCCGCGCTTGATCGCCGCGTTTTCCGCGGGCAGCCCGAACGCGTCCCAACCGATCGGATGCAGCACGTTGAATCCCTGCATGCGCTTGTAGCGCGCCACGGCGTCGCCGATCGTGTAGTTCCGCATGTGGCCCATGTGCAGCGTGCCGGAAGGATACGGCAGCATTTCGAGCAAATAATATTTCGGCCGCGAAGCGTCCAGATCCACCGCGCGGAATGCTTCCTCCTCTTCCCAGCGCTTCTGCCACTTCGCCTCAACCGTTCCCGCGTCGTATTCCGCCAAGTTCACTTCCCCCGCTTCCTGGTATGAGTTCTTTTCTTCGCGCTTTTCTTCCGCCGCGGCTTCATCCCATCGCGGCCTGTCGCCTTCACCGTCACGCCGACAAGCTTCCAGAGCGCCGCCACGTTTTTGCGGTCGTCACCGGGCTTGTCGATCGGCGTCTCCAAGATGAACGGCTTCCCTGCCAGCAGCGGATGATTCAAAATCCGGCGAAACCCTTCCGCTCCGATTTTCCCCTTGCCGATGTGCTCGTGCCGGTCGAGGCGCGAACCAAGCGCCGCCTTTGAATCGTTCGTGTGCACCACCCTCACGCGCGCCAGCCCCACCGCCGCCTCCACATCCTGCAGCGCTTTTTCCAACCCTTCGGGCGTCCGCAAGTTCCATCCCGCCGCAAATAGATGGGCCGTGTCGAGGCACACGCCGAGAGTCATCTCCGGCGCCAAATCCATGATCACGCGCAGCTCTTCGAACCGCGAGCCCACTGTGCTGCCCTGCCCCGCCGTGTTCTCGAGTAGGATTTGCAGGTCGCCGAGCTTCAGCCCGCGCGTCGCCTGCCGCAGCCCGTCCGCGATCGCCGCAATCGATTGCTGTTTATCCCCGCCGACACCGCTTCCCGGATGCGTCACCAGGTAATCCGCGCCCAGCGCCAGCGCGCGGACCACTTCTTGGTGAAACGCCTGCATGGACCGTGCGCGCATCACGCGGTTCGGCGAACCCAGGTTAATCAGATAATTCGTATGTATAACAAGCGGCCCGAGCCCTAATTCCTTCCGCCGCTCGCGGAATCGCCGGGCCTCGGCTTCGCTGATTCGCGAACCAGCGTGCCCCCACATCCGCGGGCTGGCTGAGAAAATCTGCAGCGCGTTTGCGCCGAGCCCGTGCGCGATCTCCAGAGCCGCGGTAATGTCCCCGGCGATGGAGGTATGGATACCGATGCGCCGGCTTCCGTCTTTCCAGGCAGGTATTTCCGGTTCAGGAGGGGGTTCCGGACGGTATTCGTCCGCGTCGTCGTAGGCGAGCGTATTCTTCTGTTCTTCTTCCGCCATTCCTCGTGTGTTCCACGATTTTATCGGATTCTCGCGCCCTCCGCAAACACGAGGTGTGGGCCCGAAAGGAACGCCCGGACCTGGCATTTCCCGCGTCCTCAGCAATTATCTGCTGTATAGTCGCCCAGTGACCCCGACTTCGAATCGTTTAGACCTCTCCACGCTTGTCTCGATTTCCCTCCCGGCATTCGCGCTCGAACCTTTCGTCCATGAATTCCTTGGGCACGCTTGCACCGCGTGGCTCCAGGGCGCCAAGGTGATCCTCGTTTCGTCCACCGCTATGCAAACAGAAGGAGGTACTCGCCTCGTTCCCGCCGCAGGTCCGCTCTCCAATTTGGTTTTTGGCGCCCTCACGGTGCTCCTCCTTCGCCGGATGCCGCGCCTCACACCGCTTCGCTACTTTGTTTGGATCTTTGCCCTCGCAAATCTCTTTCTCTGCTTCGGTTACGTTCTTTTTTCCGGGCTCACCAACTTCGGCGATTCTGCCGTCGTCATCGCAGGGCTTCGCCCCGCATGGCTGTTCCGCCTGAGTCTCGTCGTCTTCGGGTATTTCGGTTACCGCTACTCCGTCGGTTTTGCCGTGCGCGACCTGCTCTCGCTCATTCGGTCCGGGAATCTCCTTCGCTCCGATGTTGCGCGACTCGCGATCCCGGCGTGCACGGCCGGGGGAATCCTCTATTTTGTCGCCTCGCTGTTCAATCCGGTCGATCCGAAACTCATTCTTTACGACGGGCTCCCGATGGCCGGCGGCATTGCCATTGGCTTCTGCCTCATTCCCGGCCTGGTCAAGAAGTTTTCCGCCTCCGCCTCTTCATCCCCCCCAGCGTCAGAGTCCTCCTCCCCCGCTCTCGCCGCTCTCCCGTTCAGCCCCGCCTGGCTCATGTTCGCCGTCTTCTCAAGCGCCGCCTTCCTCTACTTCCTCGGCCGCGGCTTCCGCCCCTAGCATTTCTCCGGCCCCGCTGGCGAGAACGTAAAAACGCGATGCCTTTCCGATACGTTTACTCAATTAAGTCGTAACCTCGCATTCGACTATTCCGTCTATTTCACTGCGTGGATTTGAATTCGCGGTATTTTGCGGAGGAACCCATGGTCCTGGCCCTAGGATTTCGCCGTCTTGCGCTCGCCTCTCACCTGAAGCCCTTGACAATCACGCCCTTCGCCATCCTCGGTTTGGTTTTCATCGCCAGTTGCGGTGGAAATCCGCCAGGGGGCGGCTCAGCTTACTCCGGCCCTACTCTCGTCACCCTCGTTTCCACCGCCACCGCCAACGACCAGCTCTCGCAATTTGCTCTCGCGATCGAAAGCCTTTCGCTCACAACCAAATCCGGCCAGACCGTTCCCGTCATCTCCTCCGAGCAGGACGCCGAATACATTCACGTCAACGGCGCCATCGAGCCGCTGGCCACTGCCTCTGTCCCCCAGGGCGATTACACTTCCGCCTCAATTACCGTCGGCTGGGACCAGTTCACCTGTCTCGTTTCCGACAGTGGCGGGCTTGCCTCCAGCACTTTTTCCTACGGCTATACCCCTCAATCACACGTGTCCATCACTCTGCCCCAGCCCTTGAACATTCGCGGCGAAACCATGGCCTTGTCCTTGAATCTCCTCGTCGAGCAGTCAGCGTCCTTCAACACCTGCTTCGATCCCAGCGGGATCAACTCCTTCGCAATTACACCCACCTTCACTTTGTCTCCCTACGTCCTGGCGGCGCAGCCTTCCAGCGCCTCCAACGGCCGGATCTCCAATTTCACCGGTTCCGTCGCGACTCTCGCCGCTTCAAGCGCCAGTTTCACGCTTTCTCTCCCCGACCTCGAAACCACCCGGACCGATATGGTCAGCACCTCCGCCTCGACCACTTTTCAGGGCCTGCCCAATTTCGCCGCGGTCGCCACCGGTCAATTTCTCAACTTGGACGCGAACCTTCAGTCCGACGGTTCTCTCGCCGCCACCCGAATCAACGTTCCGGACACTTCCGCCGTCTTCTACCTGACCGGTCCGATCGCCTTTGTGGACGCGATCGTTCCTGACCTCAGCATCTTCGGCCGTCAGGAGGGCGGCGGCCCCTTCGTCGGCGTAAACGAAATTGGCCTCCTCCAATTCAGTTTCGCCAACGCCACGTTTCTCGTCTCCAACCAGCAGACCAATCTCCAAAATTTGCCGTTCACTCCCGTTTTCAACGCTTCAACGATGGTCGACGGTCAAAACGTATTCCTCACCTCTCCTTCCCCCAACTGGGCCTCCGAGCCTGATCCTACCGTCACCACACTCACTTTGATCCCCCAATTCCTCGACGGCACGATTACCGGCTCTTCCACCAGTGGAGCCTTCACGGTTTACTCCATCCAGCTCGCCCCCTACGATTTGTTTCCCGAGTTCGCGGTCCAGCAGGGACAAACCACCCTGCTCAACAATCCTACTCAAGTGCAGGTCTACGTGGACACCAATACGCAGTTGCTGAATTCTCAGCCTCTCGCTCCCGGCGGCGTCTTTCGCTTCAACGGCCTGGTCTTCAACGATAACGGCACTCTTCGCATGGATTGCGCCCAAATCAACGACGGAGTCAGCGTGGCTCCCTTGCCTGCTCCCTCCGGCGACTCCGCCAAACCAAGTCGCGTTCGGGTTATTCGCGACGTGATTCTCCCCAGCGGCATGCACCGGGTTGACCGCCTGATCACCCCGGCGCAGTAGCTCTTCGTCCTTCGCCGCTTCGCGCCGCGCCGGTTGCAATTCGCCGCCTCCGCGGGAAAACTCTCGTCGTAGTTTTCCCGCTTCCAATGCTATGATTTTTCTCTCTGGCGCGGTCGCCAAGTGGTAAGGCAAGGGTCTGCAAAACCCTTATCGGCGGTTCGATTCCGCCCCGCGCCTCGCCTTTTTCCTCCATCCTCCCAGCTCGAGCGCCACGTCCCGGCACGCATCCCGCAATTCATCCGCATACGCTCGGTCCTCCATCGCTCTGGCCACCACCATGCCTCCCACGCACAGCGCCGCCACCGCCCGCGCCTTTTTTCCCCGTGCTCCCTCCTTTCCCTCGATCACTTTCTCCAGCGCGCCCGCCATCGCCCGAAACACGGTTTCAAACGCTCGTCTCGCCGCCTTCCCGCTCCGCGAAACGTCCGTCGGCAGCGCCACCATCGGGCACGAATTCTCCACGTCCTCAAAATGTTGTCGCGATAAATACGCCCGCACCACCTGCGGCCCCACCTCCGCGCCGCCCAAATCCACTTCCACCCCTTCCCACCGGCTCTTCCAATTCGGGTCCGTGAAAAAGCAGCCGAGCACCTCCGCGTACAATTCGCTCTTCCCCTCGAAGTAGCTGTAGAACCCTCCGTGCGTCAGTCCCGCGCCCGCCATGATCCGCCCCACCGAGACGCTTTCGAATCCGTGCCGGTTGAAGAGCCGCCTCGCGCTCTCGACAATCCTTGCCCTCACTTCCTCTCTATGTCCCGCCGCATAAGGCATTTCTCCATCTCCCTTCTCGCCGGTCGGCTATCTTCCCTCGCCTTCAAAACATTATCTTGATCATATTTTGGCCGCGTGCTTTCATTCCTCGTCATTTCGATTCAAATTCGATTCAGGTGGACCTATGCGCGAATGTTCAATCCAATCTTTGCCCGCCGGCCGCGCCTCGCGTCGCCGGCTCCTCGCCGCCACGGCTTCTTTCGGCGCGCTCGCTTTCTCTCCCGCGGCCCTCGGCCTTGCGCTCCACCAATCCCAGCAGGGCACGAGGGAAAATCCGCCCGCACCCGACAACTCCTCGCGCACTTCCCTTCACCAGGAAAATTCCTTTAAAGTTCCGCCGCAGCGCGTCTACGAAGTTCTCCTCGATTCCAGGCAGTTCGCCGCCTTCACCGGCATGCCCGCCGATATCGAATCCTCCGCCGGCGGCTCTTTCAAGATGTTTGGCGGCTTAATCGAAGGACGCAACGTCGAGCTCGTTCCCAATCTGCGTCTCGTCGAGGCCTGGCGCCCCTCACATTGGGACCCCGGCGTTTATTCCATCGTGAAATTCGAATTCAAGCCTCAGGCCTCCGGCGTCCTCGTCGTCCTCGACCACACCGGCTTTCCCGTCGGCGATTACGACCATCTCTACGCCGGCTGGACCGGCCATTACTGGGAACCCTTGGTCAAATATTTTGCCGCTTAGCCGCAATACGCAGAGCCCTGCGGCCGCGCTCAGCGGCAGGCCCCGATAACCGGCGTGCGGATTATTTCTTCCGCCCGCGCTCTCTCCAGGGGCTCATCACCTGATAGATCGGCGTCGCCGTCACCGTCTCCTTGCTCGCCACCAGCAACTTCCTCCGCACGAGCCAGCTCACCGCCCCCTGCGCCGAGCTTTTCGAAAGCCCCGTATTCTCCGCCAGCTCCTGGTAGCTGATCCGCACCGCCCCGCCGCGCGCCTCTTGCTCCGCTGCCAGCCACAAATACACCAGAAAACTTGCCGGCTTCCGGTCGTGCCCCACTAGGTCGCGCATCAGCACGTCCGTCACGTATTTGTCGATCGATGCCATGCTATAGCGGCAGTTAATATAGCAATCCCTGCCTGATTGCAATCCCCGTTTTCCTCACGCTATTCTTCGCGTCAGCACGGAAAATTTCACCAGGAGACGCAAACATGATTCGTGGACTCAAATTCGCCTGCATCCCCGTTCGCGACCAGGACGCCTCTCTCAAGTTCTACACCGAAAAGCTCGGCTTCAAAGTTTCCACCGACCAGCAGTTCGACGAACATCAGCGCTGGATCGAGCTCCTCATTCCCGGCGCCGAAACCGGCATCGTCCTCTTCACCCCTCCCGGCCACGAAGCCCGCATCGGCGATTTCCAGCCGCTTTCCTTCTGGTGCGACGACGTCTTCGCCACCGTCAAAATCCTCAAGTCCGCCGGCGTCGCCTTCGAGAAAGACCCCAAAAAAGAAGACTGGGGCACCTCTGCCATCTTCAAAGACCCCGACGGAAACAAATTCGTCCTCGGCAGCCGCTGACCCCCGCCCACTTCGCCCATCATTCGCGGCTCCCGCCTCCGAGTCCGCCACGTGCGGACTCGAACCGGTGTTCGCCACGAGCGACGCGCTATTTCGGCTCCCTCCTTTGTCTCCTTCCGCTCCTGCGTTACACTGTCCGTTTCATTTAATCCTGGGAGCCCGTCAATGCTCGTCGTCATGCAGTCTCACGCTACCGAAGCCCAAGTCCGCGCCGTCTGCTCGGTCATCGAGTCGCTCGGCTACAAAGCCCACCCCATCCCCGGCGCGGGACGCACCGCCATCGGCATCACCGGCAATAGCGGCGCCGTGGATCTCACTTCGCTCGAAGGAATGCCCGGCGTAGTCGAATGCATTCCCGTCAGCAAGCCCTACAAACTCGTCAGCCGCGACGTAAAGGAAGAAAACACCGTCGTCCGCGTGCCAACCCCGCTTGGCGAAGTCGCTTTCGGCGGCGGAGCCGTCGCCCTCGTCGCCGGCCCCTGCGCCGTGGAAAGCCCCGAGCAGGCCTTCACCATTGCCGCGGCAGTCAAAAAATCCGGCGCCCGCCTCTTCCGCGGCGGCGCGTACAAGCCGCGCACCTCTCCCTACAGCTTTCAGGGCCTCGGCGAGCCGGGGCTCAAAATCCTCGCCGAAGTCCGCGACAAGTTCGGCCTCGGCATCATCACTGAAGCGGTGGACAACGAGTCGCTCGACCTCGTCGAGCGCTACGCCGACGTCATCCAGATCGGCGCGCGCAACATGCAGAATTTCTCGCTCCTCAAGCGCGCCGGCCGCGCCAAAAAGCCCGTCCTCCTCAAGCGGGGCATGTCCGCCACGCTTGACGAATTCCTGATGGCCGCCGAGTACGTCATGTCCGAAGGCAATTACAACGTCATCCTCTGCGAGCGCGGCGTGCGCACCTTCTCCGACTTTACTCGCAACACGCTCGACCTTTCCGTCATCCCCGCCGTCCAGCGCCGCAGCCATCTCCCCATCGTCGTTGACCCCTCGCACGGCACCGGCCGCCGCAACAAAGTGCTTCCGCTCTCGCGCGCCGCGGTGGCTGTCGGCGCCGACGGCATCCTCGTCGAGGTCCATCACGATCCCGACCGCGCTCTCTCCGACGGCCCGCAGTCCATCCTGCCCGCTGAATTCGATCAACTCGTCGGCGAAGCCCGTCAGATTGCCGCCGTCCTCCGCCGCTCGCTCAATTGAAGATCCGCCTTAATTACCGCCTCGTTGCCCTTCTCGTGATTCTCGCCGCCTTCGGCATCCGCGAAGTCGCGCTCGAGCTTCGCCCCTCGATCCTTCGGCCAGGCCTGCATCTTTTCGCTTACGTCGGCAATACCGCCGACTCTTCGCTCACCGTCATTGACCTCGTCAAGCTCTCGCCCATCGCCACGATCAACGTCGGCCCGGTCCCCTCCGGCATTCGCGCCCATCCGACGCGCCCGGAAATCTGGGGGCTCAGCTCCACCGGCGGTTACGCCTGGATCCTCGATTGCAAGTCCAACCAGATCGTCGCGCGCATCCCCGTCGGCTCCCAGCCTTACGCCCTAGATTTTTCTCCCGACGGCCGCCGCGCCTACGTCGCCGCCTCCGGCGACAATTCCGTCGTCGCCATTGACACTTCTTCGCGTCAAATCGTCGCCAGCGACCGTACCGGACGCCGCCCCTGGATCGCCCGCGCCACCCCCGACGGCCGCCTCGTCCTCGTCTCTAATCGCGACGACTCCTCCATCTCTCTTCTCGACGCCGCTTCTCTCCAGCCGCTCGGCACCGTCGCCGTCGCGCCCGCTCCCGAACAAATCGCCATTCTTCCCGACAGCTCCAAAGCCTTCATCACCTCCGGCAGCACGCCGCAAATTTCCGTTGTGGACCTCCGCCGCAAAGTCCTGCTTACCAATCTGGCTCTTGGCGGCACGCCCAGCGACCTCATCCTCAAGCCCGACGGCGGCGAACTTTACATCCCCATGGCTGCGGCTCACGGTCTGCTGGTCGTCAATACCGCTTCAAACGAAGTCGGCGACTTCGTCCTGCTCGGCATGTCACCCGTCTCCGGGGTTCTCTCCCGCGACGCCGAGACTCTCTACATTTCAGATTCCGCCGCGAACCACGTTATCCCCGTCACGATTGATATCCGCCACGCCCTGCACCCCATCTCGACCGGCCAGTCCCCTCTCACATGTGGCATCACGCCCGGCGGCGACCTCCTGCTCGCCGTAGACACGGCATCGAGCGACCTCGCCGTCATCCGCACCGAAACCCTCAGCCTCATCACCCTGATCCCTGTCGGCTCCCAGCCCCGCGACCTCGCCATAAAGGTATTTTGAGCATCCGACCGAGAGGCTCACCCTGAGACGCGCGAAGCAGCTCGCTGCGCGTCGCAAGGCCCCGGAAATCCAAAAATAGAAAATCTGCAACCCGATTTGCGGTTACTCCCCCGCTGTCGGCACCCAATCAACTCTTCCCACGCCTTCGCCTCCGATATACAATCCCCTTCGACCAATGGCTCTGGCCCAGCGCAGCGATTCCCCCACCTCTTCCTTCCACGCTGAGACCACCAACGTTCCCGCCGTCTCCATGGTCACCACGCTGTTCTTCATGTGGGGTTTCCTCACCTGCCTCAACGACATTCTGATTCCCCACCTCAAATCCATATTCGAGCTCAACTACGCCGAGGTCATGCTGGTTCAATTCGCATTCTTCGGCTCTTATTTCGTCTTTTCGCTCCCTTCGGGCAAGCTTGTTGACACCGTTGGTTACAAACGCTCCATGGTCGTCGGTCTTTTCACCATGGGCCTCGGCGCCCTGCTCTTCCTTCCCGCCGCGAGCGTGCCCTCGTTTCCGTTTTTCCTTACGGCGCTGATTGTTCTCGCTGCCGGGATGACGATCCTGCAGGTCTCCGCCAACCCCTACGTCGCCGTTCTCGGCCCCGAGAAGACCGCCGCGAGCCGCTTGAATCTCGCGCAGGCCTTCAACTCCCTCGGCACCGCGGTCGCCCCGAAAATCGGCGGCCTGCTGATTCTGTCCGCCGCGCCTCTCTCGGTTGTCGCCCTTCACGCGCTTTCGCCCGCGGCGCTTCAGCTCTACCGCCAGCAGCAGGCGTCTTCGGTGAAGCTTCCCTATCTGATCTTTGCCGTCGTGCTGATTGCGCTCGGCATCGTTATCGCGATGTTCAATTTGCCGCACATCCCGGGCGTCGAGCGCGACGGCGCCAAGGTCAACGACTCCGTCTGGCGGCACTCGCACCTCGTCCTCGGCGCCATCGCCATCTTCGTCTACGTCGGCGCGGAAGTCGCCATCGGCAGCTTTTTGGTGAACTACTTCAACCAGCCGGACATCGGAAATATTTCAGAACAGGCTGCGGCGGGATACGTCTCGTTCTACTGGGGTGGCGCGATGGTCGGCCGCTTCATCGGCTCGGCTTTGCAGCAGAAAATCGCGCCCAATAAAGTTCTCGGCGTTTGCGCGGTCATGGCCGCGCTTCTCGTCGCCGTCACAATGCTCACCTTCGGCCACACCGCTATGTGGACCATCATCGCCGTCGGCCTGTTCAATTCCATCATGTTCCCGACGATCTTCACGCTCTCGATCGAGGGCCTTGGCCCTCTCACCGGCGACGGCTCAAGCCTTCTCGTTGCCGCCATCGTCGGCGGCGCCATCATTCCTCTTGCGCAAGGCGAACTTGCCGACCATATCGGCATCCACCACGCCTTCTTCCTTCCCATTCTCTGCTACATCTACATCGCCTTCTTCGCCTTCCGCGGCTACCGCCACAACTAATCCCCTCTCCTCCATTACTGCACTACCAGCGTCAATTCCGCCGTTCTCGTCGCTGTTGTGGACCCGCTCCCGGTCGTCGCCGTCACCGTGATGGCGTTTGTGTAGGTTCCCGGCAATGTCGCCGGCGGGTCTGTCGCCGCCGTTCCCCCGCCGCCGCACGAAGCGATCATCGCAATCCCCAGCGCCGCTGCGGCCGCAACTCCCGCCGTCCTCCACCGCTTCCGCGTCCCGCACATCCAGTAAAACGCGAGTGCGAATATCCCCAACACAAGGGCCGGCCTGGCGTCCTCAAATCCCCCTTTGCCCCTCCCCGTATCCAGACTTGAAGTTGCTGCCGCCGTTGTCGTCACATTTACGGCAAACGTCCCTGCCCCGCCCGCCGTCACGTTCACGCTCGAGGGATTGACGCTGCAAGCCGTCCCCGCAATCGCCGTTGGCTCGCTGCACGAAAGCGCCACGCTCCCCGCGAATCCCCCGTTCGAAGTCACCTCCAGGCTGTACGTCGCCGTCGCGCCCGCCGTCACCGTCTGTGCCAGGCTTCCTCCCGCCGGAGGTTGAATCTCGAAATCCATCTCCGTTCCGGTCACCGCCACGGTCTGCGGCGAAGCCGGCGCGTTGTCCGCGATCGTCATCGTCGCGCATCTCGTTCCCGGCGTCCCGCCGCACTGTGCGTCCTGCGCCGTTGGCGAGAAGACAACACTTACCGTGCAACTCTGCCCGGTCGGAACCGTCACACCCGCCGCGGCCGTGCAGCTCCCCATCCCCGTGTTCGACACCGAAAAATCCGCCGCGTCCGCGCCCGTGAACGAAATCTTGCTGATCGCGAGCGCCCCGCTTCCCGTGCTCATCACCGTCACCACCTGCGCCGGGCTCGGCGTCCCAATCAATTGCGCCGCTGCAAAGGTCACGCTCCCCGCCGAAAGCTGGATTCCCGCCTGCGTCGCCGTTCCGCCGAGCGGGACCGTTTGCGGGCTTCCCGCCGCGTTGTCAGTCACGGTCAGCGTGGCGGCGCGGTTCCCCGTTGCCGACGGCGCAAATGCCACCTGCACGACGCACGACTTTCCCGCCGGCAGGCTCTGCCCGCAGGCCGGCGTGGTGACAAAATCGCCGGCATTCGCCCCGGTCACGCCGATCGAAGTAATGGCAATCGCCGTCGTCCCCTGATTCGCGAGCGTCACGGTTTGCGGCGCGCTCGTCGTCCCCACGCTCTCCGGCGCAAACGACATGCTCGCCGGCGTCACGCCCATCCCGGCCGCCGTCGCGCCCGTCCCACTCAACGTCACGCTCTGCTCGCCCGCTCCCGCATTATCGAAGAAATTCAGGCTTCCGCTTGCCGCGCCGCCCGTCCCCGGCGTGAACGTCACCCCCACCGAGCAATTCGCCTGCGGCGCAAGCGTTCCTCCATTCAATGGGCAGTTGGTCGTGGCGCCGCCGGAAATCGCGAATCCGCCCCCGCTCGCGCCGATGCTGCTCACATCCAGCGTCGAGCTGCCCGAATTCGTCAGCGTCACGCTCTCGACCGCGCTCGTCGTTCCCACCGTTACGCTGCCGAACCCCAGCGACCCCGGCGCCACGTTGGCTCCCGGCGTTCCCGCCGTACCATTCCCCGTCAGCATCAGGGTCTGCTGCGCTCCGGGCTGCCCCCCGGAATTGTCCGTAATCACCATCGTCCCTTTCGCCACTCCCGAAACCTTCGGCGTAAACGATACGGAAATCAGGCACGACTCGTGCGCCGGAATCTCCGAGCAGTCCGACTTCGGCAGCGCTCCATACGCGCTGAACGAGTACACCCCGTTGACCGGAGAGGGCGGAAACGTAACTGCCAGCGTTCCGCTGCCGACGTTTTCCAGATACACATAACTCGGCCCGGCCGTCGTTCCCGTCGCCACGTTCCCGAAATTTATGCTGGATGGATTCAGCGCCGCCTGCGCGTTGGTCGAGACCGCCTCGATTTCCAACTCCTGCGTTCCTCCCGGAGCGTTGTCCGTAATTTCGATCGTTGCTCCCTCCGTCGCCGAAGTCGAAGGCGCGAAACTCACGGCAAAGGAACACGAGCCTCCGGGTTCAAGCGCCGCCCCCGTGCAGGAAGCGGTCGAAGAGAGCGCAAAATCGCCGCCGGCCTGGCTCAGGCTGACGTCGGAAATCTCCAGCGCCGCATCGCCCGAATTCTTCACCTGAACATTTACATCCGGCAAATTCTGGACCCCCGAGTTCCCGAACTTCACGACCGCTGGCAAAAAACTCACACTCGGCCCCGCCGCTCCTGTCGCATTCTCCGAAATCGCCGCGACGAATCCGTCCGCAGCTCCCGGGCAGCTCGCGCAGCTCAATTCCGCTCCCGCCACCGTCGCCGCCGCGCCTTGCGGAAAATCCTGCGCGTTCGTCACTCCCGCAACGTAGAGATTCGCGCCCGCCCCCGCGCTCACCACGGCGACGCCATTCGCCGCGCTCGTTGCCATCAGCCCCGCCGCGGGCGTTCCCCCGAGCGGCGTCGAAAACAGCAGCCCCGCCGCGCCCGCTTTCGTCGTGTCCAACTCGGCAACGAACGCGTCCGCGTCTCCGTTCATCGGCTGCAAGTTTCCAACCCACGGAAAATTCGAAGAATTCGCGCTCCCCGCCACGTACACCGCGCTCGGCGACGTCTCCGCCACGGCCAGCCCCGCGTCCGCGCCCGACCCTCCGAGATACGTCACGTATTGCAGCGCCGTCTGCCCGTATTGCAGCGCCGGCTTTCCCGTGCAACCCGCTGTGTTCCCGCACTGCACGATCACGGCAAGAAATGCGTTTGACCCTCCCGTCAGCGAATTCAATTTTGGCTGGTATCCCGCGGTTTGGCTCGAAGGCAGGCTCGGCGAGCTTGTCGTACCTACCACAAATGCCGTTGCCGGCAGCGACGTCGAATCCACCGCAATCCCCAGTGCCTGGGTCTGGTCCGTGCCTTGCGCGATCGTTGTCGCCCCCAGGTACGTCGCGTAGGAAAGGTCCGCGGCGCCGTTTCCGGAGGGCGACACCTTCACCACGAATCCGTCGTAATTCCCCGCGCTGTACACAGGTTGAAATCCGTTTGTCGTCGCAGGAAATGCCGTCGGCTGCGTCGTAAATCCCACCAGGTACGCGTTGTACTTCGAGTCGAGCGCCAGCCCCGTCACGCCGGCCTGTGCGTAAATCCCCAGGTACGTGCAATACCGAAGCGCCGGCGTCATTCCCGGCGAATACATCGCCAGGAACCCGTCCGTCGCGCCTCCTCCATACGTCGCCTGAAACGGCGTCGTGGCGGCTTCCCCGGTGCACAGGTCCGCCGAAGTCGTGTCCGACGCCACGTACAGATTCCCGTTGCCGTCAATCGCGACGCCCCGCGCATTCTCGTTCTCTTCCGTTCCGCTCCCGCCGAGCATCGTCGAAAATGCCAGCTTCGCCCCCGTCGCCTGGTCGAGCTCTGTCACCACTTCGCTGTTTCCCCCCGTCCCGAGTGTGCTTCCATCTGTCACCGGATAATCCGTCGAAGTCGTGGACCCCGCGATCGCCACGTTCGTTCCCGCGCTCGACCCGGCCGGCGACACCGCAATCGCCGCCCCCGCCTGGCTCCCGCTCCCTCCGATAAACGTCAGCCACTCCACCGACGCCGCCCCCGCGGCCTGCGGATTCATCTTTGCAACGAATAAATACGTGTTCGCCCCCGCCGTTCCCTCAGACCCTGCGGCCAGCCCGGGAAAATCCCCCGCCGCCGTTTGTCCGCTCACGTACAGATTTCCCTGCGCGTCCACCGCCTCGGCCGTCACTGTCGTCCCGCCCGCCCCTCCCAGAAACGTCGCGTACTCGAGCGTCAGCGTTGGGTCGATCAAAATCTCCGCGTCCTTGACATGCGTGCCCAGCCAGAATCCGACCCGCCCGCCGTCCTTCACCACGTACCCGCCTTCGATTTTCCGAAGCGCCGCCTCCTCGATGCCGCCCTCGGAAAATCGCCGTCGCTCTTCAAAGATTTCCGGCCGCTTCATCCGCATCTCTGTCCCCGCCACCCGAATCTTCAAATCTCCGCTCTCGTCCAGCCCGATCCGCGTCGCGCCGTCTATTCGCACTTCCAGATCGCCTGCTTCAATTCCCGGCGCCATCTGCAAGTCGTATTCAAGCTTCCCCCCGTTCCCATAAGCCGCCGCACTCACCCCCTCCGCAATTTCCGCCTCCGCCCGCCCGTATCGAGGCACATGCGTCCGCCAGCGACTCGCGTCGCGCCCAATCAGGTAATTCGTCTCTCCCGCCAGCTTGTCTTTCGCCCGCCACGTCAAATTCCCCGCGGCTTTTCCGCGATAAACAAATCGCAGCTTCAACCGCGTTCCCCCACCCTCGTCCACCAACATCCCTTCGCGACCAAGCTCCACCGAAATCCCCGCGCCTCGCGCCACCCATTGCGCCTCACCCACCCATACCGTTCCCTCCGCCGCGCCCGGCTCAAACGCCAGCGGTAATTCAAACCCTCGCGCTCGCATCACCCGCGCCCTGGCCGCCGCCGTTTCCAGGCGCGAGTTCGCCGCCGCTTCCCTCACGCTCGCCACCGCGCATACCGTCGCCGCCGCGGCCATCCCCGCAATCCATCCGCACGCCATCGCTCGTCTCATCGCATCTCTCCAAGCACACTTCGGCTCGCGCTCTATTTTTTCTTCGCTCTAAGAGGGAATTAAAAATTTGCACCACACCCCGGGCGTGTCAATTTCCAACCACGCCTCAGCGCGCTTGAAACTGCATTTTTTGTGACTTACAGCAGTCCTAGCCTGTGACTCAGACCAGTTCGGCGGGTACTACTCGCTTCGCGGATTTGCCTCGCGGCTCAGGTTCCTTTTTCCAGCGTCCACCCAAAATTCTCTTCCCCCAGCGCCACTTCCAGCACGCCCTCCACGGGCAAGACATCCACCGGCAGCCCGCCCTCCCACAGCGCCACGCTTGCCAGCAGCGACTTCCTTCCCTTCAAATCAAACAAATCCTTCCCGATCCCCACTTCCAAAATCTTCCCGTACGCCGCCTCCACGCTGCCTTCCGGATGCAGCAGGCACGCCCCGCTCTGCTCCACCACCGTACCCACAATCGCGCCCTTCTTCACCCGCAGAATGATCCGCGTCTCGCGCGAATCCCACACCGTCAGCCGCACCTGGAATTCCGCCAGCGCCTCGATCGCCTTTTCGAGCGGGTCCACCCGCAGATAAAAATGATCCTGCCCGAATCCGTAGTACATCTCCCCGAGCACGCAATTGTTTCCGTGCATCGTTCCCGACCGCCGGTCCGTCGCATAAAGCCCCGCGCCCAGCCACTCGAAGTAGCTGCTCTCCTTCCCGTCCACCTTCACTTCGATGAACGACTCCGGCGCAATGCGCTTCGCCCGCACCGGCGCCCGCTTGATCGGGCTCGCCAGCGCGCTCGGCGCCGTCTCCCCGATCGCCGCGTAAATCTCCGTCAGCAGCTTTCGGTAAATCGCGTCAAATTCCGCGTCGTTCGCCG
>Ga0335072_10004123_pt1 | contig 21693 bp, 10 predicted proteins | sample Lox_Sample_21_FD_206725 | JGI IMG/M metagenome (GOLD analysis project Ga0335072, IMG submission 206725) | Soil microbial communities from Loxahatchee National Wildlife Refuge, Florida, United States - Lox_Sample_2.1 | ecosystem: Environmental > Terrestrial > Soil > Wetlands | place: USA...
TCCAGCATCGCCAGGATACGTTGCCGATGCCCGGCGCCATACTTTGGCTTGGGCCCTCGATCGCCAACCTCGGACAGCCCGGCCAGCCGGTCACGGGCGTAGCGGCCCCGCCATTTGGACGCGGTGCCGATAGTACAGCCAAGGACTCGGCTGATCTCGCGGGTTGCCACACCGTCGGCGCTGTGATCGAGGCGTGGGGATCACACCACTGGTGAGCCCTGCGCAGAGGTCTTCGGTAGCGGCGGCAGCTCTCCCGCCTAACGATCTTATTCCGCGTGCCGTCCAACGCGGGTTCGGTTTCCCTTCGAGCGGTCGCGCTGCGTGGGGAGCGGAATGGCAGCTTTCGGGTCGGCAGCATGTCGAACCAGACGTCAGAGTTCAATTCGCGGGATGGTTCAGGGCGCGATGAAGAACATTGAACGCGTCCCGTACCCCGTCAGGGTTCCGCATCAGGTCAGAAATTCGTGGGGGATGGTCGAGGCATCTGATGCGCCACATCTTTTCGGTTTGGTAGACCGCCGCATTCGGCAGCTCGGCCGCGAGGGTTGCCGTGAATTGACGAGACGCTTGCTTGTGAGGCCCGATCCACCAGGGAATCTGAACTGCCGCGTCGGATTCGATCCCGAGTGGGATCACCAGGTGACGGAACGTCTGCTTTCAAATTGGTTCCGTCGGCGGCCGAATACGCACCCTTGGTCGAACCCGCCGATAGCTCCCGCAGCCTGACCAACCACGCCCCGGGCCGGCACCAGTTCCCGCCCGCCGAGCCTCACCAGCCGTCCAGCATTGCTTGCCATACGACCAGTCAAAACCTTCGGCAGAGATACTACCCGGCCCCCAAGCTGGCCCGTTTCCCGCTGCACAGCAGGCCGTGATTTGACCCAGGTCAATGCAACCGCTCCCGGAAACGTATCTAAAGCGTCCGCGAAAACAGCGACCGCGGTGCCGTCCGGCGCCGCGCCCGGTTGCGACGATCGCGAATCCGCTTTTCCGCCCCCCGCTCGGCGAAACAGGACGCGGTTCCATGCGAGTCTTCGTCCTTGCCGACGACCTGACCGGTGCCAATGCCACGGCGTCGTTGCTGAAACGCCAAGGCCTGCCCAGCCACACTCATCTGCTCCATGCCGTCACCCCAACAGCGCCCGCGTCCCTGCATGACAACGGCGTGCACGTGCTCGATCTGGACACGCGCGACCGCGACGCCGGCGAAGCTGCATCCCGTGTTGCCGCCGCCGCGGCGCTAATCGGCGCCGAGGCCGATTTGCTCGGCCTGCGCATCGACAGCACGCTGCGCGGACCGATCCCGGCCTCGCTCAACGTGCTGTTGTCCGATCCACGACCGCTGGCCTTGGTCGTGCCGGCATTCCCCGCCTCGGGACGCACCGTGCGGGACGGCATCCACTACGTCTACGGCACGCCGCTCGCCGAGACCGAGGTCGCCCACGACCCAGTCTGTCCCGTCACCACGTCCTCAGTCGCGGAACGGATCGGCACCCGCCTGTGCACCCGCGCCGCGATGCTCCACCTCGATACCGTCCGTCAGGGCGCGTCCGCCATCGCCGAGCGGCTGAGCCGTGCCCTCACCAACAGCGCACCCGTCGTGTTCTGCGACGCCGAAACCGATCGCGACATCGACGGCATCGCTCGTGCCGCCGTCGCCTTGCGGCAACGCCAGCCCAGCCTATCGCTGCTGCCGGTCGATCCCGGCCCGTTCACCGCCGCGCTGTTGCACGTGATGCGCGAACCCGCGCGCCTGAATCCCTGGGTGTTCGGCATCGTCGGCAGCGTGATGGACACCTCGCGCCAGCAGATGAACTTCGTCGAAGCCGGCGATTACGCCTTCACCCTGCACTACATCGGCCAGCCGGCGCACGAATTGCTGGCGGCCTTCGAGCAAGCCCCGCGCGCCGCCAGGACGCTCCTGTTGCGCACCGACACGGCCACGCTCGATGCCGCGTCGCGGCTGCACCTCTATGACGACCTGGCCGCCTTGTTCGAAGGCATGGTGGCGCGCTTCCCGACCATCCGCGGCTATCTGTTGTCCGGCGGCGAAACCGCGGGCCGGTTACTGGCAGCGTTCGGCGTCTCCAGCCTGCGTATTCAAAGCGAAGTCCAGCCGCTGATCGCCCTCAGCAGGATCGTCGACGGGCGGCTGAGCGGCGGTTTTCTGGTGACCAAAGGCGGGACGGTGGGCACCAAATCGGCCATCGCCGATGCACTCGGCCGCCTCTACGACGCGTTGATCGATGACGGCGCGCCCGGCGGACCCGGCAGCAAGCAAGGAGCAATGTCATGACTGCTACCACGCCGTTATCGGGCAAGCCGGTGCTCGCCGTCACTATGGGTGACCCGGCCGGCGTCGGTCCCGAGATCACCCTCAAGGCATTGCTGGACAGCGAAGCACGGCAGTTCTGCCGGCCCATCGTTGTCGGCGATCTGGCCATGCTGCGGCAGGCACTGCGATTCTGCGGCTTGACCGCGGACCTCAATCCGATCCGCACCGCTGCGCAAGCGCGCTTCGCGCCGCAGTCGATCGACGTGATCGACTCGGGCATTGCCACACCGGACCGTATTCAAATCGGCAAGGTGCAGGCATTGGGTGGCGAGGCGGCCGCGGCGTACATCCGCAAGGCGATCGAGCTGGCGCTGGCGGACGAAGTCGGTGCGGTGGTCACCGCGCCCATCAATAAGGAAGCGCTCAAGCTGGCGCATGTGCCCTATATCGGCCACACCGAAATGTTCGCCCACCTCACCGGTGCGCGGGAAGAAATGACGATGTTCGTCATCGACCAACTCAAAATCTTCTTCCTGACACGGCACGTATCATTGCTCGAAGCCTGCCGCATGGTAACGCAGGACCGCGTGCTGGCCGGAATCGAAAAAGCGATGCGGGCGCTGGACCAGATCGGTGTCGCCAACGCGCATCTGGCGGTGGCGGCACTGAACCCGCACGCCGGCGAGGACGGATTGTTCGGCCGCGAGGAGCTTGACCAGATCGCGCCCGCCATCGCCGACGCGCGCCGGCGCGGCCATCGCGTCAGCGGGCCGGAACCTGCCGATTCCGTGTTCCATTTCGCCGATCTCGGCCGCTACGACGCGGTACTGTCACTGTATCACGACCAGGGCCACATCGCGTCGAAGATGCTCGACTTCGAACGCACCGTCAGCGTCACGCTCGGGCTGCCGGTGATGCGCACCAGCGTCGATCACGGCACCGCCTTCGATATCGCAGGATCAGGCACCGCCAGCGCCGTCAGCATGATCGAGGCATTGCGGGTGGGCGCGCGCTACGCCGGACGCGGCGTGCCGCGCACCGCTGCGCCAGCGGCACTTGCCATGACGACGGCTGGATGACGCGTGGCATCCGGGGAAATGACGCTATGAAAGGAGAACACGCATGGACACGGTGATTCCGGCCAGACGATGGGGATACGTCATCCCTCTCGCGGCCATCATGTACATCCTCGCCTATGTCGACCGGATCGCATTCGCCAGAGCTCGAACGGCTTGCGCCGAGCCGTTCCAGGCAAAGGCGACTGTTTCTCCTACGCCAGGCGGATTGGCTGGCGCGAGCAAAACCGGGCGTCCGGACAGCAACAGCGTTTGCTCGATGGCGTCGCTATGCGACGCGTGGATGACCCGGTCAGAGCGGCCGAGCACGATCAGGCTTCGATGTCAGTCATGAGTGCTGCCCCTGCTGCTGGCGCATTGAACCGGCTTCTCGCCGGCATGGACTCGCGCGATGGAGCGGGCAACGACAGCGTTGGCGGATACGCCACGAACCGCAATCCGTAAGCCCAAACCCGGAGGCTGGCGGAGGGCCGGAATCCCACGCCGTCAGCGTGTTGGCACTGTCGCTCCTGGGGCCGGTGGTCGGCATTGCCGCGAGGCTCGGAGCAACTCGGCGTCGAGAGCGGCAGATGCGGCGTTGCAAGGTGCCTCGGCAGGCACAGTGCTTGCTGTCGGCGCATGCGTTCATCTACGGACACTTCCGGCCGCGGCGCCATCAAACGGAAGCAGACCGTTATCGGACCGCGCGTGCCACGGCATTCAAGGTCTGGAAGCAGAAGACGTGTGCCAAGGTCGCGGCATAATCACATCTTGCTTCCTTCTGCTCGTTCAAAGGCGACTGTGACCGGCTAAATTGGCAATGCCCCGGCAGGCGCACCAGGACCACGCGGCGTGAAGCGGGACCGGAGCCACGCGCAGTGCAGCGATCATGGCGAGGACCCCCCCGCTGTCTCTGTGCGACGGCTGGTCCAGGCCGCAGCTACACCAGAGGGTCACAGCCGAACGACCAAACCTCTCCGTGTAGCCACCGGAATGACATTTCGATAGGCAGGAAGAATGCCGTAGTATACGGCGACTCGGCCGCTTCCGTCCGCAGTACGGTCGGTCTCCGGTTGCCATTTCGTCGCTTTTCACCGCAGCTGCCGGAGGCTGACCCGGATGCGCCCGAACCACGCTGCACTCCGCCGTCGTCAGGCTGTCACTCCCAGATGGGCAATGCTCTACGCTATCAGCATCGTGCTGGGCCTCGGCTTGGCGCTATGGCCGCGGACCGCTCCTGCCCAGAGCTTCGACTGCGCGAAAGCGCAGGCCCCGGTGGATCGGGCGATCTGCGCCTCGGCGCAGCTTCGCCAGTTGGATGGCAAGCTTGCCGCCGCCTACGCGGCCGCGCTGAAGCAAGAGCCAGCGCAGGTCGAGGCGCTGCGGGCCGCGCAGCGCGACTGGGCGCGCGGCCGCACGGCGTGCCTGGAGGCCACGCGCCAGCCGGGCAACAACGCGGCAAGCGCCGAGACATGCCTCGCGCGGTCCTACACCGAACGGCTGGCGGCGCTGCAACCGGGGACACCGCCAGCCCAGGCCGCAACGCCCGCCATGCAAGCAGCCGCCACTCCGGCATCCGGGAACCCGTCCGGACAGGCGACCCGGGCCGCCACCCCTCAGACGCCGCCATCCAAAGCAGCGTCGACTCCTGCCACCAACGCAACTGCCTCCCCGGCCAGTCCGCCGGACCACCACGGCACAACCGCGGAGGCCTTCGCGACACCGCAAACAGCGACCGCACTGCCAGCCATTCCACCCGGTGCGGCAATGCTCGACCGCACCCGCTTTCCCACCGCCGGCGAGACCGACTCACTGCTGCAGGTCACCACGCCTGGCCGCTTCGCGATCCGCGCCGCCAGCCCCTCCGGCACGGCGCTGCAACTGGTCGACATGCTGACCGGCCCCGGCGAACGTCAGGGCTGGCCGGGCAAGCAGGACGGCCGCATCGACGCCTTGCTTGATACCGGTACCTACAAGGTGCGCGCATTCGGTGCCCCGGCCGCCACCGGCGAGACCGCGCTGTCGGTCACCGCTTTCACCCCGGCCGGCCCCGCCTTGCTCGCACCCGGCTATCAGCCGATCGCGCTGACGCTGCGCGACCTGCAACTGCGGTCGTTCTGGTTCGTGGTCGGCGCCGGCGACACGTCGCTGCGAATCGAGGCCGCCGGCCGCAGCCTTGCCGCGCTGACGCTGTGGCGCGACGGCCGCGACCTCGTGGAAATCCCCACCGCCACCGGCATCATCGCGACGACACCCGCGCACCCGATGACCGACATCGTCCTGTCGGGCCGCCTTCCGCCGGGCACCTATTTGCTCACCGCCTATGGCGGGCCGAAGCTGCCCTGGGCCGACGGCGCGCCCGACGAGCCGTTCTACCTGCGCTCGGGCCGCTCCGCCGAGCTGTTGGCCGGCGGGGTGACCCGCGAGGTCGGCGTGTTCGGCACCGAGGTGTTTGGCCTCCCGCGCAATGCCGCACGCGCCCTGCTGGTTCTGCCGCAGCCGGCAGACGCGCATCTCAGCGCCGAGGCCGCCGGCAGCGACACCCAGACCATCGACATGGCGAAGAACGACAAGGCCCCCGCCGCCCTGCTGGACCTGGTCGGCAACCCGGCGCTGTCGCGCTTCGTTACGCTTCAGGCTGCCCCCGGCCAGGTCTTCACCCTCCGTACGCTGGCGGCAACGGCAGCGCTTTCCTCCACTCTACTCGAGACCATCCCGGTCCACCGCTCGGGCCGCTATTGGCTCGCGGTGCAGGAGCCGGGCAACGGCGGCGACGAAGAGCCGGCCGCCGCCATGCTGGTCCGTTTCCGCCTCAACCCGGACGGCACGCGCGCCGGATCCGCCGAGGTGCTCGCCGCACCCGGGGTGCCGGATATCGGTCCAGATCAGGCCTGGCGATCCCGCTTCAACCTGCGCGGCACCACCGGCCTGTTGTTCCACGCCACCGCCCCGGTGACGGTGACGGTAAAAGCCGACGGGCCGGCGCTGACCTCCCGCATCGCCACGCCCGAGGGCGCCGTGATGAACGCCACCGGCAACGGCACCACCCCGATGAGTTGGGCGCTGTCTTCCGGTTGGTATTGGCTGATGCTGACCCCTGAGCCGCATGCGTTGGGCATCCTGGACCTGACGCTGGGTCCGCCGGGACTGATCCCGCAGGCGCCGCCGGCCGCCGGGCCCGCGGCGCCGGTGCTGCCGCTGGGCGAGCACGCGGTCGATACCGACCATGTGCTGGCGTTGCTGGCAAACCGGACGCCCGACGCCGAAGCGGGACTGCTGGTCCGCCCAGTGCCGATTGAACTCGCCGACGGCCCGCTGATCGAGACGCTCGTCGCGGGTGAAGCCGCCTCGGTTGCCGTGCATGCGCGCGAGCCCGGCATCCTGACGCTGCGAGACGTTGCCGGCGGGCCGCCTCTGTCGTCTCAGACGGTTGCGACGGGCACGACCACGGTTGCCCTGCCGGCGTCCGACCATCCCCGCACGCTGGCACTGGCGCTGCTGCCGCCTCCGTCCGCCACCACACCCCAGCCCGAACCGCCGCCCAACCTGACCGCGCTGCATGACGGCGAACCGGATTTCCTCGATCTCGGCCGGGGCGAGCAATCGAGCTTTGCGCTGACCCTGGCGCAGGGCGGCCTCTACCGGGTCCAGACCACCGGGCGCCTGCGCACAGCCGGCCGCATCGGCACGTCCTTCATCCCGGACCTGGGCGACGCCGATGCCAACGGCGTCGGCCAGAACATGCTGCTGCAACGCTACCTGCGCGCCGGGCGGTACCGGCTGGATGTGACGGCGGAGAAGTCGGCCGGCCACCTGGGCATCAGCGCCACGGAAGCCCCCCTTGCCGAGGGCGCCACATTGCTCTCCAGCGGCAGCGTCCGCGCCACCCTGACGCCCGGCCATGCGGTAGCCTTCCCCGTCCGCATCGCCACCACCGGCCGTTACCATCTGGATTTGCTCGGCGACGGCCGTATCTTCACCGCGCGCCTGGAGGACGCGGACGGCTGGCCATTGCTCGCCGCCGGCGACCTGTCGTCGATTGAGCAAGATCTCTCCCCCGGAAGCTATCGGCTGATCGTGCAGCCGCCCAGCGTCGAGGCCCGCGTCGTGGCGCGGCTGCTGCCGATCATGCCGCCGGTGGCGCCGACCGGTCACGGCCCGCATAAGCTGCCGTTCGATTTGCCGCAGTCGCTGGAATGGCGGGAGCCGCCGGGCCGCAACGATGCCCGCCTGCCCGACGTGTGGAGGTTTGCCCTCGCCGGCCCGGCCGCCGTGTCGCTGCGGGTCGACGGCGACGGCATGGCGGCCACGCTGCGGGCCGAACCCGCCGACCCGGCGAAGCCGCCGCTCGGACGCCTGATCGCCGGCACGCCACTGAATCTGACGCTGCCGGCTGGCCAGTATCGCGTCGCAGCGCGCAGCCTGGGGCGGGACGACCGGCTGGATTACACCATCACCCTGCACAGCGATGCGCTGCAGCCGGACGTGCCGCGCCGCGTGACGCTGCCCGCCGATCTGTCCTTCGCCATCGCCGCGCCGCGTGTGGTGGCGCTGACCAGCTTCGGCCGCTTGCCGGTGCGGGCCGAACTGCGCGACGTGGCCGGGCATGTGCTGGTCCGCGCCGCCGGCCGCACCGACGATTGGAACATCGCCGTGTCGCGCGCTCTGCCGGCAGGTGAATACCATCTCGCGCTCGCCGCGCTGGCGCCGCCCTCCGCCGCCGGTAGCGACAGCGACGCCAACAGCGACCAGGCCACCAACAGCGACCAGGCCAACAGCAGCGACCAGAGCAATAGCGACCAGGCCGGCAGCGACGCCGACCAGGACAATGGATCGGCCGGCAATGACCAGACCGCCGGCAAAACCCCGCCGCGCACCGAGATCACATTGTTCCTGCCGCCCGACCGGCCGGACATCGCCTTGCCGGAAACCGGCGCCAGTCTGCTGACCGCGGGCGGGGTGCAGCACGTGACACTGCCGCCGGTGTCCTCCGGCAGCCTGCTGGTGGCTGCCGCGGAAGCACCCGTCGAACTGATCCTCGCGCTAGAGCAACGGAGCGCGGGGGGTGAGTGGCGGACCGTGGGACAGAGCCAGGGACTGGCGCCTATCGTGGCGGTGCCTGTCGCAGACCCGGGCGCTGCGCGTCGGCTCTCGGTCTGGACGGTCGACGGCGGCACCATGCCAATCCACATCGCTACGCGGGCCGTCACTGCGGCGCCGGCCGCGATCGGTGCGGTGCCGCTGGCACCGGTCGCGCTCTCCGGTATCGGTCACGCCTGGTATGCGGCCTCGGTTGCCGATCCCGGCGCCGCGATGCTGCACCTCGCCGCGGCAGGCGCGGGGCTGCTGACGGGGTCGGTGCCGGGCCAGCCGGCGGCACCGCCGGACGACAATGCCATCGTGGCGCAGTCCGACACCATCTGGCTGATCGCGCCTCAGCCCGGGCCGGTGGACCTCGCGGTTGAGCATAGCGCCGGCGACTCGGCGCTGGCCGTCGCCGTGCCGGCGGGCGGCCACGCCACGTTGCCCCTCGCGCCGGCAACCGATTCCGGGCTGTGCGGCATCGTTGCCGAATCTGGCCTGGGCCAGCCAGGACTGGATGCCGGACGTGGCATGGGCGTCGCGCCCGGCAGCGCCTTTGCGCTCTGCGGCGGCCCGGTGCTGCGGGCGTGGAATGCCGATGGCGATGCGGCGCTGCGGTTGCGGCTTCGCCGCTTCGATCTCGCCTCGCAGCCGGAGGTCGCGGTGGATCAGGCCTTTACCGGCCTGCTGCCACCGCGCTCGGCGCTGAAGCTGCGGCTGCCGGCGGACGCGAAGCGGCTGGACGTCAGCCTGCCCGCCCGCACCGCCCTTGTGGCCGGCGCCCAGCGCCCCGATGCCGTGACAGTGTGGGCGGGCGACGCGGCGCTCAGCCGCAGCCTGGACGGGGACTGGCCCGACGCGCTGCTGGTCAACCTTGGCGACTCCCCGGCCCCGGTCGCACTGAGTGTCGCCACCGGCGCCCCGCCGCCCGCTCTGGCCGCCGGCACCATCTACCGCCGTTTCTTCGGCGCGCGCGGCTCCTTCGTGCTGCCGGTCAGCGCCGGGCCAGGACAGCGCCTCGTCGTGGCGGGTGACGCGACGGCAACGGCCATACTGGCGGACGGGCAGGTGCGGCGAGGCCGCAGCATCGCACTGGACGCCCCGGCCCAGACCGTGGTGACGCACGGCGCCGGGCCGCTGGCGCTGTGGCTTGAAGGGCCGGGCGTCTCGCCCTGGCCCAGCACGCCGCCGCAGGACGTGTCGCTGCCGGCACAGCTCACGTTGCAGGGCACGGCGATGGCATTGCGCCTGTCGCCCGGCGCGCCGGTCCTGCTGCGCCTGTCCAGCACCGCCCCGGCCATCGTGGCGATCGGCGCCGACCCGCCCGTATTGTTCTCCAACGGCGTGATGGCCGCGCGCTATTTGCCCGTCGGCCAGACGGTCCTGCACCTGCTGGCGCCACAAGACGGACCTTTGTCCGGTTCGCTGGAACTTTCCGGCACGCCGGTGGTCTCCCTGGCCGAGGGTATCGGCGCTCCGGTGGCCGTCGCCCCGGGCGGCGCGGCCGTGTTCGGCTTCACCGTCTCCGCCGCCGGCCAGGTCGGCCTGGGCGTTCGCGCCGATCCGGATCGCGTGTCCGCGCGGTTGCTGGACGAGCATGGCGTCACGTTGGCGCAGGGTGTGTCCATGCTCGGCCGGCTGGCGCCCGGGCATTACCTGCTGGAGGCGAGCGTGCCCCCGGATGCGCCGACCACGATGCTGCGGCCCGCAGTGCTCGGCACGGTGCCGCATCCGAACCCGCCGCCACCGGAGGTGATCCGACGCCTGTTGCTGGCCGCCGGCTTTGCCCCACCCGAGAACGCCCGGTAGGGCAAAGGAGACGCCCATGGGTTCGCTCCGGCAGCAGGCTGCGAAGCTACTCCCCCTCGCCTTGTGGGCCTCGGCCGAGGCGCGAACCAAGGTGCGGAAGGCGAGCGGAAGTCTCCTCGGGTTGCTGCTGGTGTTTGCCCTGCTGTTCCTGCCCTGCCTGGCGCGCGCAGCCGAGCCACCCACGCCGCTCGACCACGTCCAGCGGGCGGACAGTTCTCTGTTGGTGCCGGACCATTTCCTCCGCCCCTGGGACCCGGTCACCGTCTTCTTCCCGACCGACACCGGCCCCGCCGCCGGCGGTCCGGAGGACCACCCCGACCATTTCGTCACCCTCACACCCGCCCAGCCTGGGGCTTGGCGCTGGCTCGGACCGCGCGTGCTGCAATTCCGTCCGGCCGAGCCCTGGACTCCGCTGCGCCGCGAGCATATCGCCGCCGGCAATCGCGACGCCACCTTGATTCCCCTGCTCCCCGCGCCGGTGCAGACCGCGCCGCAGGACCAGCCGGAAGGCATCGCCAACCTCGACACGATCAGCCTGACCTTCCCGGAACCGGTCGATCCCGCTGCCCTGGGCCGCCTGCTGACCATCGAACTGCGACCGCTGCCCGGCATCGACAGCACCGGCAGCCAGACACTGACGCGGGCGGATTTCGACATCCGCCCGCTGGAGCGCGCCGACCGCGCCGACCGCCAGACCTACCTCGTGATGCTGCACCGGCCGTTGCCGGACCAGCGCGTGGTCATCCTGCGGTTGCGGCTTGCCGATTCCCCCGGCCTGGACGACCCGTTGTTCTCGCTGCGGCTGCGCACCGCCACGCCTTTCACCGTCTCCAGCCTGGACTGCGGCGACGGGTATCGCGCCGAAACGGCTGACGGCCTGACCGCCTGCAACCCTGCCACCGACGATGGCGCGGTGCCGCAGCGGCGCTCGGTCGTGCTGTATCTCTCGGCGCCGCCGAAGCCGCTGGACATCATGCAGGCGCGCAATGCGTTCCGCATCTCGCCGCCGGTGGACGACCTGAAGGTCGCCACTGACCCGTCGCTGCCGCAGGCCCTGCATATCGGGGGAAGCTTTGCCCCCGAGACCGAGTATCGCCTGCAAGTGCCGCCTGGCACACTGACCGACCAGCGCGGGCGCGCGCTCGCCGGACCGGCGAGTTCGTTCCGATTCGCCTTCCGACCGGTGCCGCCACGCCTGGTCTGGGACGCGTCCCAGGGCATCGTGGAGCAATACGGCCCGCAGATGGTCCCGGTGCGTGGCCATGGCTACGCCCATGCCGATGTCCGCATCTTCCGGATCGACCCGCTGGATCGCGACTTCTGGCCCTTCCCGGCGGGTGGTGTCGAGACGCGTGACGCCGATGCCCCGCCGCTCCCCGGCAACGAACCAGCCGCCTGGCGCGGCGCGGGCCCGGTACGGGCCGCGGATATCGTCGCGCGGATCAAGGGGTTCGGCTCGCCGCCCATCTCGGAGCTGATGGCGCTGCCGCAAGCCAGCGACGGAGCTGAGGAAAAATTCGGCCTCGAGCTCCAGCCGCTGCTGGCGCGGATCGCCGGTGCGCGCCAGCCCGGCGCCTACCTGGTCGGGATGCGCGCGCTGCATAGCCAGGAACGGCACTGGATCCGGCTGCAAGTCACCGACCTGTCCCTGACCACGGTGGAGGAGCCAGGACGGGTGCGCTTCGAGGTGACCTCGCTGGCCACCGCCCAGCCGGTGGCCGGCGCGCAAATCCGCATCGAGGGCCTGGAGGACAAGGACTACCGCGTGCTGGCGGAAGGCACCACCGACGCCCAGGGCGCCTTCACCTATGTCCCGCATGATGGCGGTCGCGCCGCGCCGGAGCGCATCGTGGTGCAGAAGGCCACCGACACTTTGGTGCTGAGCACGACGGCGGGCCCTGAAGCCTATGCCGATGGCAACTGGACCCGGCCGCGCGGTACCTGGCTCGGCTGGTCTTTTACCAAGACCGCCGTCAGCGCGCGGGCGGAGAAGCCGCGGATCCTCTGCCACGTGTTCACCGAGCGCCCGATCTATCGCCCGGAGGAACCGGTGGAAATCCGCGGCTTCGTCCGCCGCTACCTGCATGGCGCACTGAGCTATGCCACCAGCAAGGGCACGCTGCTGGTGCAAGGGCCGGACAAGCAGGAATGGCGCTACCCGATCACACTGGACGACACCAGCGGCTTCTACCTGCATTTCGACGCCAACACGGTGGCGACCGGCGACTACACCGTCTCCTTCCAGCCAGAGCATGCGTCCGAGTGCGATAGCGCCGACTTCAAGAAGGAAGCCTATCGGCTGCCGACGTTTGAAGTGCTGCTGAACCACGCGGCACAGGTGCCGCTCGATGCGCCGTTCCAGGTGAACCTGCTGGCACGCTATTACGCCGGCGGCGTGGTGACCGACCGGCCGATCACCTGGCGGGTGACACAGTATCCTTACACCTGGACCCCACCCGGCCGCCCCGGTTTTCTGTTCTCGAGCGACGCAAGGTTCTCCGCCGACCAGACCTTCCGTTCCACGCCAGTGCTGCAAAACAACGGCAAGACCGATGCCGGCGGCTCGGCGCAGCTCACGCTGGACCCGACGATCGAACCGACAGCACAGCCGCGCACCTACATGGTCGAGGCCACAGTCACCGGCGACGACGGCCAGCAGATCCGCAACGTGGCGCAGATCCACGCGCTGCCGCCCTTCGTGCTGGGCCTGAAGATGCCGCGCTATCTGGCCAAGCCCGGCACCATAAGTGCCGACCTGGTCGCGCTGGACGCGGACGGCAAACCGAAGCCCGGCGTCGACATGACGGTGCGGCTGATCAAGCGCGACTGGAATTCCATCCTTCAGGCCAGCGACTTCACCCAGGGCACCGCGAAATACGTCACGCAGGAGATCGATCGCACCGTGGAGGAGCGCCACGTCACCAGCTCCGGTGCGGCGCAGACGCTGAATTTCGCCACCACCGAGGCGGGCGTCTACGTGGTGGAAGTGACCGCGGCGGACCGGCTGGACCGACGCCAGACGCTGCGGGTGGATTGCTTCATGGCCGGCAATACGCCGGTGACCTGGCCGCGTCCGCCCGCCAGCACCGTAGCGCTGAAGACCGATAAAGACGATTACGCCCCCGGCGAGACCGCGACACTGCTGATCGAAAGCCCGTTCCAGACCGCCCGCGCGTTGGTGGTGACAGAGCAATCGGACGAGACATTCGACTACGCCTGGGTGGACGTGACCGATGGCGTCGGCCGTGCCACGCTGCCGATCAGCAAGCAGCAGATGCCGCGGTTCCCGGTGCATGTGCTGCTGATGCGCGGCCGGTTGGCGGGGCCGCCGCCGGGGCCGACCGCGCCGTTCGACCAAGGCAAGCCGACCACGCTCGCCGCCACCACCTGGGTCAAGGTGCGGCCGGTCGAGAACCGGGTGGAGGTGAAGTTCGAGGCGCCGGCGACGGCGCGACCGGCGCAGACGGTGGAAGTGACGCTGCATCTGTCGGATGCTGCGGGCAAACCGCTCGCCGGTGAGGCGACGTTCTGGATGGTGGACCAGGCGGTGCTGGCGCTGGCGAAGGAGGCGCCGCTCGATCCGCTGCCGAAATTCATCGTCCAGCGCCCGTCGCGCATGGTCGCGCGCGACACCCGCAACATGGCGTTCGGCATCATCCCATTGCAGGAATACCCCGGCGGTGGCGAGGGCGAGGAGAACCCGGGCATCGCCAATATTTCCGTGCGCAAGAACTTCACCCCGGTGCCGATCTACCTGCCGCATGTGAAGGTGGGGCCTGACGGTGTGGCGCATATCCAGGTGCATCTGCCGGACACGCTGACCGTGTTCATGCTGCGCGCCGAAGTCACCAGCGGGCCCGACCGCTTCGGCTTCGGCACCGGCGAGATGCATATTCGGCAGCCGGTGGTGGCACAGCCGGTGCTGCCGCGCTTCCTGCGCCCGGGCGATACGTTTCAGGCGGAAGTGCTCGGCCGGGTGGTGGAGGGTCCGGGCGGCGCCGGTACCGCCGTGATGAGCGTCGATGGGCTGACCGCGACGGGCACGAAGGAGGAAAAATTCGTATGGCAGGGCGCGGCGCCGGCACGGGAGACGTTCCCGGTCAGCGTGCCGCAGCCGTCGCCGGGGAAGGACCTGGCAAAGATCCGCTTCCTGATCCGACGCGAGTCGGATGGCGTGGGCGACGGGGTGGAAATCGCTCTGCCGATCCGTCCCGACCGCCCGCCGGTGCGCGAGCAACGTCTTGTCGAGGTCGCGCCCGGAGCAATGGTGGATCTGCCGGGGCCGCCGGGTGACGTGCGGCCCGGCTCGTATGCCGGGGCGCTGGCGGTGGCGACCGATCCGGCGCTGGCGCGCGCGCTTGGCGCGATCGATTATTTGCTGGCCTACCCGTTCGGCTGCACGGAGCAACGCGTCGCATTGGCGTCATCCGAGCTGGCCCTGCTGCCGTTCGCGCCGATCGCCGGCGCCGAGGGTTTGCAGCAGCGGGTCGGGGAGGACGTCGCCGCGGCCATGCAGACGATCGCCCAGGCGGTCGATGAGAACGGCCTGGTCGGCTACTGGCCCCATACGCGCGGGCTGGTGACGCTGACGGCGTGGTCGTACGAGCTGATGATCCGTGCCCAGGCGGCGCACCTGGCGGTGGACACCAAGCTGCGCGACCGGCTGGCGGCGGTGCTGAACCAGTCGCTGCGGTCGGACTATCCGCATCTGCTGACCGATGCGGCGCTACTGGAGCGGGCCACGGCGCTGTACGCCCTGGCGGTCGGCGGTAAGCTGGACACCGCCTATGCGAGCGAACTGGCCCGCACCGCGGGGGCGCTGAACACCAGCGGCCTGGCGATGGTGGTGACCGCCATTGCCGCGACTCCCAACGCCGATCGGGCGCTGGTGGCGGGTTTGCTGGAGACGCTGTGGACCCGGGTGCACGTGCTGGCGCGCAACGGCCAGCCGGTCTTCGCCGGCATTGCGGACTATGATTTCGATCCGCTGGTCCTGCCGTCGGAGACCCGCAGCCTCGCCGAGGTGATGCGCGCCGTGGCGGCGGCAACGCCGGCGGAGCCTCGGCTGGCGCTGCTGCGGTCCGGGCTGGTGTCGCTGGGCGGTCCTGACGGCTGGGGCAGCACCAATGCCGATGCTGCGGCACTGCGTGTGCTGGCGGCGAACTGGGACGTAGGCGCGGCCGACGTTCCGGTGACCGCGACCCTGCCGGATGGTGCGCGTCAGGTGGCGCTCGGTCACGCCACGCCGATGATGCGATGGACCACAGCGCAGCCGGGGGCGATGCGAGTCGCGGATGCCGGCGCACGGCCGGTGCTGGCGTTGCAGCAGGCACGCTATGTGCCCGCGCCGCCGGGCTGGCAGGCGGCAGCGGGGCAGCACGGCTTCGTCCTGACGCGCTCGCTGTTGCGAGTGCCCGGCGGCGCGGCGCCGATGGTGACGCTGGCACCGGGCAGCGAGGGCGCATTGCACCTGGCGAACGGCGAGGTGGTGGAGGAGACCGCCGAACTGGTGAACCCGGAGCCTCGCACGATGGTGGCCGTGGTGCTGCCGATCGCCGCCGGGCTGGAGCCGCTGAACCCGAATCTGGCAACGGCGACGGCCGATGCGACGCCCTCGGCGGGTCCCACTCTGGCGCCGACCTACACCGCATTCGGCGACGATTCGGTGCTGTATGTCTACGAGGCGCTGCCCGCCGGCACCTTCCAATTCCGCTTCCGCGCCCGCGCCAGCACGGTCGGCAGCTTCACCGAGCCACCCGGCACCGCCGAAATGATGTACCGCCAGGAGGTCAACGGCGCGAGCGCCGGCGCCCGCCTGGTGATTGGGCCGTGACCACGGTTCCCCTCTCCCGCCTGCCATTTCCCCTTTCCCGCCTTCTGCGGGAGAGGGCCAGGGTGAGGGTGCCGCGCGTCGCACTCGCAGTTCTGCTGCTCATGCTCACCGGCTACCTCACCATCGTCGCCACCCGCGCCCATTTCACCGCCCCGCCGCCGACCCCGATTGTCAACGACCGGCACGGCGTCTTCCTCGCCCAATTCGGCGACGTGACGTCCGACGGAGGGGCGCCGCGCGTCGATTACGGCTACTGGCCGGTGAATCCGCTGCCGCGCCGCGTCGTCGCGGCCACGTTGGCGCTGGAGGATCGGCGATTCTGGTCGCACCCCGGCGTCGACCCGATCGCGGTGCTGCGGGCGGGGTGGCAAGACATCACCCGGCCGCGCCGGCGATCGGGCGCCTCCACCATCGCGATGCAGGTGGCGCGCATGCAGCATCCCGAGGCCCGCACCTTCTGGGCCAAGGCGGTGGAGGCCGGCACCGCGCTCGCCCTGACCCTGCGCTATGGCCGCGCCGCCGTGCTGGCGCAGTACCTGCGCCTGGTACCGTACGGCAACGGCAGCCACGGCATCGGCCACGCCGCACGCTGGTACTTCGACAAACCCGCCGCCGACCTGAGCTGGGCCGAAATCGCCTTGCTCTGCGCGATCCCACGCGCACCTGCGGCGTACAATCCGCTGCGGCCGGACGGCATGCGGCGCGCCCGTGCCCGCGCCGATCGCATCCTGTCGGCATTGCGCGACCAGGAGGTGATCAAGCCGGCGGAGTATCGCGCCGCCACCGCCCAGCTTGCCGTCCTGTCCCCCGATCCGGCACCACACCGCCCCAGCGAGGCCCTGCACGCCATCCTGCGCCTGCGCGATATGCTGGCGGCGGCACACGCCGCGGCACCGCGGGGCGACGACGTGGTCGTCGCGTCACTGGACCTGAGCGTGCAACGCATGGTGGCCGGTTTGCTGCGCGCCGGCATGGTGGACTGGCGCAAGGCCGGTGCCCAGCAGGCGGCGGTGATTGTGGTGCGGCGCGGCGACAACGCCGTGCTGGCCTCGGTCGGCTCGGATGGGTATGGCGATCCGCGCGGCGGCGCAATCGACTTCACGCGTGCCATCAGGTCTCCGGGCAGCACGCTGAAGCCGTTCCTGTATGCCGCGGCGTTGCAGCAGGGCCTGCTGCATCCCGCCGATATGCTGGACGACGGTCCGGGACAGGTCGGCGCGATCCACAACGCTGATGCCCGCTTTCTCGGTCCGCTGCCGCCCGGCCAGGCCTTGGCCAACTCGCGCAACGTGCCTGCCGCCGAGGTGCTGCGCCGCCTCGGCCTGGGCACCGGCTTCGATTTGTTCCACGCGCTCGGCGTGCAGGTGCTGGCCGATACGCCGGACAGCCTGGGCCTCGCCATGGCGATTGGCGCGATGCCGACGCGCCTGGACCGGCTGGCCGATGCCTACACCGCGCTGGCCGATGACGGCATGCAGCAGGACCTGCTGTGGTATCGCGACGAGCAACGCCCGCCCGCGCACCGGATCTTCGCCACCGCCGCGGCCCGCGAGGTGGGGTTGTTCCTGTCTGATCCCCTGGCGCGGCTGCCCAGCTTCGGCCGCTACGGCAGTACCGAGTATCCGTTTCCCGTCGCGGTGAAGACTGGCACGTCGCAAGGCTTTCGCGACGCCTGGACCGTGGCGTGGTCCTCGCGTTTCCTGGTGGCGGCCTGGGCCGGACGCGGCGACGGCGGCACCATGGCCGGACTCGGTGGCGTGAACAGTACCGCGGAACTGGTGCAGGCGGTCCTGCTTGCACTGCACCACGTGGTGCTGGGCGACCTGACCGACGCGAGCTTCGCGGCGCCAAGCGGCTATGCTCCGGCGCCGGTCTGCGCCGGGCCGGAGGAAACGCCACGCGACACCTGTAGCCACCGCCTGCTTGCGTGGCTGCCGGCGGTGGAGACGGCCCAGGCGCATCAGGGCCTGATCGATCCTGCTGCCGACCCTGCAATCCGACTGTCGGTGGTGACGCCCGAGGCCGGGACCCATGTGTGGCTGAACCCGGAAAGCCCGCCGAATGTGAACCGCCTGGTGCTGCGTGCCAGGACGACGCCGCACGTGCCGCAGGTCGTCTGGTATGTCGATGGCGCCCCGTTCGCAGTGACCGATCCGGACCAGCCGGTAACCTGGCCGATGCAAAGCGGCGAGCACCGGTTCCAGATCGGCCTGCCGTTCCGGCCGGAGCGATCCCGATCGGTGCGATTGCTCGTGAGGTGAAGAGATCAAGTTTGCATTGTGTTGCCACTGCTCATGCGCGCCGTCAGCAAACGCTTGAAGAACCGCTCGGCGGCATTCCCATCACGCCGCTCCTGGACCGGAATATCGAGGACGACACCATCCTGATCCACGGCACGCCACAGGTAATGCTGAACGCCCCGGATCCGGATGAACACCTCATCGAGACGCCACTTCTCTCCGGGCTGTGGCCGCCGGCGGCGCATCGGTGATCCGCAGGGCGTCAGGCCGGTAGCTCAATTCGTCATCGAGACCCAGCGTTCATCGGGCCGATTGCCTGAGGATACGGCAGGCATGGTAGGGTAGGTGTCAAAAAATATTAGCACAGAGGCCACAGAAAAGGCTAAAGCCACAGAACACACAGAATAGGTAACCAGGGCTTTCTGTGGCCTCTGTGGCTTTAGCATTTCTGTGATCTCTGTGTTAAATACTTTCTTAACACTGCCACCCATGTCGTCCGGAGGCGAGGGCCGGCGTCGGGCACAGTTGGTGACCTTCTCAGGCGCCCGACACAGCGTCCGCCCGACGCGGCAACCGCGCGATGTCCACGCCGGCGAATTCATGCGCTTGGTGCGTGACGGCGAGCGCCATTGAGTCCGTATCTGGACACACCATTGCTGGTCGCCGCGCTGACCCAGGAGGCGGCAACCGCGCGAGTGCAAGCCTGGCTGGCGGCGGCGCGACTGGCCGATCGACACGAAGTCGGACTGCGAGCGGGAGACGCGCTGCCCCTGGCGGTGTGCGCGGTGTGCGCCGATCATGGCGCGGGGCTGTCCACGCTGGATCGGCGACTGGCGGGAGCCGCGCGCGACCTCGGGGTGGAAACCGAAATCCCGTAACCGGCGGCGCGCCACCCCACCGGACGCCCCTTGCGCTCCTCCCACCAATCCCCGATATAACCTCCCGGCTTCCGTGAAGCGTGATTGGCGCTCCCTACCTGGGATCGCACTCCCGGAAATCTATTCGTAACGCGTTCGCCCCATTATCGCGCGGGCAGGCGGACATTCAGACGCCGGCCGTTCCCCGCCGCAAACCAGCGGCAGGCCGCGTTGGAGTTTTCTTCCCTACATGACATCCCCGACTTTCGCGGCACTCGGCCTCGCCGACCCGCTGCTGCGTGCCCTCAACGCGCAGAACTTCACCACCCCCACGCCGATCCAGGCCGCCGCCATCCCGCCCTTGCTCGGCGGCCGCGACTTGCTCGGCATCGCCCAGACCGGCACCGGCAAGACCGCCGCCTTCGGCCTGCCCCTGCTCCAGCACCTCACCACGACCCAGGTCCGCGCCGCCCCCTTCCATACCCGCGCCCTGATCCTGGCGCCGACCCGTGAGCTCGCCCAGCAGATCGACGACAGCCTGCGCCGCCTCGGCTCCGGCCTGCGGCTGCGCTCCGTCACCATCCTGGGCGGCGTCAGCCGCTCCCGCCAGGTGACGGCCATGCGCGGCGGCGCCGATATCGTCGTGGGCACCCCGGGCCGCATCTGTGACCTGCTGGCGGCCGGCGAGCTTCGCCTCGGCGCGGCCCAGCATTTCGTACTGGACGAGGCCGACCGCATGCTCGACCTCGGCTTCATCCGCGACATCCGCCGCATCGCCGCCGCCCTCCCAGAGCATCGCCAGTCGTCCCTGTTCTCGGCCACCATGCCGCAGGAGGTCGCGCATCTGGCCAATGCCATGCTGCGCGATCCCATCCGCGTGTCGATCGCGCCGGTCGCCGCCAGCATCCCGAAAATCGACGAGGTGGTGCATTTCGTGCCGCAGGCGGCAAAGCGGGCGCTGCTGGGGCGCTTGCTCGCCGACCCGGCCCTGTCGCGCGTGGTGGTGTTCACCCGCACCAAGCGCGGCGCCGACCGCGTGGCCGATGACCTGGAGCGTGACGGCGTCTCGGTGGACGCGCTCCACGGCAACAAGAGCCAGCCGGCGCGCGAGCGTGCGCTGGACCGGTTCCGCAACGGGCGCGCCCGGGTGCTGGTCGCGACCGATATCGCGGCCCGCGGCATCGATGTCACAGGCGTGTCGCACGTGATCAATTTCGACCTGCCGGTCGAGCCCGAGAGCTACGTGCACCGCATCGGCCGCACCGCGCGTGCCGGCTCGGCGGGCATCGCGATCTCATTCTGCGACGCGGCAGAGCATGGCGCGCTGCGGGCCATAGAGAAGACAACCGGCAAACCGATCGCGGTCGGCAGCGGGTCGCCGCCATACGCGTCACACGCCCCGGCGGCAAAGCCGCAAACGGCAGGCGGCAAATCCGCACCGGGACGGCCGCCGCGGCGGCGCACCGGACGCGGGCGCCGGCCCGGCGGGATGCGCGCCGCGGCATGACGGACGTCTACGTCGACGGCGACGCCTGTCCCGTGCGCGAGGAGGTGTTTCGCGTGGCGGGCCGGCTCGGCCTCGGCGTGTTCGTGGTGTCGAACGGCTCGCGCCCGATCCGTCCCAGCGGGCGGCCGAACGTGCGCATGATCACCGTCGCCGCCACGGCGGACGCGGCGGATGACTGGATCGCGGAGCAAATAACGGCGGCGGATGTCTGCGTGACGGCCGACATTCCGCTGGCGTCGCGCTGCCTGGAGAAGGGCGCGCGGGCGCTGGCGCCGACGGGGCGAGCCTGGACCGGCGACAATATCGGTAACGCGCTGGCCGGACGCGACGTGTCGCGGCATCTGCGCGAGCTTGGCATCGCCACCGGCGGCCCGGCGCCGCTGAGCAAGCAGGACCGTTCGCGGTTCCTGAGTGCGCTGGATACCGCGGTGCAGGCGGCGCGGCGCGAGCAAGCGGGCTGAGGCAGCCGGTCGTGCTGCCGTGTCATCGCGATAGGACGATGTCGGGTTGAAGCGCAATCGGTGACCTGCGGGGAACTCGCATCGGGTGCATGCCGCCGCGGGGACGGATATTGCGGCTCACCTGTGATCAAGTACCAGAGCTCGTGCTCGTGCTCGGGTTCGCCCACGTGACATAGATACCGCCGACGATCGGTATGAAAAGGCCCGTCGAGTAGGTTCCATTGGCCAGGTCCTGACTGGCCATCCACGCGTCATTCATGCTCATGGTCCCACTCTCCGACGTGCCGGTGAGGACCGTATTGTCCTGCAAATCCAGCCCAGCCACGTCAGATGCGTTTTGGATCGTCAGCGTTTTGTTGTTGAACGCCTGCACAAAGGATTGTTGTTCGCTGCCGCTGAACATAAAGGCAGCGAAATTGCTCGCGCCGCCCATCTGATTCACGAAACTATAATACATCGCGGCTGGATCGGTGAGAGAACCCTTTGCAAGCTGCACGATCTGTGCGATCGAAGGATCTGACGGTGACGATATGACCTCCCCGGTAGTTGGCTGAATCAGCGAAGGGGCTTGCGA
>Ga0335072_10004124_pt1 | contig 21693 bp, 23 predicted proteins | sample Lox_Sample_21_FD_206725 | JGI IMG/M metagenome (GOLD analysis project Ga0335072, IMG submission 206725) | Soil microbial communities from Loxahatchee National Wildlife Refuge, Florida, United States - Lox_Sample_2.1 | ecosystem: Environmental > Terrestrial > Soil > Wetlands | place: USA...
GGAGCGCCTTGTTGTACGCCGCACTTTGGATCACGCTCGGCTCGGCCTTGGGGGGCATGGGCCGGTATCTCGTCTCTGGCCTGGTCGCGCGCCGCTTCGGCGAGACCTTTCCGCTCGGGACCCTCACGGTCAACGTCGTCGGCTCGTTCGTGATCGGCTTCGCCGCCACCTTCGGCGGGCCCGGCGCCCACGCCCTCGGCGGCCACGAATTCGATGTACTCGCCGTGCGCCAGTTCGTCATGACCGGCATCTGCGGCGGCTTCACCACCTTTTCGTCCTTCTCGCTCCAGACCCTCAATCTGCTGCGCGACGGCGAGGGCTGGGCGGCCGCGTGGAATGTGCTACTCTCCGCCGGCCTGTGCTTCATCTCGACCGCCGCCGGCCTCTTCGCCGGTTTGGCGCTGAGCCCGCCCTGATGCCATAACGACACCGACCTTGCCGCGATAGGATCCCCCGCCCGTGCAAATCCCCAAGAACGCCGTGCTGCTGCGCATCTTCATGGGCGAGAACGACAAGTTCGAGCACGCGCCGCTCTACGAGGCGCTCGTTCTCAAGGCGCGCGCGATGGGCCTCGGCGGCGCGACCGTGCTGCGCGGCCCGATGGGCTTCGGCCAGTCGAGCGCGCTCCACACGTCGAAGATCCTGCGCCTCTCGGAGGACCTGCCGATCGTGGTCGAGATCGTCGATTCCGAGGCGAAGATCGAGGCCTTCCTGCCGGCGATCGAGCCCATGATGGGGAGCGGCCTCGTGACCCTCGAGAAGGTCCAGGTGCTCCAATACGGCGCCGGCAAGACGCGCTGAGCGCCGTCATTTCGAGCCTCGAACGGGACGAGCCGCCGTTTCCCGGTCCCCGGGACGGGCTGGAAAAGACTTGACCCCGGGCGGGGGGTGGTCCCATTTTCTCCCCGCCCGTGAACAAAACCGGTGAGGGTATGGCAAAAGAAGAGCTGATCGAGGTTTCCGGAACGGTGACCGAGCTGCTGCCGAATGCGATGTTTCGGGTCAAGCTCGAGAATGACCACGAGATCCTCGCCCACACCTCGGGCAAGATGCGCAAGAACCGCATCCGGGTCCTCGCGGGCGACCGCGTCAATGTCGAGATGACGCCCTACGATTTGACCAAGGGGCGCATCACCTTCAGGTTCAAATAGCGCCCTGGCGCGATCCTTCGGGGAACGCGCCCGTGTCCCCCGGGGCATCGCGCAACGGGAGAGGACGGCCATGCCGCGCCTGATCCTCGCCTCGGCGTCGCCGCGACGCCTCGAGCTTCTGCGCCAGATCGGCCTCGAGCCGGACCTCGTCGAGCCCTCGTCGGTGCCCGAGGAGGTGCGGCCGGGCGAGCTTCCGCGCCTGCACGCGACGCGCCTTGCCGAGGCGAAGCTGCTGAAGGTCGCGGCCAACCATCCGGGCGATTTTGTGCTCGCGGCCGACATGGTGGTGGCGTGCGGCCGGCGCATCCTCCCCAAAGCGCTCGACGAGAAGGACGCGCGCCTCTGCCTCGAGCTTCTCTCCGGCCGGCGCCATCGGGTGCTGGGTGCGGTATGCGCGATGGCGCCCGGCGGTCGCTTGGCGCGGAAGCTCGTGGTCTCGACCGTCGCCTTCCGCGGCCTCGAGCCCGCCGAGATCGACGCCTATGTCGCCTCGCGCGAATGGCACGACAAGGCGGGCGGCTACGCGATCCAGGGGCGCGGTGCCGTGTTCGTGCGCTTTCTCGCGGGCTCCTATTCCAACGTGGTGGGATTGCCGTTGTTCGAGACCGCGTCGCTCCTCAAGGGGCTCGGCTACGCCAAGAGCCCGCTAGCGCCCAATGGCCCGCGCGCGTCATGAGCGCCATTGTCGCGATCGACGAGATCCTGCTCGACGTGGCACCCGGCGAGACGCGCGCGGCGTTGGTGGCCGACGGGCGTCTCGTCGAGCTCGAGATCGAGCGCGACGCGAGCCCGAGCCTGGTCGGCAACGTCTATCTCGCGCGCGTTGCGAAATTGGCGCCCGCCATGGACGCGGCCTTCATCGATCTGGGCGCCGGCGGCTCGGGCTTCCTCCCACGCGCCGACGCGCTGGGTGCCCTCGACGCTGAAGGCAAGCCTTTGCGTGCGGAGGCCGGACGCGCGGAGGTGGGCCGCGATGCCGCGATCGGGCGGCTCTTGAGCGAGGGCGAGGCGGTTTTGGTCCAGGTCGAGAAGGACGCGGTCGGCACCAAGAGCCCGCGCCTTACGGCGCGCGTCGCACTCCCGTTCCATCGCCTGGTCTTCAGTCCCTGCCGGCCCGGGCTCGCGCTGTCGCGGCGGATCGCTTCGGGCGCCGAGCGCGCGCGCCTCGAGGCAGCACTCGCGGGCCGTCTCGAAGAGGGCGAAGGCGCGGTCCTACGCACGGCGGCGGAGGGTGCGAGCGCGGAGACGCTATCGGACGAGCTCGCGGCGGCGCGCGCGGCTTGGCAGGCGCTCATCGAGCGCGCGCGCAATGCGCGGGCGCCGGCGCTGGTCCATCGCACGCCGGATCTCGTCGAGCGCGCTCTACGCGATCATGCAGGGCCCGGCCTCCGCCGCGTCGTGGTCAACGATCGCGCGGCGCGCGACCGCGCCAAGGAATTCGTCGCCCGCATCGCGCGCGGCACGGGTGCCGGCATCGAGGTCGAGCTCCAGCGCGGGCGCGAGCCCATCTTCGCGCGCCACGACACAGAGGCGCAGATCGCGGAAGCGCTCGAGCCGCGCGTGCGCTTGCCCTCGGGCGGCAGCCTCGTCTTCGGCGCGCTCGAGGCGCTCACCGCGATCGACGTGGATTCCGCGCGCCAGTCTGGGACAGGACGCCTCGCCGACACCGCCCTTGCGGTCAATCTCGAGGCGGCGGCGGAGGTCGCGCGCCAGCTGCGTTTGCGCAACGTCGCGGGGCTGATCGTGATCGACTTCGTGCATATGGAAGACGCGCGCGCGCGGGCGCGCGTGGCCGACGCGATGCGCGCGGCCTTGGCGGGCGATCCGGTCGCGGTGCAGCTCGGCGGGTTCACGACGCTCGGCCTCTATGAGATGACGCGGAAGCGCGTGCGCGAGCCCTTGGCGGACATTCTCCTCGGGCCGTGCGACGCGTGCCAGGGTGCGGCGCGCCTCAAAAGCGACGCGACCATGGCCTACGAAATCTTGCGCGCGCTGCGACGTGCGGCGGACGCGAGCCCCGGCCGCGCGCTCACGGTAACCTTGGCGTCGTCGGTCGCGGCGTTTTTCGAAGGCGAAGCGAAGGGGGCGCTCGACGCGCTTACGGCGTCGCTCGGCCGGGCGCCGGCGCTGCGCATCGAGGCTGGCCGGGCCCGCGACCGATACGATATCGTCGTGGGCTAGGGGTCGGGAGGAGTGGCGCGCCGTGGCGGAAATCGCGAAATTCGAGCCGAGGCCCAAGAAACCCCAGAAATGCCCTATCTGCGGCAAGCCGCCCGAGGCCGCCTTCCGGCCCTTCTGCTCCAAGCGCTGCGCGGACGTGGATTTGCACCGCTGGCTCGCGGGCGTCTACCGGGTCGAGACCAACGAGGCGCCCGAGGACGAGGCGCCGAAGAAGCCCGCAAAAGGCTCGGCCGAACCGGGTGCTAGCGGGCCGTCCGACGCGCCGGAAACGCCCGAGGAATGAGCCCGCAAGGCCCCGCCGCCCGGCTGGCCGCGGCTGGACAGGGGGTGCTAAAATCACTATAAGCGGCCCTCGCCAAGGGTTCCCTTGCGCATGCCCAGGTAGCTCAGTTGGTAGAGCAGCGGACTGAAAATCCGCGTGTCGGTGGTTCAAATCCGCCCCTGGGCACCATTGTTTTACTGTTTTTCGCTCGATGTTTTACAAAATGCCGCTCAAGGCGCCTGACGGCTTCATCGCTACGTAGGGTCCGGTCGGCCTCATCCGAGTACTTGTGGGACATGGCCTCAGTCCGGTGGCTCAGCATCGCCATCACGTCCCGAGTATCTCCGCCGGCCTCGATTACCGCCTTGCCCAGGGTGTGGCGGAGGCCGTGGAACGTCAAACCCGGGGCAACCCTATCAGCATCCGTAAGCCTTCTGATCAGCTTGAAGAAGCTAGCCCTGAAGCCGGAGCCCGTGTACTGGCGACCCCACCGGTTCGTGACCAAAAGAGGGGCGTCGGCCGCCACAGTATCCAGAATCATCTTCAGTTCCGCGTGGACCGCCATCCGTATCGGCACGCCGGTCTTTCCGCGATCCCATGTGATCCGATCGCCATCGTAGGCGTTTCGCGGCAGGCGCAGCACGTCACCCTGGGACAGCCCGGCATAGAGTCCTAGGGCGATTGGCACCTTTAGTTCCTGCGGCGCGGCGTTCAAGACCTCAACCGCCTCGTCGAGACTCCATGCGCGATTGACCTTGCGGGCCCCGTGCGGTCGCTTGATCCGCGGAACAGCTTTTGCCACATCGGACTTGGTGATTCCTCTTGGCACGCCCCATTTGAATAAAATACTGAACACTTGCACGACGTAGTTGGCAAATCGGCGCTTGTGCTTCTTTAGAGCCCGGTCGCGGGCCGCGACAATCGACGGTGTATCGATATCCTCTATTGGCGTCGTGAGCGCCGGTTTGAGGTAGTCAAATATTCTCTGATAATCGAACTGTGTCCTTCCAGCGAGCGTAAGAAATTCCGGGCTCTCCTTGTATGCATCAATCAGGCCGCCAAGTGTCCCCGGTAGCGTTTCAAGATTGGTCTTGTTGCCTTTATTGAGCCGCTCAAGTTCCACAAGGAATTCTGCCGATCCAAAGGGCGCCAGTAAGCGGGTGCGTGTCTGGCGATGATAGTAGTAGAAGCGCCCGCGCGCCTTCACTCTATGAACTCCTCGGATGCGTAGAACCGTCATCTAATACCTCAGTCCATGACATCGGTGGGCGCGCAACCGTTGCGCTTTCAAACCATTTATCGATGTCCGCTCGGTCCCAAATCTTTCTTCTTCCGGGGGTCATTATCCGGGGCCGAACACCAGCGGTGTTAACAAGCTCTCTTTCCGAAAGGCCTGAGTAGGCGACAGCCAGTCTAGTCGAAAGTCCTCTAGGCCACGACGGCATTTCGGACGCACTAGCACGCTTTGACATGGCACGTAATCACTTAGCTATCTTGGCTAAGGACTTGAGAACGACGCCAAGCGCAGAGTTTGGAGCCCGGGCGCCGACCAGACTCCGGTGGACGTTCAAGCTGTCGAATGCGGTCGCGTCCATGTGACTCCTTTCCGGTCCAGGCCGCTGCGTGTGAGCGCGGCGCGAATCTGTTTGTCGGTGAAGTGGGGTTCGACCTCGAAAAACATTGTTGCCGGGTCGATTTCGTAGTTCTGGATCAGTAGGTCGGCCAAGTCGGCCTCGGCGTCAGCCTGGTAGACGGGCTGAGCCTCTCCTACGAATGGGATGGGCGCGTGTTCGTTCCAATGGAGCGGGTTCACGTCGCAGTAGTCCGGCGTACCCTTCAGGTGCCAGCGCATGGCCTTGGGGCGGCGCCCCATGAACACCTCCCACACCAGGGCATGGACGACCACACGGCGCCCGCGCACGACGTGGAAGCAGGGGATGGCCGGCCGCACGAGACCTGGACGGTTGATCGGACTCGCCTTGGCACCGATCCACGGCCACTTACCGGTGGGCCAGGTCTCGGGCGGCGTGCCGATCAGTGATCGGATGTTCGGGATGTCGATCTTTGGAAGAAGCCGATCGAGAAACGGCTTCGGCTTGGGTCCGCGCTTGGCCATGTGGTTCTCCCTTGTTGCGGGGAGAACCTAATGGGTGTGGTTAGGGCGCGGGAGGGTAGAAAGGATTAGGTGTGGCGGGGGTTACGTATAGTCGACGACGCCCGTATCGTGCCACTGTGAGGCGGCGGTCGCGTTGATGAAGACGCGATATCGCTTCCGGATCATGACACGCCTCCTAAGTTGTTCGGGTGTAGCGCCTGAGCCTGGCGCCGGGCACTGGCGGCGTCTGAGTCTGGTTCTGGTAGTTGGCGACGCGCCAGGCTCAGGCGGTCTGCCACAGGCAGAAATCGGAGCTCTCACCCAGGTCGTCACGGTCGTAACCATCGATGTGGTCGGCGGCACGATTGGCCTCGACCCGATCTAAGATATCGTCCGCGGCGTCGTTGTTGCAGATCGGGCGAGAAACGATTGGACCGTTGTTGTCGGTCTCGATCCAACCAGGCTTCGGCTCGTGCTCGCAATACCGGCAGCCGAGCTTTGTTTTTGGTGTTGCCATAGTTGCCTCCGCGCCATCCGTGGGACTTGTTGAAACTGAATAACTAATCGTGTAAGTGCGGGTGTTACCCGATTTTGCCCTTTTATTTCATCATATAAATTTTAAGGTATTAAGATATTAAAATTTATATGATGATTCCTAGATTAGAGAGCAAAGTAATACTTATAATTAGCTCAGCAAAGATAATCCAGGAACAAAATAAAAGGGCCATGGTGCCCAACGCTGGTCGCCATGGCCCGAACGTCGGCCTCCTTGCGGTTGATCTTGACCATTGGCGGCTCCTGATTTGATCGGCGCAAATGACACAACTAATTGTCGGTGTATAAATTTTTTCAAGGCCATTTCTATTCATATATGTATTTTAACTTCTTACTATCCTAAAATCCCTTGATGGAGACTAAAAAAGTAAAGAAATATAAAACAAGTAATTTGTCGAGGTGTTAATTTTAGGAGGGTCATTTTCATTCCTTATATGAATTTTAACCTATCAATATTCTATTTTCTCTACGTGGCCAGCAAAAAAAGACTAAAATATAAAACCCCAATTAAACGGGCAAAATAAAAGGTCATGGCGCCCAACGCTGGTCGCCATGGCCCGAATGTTGGTCGATTGTCGCCCGCGCTTAATCCCGACGCGACGGTCTTCCGGTGAACTTGCTCGCTGTTTTTCACACTCGGGAATGGGCGTGTGGAAGGATAGGTGTTTAATTGGAAACTGAGTGAGCCGCTCTACTGCATGGACCATCCAGTCACCTTACCGTTGAGCGTGAACACCCACTTGGGCGCAAGGCCTTTGCCGTAGATGCGGTAGCGCCCGTTTGCATTCACCCACTCCTGATAAACGGTGAGCACCCCGGGCACCATCGAGCATGAGGCCATCTTGTCCTCGTCCTCGCCGATGTACAGCTTATGGGCGTCGCTCCCACAGTAGGCGGCCAGCTGTGGGCTCGGGTCCGAGCTGCAGGCGGTTAACGCCAGCATAGCAATGAGCGGTAGAGTTTTCATGGTTTTATCCCCCTGGTCGATATTCACTCGTCGACGTGGCCGGCTGTGTGGTTTCGGCAGGTGCTAGTCGTATTTGTTGTATATTGACCGTGATATTCGAGCCTTACGCAAGGTGTGATACACATCCTTCGGGGCCAATCCGGGTTCGCCGGTGTTCCCCCTCCGTCATCGGTACCTCGTTGCCCTCCGACGGTCCCCAGCTCACAGTCCTGGGTGACTGCCCCGGTCGAGTTCGGGGTATCTGTTTGTCGCTTGTCTTGAGCGACCTTGCGTCAACTTGTCCGATCCAGCACCCATTTCACCTGTGCGGCCGACCACATGCGGCCTCTAGCGGTCCGATAGCCACTGTCGTTTAGCTCAGACGCGATGGCCCGTAGGCTGGTCGCACCTCTCTGGCGAAGGCCCTCTATCATCGGGAGTATCTCAAAGGCCGCCTTTGTGGCTCTTTCGGCTCTGGCGACCCCGCTTCGTAACGTGCCCAGGTTCCGATTCGAAAGGTTTTCCGGACGGCCGAGACGTACCCCGCGAGCTTTGGCGGCGCTGAGGGCCGCCCTGGTGCGAGCTGAGATCATCTCCCGCTCATACTCGGCCATCGCGGAGAGGACATGGACCGTGAACTTGTTGGCGTGCGGGTTATCGACCGCGACAAACTCCGTTCCGGCCTCCATCAAAGCCGACACGAACGCCACATTCCTCGCCAGCCGATCAAGCTTTGCGATGATCAGGGTAGCCTTTCGGAGTCGGCAAGCCGCGAGGGCTTTCCGGAGCTGAGCCCTATTGGTATTTTTGCCGCTCTCGACTTCGACGAAATCGTCAACGAGTTGCCCGCCGACGCTGTGGACATGGCCTAAGACCTGGCTGCGCTGAGCATCCAAACCCAGACCACTACGCCCTTGGCGGGCGGTCGAGACACGATAGTAGGCTACGAATCTCGCCGAGCGCTCTGTTGGACTTGCTTGAACCGTCGTTCGTGTAAACATAACGGCCAGGTATCCTTCGCCTGAATAGAGGCAGCCCCACCGCTATCGGCGCGCGTGCCTCGCTACAGGGAAGGGGGGTACCAAATTATCTCGCCGGGAGGCAGCCGATGACCTGCCCAAGGCAGATTGACCCAAATGAAATTTTTGAATTTTGGACTGCTAGCAGCCTGATAAACTCTACCCGGTCTCAGGTCGGCGAATCGGTACGACTCGGCCCTTCTGGGGGGCTCTCCAGGAGTTGCCCGGTCGCCTGGACCTGCTACTCTTTGTGATGGGATGTATCTGATGCCTTCCGTGTCGCCGAAATCGGGCATGAGCGCGTTTTTGAGAGTCGGTTTCGGACATTTGCCGAAATTGGCGCACAAGTCGCGTGAGGCAGGAATCAGATGAATGCCGTCGAGATTGAAGAGGCCATATCGGCGCTTGCCGAGCAACCGTTCGACGCGGCCGAGTTTCCGTTCGCATTCCTTCAGGCATTCGGGAACAAAGAGACAACCCTTAAGCGACTGCGCAAAGGCGAGTCGAACAAGTCCGACCTCGGCGGCGTCCTCCAGACCAACAACATCCATATTGCCGTCGCTCCCCCTGGCGAGGTCACGAAGACCCTCGCGGTACTGAAAGCCAGTCCGGCAACGAGCAGGGCCAAGGCAAAATTCGTCTTGGCGACGGATGGAGAGACGTTCGAAGCCGAGGACCTGGCATCAGGCGAGACGGTCGCGTGCCCCTATCCGGACTTCCCCGACCATTTTGGCTTTTTCCTGCCGCTTGCGGGTATTTCGACTGTCAGGCAGATCAGCGAGAACGCCTTCGACATTCGGGCCACTAGCCGTCTGAATCGGCTCTATGTCGAGCTGCTGAAAGACAATCCTGAATGGGGTACCACCGAGCGCCGGCCCGACATGAACCATTTCATGGCGCGGCTGATATTCTGCTTTTTCGCCGAGGACACCGACATCTTCAACGGCAAGGGCCTGTTCACGGCTACGATTGAACAGATGAGCGCGCGTGATTCGACCAACACCCATGAGGTGATCGGTGCGCTATTCCGTGCCATGAATACGAAACTCGGAGATCGTGCCGCTGCCGAACTACCTCGCTGGGCCGATGTCTTTCCTTATGTGAACGGCGGACTGTTTTCCGGCCGCGTGGACGTGCCCCGTTTCAGCCGCATCGCGCGCTCCTACCTGCTTCACATCGGCGGCCTCGATTGGACGAAGATCAACCCCGATATCTTCGGTTCGATGATTCAGGCGGTTGCGGAGGATGAGGAGCGCGGGGCGCTTGGGATGCACTACACGAGCGTGCCAAACATCCGGAAAGTGCTCGACCCGCTCTTCCTCGACGATTTGCGGGCACGGCTTGAGGAAGCGAGCAACAATCCTCGCATGTTGCTAAATTTGCGAAAGCGAATGTCGCGGATCAGGGTCTTCGACCCGGCCTGCGGCAGCGGTAATTTCCTTGTCATCGCCTACAAGGAAATGCGGGCCATCGAGACCGAGATCAATCGGCGGCGTGGCGAACCGGGTCGTCCATCGGAAATTCGACTGAGGAATTTTTGTGGTATCGAGCTGCGCGACTTCCCGGCCGAGATTGCGCGTCTCGCCCTCATCATCGCGGAATTCCAATGCGACGTGCTCTACCGCGGGCAGAAGCTCGCTCTGGCGGAATTTCTGCCACTCGATACGCAGAACTGGTTCATTCGCGGCAACGCATTGCGGCTTGATTGGCTAACTATCTGTCCACCGACTGGAACGGGCGTGAAGTTGCACGCCGACGACCTTCTGAACACACCATTGGATCAAACACAAATCGACTTTGAGAATGAAGGCGGCGAGACGTATATTTGCAGCAATCCGCCTTACCTCGGTTTTACATGGCAATCACCAGATCAGAAATCCGACTTGCGAGCAATATTTGAAGGGCGTACTCAGAGTTGGAAATCTCTCGACTATGTAGCTGGATGGTTTATGAAGGCTGCCGACTACGGCACGCGAGCCAATGCTGTTGCCGCTTTCGTGGCAACGAACTCCATCTGCCAAGGCGAGCAGGTGCCAATTTTGTGGCCGCTGATCTTTGAAATCGGGCATGAAATCACCTTTGCCCATACATCGTTTAAGTGGGCAAATCTTGCGAGCTATAATGCGGGTGTAACTGTTACCGTTATCGGGATATCGAATCATACAGATAGGGTCCGGCGCCTTTATTCAATAGCGGACGACGGAACCATCATCGTCAAAGAAGTCGAGCGCATAAACGCTTACTTGGTGCCTGGCCTCAACGTCATAGTCAAAGCGGCGTCCCGAACTCCAGCGGACAGGGCCCCTATGGTGTGGGGTAACAAGCCGTCTGACGGTGGAAATTTAATTTTGTCGGCATCGGAGGCGAACGAAGCGATAAGTCGTGAGCCATTTTTAACCAAGTTTATATTCGATTTTGTCGGCTCTCAGGAATTTGTGAAAGGGGTGGTTAGGAGATGTATTTGGATTGAGGATGATGATGTTGATGAGGCCTCAGCGTCTACTTTCATCACAGACCGTCTGGTAGCTGTCCGGGCTATGAGAACGGCAAGTGCAGCCGCGTCTACGCAAGCCTATGCTAACAGATGCCATAGATTTAGGCAAATCCAAGGACGCGGGACACATTATTCTGTTGTCGTTCCAAAGGTTACATCCGAGTCGCGCCCATACCTTCCTGTGGGACTTCTCTCTTCGCATACGATCGTCTCCGACAATGCCTTTGCGCTATATGACGCTCCCATTTGGAGCTTGGCATTCATCGCGTCTCGACTTCATATGGTTTGGGTTCAAACCGTTTGCGGACAATTAGAGACTCGCCTGCGTTACTCTAACACTATGGGTTGGAATGCGTTTCCATTTCCAATGCTTACCGAGAAAAACAAGGTCGACCTGACCCGCTGCGCCGAGGACATCTTATTGTCGCGTGAGGCACATTTTCCGGCGACGATCGCCGATCTTTATGTCCCGGAGAAGATGCCTGGCGACTTGCGCGAGGCGCACGAGCGCAACGATGAGGTGCTTGAGCGAATCTACATCGGCCGCAAGTTCCGCAACGACACTGAGCGGCTGGAGAAGCTATTCGAGCTTTACACGAAGATGACCGCAGGACAGGGCACGACAAAAAAACGGGCAGCGGGGGCTCGCGCGTGACAATGAAAATTAATTCCATCCCCTCGATTTCGGTCACCTATGCCCGGAACGGCAGCTCCACCAAGGCCAATGCCCTCGGGATGCGTCCTATGCAGGAGCGCGCCTATGAGAAGCGAGGCGAGCAATATCTTCTTATCAAGTCACCACCCGCGTCGGGCAAAAGCCGGGCGCTCATGTTCATCGCCCTCGATAAGCTGCACAATCAGGGTCTCAATCAGGCGATCGTCGTCGTGCCGGAGAAAGTGATTGGTGCGAGCTTCCGGGATGAACCTCTGACTAAGTATGGCTTCTGGGCTGACTGGCATGTCGCCCCCAAATGGAATCTGTGCGACGCGCCCGGTGGGGACAATGGGGGAAAGGTCAATTCCGTCGGTACCTTTCTGCAGAGCGTTGACAAGGTGCTGGTGTGCACCCACGCGACCTTCCGCTTTGCCGTGGACAAGTACGGGGCGGAGGCGTTTGACGGTCGACTGATCGCTGTTGACGAGTTTCACCACGTCTCGGCCAACCCCGATAACAAGCTTGGCCTGCATCTCGGCCAATTCATCTCCCGCGGCCGCGTGCATATTGTGGCGATGACTGGCTCTTATTTCCGGGGCGATGCCGACGCGGTTCTGGCTCCGCAGGACGAGGCGAAGTTCGATGCCGTCACTTACACTTACTATGAACAGCTCAACGGCTACGAATACCTGAAGCAACTCGACATCGGCTATTACTTTTATGCCGGCTCCTATGCCGACGACATCCTGAAGGTTCTCGATCCGGCTGAGAAGACCATCATCCATATCCCGAGCGTCAATTCACGAGAGAGCACGAAAGACAAGATAAGGGAGGTCGAGCATATCATCGAGGAGCTGGGCGAGTGGCAGGGCAGTGACCCCACGACTGGCTTCCAATTGGTCAAGACGCCAGGGGGCCACGTTCTTCGGATTGCCGACCTAGTTGACGATGACCCCGCCAAGCGTGATCGGGTTTCTGCTGCACTGAAGGACTTGGCACAGAAGGACAACCGCGACCATGTGGACATCATTATCGCACTTGGCATGGCTAAGGAGGGATTCGATTGGATATGGTGTGAACATGCGCTAACGGTTGGCTATCGATCGAGCCTTACCGAAATTGTGCAAATTATCGGCCGCGCGACCCGCGATGCGCCGGGCAAGACCCGCACGCGCTTCACCAATCTAATTGCCGAGCCAGACGCCTCCGCGGAAGCCGTCACCGAAGCTGTGAACGATACCCTGAAAGCCATCGCGGCGAGCCTTCTCATGGAACAAGTGCTTGCGCCTCGTTTTGAGTTCAAGCCAAAGAACCCCAACAGTGGTCCTGTCGAAGGCTTCGATTATGGGGAGGGGGGCTATGACCCCACAAAATGCAATGTTGGGTTCGACGAGGGGTCTGGCAAGTTTCAGATCGAGATCAAGGGACTGGCTGAGCCCAAGACCAAGGAGGCCGCTCGTATTTGCCAAGAGGATTTGAATGAGGTGATTGCAGCGTTTGTTCAGGACAAGACCACCATCGAGCGGGGCATATTCGATGAGGAGCTGGTGCCGGAAGTGCTAACTCAGGTCCGGATGGGCAAAATCATCAAGGACAAGTATCCCGATCTCGACGAGGAGGATCAGGAGGCAGTCCGTCAGCACGCCGTTGCCGCCCTCAATCTCACTCAAAAAGCCAAGGAGATCGTTGTTGGTGGCATGTACGGCGATGGCGAGAAGAGCCCAAATACGGCGTTAATCGAGGGTGTCCGCAAGTACGCAATGGACGTACGCGAGCTGGACATCGACTTGATCGACCGGATCAATCCCTTCGGCGAAGCCTATGCCATCCTTGCCAAGACCATGAGCGAGGAGAGCCTGAAGCAGGTCGCCGCCGTAATTGCTGGTAAGCGAGTTAACCTCACGATCGAAGAAGCCCGGGAACTCGCCAAGCGGGCTCTTAAGTTCAAACAGGAGCGGGGTCGTCTACCCTCGATCACGTCGCTCGACGCATGGGAAAAGCGTATGGCCGAGGGCGTGGCATTTCTGGCCCGTATGAAAGCGGAGGCCGCCCGTGGCTAAATTCGCCGACGAGGACGATGCGCTTCTAGACGAGCTTGGCATCGAGATCGGGACGGGAAGCGAAGCGGGTCGGACGCACCGCGAGGAGCGGGTCATCGCCGGCTTCGAAGAGATTCAACGTTTCGTCGAGGAACATGGCCGTGCCCCGCAACACGGCGAAAACCGCGACATCTTTGAGCGGCTTTACGCCGTGCGCCTCGATCGCCTCCGCGAGCTGGACGATTGCCGCGTACTCCTTGAACCGCTCGATCATCAAGGACTTCTCGCAGGGCCAAGGCCGGTTACGGTCGGCGAGGCCAGTGAAATCGATGACGACGAGCTTCTGGCCCAGCTTGGGGTTGAGGCCAGCGAGCCGACCGAAATCACGGAACTCCGGCACGTTCGTCCGGCTGCCGAGAAGCGCGCCGCCGAGGAGATCGCCAATCGCCAGAAATGCGAGGACTTTGACCGCTTCAGGCCATTATTCGCTCAGGTTCAAAAGGAAATTGAGGACGGCTTTCGCCAGACTCGCCCGTTCGAACTAAAGGCCGAAATTCGGCCGGGGAGTTGGTTCATTGTCGGCGGCCAAAAGGCTTACGTGGCCGAGGTCGGCGAAATTTTTACCAATCCCCAAGGACGTACAGACGCGCGGCTGCGCGTGGTATTTGACAATGGTACAGAGAGCAACCTGCTCATGCGATCGCTTCAGCGAGCACTAAACAAAGATGAGGCCGGCCGGAGGATCACCGATCCTACAGCAGGGCCGCTCTTCTCCGACCATCACACTGATGACGATAAGGCCAGTGGAACGATTTACGTGCTGCGAAGCAAGTCAGACCATCCACTTGTCGCAGCGAATCGCGAACTCGTCCACAAGATCGGCGTTACCAACATGGATGTTGGGCAACGCATTGCCGGTGCGCGACTGCAACCGACATTTCTGATGGCCGATGTGGAAATCGCTGCGACATATGAGCTGTTCAATATTAATCGGACCAAACTCGAAAACCTAGTCCATCGCGTTTTTGCGCCCGCCCAACTGGATATCGAGATCAAGGATCGATTCGGAAATCCAGTTATCCCGCGCGAATGGTTCCTTGTGCCATTGTTCGTAATCGACGAAGCAGTCGAACGAATCAAGGATGGCACGATCACCGGCTACAAATACGATCCCAAAGCCGCGGCGCTGGTGAGCAGCGCCAGGGATTAATGTTATATGCGATGCGGTAAGCCGACGCGCCAGACGGGCTAAAGGTAAATGTTATCTGTCCTTACCTTGAATTGCATCCGAACGGAGGCGAGAGCCAATAGTATTTTCTACGATCTTCGCGCGAAGCCTGTCCACTGTGTCATCGCGCTGGACAGGGAGCTGCAAAAACCTTGCAACGGCTTCCAGCCCGCTTCTATTTGGCGCCTTCTCGCAAAGAAATGCATCGCCCACTTCGCGCGATTGGAGTATTTGAAGGTGCGCTGCAATCGCTTGAATATCCTGGCGCAACATTTTCGATGGTGGCGATCTCTTCTGTCGCTCGGGTGACTGCATTAATGTTGCAGCCTGCTTAAGTATCGGAACTAAATCTTCATCCGGATGGTTATCAACGTAGTCTGCAAGTCGCCGCAGGATTTTTGCCAGCTCGCTTCGCTTTGAGGGCATAGCTTCTCCTATTTCCACCATTTCATGTGGCGACCGAATTCGGTTGCGACCTCTTCAAGGCCCTCGACCACACTCTGATGACTTTCAGATGAGTAACGATTGAGAACAACGGGCACGCCATATTGTGGTGCGTCCGCGAAAAGCGTGTCGTTCCGCTTGATGTAATTGTCGAAGACGGTGAGTCCCGCCGTCTGATGCCGCCCCATAAAGGCGCGTTGAGCCGCCATCGGCCCGCCGCCGTATTCCTGGATCATCATAAAGACAACACCAAGTAGCTTTGGCTTAATTGGCTCCACCTTTTCGCCTTGCCCCAACTCGGCGAAGTCGTTGTAGTCTTTGACGAGCGCAGTCACGCTTCGGATCAGGTATTCGATGCCTAGCGTCGAGAGATAATCCGGCCGCGCCGGCACTAAGACGAAATCGCTTGCGATGATAGCTGTCTTCGTGACGATGTTGAAATTCGGCGGACAATCAATCAGCGCGAGATCATACTCATTGGCCGCGAATTCACCCAATCCATTTGCGAGGCGGCGATGAACCATCGTGAAGTTCTTTTTTGCTTGCGCAAGAGTGGCTCCGCCTAGGCTGGTCGCAAGTTCCAAATCAACGTTTATCAGGCCAAGGTGCGAATAGATCGCGTCCACCTTTCCGCTATTTCGTCCAAGTCGGCTGTTTATCCGGGTCGGACTCTCCACGATGCTCGTCAAAGATATCGGCTTGCCCGACTCGAACGAATCGAACCAACTCTTGATCGTCTTGTTGTCGGCATAGTCCTTTTGCCATTCGTCGGGCGAAACCAACGAGAATGTGAGACTCGCCTGTGCGTCCAGGTCAATGAGAAGAATCTTCTTACCCCGGTATGCCAGCTCCGCGGCTAGGTTTGCCGTGAGGCTGGTCTTGCCGACGCCACCCTTGTAGTTAATGACCGATACGATGTGCATATATGTCCCCGACGGCGGTCAAGCTCCCACAGACGCTGCCTCAGCTGTACGATGCACCTCGAAGAGCGAAACAATCGCACCTTCCACGTTCATCGCCAAGACCCTCGCGCTGACCTGCGCGATGCTCACACTTAAGCGCTTGATCTGGCTGCCTTCGATGAATTTCAGATGGAAGGGTGCCATTAGCGCGCAAGATCATGTCCCTAGGAGTGGTGTATCCACCTGACGCGTAATATCTCCTAGGCCGTCCTGGAGTGCGACTACTTCGCTAAGCCTGTTAGGCCCGCCGCCAAGAAGGCAGTTAATATGAAGCCCAAGAGGCTGTGCAAGTTAAAATAGATGTCCTGCCAGCTGGCAGCAAACTCCCTGGTTTGACCACGTAGCCGAATCACGGGCAATAACATCTCAAAACTATACAATAGATATGCGCGAAGAGTTTTCTCCCTTAGGACGGGTCTAGTAGACTGGACGAAGGCGCCAAGCAACAGCAAACCGCTCAACCAAACGAGCGATAGCCATACTCGATAACCATAACCAATGATCCACTTAAGAATCGTCAGCCACAAAAATTGGGAGCCGGATGACGCTTCTCTTCGCTCGCGTTCTCTGCCAGCGTAAAGAATATCGTCAGCAGCCTGAGGAAAGCCTTGCACGCGCAATACAGTCGCAAGCTGCCGATAGGGCTGTGGCGAGTAATGCTTCTGTTTACTGAGCCAATTCTCAAACCAGTCGATCGAGCGATCAGACATTAAATCGCGCTCTGACATGCGCTGGCTTCGAGACCGTAATCGGTTGGTTGAGGGGCCTGAGCTTGGAGTGCTTTCGGTCGGCTCCGAACCCCATACCCCGAGGTTATTGTATGTGAAACCCGCAAGATCAAGTAACGCTGGCCAGGCGTCAGGCAAATCTTGGATCGCATCCGCCCGCACATTGCGTAGGATCAGGGATGCGTTTCCCCGCCATTGAGTGTTACCTTTAGAGCCGGGTATTCCTACACTCAACACGCCGGTAATCATCGATCCCGTAACGTCAACGTCCTTGTGGAAAATTCCAGCCGACAAGAATAATCCGCCATATTTGCCAAAATCGGCGTATACGGGACCGCTAAACTCAGCGCCATCGCTTAGGTATGCGTCCTTGCCAACCTCCAAACCAGTAAAGTCGAGTTGGCCCGCAACTTTCGCACCGGTCAAAAAGAGATTCGTGCCAATGTGTGCGCCATAGAGATATATATCAGCAAATTGGGACGGACCGCCCATATCCACATCAAAAGCAACTTTGATTTTGGACATATTGAGGTAGCCGCTGAACCGGGAGCCATCCATATTGAGTTCTCCGCCGATATTCGCGCCCGATATATCTACGTCTGAAATTCCGGTGACCGAATTCATAATTACGCTTTCATCGACGCGAAGTTCAGACATAAAGAGCTTTCCGTTGACCTGTGAACCGGTCATGTCGAGAGTACGAACATGGGCATCAGCTAGGTTTACATCTGAAAACTGCGCTTGGCCGCTCATGTCAAGGACTTCGAAGACATGGGCGTCGTTCATAGTGAATTTCCCAGCGATTTTTGCGTCCCTTAACCCAAGATTCCCATCTATCTGAGCGCTGCTAAGGTTTATATCTTTATATTGAGCGGGACCATCCATCGACAGATTGCCAGTGACGTTTATGCCTTCCATGTCGAGCGTTCCGCTAAATTTCGCCCCGACCATATTGAGCGAACCAACATGGGCGTTTTCCATCACCACATTCGCAAATTGAGCGTCATGACCCATGTCCATATTTTCGAGAACTTGAAGGTCAACCATCATGAGGGTCCCGGTAATCCTTGCGCCATCTAGAGAAACATTCGCCCCAATAACTGCGCCATTAAGATCAACGTTGGCGAATTGAGAACGGCCATCCATAATTAAGCTAGTTGCGACCCGTATTACTTCCATGTCGAGATTTCCGGAAATTCGCGAATCAGTCAGAGTAAGAAAACCAACGTGCGCTGCTGCAAGGTCGAGTGCAGTAATTTCTGATCCCGTGATGATAACATCTTGATCTGTTTCCAGCTCCCGCATAACGAGGTGACCAGCGATCTTCGAGCCTGATAAATAGATGCTTCGGGTCGATCTCACGCCATAGAAAATCACGTCGCTTCCGAAAAGACATTCAACTAACCATAGATCGTGACCTATAGCTGCATTTTGCAAGTCGACAGGCCCATCGAAACGAGCACCGACGATGCGAACGCCTCTGCGGGTCAGGGCTTGACGGTATCTGTCTGTGAGTAAAATCGTCTCAAGAAACGATGATCTCAGCACGCGATTCGCCGGAAACTGTTGAGTCAAGGGATTGAGATGGCCTCCGAATCCTGGCGTACTATTGAAATCCACGATGTCGCCAACACAAACGTGCACCCATACGAATTTCTCTTGCGCCGTCCAATGCTCATCGGGAGGAACCGGACATACTCTGTCAGCAGGTACGGGCCGCGCCGTCTCGCCGTACGAGGTGGAAGGCGCAAACACCAATGCTGCCAATAAGGCGACACCAATCCATTGCATCGTACGTACTTCAAAAAGCGACCGCCTGAACCGAATTCAAGCCAGTATTATTTTCTAATACCAAATATCAGGGCCACATTCGGCAGCGTTATGGTAGAGTCAGGTAACTGTATTTTCTACCAAATATGAGGCGCTCGTGGCAAGAATTTCATAGGTAATCGACTTTGGCCACTTCATTTATGCGCCCGCCTCACTGAGGCGTCAAAGGCACTTCGTCCGCCTAGGGACACCAATGCCTTTGCAGTTGTTTTACAATTGCGGCGGCAATCGACACCTTTTCGGGCCTGTTTTACACTTTTGGCTTCCGTTTTCGGCGGAGTTCCGCGGCGAAGCAGCCGCCTGAAAATCCGCGTGTCGGTGGTTCAAATCCGCCCCTGGGCACCATTTCATAGCGCGTTGATTGTCGCTCGCGCCACCTCGACAGCCGAAAGCACTTAGAGCTCTTTTCGGCGGCGTTGAATCGATGGATTCCCAAGCGCCTTTGACCGGGCAATTCTGGAGGCCGAACGCCAGATTGACATGTCACCGCATCCCCAACTTGTTATTCAGCGCGGAGCGGGCTTGGCCCGACGCTGACGGCCATGCAGCTTTCCGGAGGTCTGCCCGGCTGGATCAGCCTGCCAGGATGTAGTAGTTTTTCTGTCCCGATCGAAGGAAACCCTCGGGCCAACCGCACATTCTTCGCAATGGAGAACCCCATGAGTCGCATTGACGTGATCGGGTATGTCGGCGCAATGATTGTCTTCAGCACTTTTTACATGAAGACGATGATTCCGCTGCGCGCCGCTGCGCTCGTTAGCAATGTGGTTTTTATCACTTACGGGTATCTTGTCTTATCATATCCGGTCCTCGTGCTTCACCTTGCCCTTTTTCCTCTGAATATCTTGCGGTTGCGTCAGATGCTGACGTTGACGAAGCAAGTGTCCTTGGCTACGCGTGGCGATCTCAGTATGGACTGGGTTAAACCCTTCAGCAAAACACGTAATGTTCAAGGAGGGGAGGTCCTCTTCCGAAAAGGCGACCCTGCAACGCAAATGTTCTTTGTCCTTTCTGGGCGGCTTCGACTCGCGGAGCTTGGCATCGACATTCTGCCAGGACAGGTTGTTGGCGAACTCGGGCTTTTGGCCCCCGATAAAACTCGGTCCGCGTCGCTCGAGTGCGTAGAAGCCGGGCAGGTTCTCCAGATTACATACGAGCAAATTAAGCAGCTTTATTTCCAGAATCCGAAATTCGGCTTTTATTTTCTCGAGCTGACGACTCGACGGTTATTCGAAAATATTGCCAGTCTAGAAAAAGAGCGGACTTATGCGCTTTCGGAGGCGGAATCATCCCGTAAAGGCGCGTAGAAACCAAAAAGTATTCTTCTGCATTGCGGGAATGTTCGACGATTGAAGGCGGGACAAGTCCGAGGGCGGTCGGCTTTGCGTCGCTTGGAAGTTTCCTTGAAAGCGCGCGGTACGGATGCATCGCGCTTTTTGCGACTTGATGTCCATTTACCGAACGTCCATTACGCCGATGCCGCGAACGGGATTCTGCGGCGTAAATTTCAGTATCGTGCAGCCATCGTCATTTATGGCGCGGAACTCGAAGACCACCTTGCAAGCACGCTCAGTGCGATAACGATATAGACAGCTGCGCTATCGCTTCGGAAAAGGGGCGGTTTGCGGCCCGAAGATGATTACGGGTTATTCACGGAGGCGATCGGTCCTTTCAGCAGATAGGCCCTCACCTTGCCTTTACCTTTGACCTCGATTTCACCGCGCTCCTCGAACCGGTAGCGATCGCCCAGCAGCCGGCGCGTGTCCGCGGAAATCTGGATTTCGCCCGGTATGCCGTGCGATTCCATCCGGCTGGCCGTGTTCACGGTGTCGCCCCATACGTCGTAGACGAACTTCTTGGTCCCGATCACGCCGGCCACCAGCGTGCCGCTGTGAATCCCGATCCGGACCTGGAAATCCTGATCGTGCGTTCGATTGAACCGCCCGAGCTCTGCCCGCATCTCGAGCGCGACGTTCGCCACACGGCGGGCATGGTCCTCCTGGAAATCGGGCACGCCGCCAGCCAGCATGTAACAATCGCCAATCGTCTTGATCTTCTCGACGCCGTGCCGATCGACCAACGCGTCGAAGCCGCCCACCAACTGGTTCAGCAGCGCGACCACGAACTCCGCTTCGCGCGTTTGGGAATACGCCGTATAGCCGACGATGTCCGCAAACAGCACGGTCGCCTGGTCGATGCGCTTGGCGATCACCGTCGATTGGACGGAGTCTTGTCGTTGTGATTTCAGGACGCCGATGATCGATTTCGGCAGAATGTTTTCGAGCAGGTGCTCGGTCTTTCCTTTTTCGTCGTTGAGGTCCCGGATCAGGTTCTTGTTTTCCGTGATGTCCTGGGCGACGCCGCAGACGCGATAGACGACGCCCGACGCGTCCCGGACCGGAAACGCCCGGTCGCGGATCCAGCGAATGCCGCCGTCGGGTCTGACGATGCGATACTCGATGTCGTACTTGCCTTCGATCTGCTTGGGAAAGGCCGCGATGACCGCCGCGCGATCGTCGGGGAACACGCTTTCGACGAAGGACAGCGGTTGTTCGATGACACTCTTGCAGGTCCGGCCCCAGATGCGTTCATAAGCCATGCTGATGAACAGCATCTGGCCCTTTTGCGGATCGGTCATCCAGAAGACTTCGTCGATCGTGTCGGTTACCTGCCGGAAGCGTTCTTCGCTGTCCTTGAGACGCTCTTCGAGCGCCCGGTTGGACACCGCCTGTCGTTCCAGCTCCTCGATGCGCGCTCGCATCGTCGAGGCGAGGACGACGAGGTCATCCTGAGATGTTCCTTCATTCGACATTGCAAGCCCCGCTCGTTTGAGGACTTATCCGGCGCTCCACCTCGCACTAAATCCAAGAGCTCAAATCGACAGCGCCAAACCCTCGCGCGCCACGATCACGCCCGGCAGGGCGCGCGCCGCTTGCGCAGCGATCGCATCCAGCATCGCGTCGGTTCGCGCAGCGTCGTGATGGAAAAGAACCAGCGTCTTCACCGCCGCCCGGCGCGCGATTTTCACTGCCTCCTGCCAGGTCGAATGGCCCCATCCGACATAAGCAGCATAGTCTTCATCGGTGTAATGCGCGTCGTAGATC
>Ga0335072_10004125_pt1 | contig 21688 bp, 18 predicted proteins | sample Lox_Sample_21_FD_206725 | JGI IMG/M metagenome (GOLD analysis project Ga0335072, IMG submission 206725) | Soil microbial communities from Loxahatchee National Wildlife Refuge, Florida, United States - Lox_Sample_2.1 | ecosystem: Environmental > Terrestrial > Soil > Wetlands | place: USA...
ATCGGCCTTCTCCTTGGTTGCGATGGTGCGCTCGTCGCGATAGCAGAACGGGTCGTACAGCGGCTTTCCATCTTCATCCATTCGCACATAGTCGACAGCCCAGCCATCGACGGCGATCGACGCAATGCTTTCGCCTGCTACTTCGGCCGCTTTTCGCAGTCCTTCTTCGAGTCCCGCGAGAATATGGCCCAGTGGCCAACGGTGCGATCCGTCGCGAACGACCGGCGCATTTGGTATGCGGTGAACCTCGCTGATCTCCGGCTCGTCACCTCGCCAGCGAAGAAGCGAGACGCGGCAGCTTTCAGCGCCGAGGTCGATCGCTACTCGTGCCCGAGAATCGATGGGACTTGTTTCGTTCAACATGAAAGAAATCTATTAAGCGTCACTGATAAAAAGCGGATTCTTCGTTGAGGAAAGCCGCTCCGTTTCAGGATGACATCGATTGGCAATGGTGCGGACGAATGGCCTCACCTTAAGAAGGCCTCGGTGAGGCCCCCATCAACCGGGACAATGTGGCCTGTGGTGCAGCGCGTTTTGGGGCCGGCAAGAAACAGAATTGCCTCCGCGCAATCCGCAGGGTCAATCGGCTGGTGCGTAAGGGTGCGCTTAGCATAAAAAGCAGCCAGCAGTGCACGCAACTCGTCATCCGATTTCGATTCATCGAACGCGAGGTTGTACTTGGTGAGCGAGGCTTTCACGCGATCGCGCGGAAACATCGTACTGCCCTTGACCACCGTCGCCGGGCTCACCGCGTTAACGCGCACCTTTGGCGATAAGGAAACAGCCAGCTCGCGAACGAGATGGGAGAGTGCCGCCTTACTCACGTCATAGGCTTCGCTGCCGCGCTTGGCGACGACAGCATTCGCAGAACTCGTCAGCACAATCGCGCCATCCAGGTCCTGCTCCGCGAAGATCTGTGCAGCCTCATCGGCCAGAACGTAGTTCGCGGTTACATTGATATCGAGCGTCGCCGACCATTGCTCATCGGTAATGTGCCCATCGGGCGAAGAAGGAAAAAGTGCGGCAGTGTTGATGACGATATCGACGCCGCCGAATGCCGTGACGGTGGCGCGAACGGCTTCGCGAACCGAGTCGCGCTTGCGAATATCCAAACCAGTCGAAGCAACGAACTCTTTCTGCGTCATTTTCAGCAGCTCGTGTTCAACGTGAGATGCCGCTGCTATATCGCGATCGGCCACCATCACGTGCGCGCCGCGCCCAGCTGCCAGCCGTGCGACTTCAAGGCCAATCCCACTGCCGCCGCCGATCACCAGCGCAATGCGCCGGCTCAGTTCTTTCTCCGCGGGTTGGCGGCGGAGCTTCGCTTCCTCCATCGCCCAGTACTCGATGCGGAAGGCTTCAATCGACGGCAACGCAACATAATTTGTGAACGTCTTGAAGCTGGCGGGATCCATGCCGTTGCCGCATTGCGGAAGTGTGCCGGCGACCTTGCCTTCGCTTAGCAGGCTGGCACCTTCCATGACGTGAATCGCATTGGTATAGAATTCACCGACTATGCGGGCTTCCGTCCTGCTCTTGCCGAAGCTGAACATGCCAAGTCCGGGGATCAGTACCACCGTTGGGCTCGGATCGCGGAGGGGTGGCGAGTCTGGCTTCGCAAAATAGTGGTAGTAGGCGCAGTACTCTTCGCGATATTCCCTCAGGCTCCGGGCGATCGACGCCTTCAGGTCGGCGATGCTTTCATCCCTGGTCCAGGGAACAAACATGGGTCGAATCTTGGTACGGATGAAGTGATCGGGGCAGCTGGTTCCCAGATACGCCAGCTCTTTGGCATCCGCGGAGTTCACGAACTGCAACACGTCAGGGTGGTCACTGAAGCTGGCGATGAACCGATTCTGAGCGCTCACCCGGCCTCGCAGGTACGGCACAATCTCGATCGCCAGCGCTCGTCGGTCAGATCGCGTGGGCACAGCTTCGCCGCCGAAGCGAGCAGGCCCCTTCGCTTCGCCATGGCGGCCGATGAATTGCCCGATCTGGTCGATGATGGAGATGGTTTTCAGATAGCACTCACGCTGCGTTTGGCCCCACGTAAACAGCCCGTGGCCACCAAGCACAATTCCATCACAGCCAGGATGTTTTGCCACGGCATCGCGCATCATCAGGCCGAGTTCAAAGCCGGGACGCTGCCATGGAATCCAGATCAGCTGATGGCTAAACTCGCGGTTGAACTCCTCCATTTTTATTCTGCCGTTTGCCGAGGCGGCCATCGCAATGCCCCAGTCCGGATGCAAGTGATCCACATGGGGAAAGGGCAGAAAACCGTGCAGGGGAGTGTCAATCGAAGCGGCCACCGGGTTGCTGCGGAAAGCACACATCGGATACATGCCCACCATGTCGTCTTCGAAATCTACGCCCTTGTAGCTACGCTCGAGCGCAAGCAACTTCTCCTGGTAGAGCGTGGCAAACCCCGTCCGCTTGATGCTGCCGAGATCTCCGCCCGAGCCCTTCACCCACAGAATCTCCACTTGCAGGCCAGTCAGCGGGTCCGTCTCCATGACCTTCGAACTGGTATTCCCGCCGGCAAAGTTCGTGATACGCAGGTCAGAGCCGAGCAGGTTGGAACGATATCGGAGGAGTTCCGGTTCATCGAGCTTTGCGGCAATGGCCGGATCCCAGCGATCTTCAAGAAATCGAAGGGTTGCAGGAGCGAGAGTAGCTTGCGACATGGGGCACCACCAGGGGGAAGGATATCCGTATCTCAGTCTTAGATTTTACTGCGCTTTGCACTCGCTCAGGCGTAGCTGGCGACCGCCGACTGGCGGCTGGCCCGTTCGCGAGTGATCCGCGCCAAATACCCGCCCTCGCGCAAGGCTGCGAGCGGGTCTGCCGGCAAGCCGCGGGCCTCGCGCCAGGTCCCGAGCATAGGCTTTACGTCGCGCCAGAAGGCATCGCGGAAGAGCTCTTCGGCGACCACCAGGTCGGATTTCTGTTGAAGTTCGGCAAGACGCTCCCGGTCAACAAGAGCCGCCTTCAACCAGAGTTCCTGTGCCGCCATCACCGTTTGCACCATGGCTTCGATTTTGCCTTTCAAATTATGGCTCTGGTCGATCATGAAAGCTATCGCTGCTCCAGGGCCCGATCCCTTGACCTGGCGGATCGATTGGTCATTCAGAATCTCGTGAAAAATCCGGAAGACCTGGTATGGGTCGATCGATCCCAGCGTCAGATCGTCGTCGGCATAGCGGCGGTCGTTGAAGTGGAATCCGCCCAGCAGATCTAGGTGCAGCAGCCAAGCCACGATTTGCTCGATATTCTGCGAGAGATAATGATGGCCGGTGTCGACCAGCACGAAGGCTTGTGAACCCGCGGCGCGGCACAAGTGCGACGACATTCCCCAATCTGCGATGTCGGTGTGATAGAACGCCGGCTCAAACGGCTTGTACTCTATCAATAACCGCTGCTCGGGCGCCAGATGTGCGTGCGCCGTACGCAAAGCGTCTTCAAGCCAAGCAATACGTTCGCGAATTGATTGCGTTCCAGGGTAGTTGGATCCATCAGCCAGCCAAAGCGAAATATCCCGCGAATGCAGGCGCTTGCCAATCTCGATGGAGTCGAGGACGTGCTGCAGCGCCGCGTTCCGAATCTCAGCCGAAGGATTGCACAGTGAGCCGAATTTGTATTGCTGATCCTGAAAGAGATTGGGGTTGATTGACCCGGAACGAATACCGGTGCGTCGTTCTAACGACTGGACCTCTGAGACATCATTGAGTCCACCTGGGACGTCCCAGAGTACGTGCAAGGCCAGCGTGGGCGTGGCGCCGGTTAACCGATGCACCTCGGCAGCGTCGGCAAATTTCTCCTCCAGCGTGGAAGCCGCCGCGGCCTGGACGAATTTGCCGAAACGGGTCCCGGTGTTCGCAAATCCCCACGAAGGGATCTCGATCTGAAAAGCGTCAAGGATCTGTACGGCGTGTTCAAAGAGAGTGGAGTCAGGTTGAGCCATGGCGAAATGCCTCGTCGTGCTTGATTGTAGGATGCTGCCGGGCAATTGCGGAATGAGACTGGCTGATGGAAAGTGTCCGAGGCAGGTCAGCAGTCGTCGCGGAGGATGATTACACTCAGGAACCTGGGTCCATGCACCCCTTTGATGCGCGTCATCTCGATATCGGCAGTCGCGGAGGGACCAGAGATATAGGTGGCCAGGCGGGGCGGTTCCGGGAATCGAGCGAAGTACTCCGGCAGGGTTTCGACGATCTGGCTAGCTCGCAAAATGCACAGATGGAAGTCCGGCAGGAGAGTGATCAGCCGGCGTCCTTCGTGCGGGCCATGATGCAGGACAATTGTGCCGGAGTCGGCGATAGCACCTGAGGCTGCCGTCGTAACACCACCACAATGTTCGATTTCGTCGTGCGACAGCCCCATGTCGAGCTTCCAGTTGACACCGCTTCCCAGCCATTCGGCAGGCAGACCTGGGGGCACTACGATGTGGTGCCGACCACTGAGTTGGATCTGGTGGACAATGACTGCTGGCAGTTCAACCGGTGAGGTTTCCATGACTTCCGCGCCGTATTCGCGCAAACGCTCGGTCATCAGGTGAATTCGGCCATCGGCATCGAAAGAGCCATGGTGGATGTAGTTGCGCGGCACCGCCTCGTAGCGACTCTCATCGTTACGGGTTGCTCCATGAATGCGGTCGAGGATGGCCCGGCGAGAAGAGGACGGAATCATTTGGCCCCCTTGTTACCGCGTTCGCGCACGGCCCACCATTCACGGAAAGTTTGCTTGGGCAGGCCCCGGAGGTCACGCGACAGTGACCAGCGTGCGCCGAGGCTGGGGAGACGGCGAATCCAACCATCTTTATCGGTGAAAAAGCCCGCGCCGATCTGGCCCAGCTTCTGTGCCACCCGGAAGCGCGAGGCACTGGCAAAAGCAAAATTCGCTGCTCTCATCCCGATGTACATCGGGTCAAACCAGCGCTTGTTTTCGGCTCGTTCCTGATCGACAAGCTTGGCCCGCAGATCGATCAGCACCTCAGGAATATTGATCTTGACCGGGCACACCTCATAACAGGCTGCGCAGAGTGACGAGGCGTAGGGCAATGACTGGGCGTGCTTCATGTGCTCCAGTTGCGGCGTCAGAATGGCCCCGATTGGCCCGGCATATGGTGAACCGTAGGCATGGCCTCCAGTCTGGCGATAGACCGGGCAGGTATTGAGGCACGCTGCGCAGCGGATGCATTGCAGCGTCTGGCGCTCGACCTTGTGTGCCAGAATTTGGGAGCGTCCGTTGTCGAGCAGAACGACATGGAACCGCTGAGGGCCATCCCCCGGGGTCACTCCAGACCACAGAGATGTGTAGGGGTTCATACGCTCACCGGTGGCGGAACGGGCCAGTACCTGCAGCAGAACTTCCAAATCGGAGAATCGCGGGATGACTTTTTCGATGCCCGCCAGTGCGATCAGCGTCCGGGGCAACGTAAGGCACATGCGGCCGTTGCCTTCGGATTCAACGATGGCCACCGCGCCCGTCTCGGTAATTAGGAAATTCGCCCCACAAATCGCCGTCGGCACGCTCAGAAACTTCCTGCGCAGGTACGAGCGTGCCGCCGCGGTCAGCGCCTCGGGATCGTCGGAAAGCTGCGGCAGCCCCATACGCTCCGCAAAGATCTCGCGCACTTGCTTGCGATTCACGTGCAATGCCGGAACAACGATGTGCGACGGTTCATCATTTCCAAGTTGCAGAATCAACTCCGCCAGGTCCGTCTCGGTAGCACGTATTCCGGCCGCCTCCAGGGCTGGATTGAGCTGGATCTCCGCCGAGGTCATGGTCTTGATCTTGATGACTTCATTGGCCTTCTCTTCGCGTAGGATTCCGAGAATGATGTTTTGCGCTCCCGCTGCATCCGCCGCCCAGTGAACGACTCCGCCTGCGGCGGTGCATTTCGTTTCAAACTCCTCGAGATAAGCTCCGAGGTTCGCAAGGGCATGCGCGCGAATTGCTGCCGCCGACTCGCGCAACTCCTGCCAATCGGCTTTTTCCGCTACCAGGCGACCGCGCTTGGCCTGAATCACGTCGGTTGCATGGGCAACGTTCTTACGGAGTTGCGTGTTCTGGAGGATCGGCAGCGCAGCTTCAGGAAAGGGTGGCGCGATCCGCGGGTCCATTACCGGTGCGCTCATCGCGTTGCCTCATAGGGGTGCTCCTCGGTGCTGGCGAGGATTTCGGCAAGATGGACAGGGCGCAGGGATTCCACCCGTCGATGGAGCGCACCACCAAGATGCATCAAGCAGCTGTTATCTAGCGCCGCGCAAAATTCGGCCTTGGTCGCCAGCATATCCCCAAGCTTGGCGTCGAGCATCGCGGTGGAGACTTCAGCATTCTTCACCGAAAACGTTCCGCCGAATCCGCAGCAGCGGTCGAGGTTGGCCAGCGGAATCAACACAAGTTCCCGCACCTTACTAAGCAACCGGAACGGGCGTTCGCCCACATGCAGGCTGCGCAATCCATGACAACTGGCGTGATAGGTGACGCGATGCGGAAACCATGCTCCGACATCTTCCACGTTTAGCTTGTCGACCAGAAACTCGCTCAACTCATAGACACGCGGCAGCAATGCCGCGAATTCCTTTTGTAGTTCCTCGGTTCCCAATTCATCAAAAAGACCGGCGTACTGATCGCGGATCATCGCTACGCACGAGGAGGAAGGAATAACCACGCACTCCGTGTCGCGGTAGAGCTGAACGAAGCGCTTCGCCTGCGAAAAAGCCTCGGCACGAAAGCCCGTGTTGGCGTGCATCTGTCCGCAGCAGGTTTGTGCCGGGTTAAACCCCAACTCTACGCCTAGCCGCTCCAGCAACCGCACCACGGCCTGCCCGGTTTCGGGGTAGAGCGTGTCGTTGTAGCAGGTGATGAAGAGCGATGCACGCATCGTGGCTTGTCGAGCCTCGGATCAACCCGAAAAGGAAGAATATTCGATGACGAGGACACGCGTCTAATCGCCGCAGACCGGAGTGATGCTGCGCACATCGTGTACATCATCTAGATTTTCCATTTTGTAATGATGAAATCTAAAAAGGCGGGGGAGGATCGATGATCCGACCCTCCCCCTATTCCAGGGGAAGTCGTTGAATTGTTATTTCGCTAACTGATCAAGTGCGAGGTTCAGTTCCAGCACATTCACGCGCGCCTCGCCGAGCACGCCCATGGTGCGCCCTGTTGTGTGTTGTTGGATGAGTTGTCGAACCTGCTGTTCGCTCAGGTTGCGCGCCTTGGCGACCATCGGCACCTGAAAATAGGCATTGTCCGGAGTAATGTCGGGATCGAGACCTGAACCGGAGGTAGTGACAGCATCAATCGGCACTGGATGGCCGGGATTCTGCGCGGCCAGCTTGTCGATGTCGGCCTGAATGCGCTGCACCAGCTTGGCATTCGACTGCGCCAGATTGGACCCGCCCGACGAGGTTGCATCGTAGCCGTCACCCGCTGCCGATGGACGCGGATGAAAGTAGCGATCCGAAGTGAAGCTCTGGGCAATCAGTTCCGATCCGATGACCTGGCCGTTCCTGAGAATCAAACTGCCGGCGGCCTGGCGCGGGAACAGTACTTTCGCCAGTCCGGTGATCGCCAGCGGATAGAGAATCCCGAAGACCAATGTTGCAACCAGCGTGAAGAGAATGGAGGTACGCCAGACGGAGTGGCGGGCCGTACTCGTTGAGTGGCTTGGTGCGGTTTGTGCGAATGTCGATGTTGCGTGCATTCCGAATTTCCTCAAAGACAGGTGTATCTTCTCGTTGCGTTATGCCAGGTGCATGGCCACAAGCAACATGTCGATGGCTTTAATTCCAATAAAGGGGATGATGACCCCTCCCACGCCATAGATCAGCAGATTGCGCCGCAGAAGTGCTTCAGCAGCCTTTGGTTCGTACTTCACTCCGCGCAGTGCCAGTGGGATCAGGGCTACGATAATGATGGCGTTGAAGACGACAGCCGACAGAATCGCGGATTGCGGCGAGTGCAGATACATAATGTTCAGCGCATTCAGAACCGGAAACGCGCCTGCAAACATCGCGGGGATGATGGCGAAATACTTGGCCACATCATTGGCAATGGAAAACGTCGTCAGCGCACCGCGCGTCATCAGCAACTGCTTGCCGATCTCCACGATCTCGATAAGCTTGGTCGGATTCGAATCGAGATCGACCATGTTGCCGGCCTCTTTTGCGGCCTGCGTTCCCGAGTTCATGGCAACGCCCACGTCGGCCTGTGCCAGTGCTGGAGCGTCGTTGGTGCCATCCCCGGTCATCGCCACCAGCTTCCCCTTGCCTTGCTCGCGCTTGATCAGATCCATCTTGTCCTTGGGCTTGGCCTCGGCGAGAAAATCATCCACACCGGCTTCGCGCGCGATGACCGCGGCCGTGAGCGGATTGTCGCCTGTGATCATGATGGTTCGGATGCCCATGGCGCGCAGCCGGGCAAGACGATCCTTCAATCCGCCCTTTACGATGTCCTTCAGATAGATCACCCCAAGTGCCGAAGAATTTTCTGCCACCACGAGCGGCGTTCCGCCGGCGCGCGAAATCTCTTCGACCGCATCCCGAACTTTCTTCGGCAACGACGATCCCTGGTCCTCGAGCCAACGCGCGATCGCGTCAGCCGAGCCCTTGCGGATCCGGACACCGGGCAGGTTGACGCCGCTCATGCGGGTCTGTGCAGTGAAGGGGACGAACTCGGCGTGGATGCCTCCCAGGTCGCGCCCACGCAGGTTGTATTTTTCCTTGGCTAGGACGACGATGGAGCGTCCCTCGGGGGTCTCGTCAGACAACGACGCGAGTTGCGCCGCATCGGCCAGTCGTTCGGCTGTCACGTCCGGTGCGGGAATGAACTCAGTCGCTTGTCGATTGCCTAGCGTGATCGTTCCTGTCTTGTCGAGCAGGAGTGTATTTACGTCGCCGGCGGCTTCGACCGCACGGCCGCTCATGGCAAGTACGTTGTACTGCACCAGGCGATCCATTCCGGCAATGCCGATTGCCGAAAGCAATCCACCGATGGTCGTCGGAATCAGGCAGACCAGTAGCGACACTAGGACGAAAACGGTCTGTGGCGCCTTGGAGTAGATGGCGAACGGCTGGAGTGTGACCACAGCTAACAGAAAGACGATGGTCAGTCCGGAAAGCAGAATCGAGAGCGCGATTTCGTTCGGTGTCTTCTGGCGAGTTGCGCCTTCCACCAACGCGATCATGCGGTCGAGGAAGGTCTCGCCCGGATTCGAGGTGATGCGAATCTTCACCCAGTCCGACAGGACCTTGGTGCCGCCCGTGACTGCGGAGCGGTCACCTCCGGCTTCACGGATGACGGGAGCCGATTCGCCGGTAATTGCAGACTCATCGACCGATGCAACGCCTTCGATGACCTCGCCATCGCCGGCGATGTAGTGTCCGGCGGGGACGTAGATGATGTCGCCGGCGCGAAGCTGTCCGCTGGCTACCTGCTCCAGCGTGCCTGAATGGGTATAGCGCTGTGCGATGGTTTCGCCCTTGGCCTTGCGCAGCGTATCGGCCTGCGCCTTGCCGCGACCCTCGGCCATCGCTTCTGCGAAGTTGGCAAACAACACGGTGAACCACAGCCACAAGGTGATCTGCAGGTTGAAACCGAATCCAGCGCGATGGTTGATGGTGTTATCGATCAGCAGAGCGGTGGTGAGCACGCTGCCCACTTCCACCACGAACATCACAGGATTCTTCACCATCCAGCGTGGATTGAGCTTGCGGAACGAGTCAATCACTGCCTGGTTAATAATCTGGGCGTTCCAAAGGCTCTTCTGTTCGACTACACCGGCGCTGGATTTCTTGCGGCGATGTTCGTGGTGCTCCGGCGGCAGCGGGACGGATCCTGGAGCCGGTGCAGCAGGCACAGGCGAAGCAGAACCCGAATGGATTTCAGTCTCCGCGGGAGAATTCAATTTGCGAAAGGCATTCATTAATTCAATCTCCTCAGAAGAGCTGTCCGGATTTCAGCAGCAGGTGTTCCAGAATTGGCCCCAGGCTCAGAGCAGGGAAGAACGTCAGTGCACCGAGAATTAGAACCACCCCGACAAGCAGCACGGTGAACAGTGCCGAGTTGACGGGGAACGTCCCCGGGGAAGGCGGAACGCTCTTTTTTTGCGCAAGGTTTCCTGCAAGCGCAAGCACAGGAATCATCATCAGGAAACGCCCGATGAGCATGTCGAACCCTAGCGATACGTTATAAAACCATTGCGTCGTGGAGTTGGCGGCAACGTTCAACCCGGCGAAGGCCGAGCCATTGTTGCCGGCTCCTGACGTAAACGCGTAGAGAATCTCGCTGAACCCATGCGGTCCGGCGTTGGTCAGCGCCGGCAGTCCAACCTTCTCAGATAAGACAAATGCGGCGGTAAGCGAGAGGATAATCAGCGGAAAGATGAGCACATAGAGCATCGCCATCTTCACGTCGTAGGCTTCGATCTTTTTGCCCAAGTATTCAGGAGTTCGGCCGACCATCAAGCCCGCGATGAACACTGCCTGCACGACGAAAATCAACATTCCGTAGAGACCGGCTCCGACACCGCCGAAGATGACCTCGCCCAGCATGATGTTCGTTAGTGGAACCAGGCCGCCGAGCGGCGTATAGCTGTCGTGAACTCCGTTGACAGCTCCGCAACTTGCATCGGTGGTGATGGTGGCAAAAAGAGCTGATTGTGAGATACCGAAGCGGACCTCTTTGCCTTCCTGATTGCCGCCTGGCGCGGTGGCCGTTGCGGTTTGTTGGGCGCCATGAATGAGCGGATGCGGATGCGCCTCAGCCCAGTAGGCAGTTGTAAATCCAGCCGCAAACAGAATGTACATAGCGGCCCACACGGCCCATCCATGTCCAGGCGATCCTGTCATGCGCCCCAGAGCATATGTCAGACCTGCAGGGATGATGAAAATCGATAGCATCTGCAGGAAGTTCGAAAAGGGAGTTGGGTTTTCGTAGGGATGAGCACTATTGGCATTGTAGAATCCGCCGCCGTTTGTACCGAGCATCTTGATCGCTTCCTGCGATGCCACGGGACCCTGCCCGATGGTCTGCGTCTGGCCCTCCACGGTGTGCGCTACCGTGTATGCATGCAGATTCTGCGGTACGCCCTGCGCGACCAGCAACAGCGCGTAGATAACGCAGCCGGGAAGCAGGATATAGAGCAGCGTCCGCGTGGTGTCGACCCAGAAATTGCCGATCGTCCCGGATTGCGTACGCTTGATGGCGCGGACTAAAGCAATGGCCACCACAATGCCCACCGCGGCTGAGAAGAAGTTGTGCGTCGCCAGCCCGGCCATCTGTGTCAGATAGCTCATGGTCGACTCTGGCGTGTAGGACTGCCAGTTGGTGTTGGTGGTAAAACTCGCCGCCGTATTCCACGCAAGATCCGGACCCACGGCTGCAAGTCCCTGAGGGTTCCAGAGCTTGACAGCGGCTTGCAGGCGCTCGATCGCATAGGTCAGCACCATACTCGCGGCCGAGAATCCGAGCATCGCAAATGCGTAGTCGCGCCAGCTCATTTCGTGATCGGCTTCGACGCCGCAGAGCTTGTAGATCAGCCGCTCGACCGGGCGAAGCACCGGGTCAAACCAGGTGCTCTTACCTTCAAGCACGCGCGCCAGGTAGACTCCAACCGGGCGCGTTACCAGCAGCAGAACAATGGAAAAAATGCCAAATTGCAACCAGCCATTGGCGGTCATTTCAGAACTTCTCCGGATAAAGCAGGGACACGGTGAGGTAGACCAGCAAGAGGAACGACAAGATCAATGCGACGGCGGTAATCACGTCCATGGCTTACCTCAACTTCTGGCAGGCCTTCACATACAGAAAGGCCAGGGCAAAGAACAGCACAGTGAACAAGAGCATGACGATGTCTTGCATGCAAAATCCCCCGATTCAGAACCGTACGTAGCCCTAAAGGCGCACATCGGGCCAGACTCGATTCTCTGAGCGAGTTCATTGTCTTAGCGGAAAAGATTTCTAAAGGAAATATAAGGACGGCCCTGATTGGGCGAGCGCCCTATCACAGGAAGGGACGAACCGCTATTCTTCTTTGCTGCTGAAACCCTCGGCAACAAATCGGTAGCCAACCCACGGTTCAGTCTGGATGTACTGTTTGCCGGTTTCAGCCTCGAGTTTCTTGCGAAGTTGGCCCACGAACACGCGCAGGTATTCGGGCTGGTGCGCCGACTGTGCGCCCCACACTGCCGTCAGCAATGCGCGATGGGTGATCACTTTGCCCGAGTGACGTGCCAGGTGCAGGAGCAGGTCAAATTCCTTGGGAGTCAGATGAACCGGCTTCCTGGTGACTTCAATGCTGTGCGCGGCTGCATCGATCACGAAGTCTCCGACTGTGATTGCGGATTCGGTGCGTTCCGGTGCGCGCCTGAGATGTGCCCGCACGCGGGCCAGGAGTTCCTGAATGTTGAATGGCTTGGTGACGTAGTCATCGGCGCCCGAATCCAGCGCCTCGATCTTCGCGCGTTCGTGATCCCGCACGGAAAGCACCAGCACCGGGGTTGGCCCCTTGGCGCGGACAGCACGGCAGATATCCACACCGCTCAGTCCAGGCATCATCAGGTCGGTAATCACTAGGTCCGGAGGCCATTCCGCCAAAAGTCTCAAGCCCTCTTCGGGATCGTTGGCAGTCCTTACGTCAAACGCCTGCGCAGAGAGCGCCGCGCGCAGGACGCGTGTTATTTGGGGTTCGTCGTCGATAACCAGAATTCGTCCCGGCATTTTCGTCCACTTCCTCCGGAAGCTTACAACATCGGGCTGCACAAGTTCCTCTGGGCAGCTCCGTTCCCCCGCGCGATCGTTCAAGTATCATTCGGGATGAGACAAGCATGCAGCTAAAGCCTAGACCGCACCATTATGTGCAGTGGCTGGGAGCCACACTGGCTGCTGTTTTCACCACAGTGGGGCTGGAGCTTGCGCGTTCCCGGGCTACCACTGCCGGAATGATTTTCCTGGTTGTTGTGGTTGTAACGGCCACGCAGGCCGGGCTGGTTGTCTCGCTTTATAGCGCGCTACTGTGCGCACTTTCATTCGACTACTTCTTCCTGCCGCCCATTCACACCTTCACCCTGGCGGGCCCGCAGGAGTGGGTTTCGATGTTTACCTTCGTGATCAGCTCGCTGGTGGCCGGGCGCGTTGCGGAGCGGGCGAGCAGGCAGAAGGAGCAGGCTGAGCAACGCCGTGAAGATGTTGAGCGGCTCTATCTCTTCAGCCAGGAGATGATGCTGCACGAAGATGCCGCCGCGCTCATTCGTGACCTGCCGGGACTGGTTCGGAAGATTTTCGATCTGGAAAGCGTGGCTCTCTATGTGCGCGACCGCGATCAGTACGTTTCGGAAAGTGCGGAGTTGAACGAGCTGTTCAAGGCTAATCTGCGCGATCTCGATGCCGGCAAGCTTTCTTCCTCCGGCGTGCAGGAGGAATTCGAGGCGCATGCTCTGCTGGTCGGCATGCGTCCGGTAGGCGCAATTGCCTGGCAGCCTGCGAGGCTGTCCCGTGAACTGGCTACGGCGCTAAGTGCCCAGATCGCGATTGCCCTCACGCGAGCGATTGCCATCGAAGCCGGAGCTCGCATGGAAGCATCGCGGGAGAGCGAGCGCCTCCGTGCTGCGCTCATTGATTCGCTCACCCATGAATTGCGCACGCCGCTGACCTCGATTCGCGCTGCCGCTACGACCCTCACCCAGGCAGAGGGACTAGACGACGCCGTGCGGCGGGAACTGGCGATCGTCGTCGACGAAGAATCGGCGCACCTCGACGCCCTTATCGGCGAGGCGGTAGAGATGGCCGAAATCGACGCCAATGTCCTCAAAGTGCAGGCGTCGCCTCAGCACACGCGCACGCTTCTGGAGCACGCCTCGGCAGAATCACGCTCTGCACTCGCGCGACACCAGCTCATCCTGATGGTGCAGGAACCGGATTCACCGGCATGGTTCGATGGACGCCTGCTCGGGCGCGTTTTCCGCCACTTAATTGAGAATGCCGCGCTCTATTCACAGGCTGGGAGCCGGATCGTGCTTCGCAGCCGGCGGGTCGAGAAGCGCCTCGAATTTGAGGTCGAGGACAACGGGCCCGGGATCGACAAAGTTGACCTGCCGCATATTTTCGAGAAGTTCTATCGTGGCAAAAAAGGCGCGAAGCTGGGCAAGGGAACAGGCATGGGGCTGGCCATCGCGCGAGCCATCGTCCTAGCCCACGGCGGCGACATTAGCGTCGAAACGAATCCGGAACACGGCACGACGTTCCGATTCTGGGTGCCGCTGGTAGAAAAAGGCTCAGTCGCGATTGGGTGAACGGCTGGGGATCTCCTCTATTCCGGTTCGCCACTCCAATCGCATTCGATGTCGCGATGCTCCTCGGAGCTCTGCTTCGCCCACTCCAGCACGCGTGCTGTCCGCCAGGCTTCGGTGGGCCTCGCCGGCGGAACAGTTGACTTGCCGGAGAGCACGTCGTGCACGGCTTCGTAATAGCGCCGATAGTCGCCTACCGTGGAGGGAATTCGGCGCGTCTCGAGCTTTCCGTCGACATCGACGGTCAGGGTGCCCCAGTTCTCGGCGGGTTCTTTCCCCCAGTCCGGATCCGTAATCTTGGTTATCTTGTTCAGCGCTTCTTCCTGCGAGTCCAAACCCCACTTCCAATAATTTCCACGCGTGCCCCGAAGATGGACTCGCGGTCGCGCGAGAGAAGAGAGACAATTCGCGGAAAGCGTTACCGAGAAACCAGTCAGGTAACGCAGTCGGATTGTGAAGCTGTCATTCGCGCCGTCGTTGTCCCGCTCACGGGATACTTCGGCGCCCAGCGCTGCGGGAAGCCCGAAGAGCATCAGCGCCTCATCGACCACATGGGTGCCGAGATCGAGAAGAATGCCGCCCTCATCGGTTTCCTCCTTCCAGGCGCGTGTCGACGGTGCCGGGCGCCAGCGATCGAAGTTCGATTCAAAATGAACCAACCGCCCCAGCAAGTGTTCACTTATTACTTGCTGAATGGTTCCGAAATCACTGTCGAACCGGCGGTTATGAAACGGGAAAAGATGAAGTCCTATTCCGCCGGCGAGTTCCGCCAACTGGGCAATTTCGCCGCTCGTCAGGGCCACTGGCTTATCGACAACCACATTTTTCGCTGCTTCCAGAGCCTGCAATGCGACGTGGAAATGACTGCTGTTGGGCGTCGCAACCACGACCAGCTTGATACTGACGTCCGCGAGCAGCTCTTCGACGCTGCGATAGGTTGTGATGCCCGGATATCGCTGGACCGCGTTGTCAGAGTGCCTCTCGACGACTGCCGCCAGTTCCAAACCTTCCACCGACGAGATGAGCGGCGCATGAAATACGCGCCCTGCCATGCCAAAGCCGACCAGCCCAACGCGAATCATTCGGCCCCCGATCCCGACCTGCCCGCAGACGTGTTTATTTAGCCCTCAAGTTTATACCGGGTTTCGGCCAGCCGGTACAGGCGCCTCCACACCAGTCGATTCATGGTAACTACCATCAGCGAGATCATGATTGTCGCGACCAGCAGGATAGGGAATCGTCCGTCAGCAGTCGCCCCGTCGATTTGCGCCCCGAGGCCAATGGTCTGGATGGTGCGGTTCTGGATGTTCGCGTATTCGGCGAAGACAGACGCGTTCCACGCGCCGCCGGATGCCGTGACCATTCCAGTAATCAAGTAGGGAAAGATTCCAGGCAGGATCAGCGTCGTCCACTGCTGCCATCGGGTGAATTTATAGAGAGAAGCAGCTTCCTTCAAATCCGATGGGATGGACATCGCCCCGGCAATCACGTTGAACAGGATGTACCACTGTGTTCCCAGCAGCATCAGAGCAAGCGATCCAATGCCCAATCCGCCGCCGATCTTGAGGAGGCCGATAAGCAGAATCGGGAAAAACGCTGTTGCCGGAACCGATGCCAGTACCTGCGCGATGGGCTGCACTACCTTGGCCAGTTTTGGACTGAATCCGATTGCCACGCCCACCGGAACGGTCCAAAGCGCCGAGATGAGCAAGGCGACGTTGACCCGCAGAAATGTCGCGGCTGCGCCTTCGAGCAGTATTTTCAGATCGTTGAGTGTGACTTGCCGCAGCATTAGCGCACATTGCGTTGCAGCCCACGTGGCAACGAATGCGAATGCCAAGCCGAGAGTCCAATACCAAAATGCGCTGCCACGGCGGTCGGTTTCATCGACCGGCTGCACGACACGGCACTCGCGGCTTCGCGAGAGTCGCCGGTAAACGGGCTCCTCGATGCTTCTCCAAAGGCGGTCGGAAAGTGTGTTGACCAGCGTCGAGCGTTGCAGCAGGGTGAGGATGGGCGACGTAACGTGATCCGTCGCCTCCACCTGTTCGAATTTGAACTTCTCGCTCCACGCAATCAGAGGCCGCCAGATGATCTGATCGGTTGCCACCACGATGAGCACAATCGCGATGATTCCGCTGACCAGCGCGCGAACGTCGCCGGTGTACGTTGCCGTCTGGATGTAGCTGCCAAGTCCGGGAAGCTGGAAATTGGTGCCGTTGAGCGGAAACATCTCGCAGGCCATCAGCGCGAACCAGCCGTTCGCGACGGACACGATCGAGTTCCACACCAGGCCAATCGCGGCGTAGGGCATTTCCAGTTGCCAGAATCGCTGCCACGCCGAATACCGGTAAATCCGTGAGGCCTCGATCATCTCCCGCGGGATGGCCTTTACAGAGGAATAGAAGCTGAATGCCAGGTTCCACACCTGCCCCGTGAAGATAAGTAGAATGACGCCCAGTTCAATGCCGAGCTGGTGGTGCGGAATCAGGGCGATCATCGCCAACAGCACCGGCGGCAAGAAGCTGAGCACCGGTATGGATTGCAGAATATCGAGTACCGCGATCATCCACGCTTCCACGCGTTTGTTATGCGCAGCGATGTAGCCGTAAGTCACGGCGAAGATGAGGCTCATGAAATAGGCGATCGCGATCCTCATCACAGAGTAGACCGCATATACCGGCAGCGAGCCGGTGTTCTGCGCGATCGGCGCTGTAGGGACGGCCGAACCTAGCCAATAAGCGGCCATATGCACGATCGCCATGAATATGGCCAGCGCGCATAGGCCCACGCCCATATCGATAAAGAAGGGCCAGGTGCGTACAGTGACGAGCGAACGGGCGAAGGTGCGCTGAAGAGGGATCACTCATCACCTCCGGCTGCGGCCTCTTCCAGTGCGTCCGGCAGCACGAAGCGCCGTCGTGCCGCGTCGAAATCGAAAATCTCTCCATAGCGGCCCCATGTGACGGCCGTCTCGATCTGTCTCTGGGATTCTTCATCGCTGAATTGCTCGTCGAGCATGTCCAGGAAGAACTCTTCGGGAACAGTATGGTCGCTCTTGGCGTCGAGCGCACGCCGGATCTGGCGCAGGAGCAGGACATTTTCGGTTGCTGCATCGCGGAAGAGTTCTTTCTGACGCAGAATTTCGGAATTCGCGAAATCCGCGCCTTTCTCAGTGATAGACGCATCCCCTTCTTCCACTTTCAGGAAGCCGAGAAGCTGCGCCGCGTCCACAATCGGAAGCAAGTCGTCGATTTCGAAGGCGAGATCGTCGGCGAGGCGGTAGATATCGTCGCGGCCACCCTTGTCGAGCAGCAATTCCAGCAAACCGGCCACACCGCCCGGTCGAGCATGGGGCAGCATCTGGTATTTCATCTGCCGCTGATCACGCACCTTCGGGCTGGGATGTTGATGTTCGGGCGCCTCGGTGGGCGCGACGTCGGGACGCGTAAGCACCTTGTAAATGTAGTCGACGAGTTGTGTGAATGGCTCGGACTTGCGATCGCGCGGTTGCGGAATCTGGACCCGAAAATCGGTACGGATGTGGCCCGGATTGCGGCCCAGGACAATGATCCGGTCAGCCAGCAGTACGGCTTCTTCGATGTTGTGCGTCACGATGAAAACGCACTGCGTCGGCATGGTCTTTTTGGCCCACAGCTCCAGCACTTCACTGCGCAGGTTCTCGGCGGTCAGTACGTCGAGAGCAGAGAAGGGCTCGTCCATGAAGAGGACTTCGGGCTCAACTACTAGGGCGCGGGCAAACCCGACGCGTTGTTTCATCCCGCCGGAGAGTTCCTTCGGATAGGCGGACTCGAAACCATCCAGACCGACGGTGTCGAGCATGCGCATGCTGCGCGTTCGCCGAGTTTCGGGGTCTACGCCTCGCGCCTGCAGTGGTGCCTCAACGTTTTCCAGCACCGTGAGCCAGGGAAAAAGTGCGAAGCTCTGAAATACGATGGCGACGTTGATCTCCGCTTCGGCGATCGGCTTCTCGTGCCAATAGACCTGCCCGGCCGAGGGCCGCGATAGCCCAGAAAGCATCCGTAGCATCGTCGATTTTCCCGAACCGGATGGCCCGAGTAACGCCACAATTTCGCCCGGCACAATCGAGAGGTCGGTCGGCGAGATGACTTGGATTCGGTTTGCGCTTGGCTGAGCGTAGTATTTTTCGACCTTCTCGGCGCGAATAATGGCCTCGCCGCTTCGCTGCTGGACCGCTTCGGGTGCAGGGTTCTGCGCCATGTTCTGGATGCTGGCTGGCTGCATCGACGCGTCTCCGGAAGTGGATGAGGTGACAGTAATTTCAAGATTATGGAGGGCGCATTTCTCCCAGATGAATGGACGACGCCCAGGGAACTTGTCTCCAGAGTATCTCAGTCCGCCAACCCAGGGTTTTCCCCAGGCCCGAAAAAGAAATCCAAGGCAAAGGTTGAGGGCGCCGGCAATCTCAAAATCGCATTGAGCGTCAATATTTCCAATATTGAAGAACGCCCACCTTGCGCGATCCCGGCCGCAGGCGTTAACTTTAGAGGCCGAAGTCTGGCAGGTGTCAGCCTCGCCAGTTGGATGTTATTCTAGCAACGTGTTTACCGAGCTGAGCGTACCGCTTGCGGTGCTTTTCGGCTTCCTCACGCGGCGCGTTCGACTGAAAGGCTTTTGCGCCATCCCCGTTTGGCGTTCAGGAGAGTATGCCCGATAATCACATTAAGCCCAAAGTTCTTGTAGTTGACGACGAACGCGTAATTGCCGATACCTTGGCCATGATTTTGAACCAGAGCGGCTTTCAAGCGAGGGCCGTTTACTCTGGTGAAGCCGCTCTTGAAACTGCGGCAACCTATCAGCCTGACATGCTGATTGCCGACGTGATCATGGCCGATCTGAACGGCATCGACGCCGCGATTCAGATTCGCGCACTGCTGCCAAAGATAAAGATCTTGCTCTTCTCGGGTCAGGCCGCAACAGCCGATTTGCTGGAGAAAGCACGGGCGCAGGGTTACGAGTTTGAAATCCTCGCTAAACCAGTACACCCGCAGGATCTGCTGACCCGGCTTCGCGGCTGAGCCACTTCATAATTCCGCTGGATCAGGACTTCATCTCATGGCGCCCTTCGAGTGCGTGCGACATGGTGACCTCGTCTGCATATTCAATATCGCTCCCTGCCGGAACCCCGGTAGCGATGCGCGTGATGCGAATTTTGAAGTGCCGGAGTGAGCCGGCCAGCCAGCTTGCCGTGGCTTCGCCCTCAAGTGTAGGACTGGTTGCCAGGATGACCTCGTCTACCTCGCCGCGCTCGACCCGCTGAACCAGTGATCGGGCTCGCAGCTGATCGGGTCCTACGCCATGCAGCGGCGAAAGTGTTCCGTGCAACACGTGGTAGACACCGGTATAGCGCGTGCGCTCAATGGCATCGATGTTGGTCGGTTCCTCGACTACGCAGATCAGTCGCGTGTTCCGTGTGGGGCTGGTGCAGTACAGGCAAGGGTCCACGTCCGTAATGTTGTTGCAGATGGAACACAGCCGCAGGCTGGCCTTGACCCCTTGCACAGCTTCGGCTAGCGCTGTGGCGTCCTCCTCGCTGGAGCGGAGAATGTGGAAGGCGAATCGCTGGGCAGTCTTGGTTCCCACCCCGGGAAGCTTCTTTAACTCATCGATGAGCCGGGCCATGGGCTCGGCATAGCGTGCCACAGCGGCTTCCTCCTAAACAGTACGGTAAACGATGCCGACGAACATGTCGGGGGACCCACCGTGCGCCCACTGTGCGTCAAGATCTGCGGTCGGCTTTTTCGCGAGCGTTTCCTGCTCGCTGGCGCCTGACTTTTTGAGCCCAGCTACCCTGTCCCGCACCGTCGACAGCATATCGACGTAGCTCTTCAGGTCGGCCTTGTTCCCCAGCGGACCGTGCCCAGGAATGATCTTCGTCTGGTCTCCGGCCAGCGCAAGAGATTTCTGCGCGGCGTCGATCGTGCCACCGATGGAACCGGCGGACCCTTCGTCGATAAATGGGTACAGCTTGTTGAAGAAGATATCGCCACAATGCAGTACGTCGGCATTCTGAAAGTGTATGTAGATGTCCGTGTCAGTGTGTGCTGGATCGTAATGGACCATTTCCACAATATCGCCGCTGTGGGGATGCTTTAACGAGTCCGCAAATGTCGTGGTGGGAAGCGCGCCATCCGGGTACGCCGGAAGCGACATATGGAATAGCTTCATCTCCGCGGGTTGCGACATGCGGACCTTCGTCTTTTCATGCGCGACAACCTTAAATCCCACCGCGTGCATACCCTCGTTGCCGTCAACGTGATCGACATGCCAGTGTGTATTAATCAGCACGTGCGGAGCATCGGTGCTGAGCGCGGCAATGGCTTCGCGAATATGCGGAACCGCCGTCGCAAAACTTGAATCAATCAGAACGATGCCGTCCTTGCCCGTCTGCACGGCCATGTTGCCACCCGCGCCCTGCAGCAGCCACACATTGTCATAGAGCTTCGTTGTCTTAATCGGCGTGGACGCACCTGCTGCGCGCATCTGTGCCAGGCGATCCGTTGGCGGCGCGGCCTGCGCCAGGATCCAGCGCGGTGCGAGAGCCGCCGCGCCTGCCGACAACGCGAATTGAAGAAAGTTTCTGCGATCGAGTACACCCTTCATGCTGACCTCCTGAGAACTCAGAACCGCTGACAGGATTGTACGAATCTAGCCGAGCCCGGGGATATTCAAATTCAAGCCACCGAGCGCGCCTTGCACGCTTGACTTGATGGCATCATCAGCTTTGTGACCTGCCTCGTTGACGGCGCCCACAACCAGGGATTCGAGAAGCTCAACATCGGGACTGGGGCCGCTAAGACTTGCGACCGCGGCGGGGTCGATCTTAATCTTGATCAATTCCTTTTTGCCGTTCATGGTGGCCGTCACCGCGCCGCCTCCGCTGGAGCCTTCGACAATGGTCTGCGACAGCTTGCGTTGCATCTCCTCCTGCATCTTGTTTGCTTGGGAGAGCATTTCGGCCATCTTGAGGGGATTTACCATTTGCGGCCTCCTTTGATGCGACAAGCGACTACTTGCTGCGCAGGTCCACCACGCTGCGGACCTCGGCATTGAAGATTTCCCTGGCCCGCTGCACCATGGGATTCTCCAGCGCCGCCTGCTGAATGCTACCCGCAACCGGTGCAACCACCGCCGATGTGGACGCCGCGCCTTCGCCTGGAATCACCATGAACCGCGCCGGGCCACCCAACTTCTGCAATTCCTGCCGGATGATCTTTTCGGCTGCGGCATTGACGGTAAGCGAAAGCATCTTTTTGCCGATGCCGGGAACCTCAATGCGAAGATTCGTCACTTCCAGCATGAACCACGCGGTGGAAACGAGTTGCGAAGCGGACGAATGACCCTGC
>Ga0335072_10004126_pt1 | contig 21688 bp, 14 predicted proteins | sample Lox_Sample_21_FD_206725 | JGI IMG/M metagenome (GOLD analysis project Ga0335072, IMG submission 206725) | Soil microbial communities from Loxahatchee National Wildlife Refuge, Florida, United States - Lox_Sample_2.1 | ecosystem: Environmental > Terrestrial > Soil > Wetlands | place: USA...
CTTGAGGTGCTAGTGCCCGTTAAGGGCATGGGGGTTCAAGTCCCCCCTCGGACACCCAGAGTGGTGGTACATCACCCTTCTCAGAGCACCGCTTGAACACGCGGACGGCCCGGCTGGTGCCTGCGGCCTCCCCACGGCGCTGACCGGTCCCGCCTCCCGCCACGGGAGGCAGCCGTGACCGGCCCGCTGATCGCCCCTGTTATCCCCTCTTCCGCAGCGGCTGCGGGCCGTCCCGCCCGCGCGCCTGCCGCTGCCCGGACCTTGCCGCTCACAGTCCTGCCCGTGCGCCCGCCGACGCTTCCCCGGGACGTGGTGTACGGGCTCGCCCACGTCGACCGCTCCGGCCGCGTCGCCGACCGGGCGGTCACCGGCGCCCTGGGCTGGCGGGGCGGGGACCGGCTGACCCTCACCGCTCAGGCAGGCGTGGTGGTCATCCGCCGCGACCCTGCCGGCCTGGTCACCCTGCCGCCCCGGTCCTGCGTCCCGATCCCCGCGGCGCTGCGGCACCGCTGCGGGCTGCTCCCCGGAGACCCGGTCCTGCTCACCGCGGTCCCCGCCGAGGACACCCTGACCGCCTACTCGCTCGCGGTGGTCGACCAGGCCCTCCGCGCGCTCATCCCGTTCCCGGCACGTGAAGGAGGAGACCGATGACGATCACCGGACCTGACGCACGCTCAGCCGCACCCGGGCAGGCCGTGGTCGACGCGGCCATGCTCGTGCTGGAACGGATGGGCCTGACCCCCGCCGACCTGCTGGCCGCCTCGGCGGCCAGGCCGCCGGCCCCGACCTTCGCCGAGTACATCCCGGTCGTGTCGGCCCTGGTCAGCGACGGCTGCCGCCGGGCATACGGCTCGTACTGGAACCGGGTGGTCGACCAGTGGGGCGGTCGGCGTCTGGATGAGCCCACGCCGTCGGAGATCCGGCAGCTGGTCCAGCATGTCCGGGCCAACGTCGTGCCCCGGCGGAACTCCCGCGGCGGGCGCAGCGCCGCCGAGCACCTCATCGCCGCGCTGCGCTGCCTGTACAAGCACGCCGAGGAAGACGGCCTCATCACCCGGGATGAGAACCCGGCCCGGAAGGTGGACAAGCCGCGCCGCCTGCCCTCAACGCGGCGGGCGGTCGCCGACAAGCGGCTGGCCGAGATCAACCACGCGGCGGCGACCACGGGTGATGACCCGGAGCTGGACACCCTGCTGCTGCGGCTGCACACCGAGACCGCCTGCCGCCGGGGCGGCGCGCTGGCGCTGCGCCCGCAGGACCTCGATCCCGAGCAGTGCCTGATCCTGCTGCGCGAGAAAGGCGAGACCGTCCGCTGGCAGCCGGTCTCACCCACCCTCATGGCCGCCCTGCTCGGGCACGCCGCCGAACGGCACGCGCCGGCGGACGGGCAGCTGCTGCGCTACCGCAACGGCCGCCGCATCACCTACCGCCGCTATGACCACCTGTGGGACCGCCTCGGCCGGCATCTCCCCTGGGTCCGGGCGCAGCAGATCAGCATGCACTGGATCCGGCACACGACCCTGACCTGGGTCGAGCGGAACTTCGGCTACGCGGTCGCCAAGGCGTACGCGGGCCACACCGACAGCGGCAGTGACACGGGTGCGACCGCGACCTACGTCCGCGCCAGCACCCACGAGGTAGCCGCCGCCCTGGCCGCGCTGACCGGGGAACCCCACCCGCTCGCCACCCAGGAAGGGTGGTGACCGCCATGGCCGCACTCACCGCGGGCATGAGCCGACCCGGCGCCACCGCGGATCTTGGGCTAAGTGGTCCGCCTGCTGCCCGGACCACCGGACCAGCCGGAGGGGACCGGTCCGCTGCGGTCTCCTCCGGGACCAGGACCGTGCGGTCCTGGCCGCTGCTGGTCCTGGCCGCCCCGGCCGCAGCCGAGGTGTGGACCGGGTGGGTCGGCATCGCGCAGAAGACCGGGTTCGGACTGGTCTCCCCGCTGCCGGGCATCCTGCCGTCGCTGCACCTGGACACGTCCATCACCCTGCCCGTCGGCGTCGAGGCGTACGCTGCGTACGCGCTACGCGCCTGGCTGAGCGGTGAGCACTCGATCAGCGGCCGGACCCGCCGGTTCGCCAAGTGGTCCGCGATCTGCTCCTTCGCGCTCGGCATGGCCGGACAAGTCGCCTACCACCTGCTGGCCCAGGCCGGGACCGCGCGGGCACCATGGCCCGTCACCACGATCGTGTCCTGCCTGCCGGTCCTGGTCCTGGCCATGGGGACCACGCTGGCCCACATGCTCCGCGCCGATGCCGGCACCACAGCGGACGCACCGGACCATGGGACCGGAGGACCAGCAGGACCGCGGTCCCCAGCCTGGTCCGCCGCGGACCAGGCAGAGGCGGTCCAGGACCAGACCGCACGGCAGGCGCCTCTAGCCGGGTCCGGTCCTTCGGCACGGACCAGGTCGGCCCCGCAGCAAGAGCACGACGCCAGGGCGGCAACAGCAAGCGCGTCCGGCATCAGCCAGGCACGGGTGGCCGCCAGCAGGCTCACAGCAGCGGGAAAGCCGGTATCCAGACGGGCTCTGCGCAGCGAGGGAATCAGGGGCTCAAACCATGCCCTGAACGCCCTAGCGCGCACGATCAACGCCGAGCTGGCGGGCATAGCAGCTGTGCCAGACCCGGTAACGCTGTGACGCGAACCTGACCCTGCGGAGGCGCGCTCCTCTGTTCAGCTCGCAGTCCCGGTCGGCGGCATCGTTCAACCCGGTGCCACCGGCCGGACACGACCGGCTGCCGAGAGACATCCTCGCGGGTATGGTCGCTTTCATCAGCGACCGAAGACTTGATGGGCCTCCGCTTGTGGCGGGAGGGCTGAGTGTCACAGGACTCAAAGCGGATTCCCCCGGCACCGTGTCCAGGCGATCCGCACAACTGCGAGGTACTGCTCAGCTCCCAGGAGGCATACCGCGAACGCTACGGGAAGGCGGAAATCTCCGGTCACGAAGCGGTCGTAAGCGCAATGGCCGTCGGCCTGGTCATCGACGTCTGGCGGAACGGGCCGGTCGAAGACATGCACTGCGGCAAGCGCGGCCCCGATGATGCCGCGATGTTCGCCGAATCAACATCACTGCACGAGCAGGCGGTCACGGCCCTCACTGCCGGCAACCGCCCGATCGGCCTGCTGGAGTTCGAGGATCATCTCCTGGATCGCGAACGCCCGTGGGCAGGGACCGGCGGAAAGACCCTCAAAGACCTCGGCTACGGCTTCCTCGGACAGTACCGCCGGCACGTTAAGGACCACATCAACAGGCTGCTCGACCTCGGCCATCACACCTGCATCGCCGATCCGCTCGAACCCCTCCTGGCTACGACCGCCCTCCTGTACGGCCGCCATCACAAGGGCATGCCGAGGTGGCCCGTCATCGTCGAACGCATCGGCATCCTCCTGGCCGATCCAGCGCATGCCGAATGGGGACAAGACGGCCAAGGCATCCGGGCTCTCGCGCAGATGCCACAAGAGACGCCCTCGCCGGAAGGACTTACCGCCGCCCTCCTGAACGCGCCATCCAACCTCCCCGTACCGGTCCTGGAGTGGCTGAGCCACCACCTGCTGTACTGCGCGGCGCCACCATACAGCCTGCGGTGGGACGAGCAGTCCCGCAAATAGTGACGGAATGGCAGCGGTCTGACAGCAACCCCGGTGGCCAGTGCAACCGCAGCCTCCGCTTGGAACCCCGCCGTCACCTTGGCGATGGCAAATGGCTTGGCGTCTGCGCTGAAGGCCGAGAACACGTGCCCGCGGACGATGAGCCGTCCGCCGTCTCACCCTCGTGTTTGGCCCAGTGGATCGCCCATCTGTCACTGATTGCTGCCACCGGCCGTACGTTCTACATCAAAGCGCGCGCAGCTTCGATCAGCTTGGCGCTCCGGGCTGCCGCGAATTGCTCATAGTCATCGTCAAACAACTCCTCCGGGCACAGTGCCCGGTCGAGTATCAGGCGGAGCTTGGCGGCCGGGATCTTGTCCTTGTACCTGCTTGGCGCGACACCGCCGAGAGCTTTATTGTCGCTCGCCGAGATGATCGCGAAGTTCACCAGGGCGTTGATCTGGCGCGTCCCGCACCCTTGATCCTTCAGGTACGCCCTCGGCATCAGATGGTGGAACTCGTTGCGGTTGTATGCCTGGAGCACGGCAGACAGGGTCACCGGCGTGCCGGAGATGAAGCTGAGCGGGCGTTGCTGTGCCAGGAGCAGGATGAAGGTCCGGGTATTGACGGTGCCGATAGTAAACGTCTGTTCGAAGAACTCATTGTCGACTGGCGCGGCGAAGTCTGCGAGCGTGCTGGACCGGCCTTCGCGCAGCGCGGCTGCTTCTTCAATGTCCTTGTTGAGGTTCCTGACGACGGCGGCGCTGTAGCGCCGTGAGAAGCAGGAACGCCAGAACCACTTGACCAGGACACTGCGCTGCGCATCGGTGATGTTCACGTTCTTGCTCGCGAAGAATACGGCAAGCGGGACCAGGCTGGCAGCGTACGGCAGGTTAGCCAGCGCCTCTACGTGCAAGTTCTTTCGGAGGAAGTCAATCGCACCCTTGATCCCGTTCTCGATGTCATCGAAACGATCACGTACATCGGCTCCCTTCAGGTTGATGAACGCCGTAGGTGAGGCATCACCGGCCACAATCGCAGAGCAGCACCGCAAGAGAAGGTTGGTGTCTTCCGCGACGTCATTGAACCCATGTGGCCTGAGTTCCTCAGCCAGGTCAGAGAAGCGCTGCTGCAGGTCGAAATCCTCGCTCCACGTCCAGGCGGTGAGCAGCTGGAATACGTCGAGTTCAACACCGAGCCGGTTGACTCGCTCGAAGACGATCGCGACCTTTGACCGATCGTCAGTGACGATCACCTGAGTGGGGACAATGGCTTCCTTGAAGATCGCCTGCACCGAGTCGATCTTGGTGGCCTGTTCATCGGAAAGGGAACTCGTCGCCCGGCGGTACGCCGTGACGTCGAAGAACGTACTAATGGGGAAGTGCCGGGCGGGATCGACAGACGCCAGGTCCAGGGCAAGAAACTGGCTCTCCTGAAGATCAGCCTTCGCATCCATGTCGAAGTAGATATGCGTCCAGGAGTCGTCACCCTGAGCAGCCAGCTCTGTCTGAAACACGCCGAATATGGACGTGATCCGCTGCTGACCGTCCAGCACATAATCGACCGGAAAGTCCGGAGTCCGGTCGGGAAGCTCAAACGGCCCAAGATTGCGCTCGAAGTTGAGCGTCTCTTTCGTACGCCACAAGATCACCGCACCGAACGGGTAGCCCTTGTAGATGGAGTCCATCAGGTAGGCGACGTGCTCCGCGTCCCAGACGAAACCACGCTGGAAGGCAGGAATCCGTATCCCGCCTGCCGTCACCTGCTCGATGATTTTCCGGATGGACAAGCCATCAGCCATGGGCTCCCCTCCTCACCGGTCCGTCCCGGCATACAGGCTAGACCCAACTGCCCGCGGCCGACAGGCAGTGCGAACCTCCGGCGGCCATCGAACGGCGGATCGGATGTTCGCACTCCGGCTGCTGTACGCTGGCCTCCGGGCGGTGCCACCCGGGGCGCAGAAGCCGGTCCCGATATCTGGGGCCTGACTTGCGGTACAGCCCAAAACCCTCATTTAGACCGCATTCGATGGGTCCGGGGATGAGCCCATACGCTGAGCTACATGCTGACGGCCAGTTTGGTGAGGCCGGCTATAACCTGCTGTTCGTGCTGGCCCGCCAGGAGCTGCGCCGGTTCCCGGTCCTGCAGGTCGCGACGGCTGATGACGACGCGGTATGGGATGTCGTGGGTGACTTCCTCGTCGAGCGCGGCCACGGGGTCACCACGATGCTGCTGGCTAACGCGTCGGACGACGACAGCCTCGGCGCGCTACTGCGCACGTCATTGCGGCACTGGCTCATCGATGAGGTCCGCAAGACCGACCGGGGTGCGCTGCGCCGCCGCCTTGAGCGGCTGATCAGCGAGGACGAGCGGTTCGAGGTTGTCCCCGGCGGCCAGGCCGGGGCCGGACGGTGGAGGCTGGCGGGTACGGCCGGGCCGCCAGCCGGGCCGCCGCTCGCGGATCTGTGCGCGGCGGCGTGGAGCGTACGCGACGTACGGATCCCGCCGTGGAGCAGCGAGGAACGGCGCGCGCCGGCCGCCGACGCCGAGTCGCTGGGGCGGATCATGCTCGCAGTGCTCACCGAGGCTGCTGGGAGTCTGGAGCCAGCCACTGTAGTGGCTGTGTTCGCTGACCGGCTTCCGCATGCCCTCGATCCGGCTGAAGAGCCTCTGGACGACAACGAAGCTGCTGGCCTGGTTGCTGGCGGCGAAGCAGGAGATCCCGCGGAGGCACTCATCAGGCAGGAAGCCGACAGGAATGCGGTTCAGCTCGCGCGAGACGTATTCGCGCATATGTCCGCCGAGGAGCGGCGGCTGCTGCCGCACCTGGACGGCGCGATCGGCGACCAGATGAAAGCAGCGGGCCGTGGCAGGAGCCAGACATACCTGCGCGTCGCCGCGCTGCGGGAACGGCTGCGTGCTCTTCTCGGGGAGGAGCAGGATCGCGTCTTGGTTCTGGGTGAACTGCGGAGGCTGTGCGGAACCCCGGCCGGGGTGGTACCGGACGGCCACGCCGATATGCCGTCCATAGGGGGTAGCCGATGATGTCCGCCCCGACACCGAGGACTGCGCGATGAGCGACCAGCACCGTCGTGTTCCTGAGCGCGTGCGGCGCGCCGGAGCTGCGGCTGCCGCATCTCCCGGGCTGATAAAGGCCGTCCGTTCCGCCGAGAACACCGCCGTAGTGCACGATCCCGCCCGTGGCCAGTTGTGGCGGGCCTCGTGGGATGACGTGGCGCAGCTCGTCCTTGTGCTCCGGATCATTGGTACGGGGACCGTCGTGGTGGCGCCAGTGACGACTGACCCGCCAGCGTGCGATGAGTCGTCCGTTGTCGTAAGCGCCGACCTGACCATGTTGGGCCATACGGCCACGTTGTGGGGTGGCCTAGCGATGGAGGTCCCGTTCCTGGTGTTCGATCTGCTGCTCGGTAACCTCGCGCCGACGGTCGTGGATGCGGTCGAACACGTGGCGGCCGGCGGCGGAGCGGAGATGCTTCCGGAGGGGGTGAGCGCTGGCACCCCCGTCGTGTCCCCCTTCGACCCGGCCGCGGAAGTCCGCGCCGAGCTGTCTGACGCCCTTGAGCGTCTCCGCGGTGCGGCGTGGGCGCCGCGGGCACTCGGATCTGGGAAATCTCTCCGCGAGCTGCTCCGTGGCCGATCTGACGTGCCTGTGCTGATGGAGGAACTTACAAAGGCACTTGGGCTTGGGCTGCCCGACGTGCTGAGCATCCTGATGGGCAAGCGCCCGGTAACCCCAGAGCAGGCTCCCCTCGTCGCCCGGGTAACCGGCCTAACCGAGGAGGAGGTACTTTCGGCGGTCTCGCCGCTTCCGTCCGGCCTGGTCAGCGAGCTGGATCGCCCGCGGTGGCGGAAGGCGCTACGGGCTCAGCGTAGATCCGGCGAATCTGAGACCGCAGCGCGGCTGACCGTCGCTTACGGGACGCTCGCGCTCGCCGCACGGCAGACTGGATCGGCATCGGCGCCGTCCTGGCCGCAGCGTATCCATCAGTACCTGGCCACTCACCCTCCTGACAGGCCCGACCGGTGACCGTCATGCAGGCCGAGATCCGCCGGCAGGTTCAAGCGATCGCCTCATGGGTGGAGGAGGCGCACCCGGGCGCGCTGGCCCGGCTCGGGCACGACGCCCTCGCAGAGCTAGCGTCATGGCCGGAAGTGCAGGTGGAATGGGTTCTCGATGCGGACGTGGGTGACGGGTGTTCGGTCGCCGGGTCCTATCGCAGCGACAGCAGCCCGCCTGCCTTGTGTATCGCCTTGTCCGCCAGCCCCGGCCGCCGCCAGTTCACTGCCCTGCATGAGGTCGGGCATCACATCCAGCAAAACAACATCGAGCTTGGCGCCGCGCTGATCATGGCCGCCGACGCGGAGGGCTTGGAGGAGGGCGCCTGCAACTTGTTCGCCGGGCAAACTCTGCTGCCCGCGGATGTGGTTGACCGGTATATCGGAGCACGGGGACCTTCTGCCGCCGAGGTGGCGGAGCTGTTCGCGGACTCGCAGGCATCCCGCGCAGCCTGCTGCGTCCGGGCCGCGGAACGGCTCCGCAGCCCGGGCGCAGTGGTGCTGCTCGACTACGACGGTGTCGTCAGTTTCGCGCAGTCGGCGGGCGGGTTTATCCCGCCGGCGCGCGGCTCGGACCAGTCCGCTACGCCGCTGGTGTCCGCAGCGCTGCGCAGGGGCGGCCATGCCCGGACGGAAACCTTCGTCCGGTACCGCACCGGCGGCAGGAGCGACACCGTGTACGGCGACTGCGCCGATGCGGACGGATGGCTGGTCGCGGTCCTTGCCGCCGACCTCGTACCGTGGCTGAAGTTCGCCCCGCCGCAGCCATGGACCGGCTCCGGCGGCTCCCGCTGGTGGACATGCGAAACATGCGGCGAGCAGTTCCCGGTAACCGACCGGTGCCCGACCTGCGGACAGCCGAAATGCCCGCAATCAGGTCATTGCGGCTGCAGCCTCGCACGTGAGAAGCGCTGTACTTCCTGTTCAATGATGAAACACGTGAGCCAGTTTGAGGCGGGCGGCACGGTGTGCCGCGAGTGCCGCGAGTAGCCCTCTGGGTACAGGCTGGCCAGCCGGACAGACCTGGACGATGTGACGTCAGACCGGGATGAGCGGGCACGCGGCCCCGCTCCGGCGATCCGCCGTAATCCCCTAAGGAGGCCCGATGGGCCATAGCGATGACGTTATCAGCAACGTCCGTAACCAGATCGACGCGTCCGACGCCCCGCTTGGCGAGGCCCGGACGCGGCTCGCCCTCGTCAAGCAGATTGCCGATGGCTTTCCCGGCGCCTTGCGCACCTACTCCAGCGGCTCGATCGCGCACCACACAATGATCGCCCCGGTCACTGACGGCGACGGCGGCATGGTGCTCGACCGGCGCGGCTACCCCGAACTCGGTCCTGAAGGCGGCGGCGAGGCACCCCGCGAGGTCACCAGGAAACTGTGCGCGATCCTCGGTCCCGAGACCCGCGAGCGCTACCCGCACGCCCGGTGCGGCACCTCCAAGCGCGGCCCGAAGATCTACTTCGGCGAGCCGGTCGAGGACGAGGACCCCACGGTTGATCTCGTGGTCGCGCTGACTCGCCGGACGGGCGAGGGGCTGTGGATCCCGAACCTGGAGAAGAACACGTGGGAGGCTTCCGACCCCGAACGGCACGCCGCGCTGTTCAACGGCGGTCCGCTCGCCGTGCGGCGCACCCGGCGGCAGGTGATCCGGCTCGCCAAGGCGTGGAACCGGCAGTTCAGTGAGCCCGCGTTCTGCAGCTTCCACCTGTCGGCGCTCGCGCTGGAGTCGGTCCAGGGCGGGCTCGGGCTGCCCGCGGCGCTTGGCCAGTTCTTCGCCGACGCGGCCTCGTCGCTGCGCCGCGGCAGCACAGCGGACCCGGCCGGGGTGTCGCCGCCGATCAAGCTGCGCGTCAGCCGGGACGTGGCCATCGCCCGCCTGGACAAGGCCGCCGAAGCGGTGGCCTGTGCCCTGGAGCATGACGACGATCTCGCGGTCGTCCGGGCTAGCCTCGCGACCGTGTTCTGGGACTACATCGAGGCCCCGGAGATCAGCCCGCTGGCCGCCGCGGTCAGAAACCTGCGGCCCCGCACTCCGGTCACAACCACCTCCCTCGGCCTGGCGGGCGCCGCGGCCCTGGTGAGGCCGGCCAGGGCCTACGGTGGCACCGGGCGGCCATGACCCGCTCGCGCGCCTGGCAGCGCCCGGCGTGGTATGCCTACCCAGCTGGGCGGCTGCGGTTCCTCGCCGAGCTGCGGGCCTGCGGCGTAGCCGCCACCCAAACCCGGATTAGCCGCACAGACCGCAAGCACCGCGGCGGGTTCCAGGTCGAGTTCACCCTGGCCGTGCCGGGGCTGCCGCCCAGGCACGTGCGCATCGTATTCGCCGGACTCGGGTCCGTCCCGTCCGTGTACGCCGACGGACCCGCCGAGTCACCGCACCGCTACGACGACGGAGCGTTGTGTATGTGGTACCCCTGGGATCCGGAGAGCGCACGCTGGACCCGCCGGGATGGGGCCGCGGTGCTCCTCGGGCACATCACGGCCCACCTTCTCCGCGAAGAATGGTGGCGGAAGACCGGTGAGTGGGTCGGCGCCGAGGTGCCGCATGATGACGAGGAGGCCGGCGCCATGGACGGAACGAGCGCGTGATCCATCCCGCCGTCGGCCTCGTAAACGGGGCCGCCAGCCCCTCCGGGTTCGGCCCGGCACAATGGGCCACGATCATCGCCGCGCTGATCGCCGCGCTGGTTGTGGTCGTCGGCTACATGCTGACCCAGGCGCACGCCCGGCGGGAACGCAGAGCCAAGGAATTCGCCGACGCGCTGGCCGCGGTCGAGGAATACCTGGAAGCGCCCTACCGGATACGACGCCGACAGGCAGCAACCCCGGAAGTACGCGAAGCTCTCACCAGCGCCCTCAGCGACCTTCAAGCCCGTATCGCCCTCCACTGCGCCTGGCTGCAAGTAGAGGCCCCGGTCGTCGGCCGCGCATATGACGCTCTCATTGCCGCCGCCCGGTCCGAAGCCGGGGCACTGATGGCAGAAGCCTGGAACGCCGCGCCGCTCACCAGCGACGCCGACATGAACCTCAAGGTCGCCTACCCCCACCCAAACTCCGACGCCGAACGCGCCAAGGTGATCGCCGCCATGAGGCAGCACCTCCGGCTCCAGCCCGGCGCTATTGCATTCCGCCACGCGCTTCGGCCTGCCGCTGATACCAGTCCTCCCCCTATCCCGCGGTAATTGGCTCCGGAAGTGAGTGCAGATCACGGAAGCCCGTCCGCTCGCCGTGTTGAACCCCCTGCCGCAGGAGACCGGAAATCGCCGCTTACGACCATGAGCATGGCCAGCGGGCCGACAGGCTGTAACGTGCCTACGCTTTGTCGGTGTGCCGGTCTAGAGTCAGGGCGTGAACGCGACCGGCCAGACAACCGGGCGATGGGAGGGCGGCGTGGGCATCAAGCTGGAGGAGGTGACTCCCGGCGCGCGGATCGCCGGAGTGACGGGGGATGGCGCGGTGACCGTGGTCGCCGCGACGTGGATCGGGTCGAACGCGCTCCGGCTCACCTATCGCACCGACGATGGCCGCCTCGATGAGCGCATCCTCTACCGCGACCACGAGCCCCGGCTGGCTATCAGCAAGGCCGCTGCCGCTTACGACTTCGGAGCCGACGCGGCCAGTTTTAAGCTCGCCGCCGAGGCGCTGCGCATCCGCATGGCGGGCCGCTTCGACCCGATGCTTGCGGTCCACACGTCCGACCTGGAGCCGCTCCCGCATCAGATCCAGGCGGTTTACGGCGAGCTGCTGGACCGGACGCCGCTGCGGTTCCTGCTGGCCGACGACCCCGGTGCCGGGAAGACGATCATGGCGGGCCTGTACATCAAGGAGCTGATGCTGCGCGGTGACCTGGAGCGCTGTCTGGTGGTTGCCCCCGGCGGGCTGGTCGATCAGTGGCAGGACGAGCTAAAGGAAAAGTTCGGCCTGAGCTTTGAGCAGCTCACACGCCAGCTTGCCGATTCCCAGCCGGACGGCCAGGTCTTCACCAGGAACCCGCTGCTGATCGCCCGGATGGACCAGCTGTCCCGCGCCGACGACCTGAGGGCCCACCTCGACCGTGCCGACTGGGACCTAGTGGTCGTCGATGAAGCGCACCGGATGTCGGCGCACTACTTCGGCAACGAGCTGAAGAAGACCAAGCGGTACCAGCTCGGCGAGCTGCTCGGCCGGCACGCGCGGCACCTGCTGCTGATGACCGCGACCCCGCACGCGGGCAAGGAAGAGGACTTCCAGCTATTCCTGGCGCTGCTGGACACCGACCGGTTCGAGGGCCGCTTCCGCGACAGCGTGCACACGGTCGACACCGAGGGCTTGATGCGCCGAATGGTCAAGGAAGACCTGAAGACCTTCGAGGGCACGCCACTGTTTCCCGAGCGCCGTGCCTACACCGTCAGCTACGAGCTGTCTCAGGGCGAGCAGGACCTGTATGAGGCGGTCACCCAGTACGTGCGCGAGGAGATGAACCGCGCCGACCGGCTCAAGCAGGAAGGCGACAAGAAGCGCAGCTTCACCGTAGGGTTCGCGCTCACCGTGCTGCAACGGCGCCTTGCCTCCAGCCCCGAGGCGATCCTGAAATCGCTGGAACGCCGCCGCAGGCGCCTGGAGCGCAGGCGCCACGAGGTGCAGTACGGCGACTACACCACCGCGGACAAGGACCTAGCCCGTCGGCTGAACGAGCTGCTTGGCCGAGATCTACCCGAAGACGCCGAGGATCTCGACGACCTGCCCAGCGGCGAGTCGGAGGATGTCGAGTCCGAGGTGGCCGACGCCGCTACCGCCGCGAAGACGGTCGCCGAACTCGACAAGGAAATCGCCATCCTCGCCGACCTGGAGGAGCTGGCCAGGAGGGTCCGCCACCAGGGCACCGATAAGAAATGGACCGAGCTGCGCGGCCTGCTCACCGACAACCAGCTCATCACCGACACCGCAGGCAGCGTCCGGAAGATCATCATCTTCACCGAGCACCGCGACACCCTGGACTACCTGGCCGACCGCATCCGCGGCCTGCTCGGCCGACCCGAGGCTGTTCTTGTTATCCACGGCGGGATCCGCCGCGAGGAGCGCCGCAAGGTCATGGAGCTGTTCGCCCAGGACGCCGAAACAAGGGTGCTGGTCGCCACTGACGCCGCAGGTGAGGGCCTCAACCTGCAGCGTGCCCACCTGATGGTGAACTACGACCTGCCGTGGAACCCGAACCGGATCGAGCAGCGGTTCGGCCGCATCCACCGCATCGGCCAGACCGAGGTGTGCCACCTGTGGAACCTGGTCGCCCAGAACACCCGGGAAGGCGCGGTGTTCCAGCTCCTGCTGGAGAAGCTAGAGCGGCAGCGCGAGGCGTACCGGGGCAAGGTCTTCGACGTGCTCGGCGAGGCGTTCGAGGGCAGCCCGCTGCGCGACCTGCTGCTGGACGCGATCCGCTACGGCGACCGGCCCGAGGTGCGCGCCAGGCTCACCCAGGTGATCGACGCCACCGTCGGTGAGGGCCTGGACAAGCTGATCGCCGAGCGCGCGGCGCACCGCGACATCCTCGCCGCCGCCGACCTGGAGAAGTGGCGGGCCAGGATGGCCGAGGCCCGCGCCCGCCGGCTGCAACCGCATTACATCCGCGCGTTCTTCATGGCCGCGTTCAAGCTGCTCGGCGGCACGATCGCTGAACGCGAGTCCGGCCGCTACGAGATCCGCCACGTCCCCGCCGACGTCCGCGACCGGGACCGGCAGATCGGCCTCAGCGCGCCGGTCCTGCGCCGGTATGAACGGGTGACGTTCGACCGGGAGCTGACGCGCCCGCCCGGCAAGCCGCGCGCCGACCTGCTCGCCCCCGGCCATCCGCTGCTGGACGCGGTCACCGACCTGATCATCGAGCGGTACGGCACGCTGCTCAAGCAGGGCACGATCCTCATCGACCGGCACGACCCTGCCGAGACCCCGCGGCTGCTGGTCGCGGTCACCCAGGAGATTACCGACGGCCACGACCCGGCCCGCACCATCAGCAAGCGGTTCGGGTTCGCCGAGATCGCCCCCGGCCCTGGCGGGAACGCCCCCTCATCGCCCGGGGTGCGGTCGGCTGGCGAGGCGAGGTACCTGGACTACGGACCCCCCGATGACACCGAACGAGCGGTGGCTATCCCCCTCCGCGAAGCTTCCTGGCTGGCTAGCGGGGTTGAAAACCTCGCCCTCGACTGGGCGGTCACCGAGGGCATGCCCGAGGAACTCGACCGCACCGGGGAGGCCGTGGCGGCGCGGGTCGGCCAGGTCCGCCGCCTGGTCAAGCTGCGGTTGCTCGGCGAGATCAATTACTGGGACATGCGGCACGCCGAGCTGCTGGAAGCCGAGTCCGTGGGCCGGCAGCTCAAGATGCGCCCCCAGACTGCCTACGACCGTGCCCGGGACCTGGAACGCCGCCTGGAGAAACGGCTCGCCGACCTCGCCCTGGATGAGGAGCTGATCGCCCGGCCGCCGGTCATCTCCGGCGGCGCGCTCATCATCCCGCAGGGGCTGCTCGACAAGCTGCTCGGCCGCACCCCGGACCCCTCACGAATCGCCCGCGACACCGCGCTAGCCGAGCGCCGCGCCGTCGACGCGGTGCTCGACGCCGAACGCAGCCTCGGCCGGGACCCCGAGGAGATGCCGCATAGCAACCCCGGTTACGACATCCGGTCCCGCACCGCCGACGACCACATTGTGTTCATCGAAGTCAAGGGCCGCATCGAGGGAGCCGAGGAGTTCTGGGTGACCCGCACCGAGGCGCTCACCGGGAAGAACGCGAGCATCGGGTTCCGTCTCGCCTTGGTATCGATCCACCCAGACGGTGCCGAATGCGACACAGTTCGCTATATCGTCGATCCGTTCCGTGACGTGGACTTCGGCGATTTCAACGCCACAGGCCTTGTCGGAGACTGGGCCAAGGAGTGGGCAAGGGGAGGGGACCCGGTCTGACCGGGCTGGACCGCATTCCAGGAGGGGGTCATGGCCGTAGAGGCATTCGGCATCGAAAAGCCGTTCCTGCATTCGCTGCTTGACGAGACGGCTGACGGCAAGCTGCAGCTACCCGAATTTCAGCGGGGATGGGTGTGGCCGCTGGAGAACATGCGTAGCCTGCTCGCCTCCATCTCTCTTGGATATCCGGTCGGGACCGTGATGGTGCTGCGGACGGGCAGCGAGGTTCGGTTCAAGCAGCGTCCCATCGAAGGCGTGACCGCCGCCGGAAGCGCTGAGCGCTTGATCTTGGATGGGCAGCAGCGCCTCACATCGCTGTTCCAGGCGCTCAAGTTGAGCCGGGAGATCGAGACCCAAGACGCTCGCAAGCGCCGGGTCTCCGGCTGGTTCTACATTGATATCGTCAAGGCGCTGGACGAGAACGTCGACCGCGAGGATGCGTTCATCTTCGTGCCCACCGACAAGCGAGTGAGAAACTTTCGCGGCGAGGTGGAGAAAGACTACTCCACCCCGAAAAATGAATACGACGCGCACATGTTCCCGATGGCCAAAGTCTTCGACCCGTTTGAATGGTTCCAGGGATACTCCGAGCATTGGGACTACGCCAAGGACCTGCTGAAGCAGAAGGACCGGTTCCACCGTGAGGTGATCAGCCGGTTCGACAAATACCAGGTGCCGGTGATCGAACTTGGTTCATCGACCCCGCGCGAGGCCGTCTGCCAGGTCTTTGAGAAGGTCAACACCGGAGGCGTGACGCTCACCGTTTTCGAACTGCTCACCGCAACCTACGCCGCAGACGAATTCGACTTGCGCCGTGACTGGGAAGAACGCCGCAGATCCTGGGGCGCTCAGGAGTACCGCGTGCTGCATGAGGTAGCCAACACCGACTTCCTCCAGGCGATCACGCTGTTGCACACCCGGGAGACTCGCCAGACATACCTAGCCAGCCACCCGGACGATGAGCGGGCTCCCCGAGTAGGGTGCCGTCGACCAGACATCCTCAGACTGCCTCTGGAGGCATACCAGCGGTGGGCGGACCCACTCACCGAGGGGTTCAGGGCGGCGGCCAGGTTCTTGCATGAGCAATACATGTTCGACACCAAGTTTCTCCCCTACGGCACCCAGGTGATCCCGCTCGCCGCCATTCTTACGGTGCTCTCCAGCCACGAAGCCAACACTGTGGGGGCCAGGCAGAAGCTGGCCCGCTGGCTGTGGTGCGGGGTCTTCGGTGAGCTGTATGGCGGCACTACCGAGACCCAGTTCGCCCGTGACCTGCCCGAAGTGGTCGCGTGGGTCCGCGGCAGCGACACCGAGCCCCGGACAATCCAGGAGGCGCAGTTCGCCCCAGGGCGGCTGGACACCCTACGTACACGCAGCTCGGCCGCGTACAAGGGCATTTACGCGCTGCTGATGAAGAACCACGCGACCGACTGGCGTTCCGGCGAGCCAATCAATGTGGTCTCCTATTTCGACCTGGCGATCGACGTTCACCACATCTTCCCGAAGGCATGGTGCGAGAAGCACAACATCGCGCCTGGTGTTTACAACACAATTCAGAACAAGACGCCGCTCACGGCGCAGACCAACCGGATCATCCAGGGCCGAGCACCGTCCCTATACCTCCCTGCCTTGGCCCGCAACGCGGGTGCAGAGCAGGACGCAATCGAGGGACACGTAGCCACCCACGCCGCCGACCCGGCGTTCATGCTCAAGGATGACTTTGACGGCTTCATCGCTGATCGCCGCAGCCGCCTCCTGCGGCTGATCGGCGACGCCATGGGCAAACCCATCGAGGAAATCCTCGATGAAGGCGTCGTCGAGCCCACCGAAACCGACGAGGATCTGGAAGACGAGTGACCGGCAAGGACAAGCTCTGGTACAAGCCCAAGCTCATCGAGGTCGGCCTGCCTCTTGAGGACATCAACCGCGAATCCGCCCGGGAGAAGTCCATCCGCCACGGTCACCCCTCCACCCTGCACCTGTGGTGGGCGCGCCGCCCGTTGGCCGCCTGCCGTGCAGTCCTGTTCGCCCAGCTCGTGGATGACCCATCCGCGCATCCAGGAGAGTTCCCGACCGAGGAGGAGCAGAAGAAGGAACGCGACCGGCTGCACGGAATCATCTCCCGGCTGGTCGTCTGGGAGAACATCCACGACAAGGATCTCCTCGACGAAGCACACCGGGAGATCGTGAAGTCGTGCGACGGGAGTCCCCCGCCGATCCTCGACCCGTTCGCTGGCGGTGGCTCCATCCCGCTTGAAGCCCAGCGGCTCGGCCTGGAGGCCCGCGCCTCGGACCTGAACCCTGTCGCGGTGTTGATCAATAAGGCGCTGATCGAGATCCCGCCGAAGTGGGCCGGGCACGCCCCGGTTTTCCCCGGCGCTGCTGCGGAACGTTTGTCCTGGCCTGGCGCGACTGGGCTCGCCGAGGACGTGCGCCGGTACGGCAACTGGATGCGCGATGAGGCAGAGAAACGCATCGGCCACCTTTACCCGAAGGTGAAGATCTCCGGCGTCGAAGCCACCGTCATCGCCTGGATCTGGGCGCGCACCGTCACATGCCCCAACCCCGCATGCGGGGGCACCATGCCGCTAGTCAGGTCGTTCTGGCTCGGAAAGAAGAAGGGCAAGGAACGCTACGTCGTTCCGATCCCCAATGGCAAGCGTGTCCGCTTCGAGATCAGTGGGCCAGATGGCGTTCCGCGCGAGGGCACGGTCTCCCGCACCGGCGCAGTCTGCCTGCTCTGCAACACGCCAGTTCCGCTCTCCTACATCCGCGCCGAGGGCAAAGCAGGCCGCATGGGCACCCAGCTCATGGCCATCGCCGTCGAAGGCAAGCGTCAGCGCTACTACCTCGCCCCCACCGAAGAGCACGAGAAGGCAGCGGATGTCCCCCGCCCCAAGGATGCGCCAGAAGCGGAGATCCCGCACAACCCCAGGTACCTCACGGCCCCGAACTACGGCATGCGCACGTGGGCTGACCTGTTCACCAACCGCCAGCTCACCGCCCTCACCACCTTCAGCGACCTAGTTCGCGAGGCCCGCGAACGCGCAGCCTCCGACACCGCTGACGCCGCATATGCCGACGCAATCGCCATGTACCTGGCTCTAGTAGTGAGCCGCATCGCCGACCGTAACTCAACCATCTGCTCATGGGATTGCAGCCCGAAGATGGAGTCGCTTCGGAATACGTTCTCCAGGCAAGCAATCTCGATGAACTGGGATTTCGGCGAGGGCAACGTATTCGGTGACGGCAGCGGCAACGTCTCGGACGCGCGTGAGTGGGTATCGGGTGTCCTCGACGCCATGCCAGCAACTTGCAGCGGGTTCGCAACGCAGGCAAACGCAGCAACCTTGGCGCTCGACAACCTCCTCGTGGCGACGGATCCTCCGTACTACGACAATGTGGGATACGCCGATCTCTCCGACTTCTTCTACGTATGGTTGCGGCGGTCGATTGGCGACGTTTACCTGGACCTGCTCGGTACGATGCTCACGCCCAAGGCCGACGAGCTTGTCGCCGACCCGTTCCGCCACAAGGACCCTGACAAGTTCTTCGAGGACGGATACAAGCACGTGTTCCGCCGGATATGCGAGGGGACGCCAGCCGGGTACCCGATGACGGTGTTCTACGCATTCAAGCAAGCCGAGACGAGTGGTAACGGAGACCATGCGTCCACTGGGTGGGAGACCCTGTTGGAAGGCATGCTCGCCTCCGGCTGGGCGGTGACGGGGACCTGGCCCATCCGTACGGAGCTGAGCAACCGGCCGCGCAGCCTGGAGTCCAATGCTCTCGCTTCGTCGATCGTCCTGGCTTGCCGACCTCGCCCGGCCAACGCTGGCGTGACCGACCGGCGTGGACTCATTGCCGCGTTGCGAGAGGAGTTCCCGGAAGCATTGCGGACGCTTGAGCAGGGGAAGGTCGCACCTGTAGACCTGCGACAGGCGGCGATCGGGCCGGGGATGGCGGTGTTCTCCCGGTATGCGCGGGTGAACGAGCCCGACGGTGAGCGGATGCGGGTACGGGCGGCGCTGTCGCTGATCAACCAGGTGCTGGATGAGAACCTGGCTCAGCTTGAGGGGAACGTGAGCGCAGACACCCGGTGGTGCGTGGAGTGGTACAAGCAGCACGGGTTCGAGGAGGGGCCGTTCGGCACGGCGGAAACACTGTCCAAGGGGACAGACACCGGCATCGACGTGCTGGCCCGGGCCGAGGTGCTGAAGTCACGGGGTGGAAGGGTTAAGCTACTTTCCGTTCTGGAAATGCCCGAAAATTACGATCCTGGGCTGGATGAGCGGGTTTCGGAGTGGAAGGTCTGCCTGCACCTAGCTAGGCGGCTGCGGGATCAGGGCGCCGGCCCGGCCGCGGAGCTGATGGCGGCGGCCAGGGACAAGGTGGACCTGGACGATGTGAAGGATCTGGCGTACCTGCTTTACTCGATCGCGGAGAAGAAGGGCTGGGCGGAGACTGCGCTGCTGTTCAACAACCTCGGCACCGAGTGGACCAGCCTGGAGGACGAGTCGCGCCGTCCGTCCGGGGCCAGGTACGTGGCGGACACGCTGGACGGCAGCTGACGGACGGGAGCGGATGTCATGGCGATGAGCAACCGGGACCGGATCGACCGGAGCCTGGCACTCCTAGGGGCCGGGTTGCTGCCGTTCGTCGAGACGGTGATGAGCCCCACCGTACCGGCCGGGCGGGACTGGGTAGAGGTGCTGCAGGAACGGGAAGCCAACCGGAGCGGCGGCGCCCAGCGGTATTCCCGTGAGGACCCGCGGTTCCTGCTGAAGGTGATCACGGACAACGCCAGGGGGCCGTTCCGGCGCAAGCTGTCCCGCTCTGAGGAGGGGTTCGCGAACGAGCTGCGGGAAGTGGGCAACCGCTGGGGACACGGCGCGGCGTTCAACGCCCGGGACACGTTCCGGGCGCTGGACACCATGGAGCTGCTGCTGGCCGCGGTCGATGCCACCGCGCAGGCGGAAGAGATCCGTAAGCTCAGCCGGGATGCCCGGCAAGCCGAGTTCACAGCGGAGACCAAGCGCGCGATCACCTCGGCCGGGGTTGAGGGCCACGGCCTGAAGCCCTGGCGCGAGGTGATCATCCCGCACGCCGACGTGATCAGCGGCAACTACCGGGGCGCGGAGTTCGCCGCCGACTTGTACTACGTGTCCAAGGGGGAGGGCAGCCGCGAGTACACGGACCCCGGGGAGTTCTTCCGCCGCACCTACCTGACCGCCGGGCTGAAGGACCTGATCACCTGGGCGGCTGACCGGATGGGCGGGGACCGGAACGCGCCCGCGGTGGTGAACCTGCAGACCAACTTCGGCGGTGGCAAAACCCACTCGATGCTGGCGCTGTGGCACCTGCTGTCGGGTACCAGGCTGTCCCTATACCCGGACGAGTTGCAACGGCTGCTGGCCGGCCACGACACCGAGAAGCTTGGCCGCGCCGCGCGCCGCGTCGCGCTGGTCGGCAACCACATCAAGGCCGGGACCGGCTCGCTCAAGAGCGACGGTACGCATGTGCGCACGCTGTGGGGGGAGCTGGCCTGGCAGCTTGGCGCTTCGCGCGGCGGTGACGCCGAGGCCCGCCGGGCATACGCGGTCATCGCGGACGCCGACGAGACCCGGACCAACCCCGGGTCCGCACTCGGCGACCTGATCCGGCAGTACGCGCCATGCCTGATCCTCATCGATGAGTGGGTGGCCTACGCCCGGCAGCTCTATGAGCGGGATGACCTGGACGGCGGCGCATTCGGTACCCAGTTCACGTTCGCGCAGACGCTGACCGAAGCAGTCAAGGCCGTTCCGGGCGCGATGCTGGTCGTGTCGATCCCGGCGTCGTCGGACAAGCTGTCGGATGAGGAGGTCGAGCGCGGGGTCACCGACATCGAGGTGGGCGGGACAAACGGGCGGGAAGCGCTAAAGGGACTGCGGCAGGCGATCGGCCGGATCGCCGATCACTGGCGGCCGGCCACCGCGGAGGAGTCGTTCGCGATCGTCCGGCAGCGCCTGTTCGAGTACGCCGACGCCGACGCCCAAGCCGACATCGCCGCGGTCGCCCGGGTCTTCACCTCGTTCTACGCGCGGCAGCGAGCGGACTTCCCCGCCGGGGTCTGGGAGCCCTCCTACGAGGAGCGGATCCAGGCCGCGTACCCGATCCACCCGGAGCTGTTCGACCGGCTATATCAGGATTGGTCGACGCTGGAGCGGTTCCAGCGGACCCGCGGTGTGCTGCGGCTGATGAGCGCGGTGATACACGCGCTGTGGCGCACATCCGACCCGGCGCCGCTGATCATGCCGGGCGGGATCCCGCTTGAAGATGACCGGGTGCTCACTGAGATCACCCAGTATCTGGAGGACAACTTCAAGCCGGCGATCGACACCGACATCGACGGTGAGCACAGCACCCCCGCCAGGATCGACGCGAGCCGTCCCGCGCTCGGCCAGCGCAAGATCACCCGCCGGATCGCACGCGCTATCTTCCTCGGCTCGGCGGCCACGCTGAAGGCAGCGCACCGGGGCATCGAGCAACCGTCGATCTGGCTCGGGGTCGCCACACCGGGCGACACCGTGGGTAACTTCAGCACCGCGTTGCACACGCTGTCAGACCAGGCAACTTTCCTCTACAACGACGGCGCACGATACTGGTACGCCACCCAGGAGTCGGTCGCCAAGGTCGCCCGCGACTTCGCCGACCGGCTCCGCGAGCGACCCGACGTCGTCGAGGACGAGATCCTGCGCCGACTCAGGGAGCAGGAGCAGCGGGTCCGGGGGATGTTCGCGACCGTCCAGATCGGCCCGGAGTCCAGCGAGGAAATCCGCGACGAGGCCGCAGTACGGCTGGTAATCCTCCGCCCATCGCAGACCCATTCCCGGGGTGACACCGGCTCCCGGGCGATGGTGTTCGCGGGCTCAGCCGCGGAGATGCGGGGCGACGCCAGACGGATGAACCGGAACATGATCGTGTTCCTGGCACCAGACATCCGGCGAGCCGAGGAACTCGACGAGGCCGTCAGGGTGTACCTCGCATGGGATGACATCGCAGGCTCGGACGAGCGGCTCAAGCAGCGGGA
>Ga0335072_10004129_pt1 | contig 21675 bp, 23 predicted proteins | sample Lox_Sample_21_FD_206725 | JGI IMG/M metagenome (GOLD analysis project Ga0335072, IMG submission 206725) | Soil microbial communities from Loxahatchee National Wildlife Refuge, Florida, United States - Lox_Sample_2.1 | ecosystem: Environmental > Terrestrial > Soil > Wetlands | place: USA...
TATACGTCTTCCTGACCCAGAGAAACAATCCACCTTTATGGCTGCAGCGGATCGATTGCATGCCATGCGGAATGGAGAATACCAATCAATGGCGATCTTGAATTATGATCGGGATAAGAATGAGGCTGGCGAACCGGACCCAGTCCTGGATCGCCGTTATTGCAGTGGTAGAGTGGGCTGGACTATCGAAGGCGGTATCAAAATTTCAGACCTGTGTAGCGGGGCAACATCGACATATATGTTACCAGACAGAGATAAAGTGCAATTTTGGGCAATATCGGAGAGCATTTTAGTGGCAGGGACTGCTGATAAGTGCGTAGATTTCCATATGGATCTTTTCCACGCAGTCTCCACTTCCAAACTACCCTGTATATACGGTTAGTGCTGATAGTGCTTAGGGCGAAGCTGTACGCCTGGTCACTAGAAGGAGTGGAAATGAACACTGTGCAACTGCCAAGTCTGCCTAGTGATAAACTTTCAACACATGGCAATAGGGTTGGAATTGTCACTTCTAAGAACGACGTCATGATATGGACGGTCGGTGGCCCGCTCACTCAAATGACAATCAAAGATCCAATACCTAATCATAAAGGTTTTCGCGAACTGGCGATCCTCTTTCATCCAGACTCCGCTGACACCATATTTGTCATTTTCCTCAACTGCCAGAAAGTGGATGAGGATTCAGAGGTCACTGGGAACGTCCAATGGAGGGTGCAAAAGTATTTTAAAGGCGAATTATCAAAGACATTTAAATTAGAATATCCTCTTGAAGGCTTGGATTACCGGAGCGGAGATGAGCCAGCTGAAGTATTCTGGCTTAGTCCACGTAAAATAGACGACAATGGCGTCTACAGCATCGGTCCAGTCCCTGTTGACTTTGCATCTCGCCTTCTAGATCTTGGTTGTCATCATCATTGGGATAGATGGTACAGTCGGCGAGGACATCGGCATCTTGCACACCACATTACATTTGACGTGTACGAAGAGCGTCTCTCAACTAGGTTCTATCATTTACCTGGTGGACACAAAGATACCAACGATATCAACTTCGTTACTCCACAAGTGGGAGATCGGCCTCTTAAAGAGAACTCGCACCTTTGGGGTGGACAGATATTCCTTCCTGTAATAAAACTACTCGATCCAGTTGCCGTTCGAGACCCCCGTTACAAGTTGCCAGTCAAGAGCGCTTTGTTGATAGCGGTAAAATCTTGTGATCAAATTTCAGGACTACCAACGAAAGTTCCCTACATTGGTGGCTACGGCTCAATCAAAACGGTGTGGAAAACTGAGGAAAGGTTCCCCACTCGTGATCTGGGTTTGATGTACTGCTGGGTCGGAGATCCGTGTCTTGCTCAGCAGGATCCTTCGCCAGTCGCGCGTACGGCTGGTACTGAGGAGCACCATACGGATCGTGAGATTCGAGGAGATGGAACGTTTGTCGTCCTTTTTGGTGAATATGATTACGTCGTATGGTGTTACGATAAACAACTACGGGTCCGCGAACAAGAGTGAGGTTCTGCTGTGCCCTTTTAATGAAGGGGCATTAAGATCATTAGTATGGGCTTCGATATCAATCAAGCATCTAACTCTGTTGTCCATGAACAGTCTACACAGGGCGATTTAGGAGTTGTATATTACTTGGCTTGTATATAACAGGGTTTCTCCCTAGGGAGAGGTCATGGAGGGGAGATTTGATGCATTAAAAACGAATTATTCTCGTAAAGATCACGGCGTTGCATATATAGGCATGGTGGTGTTTCGTCGGTTGAAGGCATAGCCACTAGTATACCTGTCATGGAGAACCAATTCCTCTATATCCACAGCAGATGAAATGGTTGATTTGTAGTGGTTAAGATAGTGACTGTTGCCCCTGATTCAATAATCGTCTCTGGTTTTACCCCTTACCTCGCTACCACAACGTCGGAGCGTGCCTAAAGTTAAAGATAGTGGGCTCTCAAAAAATTTGTGGGGAACGTGTCCGAAAGTAATGACGTTGACAAAGGGATCTCCAACTATTTAAGGTATTACCCCACCATGGAGATTCTCCTCCGTTATGTCCGAATTTTCACAACTATCATTCTCCCTTTAAACATATTGTCCGGGCATTATTATTAATTAGAAGAAGGCATTAACATGACTCGTGTCCTGCTCACAGGTTGGTACTTCCGCCTACGGAAGATGGACATGTTTCCTAACAAAGTATTGAAGGTGGCAGCGGTTTCATTGCTGGCCATGTCTTAGATGTTCTGCTTGAGCATGGCCACTCTGTTGTGACGACTGTTCGGTCTCAAGAAAAGGCCAACAAAATCAAAGAGGCCCACCCCAACACACCACAGGGCATGCTTGATTTTGCAATCGTTGAGGATATTGCTCCAGAAGGAGCTTTCGACAAGGCTGTTATCTCCGAACCGCCATTTGAAGCCGTTATCCATACTGCTTCGCCTGTAAGATGATCAATCCATCTTGAGATGCTCCTGGACCTCTACTAAATTAATGTAGTTCCGTTTCAATGTCACAGACACTAAGAAGGATCTGTTGGATCCTGCCATCATCGGCACTACAGGTGAGTTACTGTCATATGGATTGTGTTGATTGTATTTCACTGATACCTGGTATGTAGGCATACTGAAGTCTATCAAGAAAAGCGCTCCAACAGTCAAGAGAGTTGTAATTACATCTTCTTTCGCATCGATCCTAGACGGAGACAAAGGTGCCAGCATTCCCGACAAAACCTATTCGGAGGCGGACTGGAATCCTATAACAGAAGAACAAGCCATTAAGAATCCTCTATATGGCTATCGAGGTGTGCTATTTTTATAAACTGCTGCTCATTGAGATACTAATGAAAAGATAAAGCAAGCAAAACTTTCGCTGAAAAGGCCGCGTGGGAATTCGAAAAGACTGAGAAGCCAAACTTCACCATAGCAACAATGTGTCCGCCATTAGTCTTTGGGCCAATCGTGCACTACTTAAACTCACTGGACGCACTTAATACCTCGAACCAACGTGTGCGAAATATTATCACTGGTCAGTGCAAGGATGAGATCCCCGATACCGGTACCTACATCTGGGTAGATGTCCGAGACCTCGCGCTCGCGCACGTCAAGGCAGTGGAATTACCAGCAGCAGCCGACAAGCGATTCTTCATTACGGCAGGGTATTTCAGCAACAAAGAGATCGTTGAGATTATTCGCAAGAATTTCCCAGAATACCATAGTGCTTTGCCCACACCAGAGACAAAGGGTGGAGATTATCCTGAAGGCGGCGTGTATAAGTTTGATAACAGTCGCGCAGTTAAGGTCTTGGGACTAAGGTTTAGAACGCTTGAAGAAAGTATAGTGGACACAGTCAGATCCTTAAAAAAGGTTGGTGCCTAGACGAAGTTGTATTCCCTAGTGGCCCAATAAGCCTACACTATATTATTTAGTAGCCTAGAGTATAACCAAAGTTTTGGATTTAGAAGAGGAGGTAATTGTCTTGCCTATACATGGATGCCTGCCTAAATGCCCACGTAGCCCGTGACGTCTCCAGATAAGAGTCATAGCATCACAATTAGCCAACCTCATTATAATATATTCGGTACTCCTTATCGCAAACCTAAAAGTAAGGTACTTTAAAGGCTTCAATCAATTACTGTTAACTGTCACGTGATCATAGCAATCATGACTTCTACAGGTACGAGCTTAGCCATGGATGGGCTATCCAAGCGCCCAAGACCAGCGGCAGCTCTTCTCCCCATTATAAACGACATAGAAGCCAAAATCAGTTACCATTTCTCCATCTCCGATTTCCAGTATGACCTACGTCGCCGCATCTACCGCGTCCGGCCTTTCCCATTCCTAGACCTGCCCGGAGAAGTTCGAGAGAAGATCTATGAATTCACCTGGGGAACTGGTATTGGATATTACTTCTCGATGCGGCTTTGCTATCCTAGTATCAGCATTAGACGGCAGCATGACAGAGGCTTGCGCTTTCGGAGAGGGATCGCTCTCTTGCTTGTCAATAAGCAGGTGTCGAGAGAGGCGGCGTATATCCTGTATTCGCAAACTGCGCTGCAGATCGACTCTGCTCCGTATAGGAAGCCTGAGAATCTTCAGTATATTGGCTCCGTTCGCACGAGGTGGTTCACTAGCACCACGCGCTGCATCTGTATCCGATCGAACTTTGGCTTTGAGGCGGGGCGAAATGCGGTATGGGTGAAGGGCCTGAAATGTTTCGATGCTTTACTTTCATTAGAAGTGCTTTTGGATCTTGACATGGCGGTGGAAGAGTCCAGCTTAAAGGACATGGTGGCCAATCTTCTACCGTTTGCAGCTTTGAAATGCGATAGTATCACGTTTCGAGGTCCTCCATTTGTTCAGGGGAGCACCAGGAAAGAAGTGGAAGCTGCTTGGCAAGAAACGTTGGAAATTGAGCAGACGGAGGTTTTGGCAAAGGTTATTATATCCTCTTGTGATACATAAAATCTTTCTAATCACTTTGATAGGTCAACATCGTATGGGATTACATCCATAAGAGATCAAGAAGAGCTTTGCAAGCCGCAGAAGCCCAGGAAGCTGAGGATCAGTAAAAATTTAACGAAACAGCAAGATTGTTGTTGTCGAGACATCTGGCGGGTTATCTCCGCTTCTGGATGGCAGAGACGTGGAAATATTAGAAAGACAAAGCATTGATTTTGTTGACCCAAAGAACCGTCTGCCAAAGGTCTAACTTGTACAGAGTCCTTCTAATAGCTCTTCACGATCTCAATATCACATCCTCACCCTTCTCGAGGGCCGAAAAATTCACGTGAAAATTTGTTGGGAGGTTTGATAAAGACAATAAGTGAGACTTATTTGCCATCGGCATCAAGCAGCCTATCTTTGATCTTTTTCGCAACACAAGTCCCACCAGTTGAAGCAAATTCTGACTTCTCTGCTACACCACTCGCAACACCCAACGCTAATGCCTTTCGCTGCTGTTCTCTCTCCCTCTTCCTGGCTCGCTTTCGTTGGTTTTTGACTCTCTTTGCTTCAATCGCCGAAGTAATGCTATTGGCGGCAGGCAGCGATGTTCGTCCCATTACGTCGGATGTTAAAGCTAAAGGAATGGCAGTCTCCATGTCGGACGGCTCGGATTCAGTGGAAGAGGCACGGCTTTGTGAAGTGCGACTGGAGCTCGACTTGGATGAAGGCTTCCTGGGGGGTGCTATGCCATCGTGTGAAAGACTTTTTATTTGCTCAGCTACGTCTTGCTTGCCAGAAACAGCATTAGCGGTGGGTAGCGTGGCTGATTTGGACTTTGCGGCAGTTTCAGATCTGCTGTAATTCCCTGAATTTTGGGATACGTCAATTGATACCTTCATGGAAGAGCTTGAAATTGCTGAAATAGTTGGTATGCCGCTCTGCTCGTTCTGCGAAGCAGCGCTGATCGGTTCACTACCGTGGTAATCGCTCTCGTCATCACTGCTATAATCGACCAATGCCTTTTTCTTGTCAGTGACCTGGAATCTCGCTTTTTGCGAAGAAGAATTTTCTTGTAATATCTCTGTCCTCTGGTCTAGTTTGGCTTCCGATTTGACTTCTGGATGAAACACGTGCCTAGTCTCCCGGATGAAGCTTTCCTGAGGTGCGGACTTAACTTGCTTATGCTCTGTTTTAGCCCCATCCTTAGACATCATATTCGAGGCATTCCCATTCTTGGACTTCTTCGCTTTCCCTAATGCTGACCGCCCTTGGTCTTCATCGCTGCTCTCCTGTTCCAAGCCCCGCTTGGCACTACCGGCCTTCTCTTTTCCATCTCTGGGCTTACTGGCTTGTAAACCTGCTCTCTTGCCTATAAACAGGTGCCTAAGTTTATCGTTGGTAGAGATCTCTTTTCTCTTCACATCACCATCAAGGAACTCCTTGGGAATAGGAGCGCCCAGTCCAAGGCCTGCAGGGGTTGGGTTGAAGAGGTCAGCATCTTCTGCATCAAGCTCTTCTTGAGTCTTTGGAGGTGGCCGGGGCCTTGAAGATGAGGCTGTCCATGACTTGATAAGACGTTCACGCTTGGCCAGAGCTACAGCCACACGATTTTGTATGACGTCGAAATCCGCAGCCATTGTAATAGCAGTCGGAGTCACAGGTGCCATCCTAATGTAAATGACTCCAATGAATGGAAACTCAAAATTTCCATATCATAACGCTGGAATCATAAGGTTCACCAAGATTGTGGAAAGCCAGGCGTGAGGTATGTAAAATGTTGATCTGTGCTTGCCGAATTTGCTGCTCGACGGAGACACCCGCTCGCTCTAACTTCTGCGCGATCCCTAGACTGCCGAAAGCAGACCAGCTTCGACTAACCTCGAAAACCAATTTTCTCAATTGATAGCACTGCACATCACGCAGCTGCGAAGATGTATAAGCTCGCTCGTGCCCGCCCTCTTCTCTCTGCCTTCAGACAAAATGGATTGGCTCAGCAGAAGAGAGGTCTGAGCATCCATGAGTATCTCTCGGCTGACCTCCTAAGAAAGGTATGGTTCCAAATCAAGGAAATTTTTCAGCAGCATATTGACCTATCTAGTATGGCATTGGTGTCCCTAAGGGTGCTGTTGCTAAATCAGCAGCTGAAGCCGAAGCTATCGCGAAGCAGATTGGTGGTGATGATATGGTCATCAAGGCTCAGGTCTTGGCTGGCGGCCGTGGAAAGGGTACCTTTGATAATGGACTCAAGGGTGGAGTACGGGTCATATACTCACCAACAGAAGCTTCGATGTTTGCCAGCCAGATGATCGGTCACAAGCTTATCACCAAGCAGACTGGTTCCGCCGGACGCATCTGCAATTCCGTCTACATCTGCGAGCGTAAATTCGCCCGACGGGAGTTTTATCTAGCAATTTTGATGGACAGAGCTTCACAAGGCCCCGTCATTGTGTCCTCATCTCAAGGCGGTATGGATATTGAGACCGTGGCCAAGGAGAATCCGAGTGCAATCAACACTACATACATTAATATCCATGAGGGGGTCACTGACGATATTGCCCACAAAATCGCTGTTGATCTTGGCTTCAGCGAGCAATGCATTGAGGAGGCAAAGGACACTATTCAAAAACTCTACAAGATCTTCATGGAGAAGGATGCTACCCAGATTGAGATCAACCCGTTGTCAGAGACTTCCGATCACAAGGTTCTTGCTATGGATGCCAAACTAAACTTCGACGACAATGCCGAATTCCGCCAGAAGGAAATTTTCTCATGGCGCGATACCAGCCAGGAAGATGCGGACGAGGTCCGTGCTGCAGAGTCGGGTCTGAACTTTATCAAGCTTGGAGGCGATATTGGCTGCTTGGTCAATGGCGCTGGTCTTGCCATGGCCACTATGGACATCATCAAATTAAATGGCGGCGAGCCAGCCAACTTCCTTGACGTTGGAGGCGGAGCAACCCCACAAGCTATCAAGGAAGCTTTCACTCTCATTACCAGTGACCCGAAAGTGACTGCCATCTTTGTCAACATTTTTGGCGGTATCGTTCGATGTGATGCGATTGCCAAAGGTCTTATCAGCACCGTCGAGAGCATGAACCTAAGAATTCCAATTATTGCAAGACTACAGGGTACCAATATGGAGGAGGCCCACAAGCTGATAAACGACTCCGGATTGAAGATCTTCTCCATTGATGACCTCCATAGTGCGGCAGAGAAGTCTGTGCAGCTCTCAAAGGTCGTGAAGATGGGTAAGCTAAAATCAACCCTGACTTAAAATACCTGGCTAATGTGCTTAGCACGTGATATTGACGTTGGCGTTGAATTTTCATTGGGCATTTAAGGGACTCATACTGGGTGTGTTGCGTATCGATGTATCGATTTGCTAAGGTTTTAATTCATATGTATACAATGCCTTCGGTTATGTCTTCTTCCTCAGATAGGCCACCAAATCGAATATCAATTCGGTCCATGTTGCCTAGGGAATTTCATGAATGCTGTGGACATGTCATACCCAACTAGATAAACCAGAAATGTATTTAACAGGAGCTTTGTATTGCTGCACTTTTCAACAAGCTGCACTACATAAGAAGGTTCAGAACAAGTCTTGACAACATGTTATGGTAAGTCCTTGTCATTCCTCCATGTCCAACTTGAATATTCCAGTCATGTCACAGTCCATGCATTCCCCGCTCGGCCCTCATAGAATCCATTCCCAATGAGTTTCAACATTTCCTGATCATCCTTCAGCTCTCGGGCGGCGTCTTGAAGTCGACACAGTGTGGTTGTCAAAGCGGCCAATGACCGACTAAGGCTCTGAGGAACAAAATATGGGCGCCATCTGAACTCGCGACGTCGCTGGGAGCTCCGGGTGTTTGCTTTCGGCATGGCTCCAGGGAAACCTGCATGCTATTAGTGAAAGTAATACCACGTACTAGTCACGTGGCGACCAATCTTCAAGAGCGCAACGAGCCTGAAAGCGATCGAGAGAACGAAACAATGATCTGAGGATGACCTACACCTCCATGGGGGCAGGTGCAATTTATTGACGTTCCAGAGACACGTCTGGCAAGTCACAACGTGATGGATGAAGAGGAGTGAAGGTGCTATATCTTCTTACCTGTTTAAAGCGAATTGCGAGGTCCACAGAGATGAGGGGTTTTATTTATTGTTGTTATTGCTAGATATTGCAATGTGTCAAATATGAGAAGCTGAGCTAGTCAACATACCAGTAGGTAATTGTCGTGGCGGATCACCAGCAATATTAAATTAGACTTGCGTGTTGATAAGCGCATGTACAATACAATGTGTGTATTCGACACAGCCATTTCATAAAGTATGTCGAAAGGCTAATCGTTAAGTATAACAGAGGAAAAGACGGCATGTAAGATGTGATACGTGTGTATGATCCTCTGGCTTTTCATTTATTCCATATGCTACTATGTTGACCCTCGAGAACAGGAATATACGGCTAGATATGTCAGCTATCTACTTCAAAAGACAAGGATTGTTATTTCGATTATACCCCAGCGGCGAAAATCTTTAACAAGCTCATATTCCACTTCGACTGCGATCCTCGCAGTCCTATTCTCACTGCTGAACCATGGGGTCGAGGTCATCGGTGAAAGCAAAACAGCAAAGAAGAAAGCAAATACGAGCCACCAGTCGAGGGAAGCCAGGGAAGTATAAATGGCATTGAACGGCAATTTCAAGCCGTAATATATCATCCCGACAAACCAGGACAGCAGAAGTTTAGACACCAAAGCTGCCCCTTTTTGGAAAGATTGCAAATGGTTAGACACAGTTCCATGAAGCTTACTGCTTTGGGCAACGGCGCTGAAGTCGGACTGGGCGTATGGGTCTAGCCCTCCTCCTGGCTGGGACAAGTCGAATTGAGTCTGTAGATATGTGTTGAGCTGAGTCCGCCGGCGTTCTCGTGTGGGGGGTTGAGGGATTGGCAAAGGATGGTTGAATTGGAACCCAAAATTGCCAGCGAGTGGGAAGTACCAACGGTTGGATGCCATGGCTTGAAAGAGAGGGAATCTGTGCCACTTAGGGGTATTGCAGAGCACGGGCTCGTTCGAGCGCGAGAGTTGCCAGTGAGGTCTTTATATTGAGGCAAATCTACATCTTGACTACTAGTGCCAAAAACTGACCAAAATTGTTTCAAACTCTTCCACTCAAAACCTACCCGGTTTAACACACCTTTAGCGACCGAAAGCTCATTGAGAAAAGTGTGAGACAATTGAAAAGAATGAGACGATAGAACGCAAGCGTCGAACAAAGAGGGAACGGGTAGCGCTTGTATCACGTCACTGCAACATGCGGCACATCTTGAAATTCAATAAAGAATTACCTATTACGAACAAATTTTTGAAAAAAACGTGCATTGCTCACAATATAATGACTGGTACCATGCTATGCAGTTAGGTACATGAAGGTTGGACCAGAATGTTCCCTGCCCTTATATCAGCACATAGAAATACATGGATGCGTTGATCAACGCTTACCTCCACTAGGATACAGGATTTGCGAGTTTAGGAATACGCCTTCAGGGCCGGCAAAGAACAAGATGCATGCACCCATATCAGTGTTATGGCCAAAAACGGTCGGCAGGGCTAGACATTTCCATGTCCAATTTCGATTTCTGGTGCTCATTCGACTCGCGGGCAATCATCTCGCCGGGAAAGATACCTGGAGTAATCGAGTTGACAACAATCTGGAGGGCATCCTGACGACGTCTAGTTATATAGACCTTTGCCCCATTGGAGACCAGGGCCTGGGTTATCATCAGCCCAATGCCTGATCCCCAACCAGTCATGACGGTCGTGTAGTTTGAAACATCAAATAGCTTGGTGACCTGAATAGTATGGGGAGGCTTAAATATTGAAGATGAGGTTTTTCTAAATAGAATCTTTGGTATAAGTCATGACATTACTTTTAATGACGGCTGTCATTAACAATTGACACATGGATTGACTCAATTCTGTGGGAAGCTCACCTATGAAAGCATTATTCCCCATCCGCATAAAGATTTCATGATTTGTATGACATGGAGAAGATCATTCTCATTAAGCTAAGGAATCTTTTCCTTCAAGCCTTCCCGGATGACTGGAGCCTTAGAAAGGAGGGAGCAAAATACCCCATTATTATTGGTGAGATCTGGGGGAGTAGAAAAGCAACCTTAAATCCATCCCCAAGTGCAGATATAAAGACGAAATCTCATTCGATGCGCCTTGCCTACCTAAAATAATTTCGTATTAAGTAGTACTTAATAAAACTGATGTTAATCTCTAATTGATCTTTCCCCGGTGTTGCGGACACAACTCGACGGAATCAAACAAACCGCCAAGGCGCTAGGGGTCTAACTATGTTGGAAATTTACCAAACTCTGACTTTGGCAACACCAGATAATTATATCGTGGAAGATGTATTTTATCCTATGTGTTCGGAAAGGCTCTTACCTCCATGGATAGGGAGGCGGTTGAAGATGACATTCAGAACGTCAAACGCTCAAGGGATCAATGCAGAGTATAGGCTTGACAATTCGAGGTCATGCTTCATTTAAAAGATGACTACATGTGCCTACGTGTCTGCTAAAGTGCGCAACACATGCTGGTATAAAATGCAGGATCAGCCCAAAACGCCCCGGACTCGGAGGGTACCAGAAGTCCATCACCAAGGTATGTACATGTAAGAAGCTAGTGTTCTCAGCCATATACTCATGATGCAAGTTGAAAATAAATCAATAAGCCCCTGTCGTCTCGATTACCTCGCAGCCTTGCGAAAAGAATATCCTGGCGGGTTTATCATAATCATTTTCGATGCTGTAGAAGTTTCCTATTAATTTCGTCAGGCTTCTGGGGTAAATCAATATCAGCGCTGGCAAACTCACCTCTAGGAACCTGCCACATCCCTCCCTTCCCGATTCGGAAAGCATTGTCATTTACCGTAACACTCACTCGCCCCGAAAAGACGAAAAATACCATCTGCATCCTTCTAGAGTTCTTGGGTTTCTTTATAGCACCTGGCGGTAAATCCACCACCCCTGAGCCAAAGAACGGCAGTGTCAGAGTCTTTGCAAATCTAAAGGTCGCTCCAGCTATATCTTTTGTAATGATTGCAGCAGAAGACAAAGCAATATCATCTTCCCTTTCTCCAGATTCTTCGCCGATCGGATCTTCGGGGTCCCATATTCGTATCGCCCCGCAGATTCGTCCTGGCTCTGATTCCCAAGGCTCAGCGAGGTCATCGTCATCTTCATCTGATTCACTCTCCTGTGTCAGTTTCCTGGATTTGCTAACGCCAGCCCCTTTCCTCGTTCCCTTTTTTGTTTTCGGTTGCTCAATATGATCCGCACGAATCACTTCCTTGACAGTAGGAAGAAGGAAGCTGACATCTCCGTCCGCTTCTTCATCATCACCATATACAACCGTTTCATTCTTCCAGTAAGCAACGGGTTTGATCACATGACGGCCAGAGCGAGTTTGGGGGCCATCATCTGGTGTCTCCCGACGAAGGATATAGAGACCACGATTATGCTTAGGTCTGGGAGGCCCTCGCTGGACTATTGGTGACGAGGAAACCCTCGAAGGTGATGAATCCTTCTTCTCAGCTTTTCTGGGCCGTTGCTTCTTCGTGGCCTCTTTCTTAGGGGATTCTGACGCCTTCAGCTGCCCTCGAGATTTCTTTCCAGTTTTTCCGACAGTATTTTTAATAGGCGCCTGGGATGCTGCAACTGCAAGATCTGCCGACACTCGTCTAGGAGCAGTGCCAACACTACTTTGCACCTTGCCTTTAGTTTTCTTGGCCGCTGGCTCCTCCGCAAGGGCAGTTCCTCGTCTCTTCTTCGTAGCTTGTAAGGGGGATTCCGTCTCTACTTCCGGACTGCTAGCTGGAGGCGCGTACTGTTCATCTTGGTACTGGTCGTCAAGTTCATAATCTTCTCCCATTACCTGATATGGATCTCCATCATTTCCGAGGTCAAGGTCATAATCGGGCTGCAACGGTTCGTGTTGATCTTGCTCTCGATGCTTCTGCGACGATGTCGTTTTCACTACAGGCGAAATTCGGGCACCGTTCGTGAGCTTTTCGGTGAAGGAATTTGTGCTGGCTTTCTGGGGAACACTACGCTTCAGGGGCGAGCTTCGAACAGGTGCCTTTTCATGATTGCGATCCAGATCGTCCACTGAGAAATCTAGCCGACGGTTGACGGAAGTATGAACATTAACGCGGTTGGGACTTATTATGGAACCTCGTGTCGGCGAGGATACGGGCCCTAATGAAGGGTGCCTGCGAGCGGGAGACTGCAGGAATGTCTTGATAGGTGATTTGGACCTTGGTGGCGGCATTCGCATGCTTGATCTTTTCCTTTCTGTCAAAACCGCTGAAGGCTCGGGAATAGTACCTGTCATACAGCCGTATGTAAGCTCCAGGTATCAAAATTGATGTTTATAACCACCAAAATGCTTAACTGGGACAGAGGAACATACTCTCGCCCATTTCCATATCCTCCTCACTTGATATTGTCGCACTCGCAGTTTTCGTTATAGATTTCCTTTTGGCACTTGACTTTGGCACTTTGTTAGGGGATGAGAAGAGATCATCCATCGGCTCCAGTCCATGTTCATCTCGAATGCCACTATCTGGGACCGTGAGGCCAGTTTTCCTGTAAAATGTTAACTTTGATATTGACACCACGTAGGAAGAGCACCACTCGCCTTCCGCGAACCCCAACCTCGAATAAGTACTGGTTCTCACGAGGTTTGCGCCTCGGCGACGATATTCCAGTTGCCATTCTCTACATTTGTAACGCGTCGAACTCCGGCGCGCTGGGTATAACGTTGCTATCTTCTCCAAATTTGCAAAAAGAGCTTAATGATGGTCGCGCGATCAGCCCAAGCATGGAGCGTATGCAATTGGGCTCGTCATCAATGATAATGCCAATAGCAAGGAGAGTCTTGTGTTGATGTGGGGGCTTCCAGAGAGACGCATCTTGGATTAAATTGATGACTAATCAAAACATGCTACCTTTTAAGCGACCACCGCATTCTCTAGAATTTACTTCACTTATGTTCACGTCAGCTCTGGTTTCGCATTCCGTCATTAAGCATTATATCATTCATTACTCTTTCTTATGATCTGGTTTATATGATTGACATATATGGCAGTGTTTGATCGTTTAATTTGGAGCAGGCATCTAATACTTCCAGCCCTGTCACATTCTATCTATCAGATTCCCTCTCCCGCTCGAGTACGGTATGCGAGCGACATTGGATACAAGCAAGGTCTGTACACTAGAAGTTTGGGTTTCCATCTAATGCATTATATTTTGGTGTAATACTTGAAAACAACAGGGGTCAATATGCAAGGCTACATATTTGCCTGAGGCTAATTCAGCCTTATCACGAAAGTCGCGTCCGGCATTCGGCGCGTTTCACAACGGGAACTGGGCTGCTTTTTGGACATAAAGAACAAAATCTGTTGGATCTCCAACAGCCCAAAACTAGCAATATGGAAGACTCTCAAGCAGAGATAGATTATGCGCTCGAAACTCCATCTGCAAATATCTTCGTTCCTCCCTCGATACATCGCGAAACTCTCCTTTCTGGCGCCTCATATTCACACTTCTCGCCCGTACCCCCAAGCCTCCTTTCAACACCAGCAGACGCCGCTGATGCCTCTGAAGATGGCCCAAAGCTTCCAGGACCGCCCTGTGCTCTAGGCATCGATGAAGCTGGACGTGGTCCAGTGCTGGGACCCATGGTCTACGGCGCCTTTTACCTACCCCTCCCCCTCTCAACACCACTCCTCTCCCAAACCCATCACTTCGACGACTCCAAAGTCTTAACACCAGCCTTCCGCTCCAAGCTCATGGAAACCCTTTGCACACCCTCCACCTCAGAAGCCTCTCAATCCCAATCTCCAGACCCGAAATCCCTCCATGCCAACTGTGGCTGGGCAGTCGAAGTCATGTCAGCACGAGACATAAGCGCCAACATGCTTAAGCCGTTTGGGACCTACAATTTGAACGCCCAGGCTATGGATGCGACTATCTCTCTGATCCAGCGAATCTATAACCTAGGCGTGAACATCAAAGAGATATTCATCGACACAATCGGGCAGCCTGCGGCGTATCAGAAGAAGCTAGAGAGAGTATTCCCCTCTGCAAAGATCACAGTGGCCAAGAAAGCGGACAGCCTGTATCCGTGTGTGAGCGCAGCAAGCGTGTGCGCAAAAGTGACCCGGGACGCAGCGTTAGAAGTGCTCTACAGCGCGTACGGCAATGGAGCTGCGGACGAAGACGGAGAAAAGATGGACATCGCTGCGAACGATGATGATGAAGAAGCAGAAAATGCGACGTCGCAAGCGAACAAAGAGACAGAGCCAGATTGGGGATCCGGCTACCCAAGCGACGTGCGCTGCACGGGCTGGATGAAGCGCAACATGGACCCGGTCTTCGGCTGGGGCAATGAATGCCGCTTTAGCTGGGGCACGACGAAGGACATGCTGGATGTCAAGGGCGTCGCTGCGGCTGTTACATGGCCGGCTGCTGACGATGAGGAGACAAGTAGGTTGACGGACTACTTCGGTGCTGATGGTGATGGGAAGACGGAGGGTGACGAGCTTGCGAATTGGTTTGGGAGTAGTGTCTCGGCGCAAGTGTTTTAAGCTTCTGTATTTCCGGGTATTGCAATGAGATGTGCATATGGGCTTCTGTAGAATCGGTTTGATAATGTATCGCATGACCGGCGTTTGGTAAAGTCCTTGAATAGGATATGAGGCTGGTCTGCGCAGAACCTCGGGATATCATGGCATACGTAGCAAATTCAGAGGGTCTTAAGTATGAATACGCTAAGTTCAAGAACAAAATATCTATCGCTATGCCGCCATGCCATGTATAAGTTGTCAAATCCAAAAAGACAGTATTACGATCAGATGTCATCATCCTCTTCTTCGGCCGTCGGAACCCGCCTTTTGCCTCGACTATCTAGCGTGCTGAGACTGATCCCATCACTATCTCCTCTACCTCCCATAGCAACAGCTTGTCTTGCAGTATCGGAGTTCTCCAGGAATTCCCTCAGTCGCTCCTTGCCGACTTCGATCGCTTGTTGACTCGCTGCATTGGCCATCTTGATCATCGGGCCCCATAGATTAAGTGTATATGTGACGTAAGCGGCCACTCCAAGGAGAATGAGAAAGATGAAGTAGATTGGGTTTCGAAGTACTATTTGGATATTAGTATTAGCTCTTGAAAGAATAATTGAGGTCCAGAGATATCAGCCGACCACACTTACCAGCAACAATCTCGTTCCACCCAAGAGCCAACAGTAATCCATAAAAATACAATGGCACCTGTGCCACACCACCAATTGCACTCCTCTTCGCCTCAACATATACACCATCCGCGGTCTTCTTGAATCGTACAACCAGGTCCTGCCGTTTCGCCTCACTTAAAACTGTCATTTCTTCCTCCAAACTCTTGCCCTCTTCCTCGTCAATGCCTCCAATCGGAGTTAAATCCTCTTCATCATCAGGCGTAGCACCAGCAGGCGCGGGGCCGATCCAATCAGGAAGAGGAGGTGGCCCATATGTCGCTGCCAAACGAAATCGTGAAAGTAGTGGAATAAGCGTCAAAGTCGATTCTCGTGCCTTTGTGTATGCTCCTTCAATATCATCTGTAGGACGCCAGATACGCGGCACACCGGCTTCGTCGTAGCGGAACTTGTCCTCAAAATTCTCTCTCAGCTTAAGCAGGATGTTACCCTCCATGACCTCTTCGTCGATCCTCGCTCTCAGTACACCCCAGGATTTCCGTCTTAGGCGCCACAATCCGACATCCTTCTCATCCTGGCTGGCGTTGAAGCTTTGTGCACGTTCAAGGAAACGTACTTCGGCTTCTTTGACGGTGCCGGTGAACAGTGTCCATATCCTGTCCCAAAGATCCTTCTCCGTTGACTGCTTCTCGCCATCCTTGGGCGTACTAGAATCATTCCGGCCGGACCCAAGCTTGTTGAACTCTAGACTAACGGACTCTCCTAATCTTGAACGTACCCAGCGCTCGACGCGGGTGGCCAAACGACGCATCTCCTCCTTTCGGAGACGGGCGCTGACCTCGTCAAGATCTTTCTCGTAAAGGTTGTATTGTTGCTTAAAGTTACTCCATGCCACACCATCGATATAGAGTCCTTTGGCCTCAGTCGCAAAGCGCTCCAGCGCTTTCGCCTTCTCCTGCTCAACGATATCGGCGAATTCATAAGAGCCTCCCTTCTTTTGGCCTGCCTTTACAGCACCGGCGACAGCTTCGCTGAATGCTGCTACGCCTGCTTTATGTGCCGCTGACAGCTGACCATGATACAAAGCTTTAAGACGCGTGTCTATCTTGCTTTCCAATTCAGTGCGCTTCCTGGCGTAGACACCTTTGTGGTATCGACTGGCTTCTGTTTCGAATGCCTTCATGCTCTTCAAACGTGCCGCCTTTCCTAGTGCCCCCAGGCCTGGTAGCACAACAGGACTACCTATTCTGAGACCCTCGGCTTGCTTCTCCTCTTGAGGCGTAATAGCTTCATCGAATCCCACCAATACCTCTCGTGCAATCTCATCGCATCGGAATTGCGCAAGGAGTTCCTGCTGCGTCGGAAGGTCCAAATCTTTGTTGTGAACAATTAGGTCCCAGATACCCTCCGCATACACCGAAAAACCATCCGCCGGAATGCGTCTGTGGTATTCGGGCAGAAAAACACCGCCCTCTAGCTCCTGATCGGTATGTAATCCATGCTGTTTACTTGTACGATGCCCTATCCTAAATCTTGTACCTAGTTTCTCTACTTCAGATGTGAATTCTTCTGGTTGGAGTATCTTATGAGGTAATGCGGCGAAGGCAAAGTCGAAATAATCTTCTATTCTTGAATTTTCGAGCCCCGGTGGCTTGGAGAGTGATGCCCAAATTTTGGTTAGGTCTTGAAGAAGTGTATTGCGTAAATTGGACAGGGGCGTCGTTCCAATGTGGTCGCGAATAACGAAAAAGAGGAGAGACCGTGGATTTGACCTGACGCGATTAGTATAACCCTTAAGCTTAGTGACATATATTCTTACTTGTTTTCTTTCAAGAAGAGCTGTAGGTTGACTTCAAAAACAGTCTTCAACAAGCCCATATTTGCGCCTTGGTATAATCCGACTTGGTGCTCCCAAATATTGACAATCAGTACCTCGCTCGTAGCTAATGCAAAAAGCGCACTCTTTCGTTCGAAATCTTGATCTTCTCCCCGTTCCCGACCATCCGTGCCTTCAACATCCATGACTAATATATTGTCTGCCATCTTCTGTTCCCGTGGTCCGTCGCTAATCTCCCTCTTGTTCTTGGACATCCATATTCCTTTCGTGGTCTGCCGCCGGTCCTGCTCGGACATCACACCAAACTCCGTGCCAAAAAGGTAATTGAGAAGCGTTGACTTGCCGGTTGACTGCGATCCAAAGACCGATATAAGATGATAATTGAAGCCCGCCTGCGCCGTCTTGGTTTGTTGGAGGTAGTTATTAAGATTAGGACTATAAAGTCGTCTTAGTATTTATACAGCCTTTGTGTACAGCCAGTGGCATACTTGAACTCCTTCTCCTCGTCAATGATCTGTATTCCATGCTCATATTGCTCCTTTGATGGCGCTTCCCCTACGGAAGCAAAGTGGCCATTCATCGTGACGACTGCCGGTGCGGTTGGGAATCTTGAAGCTGCTGACGGTCGCCGTGGGGAGCCATTAGTAGCAGTGTTGGGAGTTGGCGACGACATATTTGTTTGCAAGGCCGCTTGACGATTGTGACGTTGTAATTAGGGCGTTGAGCAGAAAAGCCACTTTCTGATGACAAACATCTGACCTCGCCACGGGACAAAAAGTTAGAGACTTGAGTGAGACCGGTCTGAGGTCACTTCCCGCTGCTTAGCGAGTTTCTATAACGGCTGTTTGTACCTCGTACCCGGGCCCATGTCATGTCACGGGCTATCCCATGCCTGTCACTCCCTAGAGCTCTTTTCCTTGTCTACAGATGGCTACGGGAATGTAAATTAATATTGTCTATAACTTGAAACACTTTTGCCCTGATGACTTACTTTAAGTCCTCTTGTAGAAGATGTATAGTCTAATTGTCACAAGGCGAATATTAACTGGGGTGTTCGCTACCAGGGTCTAGGGTCGAGTGTGACGCCATAAGATTTGAGCCGTTGAAGGATGTCTCTCTCCAACCTTCAACTTCATGGCGCCCAAATTAGACCCAGCGATTGTCAAAGCATTATCTCTTGATGTTGCTGTTAGTAGTATAGCGTCGCACGGGGGATCCGGCTTCTCCTCAACGGCCAAACTGACAACCCGGGTCCGCGGAGAGGAGAAGATTTACTTCATCAAGACGGGAAATGGGCAGGATGCTGAGACAATGTTTGCAGGTAAGTATAGTGTTTTGACAGCTAGCTTCTTCTATGGACGAGCTCTTACGAATGGTTGAGCTTGAGCTTAAGTTTGTCGTTTAAGACTTATCAAATTCCTCTCCAATACTACTTTGAGTCACGTGTTACCAAATCATCTAATTCTACCTAAAAGGGGAACACGCATCCCTCAATGCAATCCACTCCGTCGTGCCCTCTCTCTGCCCAACCAGCTATGCCCACGGCGCCCTATCAGCGAGCAACGGCTACTTCCTCGCCACTGACTTCCTGAACTTTAGCCTCTCTGAACCCAACCATTCTGCTTCTGGCTCCGGGCTTTCTTTGGCCGCAAAGCTAGCCAAGCTACATACAACTCCAGCACCCATTCCAGAAGGCTTCAAGTCCCCTCAGTTCGGCTTCCCTGTAACAACATGTTGTGGTTCTACAGAGCAGCCTAATGACTACTCTAGGTCTTGGGCCGACTTCTTTGCTAATCAGCGGCTGAGAGCTATGCTGCAGTCTTGCGAGGAGCGGCAGGGAAAAGACCAGGAGTTGAGAGAGCTGGTGGAGAAGACTGCTTCAGTTATTGTGCCTCGCCTGTTGGGTGATGACCACCTAAATCATGGCAAAGGTGTCATGCCAGTAGTAGTTCATGGTGATTTGTGGTCTGGAAATCACGGGAGAGGCAGTATTGGCAAGAGTCCGGTTGAAGAGGTGGTTTATGATCCGAGTTCTTGCTATGCGCATAGTGAGTACGAATTAGGGATCATGCGGATGTTTGGCGGATATGGAGATGCGTTCTTTTCAGAATATCACAAGTTGAAGCCGAAGGATGAGCCTGTTGATGAATATGTGGATAGAATGCAATTGTACGAGTTGTGAGTATTTTCTAGCCCTGAACTCTTGTTAGACTAGTTGTTAATGCACTGAAGGTATCATTATCTCAACCATCATTGTATCTTTGGCGGAGGTTATCGGTCAAGTGCCCTTTCTATTATGAAGAAACTAGAGAGAAAATATGGAAATTGACATATAATGTTGAATATAGAACACACGCACGCGTAACAAATATATTGAGTAGAGGCCAGCCACGTTACGACCACTGCGTTGACGAGCGAGTTGAAAGTTTCTGTCAAAAGATGATATAGAAGGTGACGAGTGTATTGTAATTCTGGCTAAATTAACAATTACTTCAGGTAAATGCGGTTGTAGATGCTAACAAGGAACATAAGTGACCTTGAGATTATTGCATTTATATTTCTTGCTGTATGACGCCTTTTGAATTGAGGTGGGTATGCGCTCTCTATTTATGTACAACATGTGGCTCAATATACAGACTAATATTCCAACATAAGCACCTTCTTTAAGGTGCCCATCTCCTTTTCCCAAGCCTCAACCTTTTGCTGGCTCGCGCTCAGCTTCGTCAAAAGATATTGCACTCGAGGTCCAACTTCCCTCGGATGCCTAGGCAAGCTCGCAATGATGTTCAATTCGCTCTCGTACTTCTCAATATTCTTGGTCTCAACCTTTGTCAGTTCGGTTAAGATAGCGAGGTCTAGCCGCGATTTGAGAACATGGTCTTCCGTCAAACGTTTGAAAGCGGATTGATAGACTGGCTTTCCTGCTTTGATGCTCTCTGGGCGACCATTTAAAGTATTAATCATGATGAGCTCCGCTTGTGAGAGCGCGTCGAGCACAGACTCTCCATTTGTCGCACTTGGGGTTAGAGAAGACGAGAATGTGTTGGACAGGAGGACCTCATTGTAACGAAGTAATTCGCTTTCAGCGAGCGCCTTGATCAGATACCATGCTTGCTCAGTGGACCATTTACGAGCTCCATTCTCACCAGTAATCAAGTACATCTTTAAAATCTCCGATGCACTCTGCTCGATGATCTCTTGCACAGCTTTCTTAGGCGTTTGACCCGTCTTTAGTCTTCTCGCCAGGAACTCGAGATCTGTCAGGCGACCGCCGAGAGTTTCGATACACCCGTCAAGCTCGCTCAAATCTTGGCGACGCTGGTCTACCGATAGTTTTTTAGTGCCGCCGGAGGGATCATCCTGGGTATCCAGGTGGGTTATAACGAATTTCTTGGCCACCTCAGGGCTGATGTCGCTGAGAGCTATCTGGCGGAAAACTCTATCCGGCAACGCCTTGCTGAGAGACTTCGAATACGAAACATCATTAGTAAGGAAGATGATATGCGCAATATTGGAAGTAGTCAATCTTGCAGCCCATTCTGCTATCTTATCATATACAACACTCCTCTCTTCATTCTTGTGCAGAAAGTTATCGATGATCACCACAGGCCGTCGTTCCGGATGCGCTTCAAGGTAATCATCGTCTGTCAACGCGGCATCCTTGTCATTTTTGGATCGACCCTCGAGAGCAATCCGCCTCAGTGCAGTTGCAGTGTTCTGCCAGATCTTGGCAAGTTGGGCATCTAGAGTTTCCGAGAACCCCGACTTGACACCGATTGTGCCTTGGGCAGCGAGATCGATGAGACTACTGACGCTATTCATCCAGGAAAAGACGGGCCGGTAGCCTACCTGGGCTGCTGCGGCATTGATAGTTCCTGCGTCGCCGCGTGCCTCCTGTATGGGTTTACAATCAATTAAGAGGACGTTTTTCCGGTTCTTGAGGGCCTGATCCATAATCAATTCCTTCTTTCCAGATCCTCTCGGGCCTTGCACTACGATAAACGAATCTGTGGTTTCCATAAGCCAGGTCTGCAACTGGTCAATGGCCTCTTTTCTATCCTCCCAGATAGTATTGAGGCTGGCTTGCTCAGTTGGTCGAAGTTTAAATGTGAAGATATCT
>Ga0335072_10004130_pt1 | contig 21673 bp, 22 predicted proteins | sample Lox_Sample_21_FD_206725 | JGI IMG/M metagenome (GOLD analysis project Ga0335072, IMG submission 206725) | Soil microbial communities from Loxahatchee National Wildlife Refuge, Florida, United States - Lox_Sample_2.1 | ecosystem: Environmental > Terrestrial > Soil > Wetlands | place: USA...
CAGCGCCCATTTCGGCTGTGAATCTGCCAAGTACATAACCTGCCGTTACGGCCAGCGCTATTTGGGCTTCGGTATTTGCGCGCAGTAGGCACCATTCCGAAGCGCATGCCGGTAGGCGCGCACTTCCGGTCAGGAAAACCCCATCCCCGCGGTCGCTAGCGGATTACCCCGGAGATCCGCCGCCCAAACTAATGCTTTGACACGCCCTAAATGGGTGAGCTGCGTTATCTGCCCAGTTACAGGAAGATCAATGGCACTTTTTCGAACGGCAGCTACCCGATCGCTGCCACCAAGCCGGTAAGCCGACATCCAATTAGTTCAGGTGGTGTTGTACCGGGCGTGTCGAAGATGTTCGGCGCGGCGGCCGGCCGACCATCCTACTTGTGTCCGTCTTCGCGGCCGGCCTGGCCGTGTTGCCCGGCCTGGCCGTCTTGCCCGGCTTCGCCGGTGGGCTCGCCCGGCTGCCCGTAGCTGCTCGGGGCGGCGGGTCACCAGCCGGGCCAGTTCCTCCTCGGTCAGCGCACGGGTCGCCGGGACGAAGCCGCGTCCGGCGCCTGGATGATGAGCCCCTGCTCGACCCCCGGGCGAGGGTGCGCAGATCGTGGCGCTGCAGCCCCAGGCAGGCGTACCTGGTCGCCAAGAAGGCGACAGCGGGGAAGACGAAGAAGCCGAAGCGCAGGCCCCAGACCAGGTCCTGCAGGACTATGCCCAGATGCTCGGCGCTGTACGGCCCGTACAGCCAGACCGGGTTTATCTGCGCAAACGTTCCGGCAATCGCCAGCGCGGCGAACGTGAAGAAGAGCACAGCGCAGGTCTTGACCATGAAGACCCGGTAGAGCGGGTTCCCGACCTCAGTGTCGTCACGTTCCTTCTTGCCCGACCACTGCGTGTGCCCGTGAAGCCAGATGATCATCAGGTGCGCGGTGATCAGCGCGAGCAGCAGTCCTGGGATCAGCAGCACATGCAAGATGTAGAAGCGCGGGATGATGTATTCACCCGGGTAGGGCCCGCCGAACAGGAAGAACGTGATGTAGGTGCCGACGACCGGGATGGACAGCAGCACGCCCTCGGCGATCCGCAGCCCTGTGCCGGACAGCGCGTCGTCGGGCAGCGAGTAGCCGAGGAATCCCTCGGCCGCGGCCAAGGCGAACATGGCAACGCCGATGATCCAGTTGGCCTCGCGCGGCTTGCGGAACCCGCCCGTGAAGAAGATCCGCATCATGTGGACGGCGATGGCCGCGACGAACAGCAGCGCGGCCCAGTGGTGGATCTGCCGCATCAGCAGGCCGCCGCGGACGTCGAAGCTGATGTCCAGGGTCGAGGCATAGGCTCGCCGCGCCAACCCGGACCCGGCCCGCCCGCACCTGGCATCCCGCGCGCCGGCCGGCCCGTTAGCCGGGCAGGGTCTCTCCTCCGATCGGCGCGAGCACCTCGCCGGAGTAGTAGCTGGACAGCCTGCCCGCGGCGAAGAACACGTACGACGGTGCGATCTCGTCCGGGTGAGCGGCCCGCCCCATCGGCACCTGGGTGCCGAACCGGCTGACCCTCTCCTCCTCGAACGTCGAGGGGATCAGCGGCGTCCAGACCGGCCCGGGAGCCACGCAATTGACTCGTATGCCGCGTTTCTGCAGTGCCTGGGCGAGCGAGTAGGTGAAGGCGAGGATGGCGCCCTTGGTGGCCGAGTAGTCAATCAGGGTCTTGTTGCCCCGCAGCCCGTTGATGGACGACGTGTTGACGATCGAGCCACCGTCGGGCATGTGCGGAAGCGATGACCGGGTGGCCCAGAAGTAGCTGAACACGTTGACCCGGAACGTGCGCTCCCACTGGGAGCTGCTCAGTTCGGTGAGATCTTTCACCGGCTGCTGGGTGGCAACGTTGTTGACCAGCAGGTCCAGGCCGCCGAGCTCGGCCACAGTGCGGTCCACCGCGTGCTGGCAGTTGCCTTCGACAGCGAGGTCCGCCCGGATCGTCGCGCACCGGTGGCCGGCTTGCGCGACCAGTTCAGCGGTGTGCTGGGCGTCCTCGTCCTCCTGCTCGGACAGATAGGCGATGGCGACGTCCGCGCCCTCCTTGGCGAAGGCGACTGCCACCGCGCGGCCGATGCCTGAGTCACCGCCGGTGATCAGTGCGTGCCGGTCGGACAGCAAGCCTCGCCCCTCGTAATCGCGCATTTCATCGCGGGGCGCGGGTTCCATGTCAGCGGAGCGCCCCGGGTACTCCTGATGCTGGGGCGGTGGCTGCTGCGCGGACGGTGAGGTCATTGGCGCTTTCCCCCGTCTCTCGGAAGCCGGGAAACACCCGGCTGCTGCGAGTAGCGAGTCGGCCTTTTACCCGAAGACTGGCCGCCCAAACAGCATCGGCGGTGGCAAGCGTGCCGGTTCGCCGGTGCGGGGCGTTGGTCAGAGCCGCGGGGAGGCGGTGCGACAGGCGAGCGCCTGGCCGTTCTGGCTGGCGAATCCTACTCGATCGCGTGATGTCGGGCCGCTACCGCTGCTGGCAGGCTCAGGACGTCGATCCGCATGAGGGGGCAAGACCGGCGAGTCAAAACGATGCCGTGATCAGTGATGACGCTCGCCACCGTTGGTACTGGCCAGCATGTCGTCGGCGTCTTTACGGCCGCCAGGCGAGTTGTCGCGCTGGGTTCCGTTTGGAGTTGTTCACCGGTGACGATTACGCAGACGTGCCCGACCGCGCCTGGGTCCAGCCGACTGCAGCAGCGCGGCGATCTGGAACTCCTCGGCCTGGTCCAGTCACTGCCAGACGCCAGCCAGGCGCGAAACTCGGCCTGCGAGCTGCTGGTCGAGCGCTATCAGTCGATGGTGAGGTCTTGCGTCAGACGCTACTGGGACAGCCCTGAGTCGCAGGAGGATCTGATGCAGGTCGGCTACGTGGGCCTGCTCAAGGCGATCCGCAATTTCGACCCTGAGATTGGCAGTAACCTGGCGGCCTTCGCGCGGCCGTGCATCGTGGGTGAGATCAAGCGCCACTTCCGCGACAACCGCTGGCAGGTGCATGTCGGCCGCTCCGTCCAGGAACTGCAGCTTGAGATACGTCACGCCAGGGCCGATCTCACGCAGCAACTCTTGCGGACGCCCGGGGACCGCGACCTTGCGCAGCACCTCACTGTCAGCGATGCGGAGCTGCTCGACGCCCGGCGTGCGGAGCTGGCCTTCCATACGTTCTCCCTGGACGCGCCGTTGCCTGGCGGACATACTGCGTCGAACCTGGCGGACGTCCTTGGCGCCGAGGATCCGCGGCTGGAACTCGCCCTCGACATACAGGCTGTCCGGGCCCACATGGCGGAGCTGCCCGAGCGCGAGCAGCGCATCCTGCTGATGCGCTTCTACGGCAACATGAGCCAGAGTGAGATCGGGGGCCGACTCGGCATGTCGCAGATGCACGTATCCAGGCTGCTGGCCCATGCCCTTGGCTACCTGCGCGTATGCATCATGGGCCCGGAGGCAGGCGCTGGTGCAGGGGGCAGGCCGATGGCACACGAGGGACTGGGAGGTGATGACTCGATGCCAGCCGGTGAAGAGCTACCTTCAACTCTCCGCCGGTCACCGAAGAAGGCGCAGGACACGTGGATCAAGGCACATGATTCAGCGGTCCAGGAGTTTGGAGAAGGCGAGCGATCTCATCGGACCGCGTACGGTGCGCTGAAACACAGTTTCGAAAAGGTCGGTGACCACTGGGAGCCTAAAGAGGGTGGGCGCAAGGGTCCCTCGGACCCGCAGTCGGTGGCCCTGCGGAATACTTCGGACGAGAGCTATGGGGGCGTCGACCTGAACGCGAGCAAAGAACACCTGAAATCCGTCGCCCGCCGTCTTGGCATCCGGGGCAGGTCATCCATGAGCAAGAAGGAGCTGGCGGCGGCGATCCAGAAGGCGAATGAGCGCCAGACCCGGCAGGCGCGCAGCGACTAGCCCGTACGCGGCGGTGCGGGCGCATGCGCCTTGGTGGACGGCCTGCTTCCTCCGGCTTTTTCCTGGTTTTTTGCCTGTGCGGCGGTGCCGCGCGTTTGCTTGTGGTTTTGTGCGGTAGGAGGCAACGCCCGACGGTCAGGGTCCCCCTGACCGCGCATGCCCGGCAGTTCAGCACGGACGGCCTGGGGCTGCTCACCGCCGCCCTCCTCGGCCTGTCGGGCTGCTTCGCCTTGCTGGCCGCGGCGGTGCTCGGCATGACATAGGCGCTGTCGGCTGGCTGGCGGCAGCCGGTGCCTGCCGCTTGTTCGCCGTCGCCCGGCAAGCGATACGGCAGCGGGAAAGCGCGGGCCGTCTGACCGCGCCAGGCCAGTGGGTCGCTAATCCTGCCTACGCATGGGCACTCGCGGGAGCCGTGGCGGCGGGGATTCTGGCCAGCGGAGCCGTCAGGCATGCGCGGCGCGGGCGGCGGGCGCCGCGAGGCCAGCGAGTCGGTTAGCCTGATCGCCCCGAGCGGCATCCAGCTCCAGCTGGGCGCAGTCCTTGGTTGCCAGCCACGCCCTGAGCCTGGCCGTTACCAGGTCATGCAGGCGCCGGTGGCCGTACTCGCCCCCCGCGTAGTCGCCGCCTTGACCCAGACATCCGGGCGTAGCCGCTCGAGGAGGGCGTCGTCAGGCCGACTGGGTCTGCCGCTGGAACTCGGTGACGAACTGCTGGCAGAAGGCCGGCAGGTCATCAGGCTTACGGCTGGTCACCAGCACGTTGGGACCGTTGGCGCAGACCTGCACCTCTTTGTCCACCCATGTCCCGCCCGCGTTGCGGATGTCGGTCTGCAAGCTCGGCCAGGACGTCAGGGTCCGGCCACGCACCTGATCCGCTTCCACCACGGTCCACGGCCCGTGACAGATCACCGCGGCTGGCTTGCCTGCGGCGAACATCGAGCGGACGAACTCCACCGCCTCCGGCACCATGCGCAGCTGGTCGGGATTAGCGACGCCGCCGGGCAGGACGAGGGCGTCGTAATCGCGAGGGTCCGCGTCGGCGATGGCCCGGTCCACGGGGAACGTGTCGCCCTTGTCCAGGTGGTTGAAGGCCTGGGCCTGACCCGGCTTGGGGGAGAGCAGTTCCGGGATGCCGCCTGCTTCCTTGACCGCCTGCCAGGGCTTGACGAATTCCACCTGCTCCATGCCCTCGTTGGCGGCCATGAACGCGATCCGGCGGCCCTCAAGCTGGTTGGTCATGAGACTCATCCTTCCCATTTGAGGAGTTCTCGTCGGGGGCGCTGCGTCCGCCATCTCGCGCCCCGCTCATAGACCGTGCCCAGCAATCCGCGGTTGATGCGACTTGCTTGGCCGCCGGCTGGCCACGCGCCAGCCCCTCTTGCGTCCTCCGGTCTTGCCGCGGGCGCCAGGGCGGGCGCCGGACGGCTGGCGTCCCCGCATTTCTTCTGCGCTGCGGCGTAGTGCGTCCATCAGGTCGACGACGTTCGAATCCTCCGGGGCGCCACCGCCCTCGGTGACGATCTCCTCGCCGCGTTGCTTGCGCTCGATGAGATCTTCAACCCGTTCCCGGTACGTGTCCCGGTAATTCGCCGGGTCCCACTTGGTGGTCATGGACTCGACAAGCTGTTTCGCGATCGTCAGCTCCTGGCCGCGGAAGTTCTCGCCGGTCGGCAAATCGTCGATCACGTCCGCGGGATCACGGATTTCGTCGGCGAAGAACATCGTCTCGAGCACCAGAACGTCCGGCTCTGCCGCCCGGATCGTGGTCAGGTACTCCTTGCCGTGCATCACGAACGTCGCGATGCCCGTCCGCAGCGGGCCCGGCTGCGGGAGGCTAACTAAAGGACGTGGCGCCGCCGTAGCAGCAGGTAGGCCACCCAGCCTGCGGGAATCGGCAGCCAGAAGGTCGCCACCCGGAACAGGAGCACCGCGGGGATTGCCTCATGCGCGGGGATCCCGATGGCCGTCAGCCCGGCAGCCAGCACGGCTTCGACGCCGCCGATCCCGCCGGGCGTCGGGGCGGCCGATCCCACCGCGTTGCCCGCCAGGTAGACGACCGCGGCCGGCAGGATTGGCGGATGGGCGCCGACGGCGCGCAGCGCGGCGATGAACGCGACCAGGTAGGCGGCGGTCAGCAGCAGGTTGGCGCCGGTGCTGATCCCCAGCCGCAGCGGGCGCGAGATGGCGTCGACCAGCCTGGGCCCGATGCTGCGCAGGTGCGGCCATACGATTTCGGCCAGCCGGGCGCGGGTCTGCGGCACGGCTACCAGGATGATGATGATGGCGGCGATGGCCGCCAGGCCGATGAGCACGTCGGTGCCTGGTGCGATCTTGAAATGGCTGAGCCCGGAACCGGTGAGCAACGCGAAGATGATCAGCAGCAGCACCGTCGTGACGATGTTCACCACCTGTGACATCGTGACCGCCGCGGCGATGGTGCCCTCGTCAACATCCTGGCCGTGCAGGTAGCGGGCATTGACCGCCACGTGGCCGACGGTCGGCGGCATGGCCACCCCGACGAACGCCGTGGACAGCTGGACGCCGAAGCCGCGGATGATTGAGAGGCGCTTGGGCACGAACGCGGCCAGGTTCTCGGCGGCCGCCAGGTAGGTGACCGCCGAGGCGACGATCGCCACCGCGAACCAGCCAGGATTGGCGTGGCCGAGCGTGCCGAGGATGTTCGCGCCGGAGAACTCACCGATCAGCAGGTAGGCGGCGACGGTGAGGGCGACCACGCTGGCCACGGTGCGCCAGCGAAAGCGCTCGAGCCGGGCCGTCGGCACGGCGGCGCCGGGCCCGAGAAGCTCGCCGCGTACCTCGTTCAGGCATGCCTGGCTGCCTCGCATCGCCCGCCATCCCCAGGTCGCCAGGGCGCCCGGTTGCAGGACGGCCGCGAGGGCCCGGTAGTCGACGGTCCCGTACCCGTCCCGCAGGGCCCTGATCGCGCCCCGCGGCCCGACCGCCGGAGCCAGGGTGGCCAGGGCCTGGGCCAGGTCAAGGCGGCGGGCCAGTTCGCTCGCGGCGGGTACCGACCCGTCGAGTGAGCGGAAGCCCGCCGACGTCTCCGACACAAACAGGTTCTCCGCCCGCAGGTCGCGGTGGGCGATGCCGGCGCGGTGCAGGGCGCGCAGCGACGCGAACAACGACGCCGCCTCTTCGACGTTCACGGTGCCGTCGAGCGGAGCCCCGGACGGCACGGTCGTGAGGAGCACCAACGTCTCACCGGGCATCTGGCCGTACAGCAGCACCGAGGGGCAGGGCACGCCGGCCTGCCGGGCCAGGGTGCAGGCCAGCGCGAGCTGCTCGAGCTGTGCCCGTGAGCTGATCGCGACGTGGCCCCCTGCTGCGGGCTGTACCCGGGCCAGCGCCCACAGTCTTCGCGCCAGGCCCAATCCCCGGGTGTCACGGCCGTACAGGCGCACCTGGATCCGGGTGCCATCGTTCAGCGTGCCTGCCAGCCGTGCGCGGCGGTCCGCGGCCAGCTCACGGACGGCTGTGCCCTGGCTCCTGAGCCAGGCCACGAGTTCGGCCGGGCCCGGCAGGACCGACGCCGCGCCGAGCAGCCAGCGCACCAGCCAGCCGACCGACACCCCGCCGAAGAACACGAGCACCACGGCGAACGGGGTCAGGGCGCCCACGGCCAGGCCGCTGATCAGCAACGCGACGACCGCGCACGGCCACCAGCGCGACCAGTGCGAGCGCCGGGTCAGATCGGTCCCTACCACGAACGCGACGATGGCGGTGTCCACCACGAATATGAAGGGATTGCTGCCGTGCAGCACGGCCCGCTGGACCGTGCCGTTCTCGGCCCGCCACACGGCCACCGCCGCCACGGCAACCACCGCGCCGGTGAACCCGGCGACGGCCGCGTTGCGCGCGTCCCGCCACTGGCTGCGGACCAGCTCCACCAGGGCAACGACCGCCAGCGCGAAACAGCCGACGCCGGACACCACTTCGGCCGCGAACGACAGCCAGCGAGGGATGTGATGCACCCAGGCCGAGACGTCGTCGGCCAGCTCCGTACTGCCGAGCGGAAGAGCCCGGATAGAGCCGAGCACCACCGCGACGACCGCGAGCGAGAACAAGGCGAACAGCAAGTCGGCCGGGCGGCGCACCCGCCCGGCGGCACTCTTCTTCGTCCCGGCGGCACCCCCCTCCGCCCGACCGGCGCCCTCGGGCACCCGGCGCTCGCCCTCGGGCGCGCTATCCGCAACCAGCTCGTCGTGCCCAGCCGCAAACGCCCCGCCGGGCGCGGCCTCCTTCACGCCGGAACCAGTCCGGCGAGGCGAATTGTCCCCGCCGGATGTCATCATGACATTCAGCTACCCGGGGTAGCGCCGGGCATCCATCTTGGCGCCCTCAGATCTGGGTCCAGAGTGCCGGCGGGTTAGGCGCTCTTGTGCAGTTGCTCGGCGCTGGCCTGGGCTTGCGGGTGGCCAGCCTGCGCGGCCGCCTCGCGTTCGGATTCGGCGTTCATCTCACCGCCGAGCAGTACCGCCAGCCCGGTCAGGTAGAGCCAGAAGATCAGGATCACGACCCCGGCGAACGCGCCGTAGGTCTTGCCGTACGAGCCGAACTTAGCCACGTAGAACGAAAAGCCCAGCGAGGCCAGCAGGAAGACCGCGGTGCCGAGCACGCCGCCCGGGCTGACCCACTGCCACCGCGGAGTTTCCCGGTTCGGCCCGGCAAAGTAATAGAACGAGAACAGCAGTGAGATCACGATGACCGTCACTGCCCAGCGCACCACCGTCCAGATGATCACGAATGCCGTCCCCGAGATCCCCAGGTGGCCCTCGATGCCCGAGCCGATCGGCGCACCGAACACGATCAGCGCCGAGGCGAGCCCGCCGAGCACCAGAGTGGCCAGCATGAGCGGGAAGGCCCGCATCCGCTTGGCCAGGAACTTGCGGTCGACCGGCACCTCATAGGCCACGTCCAGACCGGTCTCCAGCGCGGCCATGCCGCTCGAAGCGCTCCACAGCGCCACCACGATCCCGATGACCAGAACGGTCAGCGACGCCGACGCCGACCGGTGCGTCGCCGACTGAATAGCCTGGGTGAACACGTTCGACGCTCCCGGTGGCAGCGCCTTGGTCAGCCCGTTCACCAGCCGGCTGACCGTGCCGGAGCCGACGTGGATCAGGCTGGCCAGGCCGAGCAGGGCGATCAGCGCCGGGAACAGCGCCAGGAACCAGTGGTAGGCCAGGCTCCCAGCGCACATGCTGCACCGGTCGCGGACAAACTTCTTTCCGGTGCGCTTGGCCGTGTTCCGCCAGCCGGTCGTGCCCAGTTCCAGCGGGGTGTCCGGTCCGCCGGACGTCTCATTCTGCGGCGGAATCGTCTCCGGCCTACGCGAAATATGCGCCCTGCGCCTGCGCCTGTGCCTGATCTCGGCCATCGTCAGGCCCCCTGCGCCGATCGCTCGCCCAACAGCCTGATCACCGCTGCCTCCACCGAGCGATCAGCAGCCACGCCAGCACGGCCACGCCGGCCGCCATCACTAGCTGTACGCGGCGCTCGCGGCCGGCAGCGGCCGCTTTCGCCGCCACGCGCTGCACCGGGTCCGGCGTGACCTTCGAGAGTCTCTCGCCCGCCACCGCGGCCTGCTGCCGAGCCCGATCTGCCGCCGGTCCACTGATCGAGGCTGCCTTCTGCCTGGACCCCGCGGCCTGGTCGGCCAGCCGGCGTTGCAGCTGGCCAGCAGTAGCGGCGGCCTGCTGCTTCGCCTGAGCCGACTTGCTCTTGAGGCGCCCGGTGACTTGGCTCGCCTTGGCCCGCGCCTGCGCCTTCACATCCGCCTTGGCGGCCAGCGCCTCCACCGTCTCGCCGAGCTGCTCGCGGGTGCGCTCGATCTCCTGCTTCAGTTCGGCCTGTTCTTCACTGGTCATCGGTGTGCTCTTTCCTTGATCTCTTCCACATCGGCCTTGACGCTGCCGACGGCCTGCTCGGGCACGGGAGGCGTGCTGCGTCGCAGCCGTCCCTTCCCCAGCAGGGCCGCGGTGCCGCTCACCGCCAGCAGGGCAGCGCCGATGATCAGCGCGGCCAGCCACGCCGTCACTACACCGCTGATGGCGATGACCGCGCACGCCAGCAGGCAGCCCACCGCGTACAAGGCGACCAGCCCGCTCGCGCCGAACATCCCAATACCGAGCCCGGCCTGCTTGCCCTTGCGGCTCATCTCGAGCTGGGCCAGTTTCAGCTCATCCCGGACCAGCGCGGAGACCTGCTCAGAAAGCTGCCGGACAAGCTCGCCCGCCGATGCCTCCGGCGCGGCCGGCGGCGCGGAATGGGCGGTCTGCGCGGCATCGGCAGTGTGCTCGTCCATATACATCCTCCAATCCCGGAGCGGCTGCACTACCCGGCCGCGTGCAGGTCTAACGTCCCGGCACGAGCCTGATCCGCACCCGTGACCGGCGGCTCAAGGTTTGCGCGATCACCGGACGGGAAGGTGACGCGCGTGTTTCAGCCGAGACCGTTGTTTCAGCCGACACAGTCAAGCGGGACCGAGGCTGCGTCATGACCGGCCGGGCCCGGCGCGCCAAGGCCGCCCGGCGCGATGACGTCGCGCGGCGGGCAGGCGCCTGGCTGGTCTGGTGGGCCCTGCTGATGGCGTTCTGGGTCGTCCTTGACTATTCGACCGAGCGGAACGAACTGCTCGCCGGAGCCGGAGCGGCGGCACTGGGCGCGCTCCTCGCGGAGTTGGTCACCTATCAGGCCGCTACCCGGTTCCGGATGCGGGCCCGGTGGCTGCTCCCCGCCCTGAGGCTGCCGGGTCAGGTGGCCAGGGACACGGTCATCGTGTTCGCGGCGCTGTGGCGCCGCCTGGCCCGCGGCGAGGAGCCGGCCAGCGGGTTCCGCGAGCTGCCTGCCCGTTACGGCGGTGACACCGCCGAGGACATGACCCGGCGGGTGCTCCTCATCGGCGGCCAGTCCGTCGCCCCGAACGCGTTCGCCCTGGGTATGGACTCGGACCGGGATGTGATGGTCATCCACCAGCTCGTGGTTACCGAGGGGAAGCCGGCCGCCGATTGAACAGTTTCGTGATCGCCGCCATCGCCATGCTGATCGCCGCGATCCCGTGCGGGATCGTGGCGTGGCGCGGGCAGCTCATGGCGGCCGTGGTGGCCTACGAGGCCATCAGCTCCATCGCGGTGATGGTGCTGGTGCTGCTGTCCGAGGGCTTCCGCCGGCCGGCTGAATTCGAGCTCCCCGTCTTGCTGGCCGTGCTGCTGTTCGGCAGCGGCCTGGTCTTCGTCCGGCTCCTGGAGCGCTGGCTGTGAGCGCGCGGGAGATCCTTGCCGACGTCCTGCTCGGGCTGGCCGTCGCGATCGTGCTCGTGTCCTCGGTTGGCGTGCTGGTGATGCGCGACGTCTACCAGAAGCTGCACTACGTGACGCCCCTCGCCCTGGTCGCCCCGCTGATCGTGGGGCTGGCCGTGCTGGCCCAGTCCGGCTTCACCGAGAACACGGCCGAGACCTGGCTGGCGCTGCTGTTCGTGGCGATCGCCGGGCCGTTCCTGAGTCACGCCACGATCAGGGCGGCGCGGATCAGGGAGAAGGGGGACTGGCGCCCCGGCGCCGGCCGTGGTCGCGGCTCACCTGGAGACCTATCTTGAACGGGTCCCACGTGGTCGCCGTGGTCACGCCGCATGAGGTCACGCCGGGTCTCATGGACGCCCTGCAGGTGACGATCCTGGTGCTGGTGGCGCTGGGTGCGACCGCCGTGGTGCTGACCCGGGTGCCGGCCAGGCAGGCAATCGTGCTGAGCGTCTACGGCCTGCTGCTCGCGATCCTGTTCCTGGCCTTCCAGGCGCCCGATGTCACCCTGTCCGAGCTCACCGTGGGCGCGGTGGCCCTGCCGATCCTGCTGCTGCTGGCGCTGGCGAAGATCAGGAGCCGGGAAAAGTGACGCCCGGCCAGCGCCGGTGGATCTTCCTGGCCGGGATGGCGGGCCTGGCCGCGTTCTATCTGTGGGGCCTGGCCGGCCTGCCGGGCTTCGGCAACTACCCGGGGCCATACGGCGACATCCTCAACCGCATCGCGGTCGGCCAGACCAGGGCCACCGGTGTGGTGTCGGCCATCAACTTCGAGTACCGCGGGTTCGACACGGTGGGCGAGGAGTTCATTCTGTTCGTCGCGGCCACTGGGGTGGCCACCGTGCTCCGCCACCTGCGGGGCGAGCGGGAGGGCGCCGCCAGCGACGAGGCGGTGGGCCGGGACCTGCCGCCCACGAGCGAGGCCGTCAAGATGGTGGCGCTGCTCCTGACCGGCCCCGCGGTGGTCATGGGGTGGTACCTGGCGGCGCACGCGCAGACCAGCCCGTCCGGCGGTTTCCAGGGCGGTGTGGTGCTGGCCACCGCCTTCATACTGGTCTACCTGGCCGGGCAGTACCTCACCTTCCGGCGGGTCAGCCCGGTTGACGTCACCGACGCGGTGGAGGCCCTGGGGGCTGGCGGGTTCGCCGCGGTCGGCATCGCCGCGGTGGCGATGGGGCTGCCCTATCTCACCAACTTCCTGCCGCTCGGCACCACACCGGGCGCCGTGACCTCCTCCGGGACCATCGTGCTGATCAGCCTGTTCGTGGGCGTGGAGGTCGCCGCCGCGTTCGTCCTCATCGTGGTCGAGCTGCTCGACCAGACGCTGCTTCTTCGCGAGGAGAGCCGCTGATGCAGATCTTCCCGTTCGTCGTCGTGGTCTGGATCCTGGCCGTAGGCCTCTACGGCATCGTCACCAGCCGCCATCTGGTCCACCTGATCGTCTGCCTGATCGTGGTGCAGTCGTCGACCTACGTGCTGCTGCTCGCGGTGGGCTACAAGACCGGGGCGGTCGCCCCCTACTTCTTCGACGTCCCGCTGCACACCCCGGCCGTGGATCCCGTGGTCCAGGCCCTGGCCCTGACTGACGTGGTGGTCGAGGCGGCCGTGTCCGCGCTGCTGCTGGCGTTCGCTATCCAGGCTCACAAGCGGTTCGGCACGCTCGACCCGCAAGAGCTCGCGCAGCTCAAGGGCTGACCGGCGCCAGCCATGGACCAGCTTCCCGTTCTGGCGGTCGTCGTGCCGCTGCTGGCCGCGGCGGCGATATCGGCGCTGAGCAAGCTGCTCCGCGGCCGGCGGCGGCTCCTGGATGGAGCCGCGATCGCCACCAGCGCCGCGGTCACCGTCATCCTGCTGGTGCTCTTGTCCCGCACCGCTCAGGGCGATGTCGTGTACTGGTTTGCCGGGTTCCGGCCCTCGCACGGGATTGCCATCGGCATCGACTTCGCCGCCGGATCGCTCAGCACCGGGCTGGCCGCCCTGGCCGCGCTCCTGGTCACCGCGGCCATGATCTTCTCATGGCGGTACTTCGAGCAGGTGGCCACGTACTTCCACGCGATAATGCTGGTGTTCCTGGCGGGCATGGCCGGGTTCTGCCTGACCGGGGACATCTTCGACCTGTTCGTGTGGTTCGAGCTGATGGGCGTGGCGGCCTACGCGCTGACCGCGTACCGGCCAGAAGAACGCGGGCCGCTCCAGGGCGCGCTGAACTTCGCCATCACCAACAGCATCGGCGCCTACCTGTCGCTGTCCGGGATCGCGGTCATCTATGGCCGCACCGGCGCGCTGAACATGGCCCAGATCGGCCAGGACATCGGGCGGCACCGGCCGGACGGGCCCGAAGGCCTGGTCGTGGTGGCGTTCCTGCTGATCATCGCGGGCCTGCTGATCAAGAGCGCGATCGTGCCGTTCCACTTCTGGCTGGCGGACGCGCACGCCGTGGCCCCCACGCCGGTGTGCGTGCTGTTCTCCGGGGTCATGGTGGAACTCGGGCTGTACGGCGTCGCCCGGGTGTACTGGTCGATGTTCGGCCAGGCCCTGGGGCACCGGCCGGTCATCACCAGCGCGTTCGTGACCCTCGGGCTGCTCACCGCCGTGGTGGGCGCCCTGTTCTGCTTCCGGGAGCGGCACCTCAAGCGCCTGCTCGCCTTTTCCACGATCAGTCACGCGGGCATGTTCCTGACCGGCTTCGCCCTGCTCACGCCGCTTGGGCTGGCCGGAGCCGCGCTCTACGTGGCTGGCCACGCGCTGGTGAAGGCGAGCTTGTTCCTGTGTGTGGGCATCGTCTTGCACCGCCTCGGCTCGGTCAACGAGACCGCGCTGCACGGGCAGGGGCGCCGCCTGCGGGTGACCGGCGTGGTGTTCACGCTGGCCGCCTTGGGCCTATCCGATCTGCCGCCGTTCGCGACCTTCCTGGGCAAGGGCTGGATCGAGGACAGCGCGTCCGCCCGGGGCCTGACCTGGGTCATCGTCGTCGTCTTCGTCGGAGCCTCGGTACTGATCGGCGGCGCCGTGCTGCGAGTGGCCGGGGGCGTCTTCTACGGGCTGGGTGACCCTCCTGGCGAGGCGCCGGAGATGGCCAGGGAAGCCTCCGAGGAAACCAGCGAGACCGGGCAGGGCAGGAACAGGACCCCGCGGTCCATGATCGTTCCCGCTGCCGTCCTGGTCGTGGCCGCGATCGGCCTGGTCTTCGTGCCGCATCTCGGGCCGGCCGTCGAGGCCGGGGCCGTGCGGTTCGAGGACCAGGCCGCCTACAACGCCACCGTGCTGTCCGGCGTCCGCGTCGCGCATCCCGTGGCCATCGCCCCGGCTCAGAGCACCGGGATCACCGTGGCCGATGTGGCCACCGGCGCGGGCTCGACCCTCGGCGGTCTGGTCCTCGCCTTCCTCGCGCTCTACTGGCGTCGCCTGCCCGGGCTGCGCCGTGGATTCGAGCCGGGCCGGGGGCTGGCCCGGCCCATCGACCGTTTCCAGAGCGGCGTGGTCAACGACTACGTGACGTGGATCGTCATCGGCCTGGCCTGCCTGGGCGGCGCGCTGGCGTTCTCTATCCGGTAACTCGCTGCGCCGCTACGCGGGCGTTCCGGCCGGCACCCGCCGTGGCGCGGCCGCACCGACCGGGGCGGGCTGCGGCGGTGCGCTCTGGATCTCGTCGGCGGCAGCGGCGGCAGCCGGCTGCCGCACGCACCGGGCGTAGGCGGCCAGGGTCTCGCGGCCGATGCGCTCCCACGAGTACCTGGACCTGGCCCGGTCGGTGGCGGCTATTCCGTAGGCCTCGTGCCGCAAGGTGTTGCCCAGCAGCCGCCGTATTCGCACGCTGAGCTGCGCGGGCCGCCCCGGCGGCATGAGCAGGCCGGTGGTCATGTCGACGACGGCGTCTCGCGCGGCGCCGCCCGCGGTGGCGATGACCGGCGTGCCGCACGCCATGGCCTGGAGCGCCATCATGCCCACCGGCTCGTACGGGGCGGTACTCACCAGCAGGTCCGCGGAGCGCAGCAGCGCGGGCAGGTCGGCGGGGGCGACCCGGCCGGTGAAAGCCAGCCGGGTGTGTACCCCTAGCTTCCTGGCCAGCTGCATTAGCTCGCGACGGTTCTTATCCTTGCTCAGCTTGGCCCGGTCGGGACCGCCGGTGATGACCAGCTCAGCGTCCGGGATCTCGGCCAGCGCGTGCACGGCGATGGCCAGGCTGTCCGGTGCGGTCAGCGGTTCGGCGGCGAGCAGCCGGATTCGCCCGTTGCGCTCCGCCACCGGACCTTCCGGCGAGAACTGCTCGGTGTCGACGCCGCACGGCACCACCCTGATCTTGGCCCTGGGCACGCCCAGCCGGGCCAGGTCGGCTAGCTCCTCGGCGGAACTGGCCAGAACCACGTCGGCGCTGCGTGCGATGCACGCCTCCAGGCGGATCCGGGCGTCCGACGGGGGTACCGACGGCCGGTCGCGCCACTCGGCGGCACCGAGCGAGCCGAAGGTCTGCGCTACCGGCAGGTCCAGGCCTCGCGCCCCGGCCAGGGCAGCCAGGCCCATCGTCCAGGAATGGGCATGGACGATGTCGGGACGGTTACGCCGCCAGCGCTGGGCCAGGCAGCGGGAGAACTCGGGCAGGTGCGCGGTGAGCTTATCCGGGTCCAGCGGAGCCTGTGGGCCGGCGGTGACGTGCTCGACGGTGACACCCGGAGCCAGGATCACGCTGTCCGGCAGCGCACTGGAATCCTTGCGGGCGTAGATGGTGATGCGGTGTCCCGCGCGGGCCAGCGCCTGGGCGAGCGAGGTCACGCGGTTGGCCTCGTCCGCAGAGCGCGGGTCCAGGTGCTCGGCGAGCGGGTTGCTGCTTGGTGCGACGAGCGCGATCCTCATCGGGGCCTCCTGTTTGCCGTGAGGTCACGACGCGACTGGGAGACCAGGCCTGGCTCGCGGGGGGAGTCTGAAGGCTCCGGCGCTTACGCAAAAAGGCACACCCAGCACACGCCATGACAGCGTGAGGGCGTGCCTGCGTCGTAAGCACCGTCCGGAGGTAAAGCTTCCCCAACGGACGGCCCTTCAAACCTCAAACCAGTCGCTCGCTATGCGTTTCCCGCCCCATCCCGGCACGGACGCCCAACCGCATCCCCGGGCGCGGACCGACCTCCACGCCCGGGGTGCCGCTGACTTCGGGATCGCCGGGCCGGCGCCCAGCTACCACCGATACCAGCGGCGGCGGCTTCCTCCCTCGGCGGCCCGGAACAGGAATCCGAGCAGCCACAGGACCAGCACCACGAGGGCGATCCACCACAGGATGTGGATCGCGAAGCCGAGGCCTCCGAGGATGAGCGCCAGCAGCAGCACCAGAAGAATGATGGCCACGGTAGGCTCCTTTCGCTTTGCGCAGCCACCTACCTGCCCTCCTGCCGGGGCTTAAACCAGCGGCGCCGGGGCGGTCGGCGGTTCAGGCCGCGCGCGGAAGGCGCATGTGCATCCGGATCGTGGTTCCGGCCGGCCCGGTCCTGACTTCGACTAGGTCACAAACGTGATTGACCAGGTACAGGCCATGGCCGCGGCCGTCCGGGCCCCGCCTGACCCGCCCGGCCAGCGGATCAGTGATCCAGCCCTGGTCCTGCGCCTGGCACAGGATCTCCCACTCGTCGTGCCATACCTGGAGCGTGCCGCCCGATCGGGCGTGGCCGAGGGTGTTGGCGGCGACCTCGCTGGCCGCGAGAATCAGGTCGGCGGCGCGGTCCGCCCCGAGCGTCGTGCGGCGGGTGTGGCTCTCCACCAGCCGGCGCACCGGGGCCAGGTCGGTGTCGTAGGTGAGGGTCTCGGCGCGAGCCGGCGGAGGCGGCAGCGGCCGATCGCAGCCGGCCGGGATCTCCCAGGCCGGCGCGTGGCTGGCCACGGTCACCGGCTCGCCATCAGTGAAATGCTCCGGATGGGTGCACCTGGCGTCGGCGACGGCCGACGGGGCCAGGCGGCTGACATCGTAGGCGCACACCATCGTGGCCCTCACCTCGGAGAAGGCCAGGTTGACCAGCGCCTCATGCCGGGTGGCCTCGCAGATCTCGGCCGGTGAGCGCCCTGGCCACACCAACTCCCCGACCAGAAGAACGCGCTGGCCGGCATGCTTGTCGATGAACGAACGCCACTCCGGGATCAGCCGCGCCGGATTACGCCCCAAATCGGTCATGTCACAGCACAGGAGCTCGCCCGGCTCGTCGCCCAGCTCATGGCCGAGCAGGCGGGCCTCATTTCCGGGCAGCGCGATCAGCGACGGTTCGGCCCGGGCCAGGCCGGCCCGCACGAAGGAAAGGATCTTCGCCCGGCGCTCGGCCTGGTCACGATAGAAGAGCGCCATGTGGCGCAGGCCGCTGCCGCCACCGTCAGCCATGACGCGGCTCACCGCCAACGGTGCCAGGGCCGATGCGGTCCTGCCGCATGACCGCGCATCTGCCAGACATCCAACCCACCTGGCCATAGTTTCCCTCGGGCCGCGCGGGTATGCGCGCGCCGGGAAGAGCGTTCCCCAGCATACGATGGGGGCGGAGATAGGTCGCGGAGCTGGCCGTGAGCCGGAGGTGCGTGTGGCGGAACTCCGCCTGGAGTCCGAGCGCCGCGGCGACAGCGTGATCGTCGCGGTCGGTGGTGAGTTCGACCTGGTGACCAGCAGGCAGCTGGACGAGTACCTGGCTCGCGGCCACCGGCAGGATCGGTGGATGATTCTCGACCTGGCCGCGGTCGACTTCATGGACACCAGCTCGCTGGCGGTGATCGTCGGCCACTGGAAGCGGCTGCAGGCGGCGGGCGGGATGCTGGCCCTGGCGGGCGCGCGATACCGGCACACGAAGACGCTCTGGATCACCGGGCTGGCTGACCGTCTCCCGATGTTCGGCACCGTGGACGAGGCCCTCGCGGCCGTCGCCGGTGCACGGAGCCAGGCCGCACCCGGTGAAAAGTCCCCAGGCCTCAGCACACCCGGATAGCGACCAGACAGGCGTCATCGTCGGTGTTGGACGCGGCCTCGGCCACGACGGCATCGGCAAAGCTGCCGATGTCGGCGCTTGCCGCGCGCCCGGCGATCTGCATGAGCGAGTCCAGGCCATCGTCGATGGACCGGTCCCGTCGCTCGATGAGGCCGTCGGTGAAAAGCAGGAGAATATCGCCAATCTGCAGCGGTGTCGTGATCTCCGTGTACGACGCATCCGGGTCGGCACCGAGCAGCAGGCCCGGCGGGAGCGAAAGCGTGCGCGGCAGGCCGTCACGGACCAGGATGGGCGGCAGATGGCCGGCCCGTGCCCAGCGCAGCGAGCGGCCGGCTGGATCGTACAGCCCGCAGATGGCGGTTCCGACGATGCCGTCGCGGAAGTGGCACGCGGCCCCGTTCAGCCAGCCCAGCAGCGTCGCCGGCCCGGCCCCGGTGACCGAGAGCCCGCGCAGGCCATTACGGGCTGTCACCATGCCGGTCACCGCGTCGAGGCCATGGCCGGCGATGTCACCCACGGCCACGAGCACTTCCTTGCTCGGCAGCAGCACGGTGTCGTACCAGTCACCGCTGACCAGGCTGCCCGGCCCGGCTGGCCGGTATCTGGCCGCGACGTCCAGCCCGGCCGCCGCCATCGGCTCGGATGACTGCGGCGTGATGGCCTGCTGCAGCCGCATGGCCAGGCGGTGCTCCTCGGCTGCCCGTTCCTCGCTATCGGCCAGCTGCTCGCGCGCGGCGGCGAACGCCAGCTGGGTGTGATAGTCGGCCGAGACATCCTGGTACACGCCGCGGATGGCGATCACGGCGCCGGCCGGGTCGATGATGGGCTCGGCGTAGGCCCGCATCTGCCTGACGCTGCCGTCGTCGGACCGGACGACCCGGAATGCGGCCGCGCTCTGGAGGCCCTCGGCCAGCAGCGTGTCCCGGAAGCCCCGAACGGCGGGGACGTCATCGGCCGAGACCCGGGCGTCCAAATCCGCTATCCGGAACGGGACGCCAGGTTCCTGGCCAAACAGGGCAAAGGTCGGTTCGGTCCAGTGCACCTCACCGGTGCGCAGGTTTTCCTCCCAGCTCCCGATCCGGCCCAGCCGCTGGGCGTGCTGCAGCAGGGTGGTGAGGCGGCCGGTGTCATCGGCTCCCCGCCAGGCGATCGCCACGCCGTCGTAGAGCGGTGCGATCCTGACCGCCGGCGCGGGCGCTGTCCCGGTATTGCCGGTCTGGGCGGCGACCAGCTCGCCCGGCACGTACTGGGGCTCACCGGTGACGAGGGCGGTCAGGCAGCTGTCGAACAGGCCCCCGGCCAGCGCGGCGGCTGGGTACAGCTCAAGCAGCTGACGGCCGGTGAGCCCGGCGCTGTCCCGTCCGGCCGGGTCGCGGAAGCCGGGGCTGACATGATCAATGCGGAAATCCAAGACTTCGCCGCTATCGTCCCGTTCTGCGTGGGCGAAAAGGAACCCCTCAACCAGGCCGTCTATCAGGCCGAACAGCCAGGATGCCCGGTGGCGGAAGGCCAGGCTGGCCTGGCCGCCGGCCGGGAGCCGGGCGGCGAGCTCGTGGGCGGCCAGGTCGGCCAGGGCGGCGAGCTGGCGCCGCAGCGGAACCGGGAAGTCGGCCATGGGCTCCGGCCAGCAGATCACCATGGCGCCGAGCATCGCCCCCGAGTCGCGGAGCGGCAGTCCGACCCGGGCCCCGCCGGGCCAGCGGCCCATGAGCGGCCGGCCGTCGCCGTCGGGCGGCCCCGCGGGCCACCAGATCTCCAGCTCATCGCGCGCCACTTCCTGGGGAAGCGTGTGCATGTCCGGGTGTAGCCGGCGCCAGCGGCTGGCCTCGCGTTCCCCGAAGCCGGCCTGCCCGGCCAGCTCGAGGCCGCCGTCCGGCTCGATCAGCCAGAGCGCCACCGCGACGGCGCCAGCCGGGGCCAGTACCTCGTCGAGTAGCGCGGCCGCCACGGCCGTGCCGTCGGGCGCCGCCTCGGCGGCGGCCCAGGCCAGGCTGAGCCCGCGCCCGCCGGGCTCCGGCGTCGCCACCGCCGCCCCGTCCGGCGGCGGCTGGCCGGCGATCTGCGCGGCCAGCCCGGTGACGGTATCTCCGGCCTGGATGGCCAGGCGGTCAAGCTGCCGCCGGGCCTCGACCGGCGGGCAGTGCAGCTGTTCCATCAGCATGCCGGTGGCCACGTCGACGACCGAGCGGGCCGCGGCCTGGGCGCGCAGGGCGTCCAGGTCCCGCTGCTGCCGCGCGATCAGCGCCCTCAGCCGGGCGGTGTCCGGACCGCTCGGTTCTGTCACGGTCACCGCCTTTCCCGCGACCATCCACAAGCCAGCGGACCCACACGCTACCGCGCGCTTCGTCATTGCTGACTATTCTCCGCCGACACGGGGAGTGACAGGATCTGTGCCGGGCCCCGCCCTGCACCGGCGGTACCAAAGGAGTTCTTATGACGACCATCCATGACCGGACCGGACCACCCGCCGACGACCGGCTGCAGCGGCTGCTGACCGGCCTGACCGCGGTGCGGAGCGGCGATTTCAGCACCCGCCTGCCCGCGGCGGACGACCCGCTCATGGACGAGATCGCCGCCGTGTTCAACGGCATGAACGAGCAGCTCGCGCTGGTCACCTCCGAGGTGACCCGGGTGGCCTGGGAGGTGGGCACCGAGGGCCGGCTGGGCGGCCAGGCCGAGGTGCCCGGGCTGGCCGGAACCTGGAAGGAGCTCACCGACTCGGTGAACTCGATGGCCGGCAACCTGACCGGTCAGGTCCGCGACGTCGCCCAGGTGGCCACGGCGGTGGCCCGGGGCGACCTGACCCAGAAGATCACGGTCGACGTCAAGGGCGAGATGCTCCAGCTCAAGAACACCCTCAACACGATGGTCGACGAGCTGTCGGCGTTCGCCGACGAGGTGACGCGGGTGGCCCGCGAGGTGGGCACCGAGGGGCGGCTGGGCGGCCAGGCGCGGGTGCCCGGGGTCGGCGGGACCTGGCGTGACCTCACCGACTCGGTGAACTCGATGGCCGACAACCTCACCGCGCAGGTCCGCTCGATCGCCCAGGTGGTCACGGCGGTGGCCCGCGGGGACCTGAGCCAGAAGATCACCGTTGAGGCGCGCGGCGAAGTCGCCGTCCTGGCCGAGGCGATCAACGGGATGGTCGACACGCTGGGCGCGTTCGCGGGCGAGGTGACGCGGGTGGCCCGCGAGGTGGGCACCGAGGGCATGCTGGGCGGCCAGGCTGTGGTTCCCCACGTCGCCGGAACCTGGAAGGACCTGACCGACAACGTCAACTCGATGGCCAACAACCTGACCAGCCAGGTCCGCAACATCGCCCAGGTCACCACGGCGGTTGCCAACGGCGACCTGTCGAAGAAGATCGACGTGGATGCGCGGGGTGAGATCCTGGAGCTGAAGACGACCATCAACACGATGGTCGACCAGCTTTCGTCCTTCGCGGCCGAGGTCACCCGGGTCGCCCGGGAGGTGGGCAGCGAGGGA
>Ga0335072_10004131_pt1 | contig 21672 bp, 13 predicted proteins | sample Lox_Sample_21_FD_206725 | JGI IMG/M metagenome (GOLD analysis project Ga0335072, IMG submission 206725) | Soil microbial communities from Loxahatchee National Wildlife Refuge, Florida, United States - Lox_Sample_2.1 | ecosystem: Environmental > Terrestrial > Soil > Wetlands | place: USA...
GCCACAAGATCAACAACGTGCTCGGCCAGGTGCTGCTGACCAAGCGGATGGGCAAGACCCGGGTGATCGCGGAGACCGGGGCCGGCCAGCACGGCGTGGCCACGGCGACGGCCTGCGCCCTGCTCGGCCTCGAGTGCGCGGTCTACATGGGCGAGGAGGACACCCGCCGCCAGGCGCTGAACGTGTCGCGCATGCGGATGCTGGGGGCCGAGGTCATCCCGGTCACCGCGGGCACCCGGACGCTCAAGGACGCGATGAACGAGGCCTTCCGCGACTGGGTGACCACGGTCGAGACCACGCACTACTGCATCGGCTCGGTCGGCGGCCCGCACCCGTTCCCGATGATGGTCCGCGATTTCCAGCGGATCATCGGGGTGGAGGCCCGCCAGCAGGTCCAGGACCTGGCCGGGCGGCTGCCGGACGCGGTCGTCGCCTGCGTCGGCGGCGGCTCGAACGCGATCGGCGTCTTCCACGCCTTCATCCCCGACCAGGGCGTCCGGCTCATCGGCTGCGAGGCGGGCGGTGACGGCGACGGCAGGCCCGAGCGGACCGCCGCCACGCTCACCCTCGGCTCGCCCGGCGTGCTGCACGGCATGCGCACCTACCTCCTCCAGGACGACGAGGGCCAGACCCTCGACACCCACTCGATCTCGGCCGGCCTCGACTACCCGGGCGTCGGCCCCGAGCACGCCTGGCTGAAGGACACCGGCCGGGCCGAGTACCGGTCGGTCTCCGACGCCGAGGCGATGGAGGGCTTCGCGGCGCTCTGCCGGACCGAGGGGATCATCCCGGCGCTCGAGTCCTCGCACGCGGTCGCGGGCGCGATGGCGCTCGGCCGCGAGCTCGGCCCCGGCGCGCTGATCCTGGTGAACCTGTCCGGTCGCGGCGACAAGGACGTGGCCACCGCGTCCGCCTACTTCGGCGTGTGAGGACGACAGCCATGAGCACTGTGAGCACCGCCTTCGAGAAGGCGCAGGCCGAGGACCGGGCGGCCCTGGTGGGGTACCTCCCGGCCGGCTTCCCCGACAAGGAGACGGCGATCCGCGCCGCCCTCGCCATGTGCGAGGCGGGCGCCGACGTCATCGAGGTCGGGCTGCCCTACTCCGACCCGCTGATGGACGGCCCGGTGATCGCGGACGCGGTCTACCACGCGCTCAAGGGCGGCACCCGGATCGCGGACGTCCTCGACACGGTCGCCGCGATCGCCGACGCGGGCACCGCGGCGCTGGTCATGACCTACTGGAACCCGGTCGACAAGTACGGACCTGACGCGTTCGCGCGCGACCTCGCCAGCGCGGGCGGGGCCGGCCTGATCACCCCGGACCTGACCCCCGAGGAGGCCGGCCCCTGGCTCGCGGCCTCCGACCAGCACCACCTGGACCGGGTCTTCCTGGTCGCGCCGTCCTCCACCCCGGCTCGCATCGAGCAGATCACCAGGCTCTGCCGTGGCTTCGTCTACGCCGTCAGCCTGATGGGCATCACCGGCACCAAGCAGGCCGTCAGCTCGGTGGCAGGCGGCACGGTCGCGCGGATCCGCGAGCACACCGACTTGCCGGTCGCGGTCGGCCTCGGCGTCAACACCCGTGACCAGGCGGCCGACGTGGCCGCCTTCGCCGACGGCGTGATCGTCGGCTCCGCCTTCGTCCGCCGCCTCGCCCAGGCCCCCGCCCCCGACGAGGCCGTCGCCGCCGTCCGCGCCCTCGCCGCCGACCTGTCAGAAGGCGTCCGCCGCCCCCGCTAATCCCCGCCCGCCCCGCCCGCCCCGCCCCGCCCGCGCCGGGCCCAGGGCCACAACGCCCGGTCGCCAATTCTGATAACAGCAAGAAGCGCGTAGCGCGGCTCGTCCCGCCGTCGGCGTCAGGCTGGTGCGGGTAATGTCCTGGTATGCCCCCGGGTCTCCTCGCGTCTATCCCCAGCCCGGCGCGCTCCGTCTGGCACTGGGGGCCGGTTCCGCTGCGGGCGCAGGAGCTCGCGATCGTCGCCGGGATCGTGGTCGCGATCGTCGTCGCCGACCGCAGGTACCGCAACGCGGGCGGCCCCCGCGGCGTCGTCACCGACGTCGCCGCCTGGGCGGTCCCGGCCGGCCTGGTCCTCGCCGCCGTCGGCGAGCTCGCCGCCCGGGCGCACGGGGTGCCGTGGCCGGCCACCCGCACCGCCGACTCGATCCTCGGCTTCCCCGGCGCGGTCGCGCTGGGGACGCTGGCCGCCTGGCACGCCTGCCGCCGGGTGCGGTCGCCCGACCGGGTCAAGTTCGCGCCGGTGCTGTCCGCCGTCGCCCCGGCGATCGCGTTCGGCAACGCCGTCGCCCAGCTCGGTGACTGGTTTGCGCAGCAGGGATTCGGCCGCCCCTCGGCGCTGCCGTGGGCGGTCGCGATTTCGCCCGCGCACCGTCCGCTGCCCTATGAGAACTTCACCACGTTTACACCCATTTTCCTGTACCAAGCGATATGGGATGTCACCGCGGGTATTGCCGTCATCGTCATCGCCCGGCGGCTCGAGCTCTCCGGCGACCGAGTCTTCGCGCTCGGCGCGATCGCCTACGCGGCCGGCGGTTTCGCTCTATTTTGGCTGGGTATCGGTCATCTACCGATCATCTTGGGGCTGCGCGCCGGAGAACTAGGGGACGCCGCCGTGCTCGTCGGAGCAGTCGCCTACCTGGTTCGCACCCACCGCACGCGCACCAGAACCATCCAGGGCCCTCACAAGCCGGCTCTGGAAAGGGATACACCAGTCATGTAATCTCTACGTAACTTACGTGTAGCAGCAGGGCCAATGTCGTCCCCACATGCAGCAGCCGCATTTCAGTGGAGATATGACGACAGGAGTTTTGATGGTGCCTGCCGCGTCGGACGGACTTTACGACAGCCGTTTCGAACACGACGCCTGTGGTGTGGGTTTCGTCGCCGATCTCGCCGCCAGGGGCGGTCATGACGTGGTCGCGAGCGCGCTGCGTGTCTTGTGCAATCTTGAGCACCGGGGAGCGGCCGGAGCAGATCCGGACACCGGCGACGGGGCCGGCATCCTGACCCAGCTCCCGCACGCGTTCTTCCGGGAGGTCGCCGGGTTCAGCCTCCCCGAGGCCGGCGGCTACGCCGCCGGCCTCGTGTTCCTGCCGACCGACGCGGGCGAGCGGGCGGTCGCCTGCGCCGCGATCGCCGAGCTGGCCGACGACGAGGGGCTGACCGTCCTCGGCTGGCGCGACGTGCCGGTCAACGAGGACGCCTGCGGCGCGGGCGCCCGCGAGGCGCTGCCCTACCTGGCCCAGGTGTTCGTGGCCGGGGAGGCGGGCGAGACCGGCCTGACCCTCGACCGGATGGCCTTCTGCCTGCGCAAGCGGGCCGAGCATCAGCTCGGGGTCTACTTCGCCTCGCTGTCGGCGCGCACCATCGTCTACAAGGGCATGCTGTCGGCGCCGCAGGTGGGGCCGTTCTTCCCCGACCTGTCGGACGACCGCTACGCGTCCAACCTGGCGCTGGTCCACTCGCGCTTCTCCACCAACACGTTCCCGTCCTGGCCGCGCTCGCACCCCTACCGGTACGTCGCCCACAACGGCGAGATCAACACCGTCCAGGGCAACAGGAACTGGATGCGGGCCCGCGAGGCCATGCTCGACTCCCCGCTGATCCCGGTCTCGAAGTCCGGCCGGGGGATCGAGCGGCTGTTCCCGATCATCGATCCCGACGGCTCGGACTCCGGCTCGTTCGACGAGTGCCTGGAGCTGCTCCACCTGGGCGGCCGGTCGCTGCCGCACGCGCTGCTGATGATGATCCCCGAGCCGTGGGAGAACCACGACGAGATGGACGTCAGGCGCCGCGCGTTCTACCAGTTCCACTCGACGCTGATGGAGCCGTGGGACGGCCCCGCCCTGATCGCCTTCACCGACGGGTCCGTCATCGGCGCGGTGCTCGACCGCAACGGGCTGCGGCCGGGCCGGTACTGGGTGACCAGCGACGGCCTGGTGGTGCTGGCGAGCGAGGTCGGCGTGCTCGACATCGAGCCCGCCCGGGTCGTCCGCCGCGGGCGGCTGCAGCCCGGCCGGATCTTCCTGGTCGACACCGCCGCCGGCCGCCTGATCGAGGACGAGGAGGTCAAGACCGAGCTCGCGGCCGACCATCCCTACGCGGACTGGCTGCACGCCGGGCTGGTCCACCTCGACGACCTGCCCGACCGCGAGCGCCAGGTGCCCTCGGCCTACGACCTGCTGACCCGGCAGCGGGCCTACGGCTACACCGAAGAGGAGCTGCGGATCATCCTGTCCCCGATGGCGCGGACCGGGGCCGAGCCGATCGGGTCGATGGGCACCGACACCCCGGTGGCGGTGCTGTCGGACAAGCCGAGGCTGGTGTTCGACTACTTCACCCAGCTGTTCGCCCAGGTCACCAACCCACCGCTCGACGCGATCCGCGAGGAGCTCGTCACCTCGCTGTCCACCACCACCGGTCCCGAGCAGAACCTGCTCGAGCCCAGCCCGGCCTCCTGCCGGCAGATCGTGCTGCCGTTCCCGGTGATCGGCGAGCAGGATCTCGCCAAGCTGGTGCACATCAACGACGAGGGGAACCTGCCCGGGTTCGCCGGCCACGTGATCGACGGCCGGTTCGACCCCGACACCGGCGGCGAGGGGCTGCGGCGGCGGCTGGCCGAGATCTGCGCCGAGGTCAGCGCCGCCATCGAGGCGGGCACCAGGCTGGTCGTGCTGTCCGACCGCGACAGCGCCGGGACCGGGCTCGTGCCGATTCCGTCGCTGCTGCTGACCGGCGCCGTCCACCACCACCTGATCCGGGAGAAGACCAGGACCCGGGTGGGCCTGATCATCGAGTCGGGCGACGCCCGCGAGTGCCACCACGTCGCGCTGCTGGCCGGCTACGGCGGCGCCGCCGTCTGCCCCTACCTCGCCATCGAGACCGTCCGCGAGCTGGCGGTCCAGGGCGAGCTCGGCGCGATCACGCCCGATAAGGCCGAGGCCAACCTGATCAAGGCCCTCGGCAAGGGCGTCCTCAAGATCATGTCGAAGATGGGCGTGTCCACCATCGCCTCCTACACGGGGGCGCAGATCTTCGAGGCGATCGGCCTCGGCGACGAGGTCATCGTCACCTGCTTCGCCGGGACCGCCTCCCGGATCGGCGGCGTCGGGTTCGACGAGCTGGCGACCGAGGCGGCCCGCCGCGCCGCCGTCGCCAGGGGCGGCCCCGGCCTGGCCCACCGGCAGCTGGAGACCGGCGGCGAGTACCAGTGGCGGCGCGAGGGCGAGCCGCACCTGTTCAACCCGCAGACCGTGTTCAAGCTGCAGCACGCGACCCGCGGCCGCCGCTACGAGATCTTCAAGGAGTACACCGCGCTGGTCGACGACCAGGCGGCGAAGCTGGCCACGCTCCGCGGCCTGCTCAGGATCAAGGGGATCGACGACGCCGGGGTGGAACCGGGGACCGTTCGAAAAATTGATCTTGATGACGTTGAATCTGTCTCTTCGATCGTGACGCGGTTCGCCACCGGGGCCATGTCCTACGGCTCGATCTCGGCCGAGGCCCACGAAACCCTCGCGATCGCGATGAACCGGCTTGGCGCCCGGTCCAACACCGGCGAGGGCGGCGAGGACGCCGACCGGTTCAGCCCCGACCGCAACGGCGACCTGCGGCGATCGGCCGTCAAGCAGGTGGCGAGCGGCCGGTTCGGCGTGACCAGCGAGTACCTCGTCAACGCCGACGACCTGCAGATCAAGATGGCGCAGGGCGCCAAGCCGGGCGAGGGCGGCCAGCTGCCGGGGAACAAGGTCTACCCGTGGATCGCCGGCACCCGGCACTCGACCCCCGGCGTCGGCCTGATCTCGCCGCCGCCGCACCACGACATCTACTCGATCGAGGATCTGGCCCAGCTCATCCACGACCTCAAGAACGCCAACCCGGCCGCCCGGGTGCACGTCAAGCTGGTGGCCGAGGTCGGCGTGGGCACGGTCGCGGCGGGCGTCTCCAAGGCGCACGCGGACGTGGTGCTGATCTCCGGGCATGACGGCGGCACCGGCGCCGCCCCGCTGACCTCGCTCAAGCACACCGGCGCCCCCTGGGAGCTCGGCCTGGCCGAGACCCAGCAGACGCTGCTCCGCAACCGGCTGCGGGACCGGATCACAGTCCAGGTCGACGGCCAGCTCAAGACCGGCCGCGACGTGATCATCGCGGCCCTGCTCGGCGCGGAGGAGTTCGGGTTCGCGTCCGCGCCGCTGGTGGTGTCCGGCTGCATCATGATGCGGGTCTGCCACCTGGACACCTGCCCGGTCGGGGTCGCCACCCAGAACCCGGAGCTGCGCAAACGGTTCTCCGGCAAGCCCGAGTTCGTGGTCACGTTCTTCGAGTACATCGCCGAGGAGGTCCGCGAGTACCTGGCCGCGCTCGGCCTGCGCACGCTCGAGGAGGCCGTCGGCCGGGTCGACCTGCTCGACACCGCCCGCGCGGTCGAGCACTGGAAGGCAGCCGGGCTCGACCTCGCGCCGGTGCTGCACGCCCCGGCGCAGGACGGGCCGCTGCACCAGACCATCGGGCAGGACCACGGCCTCGACCGGGCGCTCGACAACACCCTCATCCAGCTCGCCGAGGGCGCGCTCGAGGAGGCCAGGCCGGTCCGCCTTGAGCTGCCGATCCGCAACGTCAACCGCACCGTCGGCACCATGCTCGGCTACGAGGTGACCCGGCGGTGGGGCGGCGAGGGGCTGCCCCCCGACACGATCGCGGTCGCGTTCACCGGGTCGGCCGGCCAGTCCTTCGGCGCGTTCCTGCCCCGCGGCGTCACCCTCCGGCTGACCGGCGACGCCAACGACTACCTGGGCAAGGGGCTGTCGGGCGGGCGGCTGGTGGTGGCGCCCGCGGCCGACTCCCCGTTCGAGGCGGAGACCCAGGTCGTGGCCGGGAACGTGATCGGCTACGGCGCCACCTCGGGCGAGATCTTCCTGCGGGGCAAGGTCGGCGAGCGGTTCTGCGTCCGCAACTCCGGCGCCCTCGCCGTCGCCGAGGGCGTCGGCGACCACGGCTGCGAGTACATGACCGGCGGCCGGGTGGTGGTGCTCGGCCGGACCGGGCGGAACTTCGCGGCCGGCATGTCCGGCGGCATCGCCTACGTGCTCGACCTCAACCCGATCAGGCTCAACCGGGAGATGGTCGACGTCGACCCGCTCGACGACGCCGACGCGGACTTCCTGCGCGAGGTGCTGCTCCGGCACCGGGCGGAGACCGGGTCGGCGGTCGCGGCCGGGCTGCTGGCCTCCTGGGACGGCGCCCTCGGCCGGTTCGCCAAGGTCATGCCCAAGGACTACAAGCGGGTCCTGGCGGCGGCGTCAGCCGCCGAGCGCGAGGGCCGGGACGTCAACGAGGCGGTCATGGCCGCCGCTCACGGTTAGGAGGGGCGGAGATGGGTGACCCTAAGGGTTTCATCAAGACCGCGCGGGAGACGCCGCGGCGGCGCCCGGTCGACGTCCGGCTGACCGACTGGCGCGAGGTGTACGAGCCGTTCGCGGCCGAGCGGGCCGAGCGGCAGGCGGCGCGCTGCATGGACTGCGGCATCCCGTTCTGCCACCAGGGCTGCCCGCTCGGCAACCTCATCCCCGAGTGGAACGACCTGGTCTACCGGTCGGACTGGGCGGCGGCGGCGGACCGGCTGCACGCGACCAACAACTTCCCCGAGTTCACCGGTCGGCTCTGCCCGGCGCCGTGCGAGGCCGCCTGCGTGCTCGGCATCAACGCCGAGCCGGTCACCATCAAGCAGGTCGAGGTCGAGATCATCGACCGGGCGTGGGCGGACGGCGGGGTGCCGCCGCTGCCGCCGGAGTCGCTGACCGGGCACTCGGCGGCGGTGGTCGGCTCCGGGCCCGCCGGTCTCGCCGCCGCCCAGCAGCTGACCAGGGCCGGCCACCGGGTGACGGTGTTCGAGGCCGACGACCTCCCCGGCGGCCTGCTGCGGTACGGCATCCCCGAGTTCAAGATGGAGAAGCGCCACCTCGACCGGCGGATTGACCAGATGACGGCCGAGGGCACCGAGTTCCGCTGCGGGGTTCCGGTCACCGCCGCCGGGCAGCTCGACGGGTTCTCGGCGGTGGTGCTCGCGGGCGGGGCGCGGGTGGCGCGGGACCTGCCGACGCCCGGCCGCGAGCTGGCCGGCATCCACCAGGCGATGGAGTACCTGCCGCTGGCGAACCGGCTCGGCCCCGACTCGCCGATCAGCGCCGCGGGCAAGCACGTGGTGATCCTCGGCGGCGGCGACACCGGCGCGGACTGCCTGGGCACGGCGCTGCGGCAGGGCGCGCTGTCGGTGACGCAGCTGGAGATCATGCCCAGGCCGCCGAAGACCCGGGCCGCGCACCAGCCGTGGCCGACCTACCCGATGATCTACCGGGTGGCGTCCGCCCACGAGGAGGGCGGCGAGCGGGTCTACGCCGTATCCACCGAGGAGTTCACCGGCGACGCCGATGGCCGGGTCCGCGCGCTGGTGCTGACCGAGGTGGTGTTCGAGACCGGCCGCTTCACCGCCGTCGAGGGCACCCGCCGGGAAATCCCGTGCGATCTCGTCCTGCTGGCGATGGGCTTCACCGGCGCCGAGCAGCCCGGGCTGCTGGCCGACCTCGGGGTGGAGTTCGACCGGCGCGGCAACGTCGCCCGCGACGCCGGCTACCAGACGTCGGTCCCCGGCGTGTTCGTGGCCGGCGACATGGGCCGCGGCCAGTCGCTGATCGTCTGGGCGATCGCGGAGGGCCGCAGCGCCGCCGCCTCGGTCGACCAGTATCTGAACGCCCTCGACCGGCCGCGCCTCCCGGTCGCGATCCCGCCCACGGCCCGCCCGCTGGTCTGAATCGCCGCCCGGCAAGTCAAAGTCCAAGTCCGTCATCTCGAACGGACCCCGGCGTCTGCCCACCGTCCCGGCGCCCCTTCGTCCGGGGTCGGCGCCCAACGCCGGGTCCGGTCACGCCCCGTCGGCCCCGATAAGAGGCGGACGGGGCGTGACCGATTAGTGAACCCTTTGTGAGCCTGGTCACGCGCGGTCCGAGATCGGGTTAGGGTGGTATAGACCACTGGAAGGGGATCAGCGATGAGCCGCCGGGCAAAGATTGTCTGCACACTCGGGCCTGCCACATCAAGCCAGGAGCAGCTGACCGCGCTGATCAGCGCGGGCATGGACGTGGCCCGGCTGAACATGAGCCACGGCAGCCAGGCCGACCACCTGACGTCGTACCAGCGGGTGCGGGCCGGGAGCGACATCAACGGCCGCGCCGTCGGCATCCTGGCCGACCTGCAGGGCCCGAAGATCCGCCTTGGCGACTTCCCCGACGGGCCGTTCCGGCTCGCGGCGGGCGACGAGTTCACCATCACCACCGAGGACGTCCCCGGCGACCGGCAGCTGGGGTCGACCACCTATCAGGGCCTGGCCGACGACGTGCGGATCGGCGACCGGATCCTCATCGACGACGGCAACGTCCAGCTCGAGGTCGTCGGCGTGACCGGCGACCGGGTGCGGACCAGGACCATCGTCGGCGGCAAGATCTCCAACCACAAGGGCATCAACCTGCCGGGGGTCAAGGTCAGCACGCCCGCGCTGACCGAGAAGGACGAGGCCGACCTGCGCTGGGCGCTGGCGACGGGCGTCGACATGGTCGCGATGTCCTTCGTTCGCAGCCCCGACGACGCCCAGCTCGCGCGCAAGATCATGAACGACTCCGGCCGGTCCGGGGTGCCGCTGATCGCCAAGATCGAGAAGCCGGAGGCGGTCGAGTTCCTGGCCGACATCGTCGACGCGTTCGACGGCATCATGGTCGCCCGCGGCGACCTCGGCGTTGAGCTGCCGCTCGAGCAGGTGCCGACCGTGCAGACGCTGGCGATCAAGCTGGCGCGGGAGCGGGCCCGCCCGGTCATCGTCGCCACCCAGATGCTCGAGTCGATGATCAACGCGCCCCGGCCGACCCGGGCCGAGGTCTCCGACGTGGCCGGCGCGGTCTCGGCCGGCGCCGACGCGGTGATGCTCTCGGCCGAGACCAGCGTCGGCAGCTACCCAATCGAGACCGTCTCGACCATGAGCCGGATCATCGTCGAGGCGGAGACCTCGCTGCGGGCCGAGCACCACCTGTCGCGGATGCCGACCACCACCGGCGGCGCGATCGCCCGCGCGGCGGCCGAGGTCGGCGCGATCGTCGGCGCCAAGGCCCTGGTCGCGTTCACGATTACCGGTGAGTCCGCCCGCCGCCTGGCCAGGTACCGTTCGCCGATTCCGCTGCTCGCGTTCACCACCGACCCGGCCACCCGCAGCCAGCTCGCCCTCTCCTGGGGCGTGGAGACGTTCATCTCCCCGTCGGTGTACCACACCGACGAGATGGTCCACGCGGTCGACTCCGCCCTGGTGAAGCTCGGCCGGTGCGCGATCGGCGACAAGATCGTCATCGTGGCGGGCAGCCCGCCCGGCAGCCCGGGCAAGACCAACGCGCTGCGCGTGCACCGTATCGGCGACGCCATCAACCTGCCCTATCCCTGATCGGAGGGCGGCTTTCCCCCTGGTTTTTGCCTGCCAACAGAAAAAGCCTCTGCAATAGGCAAAAAATGGCGTCCCGACCCGCCTGGACATAGGCTAATGTCCTGGCGAGCGGGACACGCCGCCGGCGGACAGGAGCGGGGATATGAGCACGTCGCGAGATGATTCGCCCGGTGCGAGGCAGTGCCCGGCGTGTTCGGCCGACTCCGGTGAGCCGGTCCTGGCCGGCCCCGACGGCCGCTGCACGTCCTGCGGTCAGCCGCTGGTCATCAACGCCGACCACGTGGAGAAGGATCTCGGCCAGGTCGTCGGCGTCAGCGACCGGGGCCTGCGCCACCACCGGAACGAGGACGCGTTCCACATCGCGGTCGTGCCGACCGCGGCCGGGCAGGTGGCGGTCGCGATCGTCTCCGACGGGGTTTCCTCGGCGCCGCGGCCGGACGAGGCGTCGCTGACCGCGGTCCGGACCGGGATGGGACTGCTGGCCGAGGGCGTCCAGCGGGGCGACGACCCCGGCGAGGCGTCGCTGGCGGCGGTCAACGCCGCCGCCCGGGCGCTGGCCGAGCTGGCCGCCGCCGACGGGGCGCCGGCTGCCACCTACGTCTCCGCCGTGGTCAGCCAGGAGCTGATCACCATCTGCTGGCTCGGCGACAGCCGCGCCTACTGGCTCGCGGCCGACGCGCTGGCCCGCAGCGGGCCGAACGACACGATCGACATCACCGGCGGGTCCCGGCGGATCACCAGGGACGACTCGCTGGCCGAGGAGATGGTCGCGGCCGGCCTGGCGTCGATGGACGACGCGATGGCGTCACCGCAGGCGCACGTGATCACCCGCTGGCTCGGGGCCGACCTGCCCGACCCGGCGGCGCACCTCGAGCAGTTCACCCCGACCGGCCCGGGCGTGCTCCTGGTCTGTTCCGACGGCCTCTGGAACTATCGCCAGGAGGCCGCCGAGCTGGCCGCGATGGCGATGCCCGCCGCGCTCGAGCGCCCGCTCGACGCCGCCGCCGACCTCGTCAAGTTCGCCATCGACTCGGGCGGCCTCGACAACATCACGGTTGTATTGATCCCATTTCCCCCCGATGACCGCGCTTAGGTAAAAGGAAGTCCCGGCAGACTCCGATGACGGGTTCCATGGGCGGCCGCCGGTGACCGGCGGCCAGGAGCGGGTAGGGCCGCGCGATCCGGCCACGGTGCTGGCGGAGCGCGAGGCCATCCAGGCGAACCTGCTCGAGCTCGACGGCAGCTTCGTCAAGCGGATGCTCGAGGGCGCCGCGCTGACCGGGCAGACCCGGCAGCGGTGGGCGGCGGCGGCGGCCAGCCTCGCCGCCCTGTGGGAGACCTACCTGGCGTACTCGGCCGTGGTGGACCGGATCGCCGCCCTCGGCGCGGGCGGCCGACGGCCGTCGAAGAGGGAGCTGGCCGAGCTGACCGGGCTGCTGACCGGCGGCTGCGTGCAGCTCCCGGACGTGCCGACCGGTCCTCCCGGGCCCGCCGGGACCGTCCGGCTGGCCCGCAGGGACCTGGTCAGCACCGGTCGCCCGGCCGTCACCCTGGCGACCGCGGTCGGGGTCATGCGCCGGTCGTTCGCCGAGGTGACCGACGTGACGTCGGCCGTCGAGGCGGTCTGGGCGGCTGTCGGCCCGCCGCTCGACGCGGCCGAGGCCGACCTGGCCGCGAGCCGGCCGCTGGCGGCCGGTCTCGGCCCCGCGACCGAGACGGCGCTCGCGGAGGCCGAGACCTCCCTCGAGACGCTGCGGTCCGCCGCCAACGCCGACCCGCTGGCGCTCCTGCAGGACGGCGCGGTCGACACCGCGTCCGCCGACCGGCTCCGGGCGCAGGCGGCCGAGCTCGGCGCCCGGATCGCGCAGCTTGACCGGCTGCGATCGCAGGCCCGCGGCCGGATCGACGCGCTCACGGCCGCCGTCAAGGGCGCCCGGGCCGACCGGCGCGACGCGGTCGAGGCGGTGACCAAGGCGACGGCGCTGGTCACGGTCGAGCTGCCGGCGTCGCTGTCGGCGGCCGGCGCCGACGGCGCCGACGTTGCCGATGTGGCCGAACCCCGGGTGGCCGGCCTGCTGGCGCTCGCGGCGGGCGGTCACTGGGATCGGCTGCGGGCGGAGCTCGACCGCGGCGAGGCCGAGCTGGCAGCGGCGGCCGGGCAGACCGAGGAGATCCGCCGCCTGGCCGAGGCGGCGCTGGCCCGCCGTGAAGAGCTGCGCGGGCTCCTCGGCGCCTACAAGGCGAAGGCCGCCCGCCTGGGGGCGTCCGAGGACGTGGCGATTTCCGGCCGCTACGACCAGGCGCACGACCTGCTCTGGTCGGCGCCGTGCGATCTGGCCGCGGCCGAGGCGGCGGTGTCCGGCTACCAGCAAGCGATCCTGGCGACGGAGAGACGACGATGACGGCGATGGCGGCGGACGCCTGCACCCAGCCCCGGTGCGGCGGAACAATCGAAGACGGGTACTGCACGGTCTGCGGGCTGGCATCGCCCGCCTCGCCGGTTTTCCCGGCTGCGTCGTCGTCGTTCGCGTCTGGCCGGTCGGCATCGCTGTCGGGGTCGGTCGGGTCAACCGGGACGATCGGCACCCGGGGGAGCGCGGGCAGCCGGGGCTCGCGGTCGGGCAGCGGCCGGCTGTCGCGGGGCAGGCTCGGCGCCGGGCTGGTCGAGGTGCCGCCGGTCCCCGCCCTCGACCCGGCGGCGGCGGTGCTGGCCGACCCGCGGGTACCGGAGAACAAGCGGTTCTGCGGAAACTGCGGCGAGCTGGTCGGGCAGTCGCGGGACGGCCGACCGGGGATGACCGAGGGGTTCTGCCCGCACTGCCGCACCCGCTTCTCGTTCGCGCCCAAGCTGGCGACGGGGGAGCTGGTGGCCGGGCAGTACGAGGTGCTCGGCGCGCTCGCGCACGGCGGGCTCGGCTGGATCTACCTGGCCAGGGACCACAACGTGAGCGACCGCTGGGTGGTGCTGAAGGGCCTGCTCAACACCGGCGACGCCGACGCGCTGGCGGCCGCCGTGGCCGAGAGCCGCTTCCTCGCCCAGGTCGAGCACCCCAACATCGTCAAGATCTTCAACTTCGTCCAGCACACCAGCCGGAGCGACGGCGTGACGGCCGGCTACATCGTGATGGAGTACGTCGGCGGCAAGTCGCTCAAGCAGATCCGGCTGGAGGCGCGCCAGCGCCACACGGCGGTGCCGCTCGCGCACGCGCTCGCCTACGCGCTCGAGGTGCTGCCCGCGCTCGGCTACCTGCACGACCGAGGGCTGGTCTACTGCGACTTCAAGCCGGACAACGTGATCCAGAGCGAGGAGCAGATCAAGCTCATCGACCTCGGCGGGGTCCGGGCCATCGACGGGGACGGCGCGATCTACGGCACCGTGGGGTACCAGGCGCCCGAGATCGAGAACGACGGCCCGTCGCCGAGCTCCGACCTCTACACCGTCGGCCGCACGCTCGCCGTGCTCACCTTCGACTTCGCCTACCAGGGGGAGTACAAGTACCGGCTGCCGTCGGCCGAGCCGCTGCTGCTCGGCCAGGAGTCGTTCGCCCGGCTGCTGCGCCGCGCCACCCACTCCGACCCCGCCCGCCGGTTCCAGTCCGCGGGCGAGATGGCCGAGCAGCTGACCGGCGTGCTGCGGGAGGTGCTGTCGGTCACGGACGGCGAGCCCCGGCCTTCGTTCTCCGGCCTGTTCAGCCCCGAGCTGCGGGCGGTCGGGACCGACCTGACCCCGTCCGGCTCCGACCGGGCGGCGGCCGCGCCGGCGGCGGCCGAGGTGATCGCCGGGCTGCCGGTGCCGCTGGCCGAGAGCGCCGACCCGGCCGCCGGGTACCTGGCCACGCTGGCCGGGCTGCCGCCCGAGCAGCAGGCGGCGGCGCTGCTGGCCGCGGTGGCGGGCCAGGGCGGCATCCCGCAGCCGGTCACCGAGTCGGCCGAGACGCGGCTGGCGCTGGTCCGGGCGCTGGTCGTGGCGGGCGACGCCGACCAGGCGCAGGCGCACCTGGCCGAGCTCGCCGCGATCGACCCGGCCGACTGGCGGATCGCCTGGTACACCGGCCTGTGCGAGCTCGCGCGGGGGCGGGCGGACCAGGCCGGGGCCGCGTTCAGCGCCGTCTACGACGAGCTCCCGGGTGAGCTCGCGCCCAAGCTCGCGCTCGGCTTCGCGGCCGAGGCGGCCGGCCAGCCGGCCGCCGCCCGGCACTACTACCAGACCGTCTGGGCGATCGACCGGTCCTGCGTCAGCGCCGCCTTCGGCGCCGCCCGGGCCTGCCTGGCCGGCGGCGACCGGGTGGCGGCGATCGCCGCCGTCGCCGCCGTCCCGCCGACCTCCAGCTACCACGCGGCCGCCCAGATCGCCGCGATCAGGCTGCTGGTCGCGGTCGGCGGCACCGCCTCGGCGGTCGTCGCGCCTGCGGCGGGCGGCTCCGGCCCGGCGGGCGGCCCCGTCCCGGTCGGCCGGACCGCTCCGGCGGGCGGCGGCGCGTCCCCAGGCGGCGGGGTCTCGGTCGGCGACCTGCGCCAGGCTGACAGTCGCCTGGGCGTGCTCGCCCTCGACGACCTGCGCCGAGAGCAGCTCACGGTGGAGATCTTGCGGGCGGCGCTCGACTGGGTGTCGACCGCGCCGCCGAGCGCCCGCCGACGCGGCGAATCGGCGGCCGGCGAGCGCATCCTCGGCTGCGAGCCGAACGAGCGGGCGCTCCGGTTCGGCCTTGAGCGCGGCTACCGGGCGCTGGCCGGCCTCAGCCCCGACCCGGCCCGCAGGCACCAGCTGATTGACATGGCCAACAGCGTCCGGCCGAGGACGTGGACATGAGCCGCCGCCACCGCCGTCCGAACCTTCCCGCCCGGCCAGCCTCCCCGACTCCGCGGACCCCCCTCACCAGGAGAGAGCGATGACCAGCCTGCCCGGATTCACCGTGGACATCGACCACAACCCCTACCTGCCGGTCGGCGGCCGCGAGGTCAGCGCGATCGTCACCGTCACGGCCGACGCCACCGGGGAGGCCGGCTCGCCCGGGCCGGCCGGGCCAGGCGACGCCGGCGGCAGCGCCGAGATCATCATCATCGACTGCTCGGGGTCGATGGACTTCCCGCCCGCCAAGATGGCCGAGGCCCGCGCCGCCACCGCCGCCGCCGTCGACGTGGTCAGGGACGGGACCTGGTTCGCGATCGTGGCCGGGACGTCGACGACCTGGCCGGTGTACCCGCCGGACGGGACGATGGCGATCGCCAGCGACCGCACCCGGTCGGAGGCCAGGGGCGCGCTGCGCGGGCTGCGGGCCAACGGCGGCACCGCCATCGGCCAGTGGCTGCGGCTGGCGCGCCAGATCTTCCAGACCTGCCCGGCCACCCTGCGGCACGCCATCCTGCTCACCGACGGCAAGAACCAGCACGAGTCGGCCGAGGAGCTCGCCGCCGCGATCAGCGTCTGCGAGGGCGTCTTCCGCTGCGACTGCCGCGGCGTCGGCACCGACTGGCAGGTCGCCGAGCTGCGGAAGATATCGACGGCGCTGCTCGGCACCGTCGACATCGTCGTCGACCCGGCCGGCCTCGCGGCCGACTTCGAGGAGATGATGCGCGGCGCGATGAGCAAGCACCTGCCCGACGTGCTGCTCCGGGTGTGGACGCCGCAGCAGGCTGACACCAAGTTCGTCAAGCAGGTCGCGCCCGCCATCGACGACCTGACCGGCCGCAGCCTGCCGTCGGTGCCGCAGGCGGCCGACTACCCCACCGGCGCCTGGGGGCCGGGCGAGAGCCGCGACTACCACGTGGGCATCGAGGTGAAGCCGGCCTTCATCGGCCAGCAGATGCTGGCGGCGCGGGTGAGCCTGGTGGCGAGGTCGCCCGACGGGTCCGAGCAGATCCTCGGCAAGGGCCTGATCCAGGCCACCTGGACCGACGACGAGGCGCTGTCGACCAGGCTCAACCCGAGGGTAGCGAGCTACACCGGCCAGGCCGAGCTGGCGGCCGCGATCCAGGACGGGCTCGAGGCCAGGCAGCAGGGCAACGACGAGATCGCGACCGCGCGCCTGGGCCGCGCGGTCGCGCTCGCGCACGAGGCCGGCAACGACGCCACCGCCCGGCTGCTGTCCAAGGTGGTGGACGTGCTCGACGAGGCCACCGGCACCGTCCGGCTGAAGAAGAAGGTGGACGCGGCCGACGAGATGGCGCTCGACACCCGGTCCACCAAGACCGTCCGGGTTACGAAGGGCTAGCCGATGGCGACCTGCCCGTCCGGCCACGAATCGGCCGACGACGACTACTGCGACGTGTGCGGCTTCGCCATCGGCCCGGTCGGCAACCCCTCGACGATCCCGGCGATCATCACGTCGTCCGCGCGGTCCGCGCCGTCCGCCCCGTCCGCCGCCGCCGTGCCCTGCCCGCAGTGCGGAGTCCCGAGGGCCGGGCAGTTCTGCGAATCGTGCGGCTACGACTTCTCCCAGCTCGCCGAGGGCGACGCCCAGCCGCCCGGGGTCACCCGGGTGGAGCCCGCGGCCGCCCCGCCGCTGCTCACCACCGTCGAGCCAGCAGCGGCGCCACCTGCGGCCGCATCCTCAGCCGCACCTCCCGCTCCGGCGTCGGCCTCGCCCGACGGCTCCGCCTGGACCGCGGTGGTGACCGCCGACCGCGCCTACTACGACAGCGTCCAGGCGAGCGGCGGCCCCGCCGCCGGCGGCATCAGCTTCCCGCTGTACTGCCCGCAGCGGCGGTTCCGGCTGGACGGGGCCGAGGTCCGGGTCGGGCGGCGCAGCGCGCACAGCGGCATCGACCCGGAGATCGACCTGACCGGCCCGCCCGCCGACCCCGGCGTCTCCCGCCTGCACGCGGTGCTGCTGCGGGCCGACGACGGATCGTGGTCCGTCATCGACCCCGGATCGGCCAACGGAACGCTCGTCAACGGGGCCGAGATCGCCCGCGACGAGCTGGTGCCGCTGCGGGACGGGGACCGGATCCACCTCGGTGCCTGGACCGAGCTCAGGATCATCACCGAGCGGTAGCGCGACATAGATGAACAGCAGCCGTCCAACTGATGAACATGCTCCGTCCCCTCCCATCTCGGGCTCCCGACGGCGCCGAACGGCGAGAACAATGACCACTAAAACCGGTGCGAACCCGACCGGTCGTCAGCACCCCGGCTGCGCGAGTGAGGAGCCACTCACGGTGGCGGTGAGAGGACCACGCACGTCACGGCTCACCGTGACGGCGCTGCGCATCGCGGTCGTCGCCGCCGCGGCGGCGCTGGCGGCCGCCTGCAGCGCGACCTCCGGCCCGGGACCAGGCCCGGGCTCAGCCGCCGCCCCGGTACACGCCGACGCGCTCGCGGACGCGAACGTGACGATCAGCGAGACCGGCAGCACCCTGCTCTACCCGCTGGCCCGCAACTGGGCGGCGGCGTACCACCAGCAGCACCCCGGCGTGACCGTCACCACCGCCGGCACCGGCTCAGGCGCGGGCATCGCCGACGCGTCCGACGGCAAGGCCGACATCGGCGCCTCCGACGCCTACCTGTCAAGCGGCGACCTGGTCACCAACCCCCGGCTGCTCAACATCCCGCTCGCCGTCTCCGCCCAGACCGTCATCTACCACGTGCCCGACCTGCCCGCCGGCAGCCACCTGCAGCTGAACGGGACGGTGCTGGCCGACATCTACAGCGGCACCATCACCCGCTGGAACGATCCGCTGATCAAGGGCCTCAACCCGAGCCTGCCGCTGCCCGACCTGACGATCGTGCCGCTGCATCGCTCCGACCGGTCAGGAGACACGTTCCTGTTCACCAGCTACCTGTCGACCCAGGACCCGGCCTGGGACGCGTCGATCGGCTACGGCACGACCGCCAACTGGCCGGACGTCGCCGGGGCGATGCCGGAGAAGGGCAGCCTCGCCATCGTGCAGGGCTGCGCGGCGACCCTCGGCTGCGTCGCCTACAACGGGATCAGCTACCTGGCCCAGGCGCAGGCGGCCGGCCTGGGCGAGGCGGCCCTCGCGAACTCGGCCAAGAACTTCACGCTGCCGACCGCCAGCGCGATCAACGACTCGGTGGACAGCTTCGTCTCGCTCACCCCGCCCAACCAGACGATCTCGATGATCGACGGGCCGTCGGCCGCCGGGTACCCGATCGTCAACTACGAGTACGCCGTCGTCAGCACCAGCCAGCCCGACGCCGGCGTCGCCAGCGCGATCAGGGCGTTCCTGAGCTGGGTGATCAGCACCGGGAACCACCGGTCGTTCCTCGATCCGGTCGGCTTCCAGCCGCTGTCGGCGACGGTGGCGCAGCTCGGCCAGGCGCAGATCGCGGAGATCGGCCGGTGACCGCCACCCTGGACCGGCCGCGGCGCCGCCAGCGGGCCGCGAACACTCCCGCCACGCTGCGGACGCTGCTGATCGCGCTCGTCCTGCTCTCGCTCGCCTGGGGCGGGCTCGGCGGCTGGGTGGCCGACCAGCACGCGTCCGCCGCCAGCGCCATGGTCACCGTGGACGAGCCGCTCAGCCTCGACGCCCAGCAGCTCTACCAGGACGTCGCCGATGCCGACGTGACCGTGACGACGATGTTCCTGGCCAGCTCGCAGCCGCCGCTGGCGTCGACCCAGCGGTACCTGAACGACATCGACCAGGCCGAAGCCGGGCTGTCCGCCCTGCGGGCGGCCGGCGGCCAGGACCAGGCGTCGTCCGCCGCCCTGGCCGCCCTCGCCCGCGATCTGCCGGTGTACGCCGGCTACGTGGCCGAGGCGCGCAGCGACTACGCGCTCGGCTACCCGGTCACCGGCGGGTCGTTCCTCCAGGTCGCCTCCGAGGAGGCGCACCTGGAACTGCTGCCCGCCGCCAAGGCCGTCTTCGACCAGCGCAACGACGTGCTCGGGGCGGCCAGCGCGCAGGCGGCCGGGCTGCCCCTGACCATCGTCGCCCTGGTGCTCGCGATCGTCACCGGCATCGTCTTGTTCCGGGCCCAGCGGTGGCTGACCCGGCGCACCAACCGGGTGGTCAACATCGGCCTCGCGCTCGCGTCGGCGGTGCTCGTGATCAGCGCCGTGTGGCTGCTGGCGGGGTCCCTGGCCGGCCGCTCGGACCTGGACACCGGGATCAGCAACGGCTCCCAGCCGGCCACCGAGCTGGCCCAGGCCAGCATCGGCGTGCAGCAGATCAGGGGGGACGCCGTGCTCAACGTCATCTCGCGCAGCGGCGACACCTCGTTCCAGTCCGACTTCACCGCCAGCAGCCGCGCGGTCGGTCCCGGACCGGGCAGCCTGCTCAGCGCGGCCGACGCGGCCCAGGCAGCCGGCAGCCAGGCTGTCCCTTATGTCGAGGCGGCCGAGGAGCAGGCGACGCGCTGGTACGCCGCCAACGCCACGGTGTACACCCTCGGCGCCGACGCCGACTACGCGAGCGAACGGGACCAGGTCATCGGCGGCGGCCCCAGCAGCTCGGCGGCCGAGTACAACGCGCTCGAGCCCGACCTCACCCGGGCGATCGCCGACGACCAGGCCGACTTCCAGTCCGCCGTCGGCCAGGGCTCGGACGCGCTCAGCCCGCTCGAGCCGGTCGTGCTGGTGGCGGCCCTGCTGATGGCGCTGTGCTGCGTCTGGGGTCTGCGACGGCGGCTGGCGGAGTACCGCTGACATGGCCGGGGACTCCGCCGCCCAGGTCGGCGGCCAGCAAAGCGGCTACCCGAGCGCTCAGCTCGGCGGGCCGCTGACCGGGCTGCGCCCCGGCTCCCGGGTGGCCGGCTACCTGCTGGCGGACCTGGTCGGGGTCGGCGGGATGGCGGTGGTGTTCCGCGCCCACGACGAAGGGCTCGGCCGCACCGTCGCCCTGAAGGTCCTGGCCGGGAACCTGGCCGGCGACCAGGCGGCCAGGGAGCGGTTCACCCGCGAGGCGCGGACGGTCGCCAACGTGGAGCACCCGCACATCATCCCCGTCTACGCGGCCGGCCAGGCCGACGGCCTGCTCTACATCGCGATGCGCTTCGTGGCCGGGGCCGACCTGCACGCGCTCATCCACCGCGACGGACCGCTGCCGCCCAGGCGCGCGGCCGCGTTCGTCTCCGACATGGCCTCCGCGCTCGACGCCGCGCACGCCGTCGGCGTCGTGCACCGCGACGTCAAGCCGGCCAACGTGCTGGTCGACACCCGGCCCGGCCGGCCCGAGCACGGCTACCTGACCGACTTCGGGGTGGCCCGGGTGATGCGCTCGTCCGGCGGCCTGACCATCGCCGGGCAGTTCATCGGCACCCCCAACTACGGCGCGCCCGAGCAGATCAACGGCACGGCGGTGGACGGCCGCACGGACCAGTACGCGCTCGCCTGCGTGACCTACGAGCTGCTGACCGGCTCGGTCCCGTTCAAGCGGGAAGAACCGATGATGGTGCTCTACGCGCACGCCTACGCGGACCCGCCGCGGCTGACGGCCGCCCGCCCCGACCTGCCCGCCGCCGTCGACGCGGTGCTCGCGCGGGGCCTGGCCAAGCAGCCCGTCCAGCGCTACGCGACCTGCAGCGACTTCGCCGACGCGCTGCGGGACGCGCTCGGCCTCGACCCGTACGACCCGCGCCGGGCCGCGAACCCCGGCACCACCTCCGGCCCCGTGCACCCCGGCCCCGTGCACCCCGGCCCCGTGCACCCCGGCCCCGCGATCAACGGCCCCGCCGCCGCGCCGCAGCCCACCGCGCTCATGTCCGAGCAGCTGACCCTGGCCCCGACCCCGACCAAGACCATGACCCTGCCCGAGCTCCCGTCGCCGCGACCGCCCGCGCCGACCTCGCTCGCGCCCAACGCAACCGGCGCCTGGACCGCGGTGGTCACCGCCGATCGCGCCTACTACGAGAGCGTGCGCGCGGCCGACGCCGCCGACGAGGGATCGATGAGCTTCCCCGCCTACGTGGCGGAGCGCCGGATCCCGCTGGACGGCGACGAGATCCGCATCGGCCGCCGCAGCAGCAAGTCACCGCACCAGCCCGACATCGACCTGAGCGGCCCGCCGCTCGACCCGGGGGTGTCCCGCCGGCACGCCGAGCTCCGCCGGTCGGCCGACGGCGGCTGGTCGGTCATCGACCTCGGCTCGCCCAACGGCATTCAGGTCAACGGCAAGGACGTCCCCTCCGGCGCCGCCGTCCCGGTGACCGCAGGCGACCGCATCCACCTCGGCGCCTGGACCCTCATCACCCTCACGCTCACCTGACGCCAC
>Ga0335072_10004132_pt1 | contig 21672 bp, 14 predicted proteins | sample Lox_Sample_21_FD_206725 | JGI IMG/M metagenome (GOLD analysis project Ga0335072, IMG submission 206725) | Soil microbial communities from Loxahatchee National Wildlife Refuge, Florida, United States - Lox_Sample_2.1 | ecosystem: Environmental > Terrestrial > Soil > Wetlands | place: USA...
CTTCCTGCACCGCCGCCATGACGACGTTGGAGGTCAGCGTGAGGTATGAGGCCTCCAACTGGTAGCGCTGGTTGTCGGCCTGCGCTGCGTAGGATTCGACCGTGCGGCGATTCAGCCCGAACACATCTGGCGCATAGGAGACCGTGACCTTGCCGGTGAACAGGGAATAGGCCGGCTTGCCGGATGCGGCGACCGGGGTCAGAGCGCGCGTCGGCGTCATGTTCTGGCTGTCGGACACGTCGAGCCCGATGCTGGGGAAAAACGACCCCTGTTGCGCCAGCACGTTTTCTTCGGCAACGCGCAATGAGGCCTGCGCCGCTGCGAGAGTCGGGTTGGCCGCCAGCGCCTGGTTGATGAGCGCGTCCAACGACGGTGACCCGAACAAGCGCCACCATTGGCCCGGTATGTCCATGCCCTGGACGAATTGTTGCGCACCGCCATCCGGCCCAGGCGCCGATGTGGTGCGGGTCGCCAACGAACCGGCCGCGAAGGCAGCGCCTGCCGGCGCCGCCAGTGCGTGGAAGTCAGGGCCGACGGAACAGCCAGCCAGCAGGGTCGCCGCCAGCAGGCCTGATGCCAAGCCAATCTTTGGGAACACGTACTTTGCCATGGCTATTCTGCCGCTTGAGGCTGGAAGGAAGGCTCGCCTGCCCGCGTGCCCTTCGTGCCGTGCGCGCCGATGAACCAGGGATAGATCGCCGGAAGCACGAGCAACGTCAGCAGGGTTGCGCTGATGGGCCCGCCAATGACGACGGTGGCGAGCGGGCGCTGCACCTCAGCGCCGGCGCTGGTGGACAGTGCCATCGGCAGGAACCCGAGGCTTGCCACCGTCGCAGTCATCAGTACCGGACGGAGGCGGGTCATCGCGGCCTGCTGCGCGGCGGCAAAGGTGCTGAGTCCGTCCGCTCGCAGTTCCTCGATGTAGCTGACCAGGACCACACCGTTCAGGATCGCAATACCGAACAATGCGATGAAGCCGACGGCCGCCGAGATGCTGAACGGCATTCCGCGCAAGGCGAGCGCGAAAATACCGCCGATCGCGGCGAACGGCACATTGACGAAGATGAGCGCCGCGAGTCGGGCACTGCCGAACATGACAAATAGCAGTGCGAAGATCACACCTAGCGCCACCGGCACGACGGTGGACAGACGCGCCATCGCGTCCTGCAGGTCCTGGAAGCTGCCACCCCAGGAAATTGTGTAGCCGGGCGGCAACCGAACCTGTGCGGCCACAGCCCGCTGTGCCGTCGTCACGAAGCTGGCCAGCGGGCGTCCGCGCACATTCGCCTGCACCGTGATGACGCGCTTACCGTCGTCACGCTCGATCTGACCGGGACCAGGTTCCCACCGGATGGCCGCAAGCTGCCCGAGTGGCACTGAAAGTCCCGCGCCGTTGCTGACGCGCAGTGCGCGGATGCGGGCGATGCTGGCACGGTCGTCCGACGCGAGGCGCACGCGGATATCGAAGCGCTCGTCCCCCTCCGTGAGCGTGCCAACCGTGCGTCCGCCCATCGCTTCGACGAGGTCGAGGACCTGGTTGGCGTTGAACCCGTAGCGAGCGATTGCCTCGCGATCGACAACGATGCGGAGGTAGGGTTCGCCGACGGTTTGCTCCGCCTCGACATCCGCCGCCCCGGGCACACCGGTGACCACGTGCGCCACGCGCTGGGCAAGATCATGCAGCATCGTGAGATCGTTGCCGTGGATGACGATGGCGAGATCGGCTTGGACGCCCTGCAACAAGTCGTCCATGCGCATCTCTATCGGCTGCGCCCAGTCTTGCGTGATGCCGGGAACATTCTGGCTGAGTGCCTTGGAATACGCGTCGATCAATCCGGGTTCGGTCTTCGCCGTCCGCCACTGCGATGCCGGCTTTAGGATGATGAAGGTATCGCTTTGCTCCACCCCCATCGGATCGGTCGGGATTTCCGAGCTGCCGCCGAGGGTGACGGTTTCGGCAACTTCGGGAAATTTCATCAGCGTTTTTTCCACCATGCCCTGTGTGGCAATGGCGGATTGAAGCGAGATGCCGGGCAGCTTGGTCGTGGTGACCGTCAGCGCACCTTCCTGCAGGCGCGGCAGGAATTCGGCGCCCAGATTGGACCCTACCGCCACCGCGCCCACCAGCACTGCAACCGCAAGGCTGATCGTCATGGCCGGATGGCGCATCGTATGCGCCAGCAGCGGCGCGTAGCCGTTTCGCGCATAACGGATGATGCGGCTGTCTTGATCCGCCAAGGGTTTGCGCAGCAAAAAGCTTGCCAGCACGGGCATCAGAGTCAGTGTCAAAACCAGCGAAGCGATCAGGGCGAACATCACGGTCAGGGCCATTGGCCGGAACATCTTGCCTTCGACACCCTGCAAGCTGAGGATCGGCAGATAGATCAGCGTGATGATGGTCACTGCGAACGTAACGGGCCGGGCCACTTCATGCGCTGCTTCGCCTACCACCTCCATCGCCGGGCGGAGCGGCGCCTCGGCGCGGCGCCGCACAACGTTTTCGATCATCACCACTGCGCCATCGACCAACAGGCCGAAATCGATTGCGCCAAGGCTCATCAAATTGCCGGAAAGCCCGGCAAAGTACATGGCGGTCGCCGCCGCCAGCATCGAGAGTGGAATCGCGAGGGCCACCACCACGCCCGCGCGGAAATTGCCGAGTAACAGGAACAAGACGGCAATGAGGAGGAAGGCGCCTTCGGCCAGGTTATGAGCGACAGTATGCAACACGCGTCCGATCAGATCGGCGCGGTTGTAATAGGGAACGATCCGTACGCCCGCCGGCAGCGTCCTGTTGATCTGTCGCACCGCTGCCGCCACGCGTTGCGCAACAACCCGTGTGTTCTGCCCCAGTGTCATCAGGGCGACACCAATCACCGCTTCGCCATTGCCGTCGCTGGTGACAGCGCCAAGCCGCGGCATCGGCGCCTCGACGACCTGCGCCACGTTCTTGAGATAAAGCGGTACGCCCCCGGGGGCTGTACGCAACACAATATTCCCGATATCAGCGATCGACTGCAGCAATCCTTCACCACGAACAATCGCTTGTTCGCCATTGCGCTCGACCGTCGCGCCACCCGTCGCTCGATTGTTCTGGGCCACTGCGCTGTAGATGTCGTCGATTGACAGTCCGTACCGGGTCAGGGCGTCATCGGATACCCGTACTTCATAGGTCTTCAGTTCGCCGCCATTGACGTTGACGTCGGTAATGCCGGGAACCTGCTTCAGCAGCGGCGCTACCTGCCAATCCAGGATCGTACGAAGCTGCATGAGCGATTGATGCGGCCCCACCACCTTGAATTGGTAAATCTCACTCAATCCGTCTGAGAGCGGGCCCAGCATTGGCGTTCCCGCGCCCGGCGGCAGCGGCGTCTGGTTCAGGCGTTCGGTGACAAGTGCACGGTCAGCAAGAATGTTGCCGCCATCGGCGAACTTAACGTAGACGACGGATAGTCCGTAGCGGGAAATCGAGCGGTCGCTCGTCATGCCCGGCAATCCCTGCAAGGCGAGCTCGATCGGGGACGTTATGGAACGCTCGACATCCAGCGGCGAAAGACCTGGCGCCTGGGTGGTAATCAGTACCTGCAACGGCGAGATGTCCGGGTCGGCATCGAACGGCAGCCGCTGCATGCTCATCAGCCCGGCACCGATCAGTGCGGCGACGAACAGCAGCACGACGGCACGATTGCCCAATGCGGCATCGACGATCCTGGCGATCATGGCGCGCGCTTCCTTCAACCTTCGTCGGGTATCGTGGATTGCATCAGCGCAGCCTTCAGCCAGTAGCTGCCATCGGTGACGACGGCCGTACCCGCTGCCAATCCGCCCGAGATCTGCGTTTGGCCGTTTGCGACCAAGCCGGTCTGCACCGCGTGCCAGGTGAAATGCCCCGGCGTGGTCGGGATGAACACCACTGTCTGGCTGTTGACGTCTTGCAGCGCGCTGCTGGGAACCTGGACCGCATCGCGTCCCACAGGCGAGATGATGCCGGTGCGTGCGAACATGTTGATGCGCAGAGCGCCATCCGGATTGGGCACGGCGCAACGCACTTTCGCCGTGCCGGTCGAAGGATCGATCCTGTCGGAAATGTAAGTGACTCGCCCGGCGAAAATGCGGTCCGGATAGGCGCTGACCTGAACCTTCACCGCGTCGCCCACCACTACTGCACCGAGATCGCTTTCGGGCACGTCGGAGTTCACCCAGACGGTGGACAGGTCCGCGACGGTGAAGACTCGCGTCGATGGACCGACGATCTCCCCTTGTGTGGCGGCAACCGAGTCGACGATACCTTTGAATGGGGCCACGATCGCGCCAGGCGAATCGAGGTGACCGTTGGTCGCGATCGAGGCTGCCGTTTCACTGGGGTCCGTGACGGTGCTCGCCTTGGTGGACGTGGCATTCACCGGCATCAGCCGCGCTTCTTCTTCCTCGTATTGCCGCAGCTCGGCCTGGCGCGTGCGCAGCTCCGCTTCCATGCCGGCTGCCGCTGCGCGGCGGACTTCGACTTCGCTCTGCGCCATGCCGCCGGTGCGTACCAGGTTCTCCGCCCGATTCAGCGCCGCGTTCGCCGTTGCAACCTGGGCCTGTGCCTGAGTGACCGCAGCGTTGGCACTGCTGACCTGGCTGCGCACGGCACTCAATTCAAAATTGTCGAGCACGGCCAGGCGTTGCCCTGCGGCGACCTGGTCACCGACCGTGACATCGAGCGTCTCTATCCGGCCGCGCGCGGGCGGTGTGATGCGTGCGTGGCGAAGTTGGTCGTATCCGACGGTGCCGGTGGTGGAAACCGTACGCACCAGCGGTGCCACCTGCGCCTTGCCGAAGCGAAGTTGCAGGTGTGACACTTCCTGATCGGATACCGTGATGGTGCTGGGGAAGAGCGGTCCCTCCGCGGCGGCAACCACCAGCGGCGCCGAGCTCGCTGCTACCGTGGCAGTGGCATGGCCGAGCGCGAAGCCGAGTGCCGCGGCGATTCCGGCCGCGCCGGTGGCAAGGACGATGCCGCGTGCCATCACCGTGGCCCCCACCCGAGCGTCTCCCGCTCGCGCTCCGCAGGTCCAAAGAAACGCGTGGTACTGGATTCAATTCGCACAACCGCTGCCGGCGCATGGCTGGTTTGCATGGCCTAACTCCCACCCGAAGAAAATCGCGGAGCACCACATAGGAGCCCTTCCTGACGCTGCGCTGAACGCCAATTAGGGAGGTGTTCAGCTACGCGTCAGCTTCGGCGTGCATCAGTGGCGAATGGAAAATGGAAACAGACCTGTGAGAGTTTTGCTGATCGAGGATGAGCCGCACCTGGGATCGGCGGTGCAGGAGCATGTCCGTCAGTCAGGACATGCAGTGGATTGGTTCCAAAGCCTGGAGCCGGCCGACGCCGCCGTGCGCAGCGTGCCGTATGATGCGCTCCTGCTCGATCTGCATCTGCCGGATGGGCGCGGCCTGGATTTCCTGCGCGCGCTGCGCCGCCGCCGCGATCCGCTGCCCGTGGTGATTGTGACCGCCCGCGACCAGGTGAGCGATCGAATCGAGGGGCTGAAGACGGGGGCCGATGATTATCTCGTCAAGCCGTTCGACCTGGAGGAATTAAGTGCACGGCTGATTGCGGTGACACGGCGCTACTTCAACAAAGGGCTGCCTGTCTTGCAGTTGGGGCCGGTGGACCTGGAAGTGGAGGCGAAAATCGCGCGGGTGAAGGGCCAGCCGGTCGAGCTGACAGCACGGGAGTGGGCCGTTGTGGAGGTGCTGGCACGTCGGCCAGGATCGACGATCTCAAAAGAACAGATTGAGGAGGCGCTGTATGCGTTCGGAGAGGAGATCGAGAGTAATACAATCGAGGTTTATATAAGCCGCATCCGGCGTAAGCTTGGGCGTGATTTCATACGCACGATCCGCGGTCTGGGCTATCGGCTGAGAGAGTAAGGTAGTGAGCCGCCGTAGCCTGGTGTCGCAGCTCATTTGGCTGCTCACCGCCGCCATGACAGGTTTGTGGCTGCTGGGCAGCGTCACCACCGGCATGCTGACCGTATTCGAGATCAATGAGCGGCTGGACAACGCAATCGAGGAGGTTGCGCAACGCCTGCTGCCAGCCACGTTCGATGCCGTGCAGGAGCCGCAGGCGATGCAGCAGCTTGCACGTCAGCTGGTCGCGACGCTGGACCCCAGGGCACTGGCTTATCAGATTGTTAACCCGGCTGGCGCGATCGCCATGCGGTCCCAGAATGCCCCGGCCCAACCGTTTCCGGTGCCCAGGCAGCCAGGCTTTCACAATATCCGGCATTATCGGGTCTATACCCAGCCCGCAGGGATCAAGGGCTATGTCATCGAAGTGGCCGAACCTATGATGCACCGCAGAGAAGCGCTGCGCCGCGCGGTGGGTCTGTCCGTCGGGCCGCTCTTGTTCTTAGTACCGCTGTCCTGGTTCCTGATCCGCTGGGTGGTGTACCGCAGCGCGCAATCACTCACCTATCTGCGGGAGCAGATTGGGCCGACGCGACGGGTCCAACCTGTCGAACATCCAGGATCCAGGGATGCCGGCCGAACTGGAACAGATCCTGATTGCAGTGAACCGACTGCTGGAGCGGTTGGAGCGCGCGCTGGCCGCCGAACGCCACTTCGCCGCGAACAGTGCGCATGAATTGCGTACGCCCATAGCTGCGGTGCTCGCGCAGATGCAGTTGCTGTCGGCGCAACTGGCCGCGACACCTCAGGCAGAGCGCGCCGCGCGCATCGTTGGTCAGATCAAGGGACTCAGCAGCTTGGCGGAAAAGTTGCTGCAATTGTCGCGCACGGGGGCCGGCCTTGTATTGCAGCGGAACCCGGTCGATGTCCTGCAAGTGGTACAACTGCTCGTCGACGAGTTTCGACGTCAGCATGGCGTCGGTGACCGGCTGCGAATGATGGTGGCGGATGGTGCGGACTTCATCGTGCAGGCGGAGATCGATGGGATTGGTATCGCCCTGCGTAACCTGATCGAGAATGCGGTGCGCTACGGCGCGCCGGACGAGCCGATCGACGTCGTGGTCGACCGCGACTATCGCATCCGGGTGCTGAACGGAGGATCGGTGATTCCTCCGGAAGCGCTCGCGATGTTGAAAAAGCCCTTCGTGCGCGGGCCGTCGAATGGCATTGGCAGCGGCCTTGGTCTCGCCATTGTTGATAATATCATGAAGCAGCTCGGCGGGGACGTCATCCTCGCATCACCCGTCATGGGCCGCTCCACCGGCTTCGAGGCACGGCTGGTATTCGCGGCAACCAAAGCGACGTTGTTGGAAAAGGAGCTGGCGGACGTCGGTAAGCGCGCGGTCTGCAACGTCTAGATTTCCCAGCATCGGCCAAGCCGTTTCAGGCTCGTAGGATAAAGATGACAACCGGACGAACGCCTCTGGTGGCGGCTCCTGACATCGTAACGTGGCCCTACCCTGCATGTGCACTGCATGAATTGGCGGTCACGATTCACCATCCAGCGCATTATGTCGAAGCATTGCCGGATCGCGTCGGTCGGCCCACGGCATTCGAAGGATTAAAACTGGTTCTAGTCGAGGAAGTGTTCCGAGTGCTGAAACCAGGCGGGCGCCTCGCCTGCCATCGGCTCGGAGTAACCCCGGCGGTCCCACGCCCAGGGCAGCCGCGAACCAGTCTTGCATTGGCCCGACATTTCGGTCAAACTGGAAACATGGAAACCAATGACGCCGTGGCCACCTTCGCAGCCCTGTCACAGGCAACCAGGCTTGACCTGATCCGCCTGCTGCTGGCTCGCGGGGCGAGCGGGATCTCGGCTGGCGAGCTGGCCGCCCAGCTCCGGCTGCCGGCGTCCACCACCTCTTTCCACCTCGCCGCGCTGGAACGGGCCGGCCTGACGCAATCGACCCGCCAAGGCCGGCAAATCATTCATGCGGTGCGGATCGCTGGCCTGCGGCAATTGCTCGGCTTTCTGACGGAGACCTGCTGTGGCGGCCGGCCGGAACTGTGCGGCGACTTGGCGCGGCTGCTCCCCCCCGACCCGGAGGAGGACAAAGGCATGACCCCGGCCTTCAATGTCTTGTTCCTATGCACGCACAACTCGGCTCGGTCGGTCATGGCCGAGGCGCTGTTGCAGAAGATCGGCCGTGGTCGGTTCCATACCTATTCCGCCGGGTCGGAGCCGATTGCGGAACCACTTCCCGAAGTTCTCGAGAAGCTGCGCGCCTTCGGCCACGACGTGTCGGGGCTGCGCAGCAAGAGCTGGAATGAGTTCCTTGGACCTTCAGCGCCGCACATGGATTTCGTCATAACGCTGTGCGACACGCCGCAGGGTCAGGTCTGCCCGGATTTCGGCACCCTGACGGTCACCGGCGCCTGGCCGCTACCCGACCCGGCCAAGTTCATGGGTAGTCCGGTCGAACGCTCAGCCATGCTGAACGAACTCTATGCCAGCCTGCAGCGGCGGATTGAGATTTTCACGTCATTGCCCTTCGCCTCGCTCGACCGCATGGCCATGAAGGCGCGGCTTGACGAGATCGGCGGCGGGTTGCTGCCGGCCGGAGTGCGCTGACCATGCGAATCGGCATCAATGGCATGGGCCGCATCGGCCGGCTGGCGCTCCGCGCCGCGATGGGCGGCGTGTATCGCCAAGCCGACGATCCGCGTCGTGGCAACCGGCTGGATGTTGTGCACGTGAACGAGATCAGGGGCGGCGCCGCGACGACCGCTCATCTTCTGGAGTTCGACTCGATCCACGGCCGATGGCGTGAGCAATTCGGTGCCGAGGATGATCGTGCGATCGCGATCGGGAACCAACGCATCGGCTTCAGCGCCGCATCCACGGCCGGCGGCGTTCCCTGGGGCGACCTCGGCTGCGACGTGGTGCTGGAATGCACCGGCAAGTTCCTGACGCACGAACAACTCGCCGGCTATTTCGAACGCGGGGTCCAGCGCGTCATCGTCGCGGCACCGGTAAAGGAGACCGGCGCGCTCAATATCGTGGTCGGTGTCAACGACCATCTTTACCAGCCGCGCGAGCATCGGCTGCTGACCGCGGCATCCTGCACCACCAACTGTCTCGCTCCGGTGGTCAAAGTACTGCATGAAGCGATCGGCGTCCGTCATGGCCAGATCACCACGATCCATGATCCGACAAACACCAATGTCGTGGTTGATGCGCCGCACAAGGACCTGCGGCGTGCTCGCTCCGCGATGTTGTCGCTGTCTCCCACCACTACCGGCAGCGCCACCGCCATCGCGCTGATTTATCCCGATCTGAAAGGCAAGCTGAACGGCCACGCCGTTCGCGCACCGGTGCTGAACGCCAGCCTGACCGACTGCGTGTTCGAAATGGCGCGGTCGGTTACGGTGGAGGAGGTCAACGCGCTGTTTGCCGATGCCGCAGCCAGGCCCCTCGCGGGCATATTGGGATATGAGCCGCGTCCCCTGGTTTCCGCCGACTATGCCAATGACACACGCAGCGCCATCGTCGATGGTCCCAGCACGATGGTGACCGACGGTACGCTGCTGAAAATCTATGCCTGGTACGACAACGAGGTCGGCTATGCCTGCCGCATGGTGGACCTTGCCAACATCGTCATCGAGCGGGGGGTCTGATGTCTTCCGGACTTCGCAACTACGCGATCGTCACCACCGCTTATTTCCTGTTCACCATCACCGACGGCGCGCTGCGCATGCTGGTGCTGCTGCACTTCTACAGCCTGGGCTACACGCCTTTCGTTCTAGCCTTCATGTTCCTGCTGTATGAAACAGCGGGGATCTTCGCGAATGCCGGTGGCGGCTGGATGGCGTCACGTTTCGGTATCCCGCGCATGCTGATGGCAGGTCAGATCCTTCAGATCGGCGGGCTCTGCATGCTGTCGGCGTTGCAGCCGGACTGGGGCGCCGCGCTATCGGTCGCCTGGGTGGTGCTGGCGCAGGGTGTGGCGGGTGTTGCAAAGGACCTGACCAAAACCTCCTCGAAAAGCGCGATCAAGGCGTCCTCGACGCAGGACATGGGGCAGCTGTTCCGCTGGGTCGCCTGGTTCACCGGATCGAAGAACGCGACCAAGGGCGCCGGCTTTTTTATTGGCGGCTTCCTGTTGCAGGTCGCGGGCTTCCGTCCGGCGCTATGGCTAATGGCTGGCATGCTCGCGATCGTGCTGGTCGGCGTGATGCTGTCGCTACCGCGCACGCTGGGTAAGGCGAAGGCATCGAAGAGCTTCCGCGAGTTGTTCGCCAAAAGCCGTGCCATCAATCTGATCGCCGCGGCGCGCATCTTCATGTTCGGCTCGCGCGATGTGTGGTTCGTCGTCGGCCTGCCGGTCTACTTGTATGGCTTCGGCTGGAAGTACATGCAGGTGGCCGGCTTTGTCGCTGCGTGGACCATCGCATATGGCGCCGTGCAGGCTCTGGCGCCGCAGGTGGTGACACGCAGCCATGACGGGCTGAGTAAGGAGGTTCCCGCTGCTCGTCTGTGGGGCACGATCCTTACGATCATTCCCGTGGTGTTGGCCATCCTGCTGGCGATGCCAGGCGTCCCGCGCCCCGACCTGATCCTGATTGTCGGGTTGCTGGTGTTCGGCTTCGCCTTCGCGGTGATCTCCTCGCTGCATTCCTATCTGATCCTGGCCTATGCGGGATCGGAGAAGGCTGCGGAAGATGTTGGCTTCTACTACGCCGCCAATGCTGCGGGACGGCTGATGGGGATCATGCTGTCGGGAATCCTCACCGAGGCCGGGGGTATGCAGGCCTGCCTGTGGGGTTCGGCAGTCATGCTGGCGATCTGCCTGGGGTTCACAGTGTTCCTGCCATCAGGTGTCGAGGCACGCAGGGTACCTGCCTGACCGCATCCAGATCTATTGACGCCGCAACAAGCCGTAGTGGTGGGCCAAACCGGTCCGCTCGCAGCCGCTATGGGATCTCTTGAAAACCACCGGCGAATGCCCTGTCGCTCGGGAAGGGTGGTTGAGCCAGCCCTCAAAGCTTCGGCAGGCAAGCCGATCGACGCGTTTTGGACGAGAGGACGTTTCGTGGAACAGGTTATTGAACAAGCCCCGCCCCGGGCCCGCCTTGGATTGTTCGAGCGTTATCTGACGCTATGGGTGGCGCTGTGCATCATCGCCGGCATCGCCCTCGGCAGCGTCGTCCCAGCACCATTTCACGTGCTCGGGGCACTCAGCGTCGCCAGCGTTAACCTTCCGGTTGCCGTACTGATCTGGCTGATGATCGTGCCGATGCTGCTGCGGGTGGATTTCGGGGCCATCGGCGCCGTCACGCAGCATTGGCGCGGTATCATTGTCACGGTGGCGATCAACTGGCTGATCAAACCCTTCTCAATGGCGCTGTTGGGCTGGCTCTTCATCGGCGGGCTGTTCCACTCGCTGCTCCCGGCCGGGCAGATCAACAGCTACATCGCCGGCCTGATCCTGCTGGCTGCCGCGCCATGCACCGCCATGGTCTTCGTCTGGTCCAACCTGTCGGATGGAGATCCAAACTTCACCCTGAGTCAGGTGGCGCTGAACGACGCCATCATGATCGTCGCGTTCGCGCCGATCGTCGGCCTGCTGCTCGGCCTGTCCGCGATCACCGTGCCCTGGGACACGCTGTTCCTCTCGGTCGCACTCTATATCATCGTGCCGCTCATCGCTGCTCAGGTGTGGCGACGCTGGATCCTTTCCATCGGCGACGAGCCGAAGCTGACTCAGGTGCTGCGCTCGCTGCATCCGGTGTCGCTGCTGGCCCTCCTGGCAACTCTGGTGCTGCTGTTCGGCTTCCAGGGCGAGCAGATCCTGGCGCAGCCACTGGTCATCCTGGTGCTGGCTGTGCCGATTGTGATCCAGGTCTATTTCAATGCGGGCCTGGCCTATCTTCTCAACCGCACCTGCGGCTCTGCCCACAATATCGCCGCGCCGTCTGCGCTGATCGGCGCCAGCAACTTCTTCGAACTGGCGGTCGCAGCCGCGATCAGTCTGTTCGGCTTCCAATCCGGCGCCGCCCTCGCGACCGTCGTCGGCGTGTTGGTGGAAGTGCCGGTCATGCTATCTGTGGTCCACTTGGTCACCGCTACGCGTGGCTGGTACGCGCGCCGCTGATTACGCCAGCACGGGCCTCCGGCGTACCAGCGGAAAGAGAGGCAACACGAGAAGGGTATTGACCACCGCAGCGCATATCGGCACCACGATGGTGCGATCCGGACCCAGATGGGCGATCAGCAGGCTGCCGATGGAAGGCGAGGCGGCCTGCGCCACCAGGCTGGGCAGCGCCAGCCAACCTATCAGAACCGCGTAACCCTCACGGCCAAACAACGCGAGCGGCAAGGTTCCGCGGACAATGGAGCGAATGCCGCCGCCAGCGCCATACAGCACCAATCCGGCGCCAATAACGCTGCCGGGACCGGGCAACATGGTCAAGCCGACCGCGACCAGCACACCGGAGACAAGAAAACTCCAAAGCGGATGGTAGCGGCGGCCAATCACCGCCTCCATGACGCGGTCGCCACTGCTGTGGCGGCCTGCCCCAGCCTGGGGGCGAAGAAAGTGTCGCCGCATGTGCTGCGCCACAGTACAGCGATGCATTTGTTCCAGGCCGGTGTGGATATGGCGGTGATCGCCCTCTGGCTCGGGCATGAGAGACTCGAGACGACCCACGTCTACGTCGAAATCCGCCTGGCGACTAAAAAGCGGGCGCTCGAGAAGCTGGCACCGATGCCAGGTATCCCCGATCGCTACCGTGCTGACGACAAACTCCTCGCGTTCCTGGCCACCCTTTGATTATGCCGCGCTGAACACGACCAAAAGGAGCGTCCTGCCGATATCGGGCGCTCCTGCTCGGCATAACCCAGACCGCGGCATGAACGTGTTCATGCCCAATGCGGCATAAACACGTATCTTGAACCTACCCCAGGAAGAGTCCATGGCGATCGATCACCTACGATACATTTCATGTCGAGCTGATTTGCTGGGGGAAGTAACCATATTTTGATTCATGCTTTCGGGTTGCGGATCGTCAGGCTGATTGCCACCGGCAGGACGAGTAGTACGAGCGGCGTTTGTACGATGATCCCGGAGATGATGGCAATCGCCAGCGGTTGCAGCATCTGGTCGCCCGAGCCGCTGATCGCAGCGCCGAGTGGGATTAGGGCGAGGATCATCGCCAGCGAACTCATCACGATGGGACGTAGCCGGTTCAACGCCGCCTCATACAGCGCCTGGCGTGGCGGCATCGTCATTTCCAACGCCTGGTACTCGGAGACCAGGAACACCGCCATCTCGGCGGCGATGCCGACGATCATCACCATGCCCATCATGGCGGTGACGTTGAGGTCCATGCCGGTAATCCAAAGTCCGAGAAACACCGCTCCAGTGGAGACTATCGAGCTTAGTACGATGATGAAAGGCAGGGTAAGACGTTCATACAGGAACAGCAGCAGGATGATCTCTGCAATCGCGGCGGCAGCAAATACGCGAATCATGCCATGCACTGCCATCTGCTCCTGCTTGTACTCACCGCCGATGGCGTAATAGACGCCGGACGGCAACAGGCCGGGCTGACGCAGTGTGTCTTGCACAGCGGCGATGGTAGAACCCAGGTCATGACCGCCGCCTATCTGTGCGGTCACGGCGACGACCTGCTGAAGGTTATCGCGAGTAATCTCTGGCTGGCCCGCCACGAAGTTGACCTTCGCCACGGTCTTTAGCGGGAAGATGTTGCCGGTGGGCGCGTGGATCGGCAGATCGCCGAGTTCGTCGCGATAGACTTGCTCCTGCGGCGGATCGAGCCACAGCCGCACGCCGATATCCTGTACGGTACCGAGATAGTGAGTGACGACGGCGCCCTTGAGATAGTGATACAGGCTCGTCTCTACGTCCTGCGGCGTGACTCCCTCCATAGCCGCCGCGGCTGCATCGACGTGGATCTCCAACGCATCGCCGGCAGGGATCACGCCGTCATCAACCGACGCGGGCTGAATGCCGGGCACCTTGCCAATGGCGTCCGCCACCTTTTTGGCGACACCGACCAGCACGTCAGGATCTTTGGCATTGAGCTGAATCACGACTGGCTGGCGCCGGCCGACCATATCACCGATCATGTCGCTGAGGAGTTGGTGGGTATCGAAGGCGATGCCCGGCACTTGGTTGGTGACCTTGGTGTTGATGTCGTCCATCACCTTCCAGATGTTTGGGCGGCGCCCAGGGGCAACTAGGCGTACGAAGAAGTCGCCTTGATAACTTTCCGCAAGGTCGCCACCAAGGCCGGCACCAGTGCGGCGAGAGAAGGTATAGACGTAGGGGTCCTTCTTCAGGATCGCTTCGACTTCGCCAAGTTCGCGGTCCGTTTCGGTGAGTGAAGTGCCGGGCGAGGTCTGATAGTCCAGGACGAAACCGCCCTCGTCCATGCGTGGCAGGAAGCCAGTGCCCACATGCCTGTAGGCGACATAGCCGGCCCCGATCAGGACGGCCAGGCCCGCGGCGATCAGAATGGGGCGGTCAAACATCACGCGGAGGACCCGGCCGTGCGCGCGCCGTAGCCAGGTTTCGTGCCCATGGGCCGGATCGTTCCACTTGCCGAAGTCGATCATGCTCCGTGCCAGCAGAGGCACCGTGAGGGCTGTAAGCAGGAAAGAGATGATCAGCGCCGACGCCATGGTCAGGGATAGAAATTTGAAGAACGCGCCCGTGATCCCGGACAGGAAGGCGAGCGGGACGAAGATGATGGTCGTCGCCAGGCTAGAACCCAGCAGAGGCGGCAGGAACTCACGGGCGGCAACCAGCACGCTGGCGTTGGCATTTTGCAGTCCCGGCACGCCCGCACGCCGGGCGATGTGCTCGATCATGACGATGGCATCGTCAATCAGAAGGCCGATCGCGGCGGCGATGCCGCCCAGCGTCATGATGTTGAAACTCAGCCCCAGCAGTGACAGCAGCAGCGCGGTGATCGACACTGAGAGCGGGACGACCATGATCGCCACCAGTGCCACGCGCCAATTGCGCAGGAACGCCATCATCACTATGGCGGCGAAGATCAGACCAATGGCGATGGCCTCTTCCACCGCACTGATCGATGAGCGGACAAGCTGCGTCTGGTCGTACCACTTGTGCAGGTGAATGGCATTGGGCTGCGTCTTCATGAAGTCGGCAAGCCGCTGGCTCACTTGCTGTTCGAGGCTCAGCGAATCGGCGCTATCCTGCTGGTAGACGTCGAAGGTCACCGCTGGCTGGCCGTTATTGTCGACCATAAGCCATTGCGGCACGGCGCCGAGGTGCACCGTGGCGATATCGGAAAGCCGCACGATCGCACCGCCGCTTGTACGCAACGGCACATCGCGCACCGATTTGGCCGATTGGAACTCATTGTTGCTGATCGCCAGGTACAGCAGGTCGTTGTCCTGCAGTCGGCCGACCGCGTTGATGGTATTCGCCGCGGCAATCGCAGTCGCGACATCCGTCAGCGTGAGGTTGTAGGCACGCAACTTCTCAGGGCTAACCTCGACCTGAACCTCCGGCGTTTGCCCACCGAGCACGCCGACCCGGCGGATGCCAGGAATGCCGGTGAGCAGTGGCGTGATCTGGTATTCCGCCAGCCGCCGCAATTCCGACGATGGTAGGGTTGGCGATGTCAACGCGTAGGAGACGAACGGCATGATCTCGTTCGGACTCATCTGGATCGCGTCGTATTGGGTTCCCTGGGGGAGAGCTGGCAGCGCCTGGGCGAACGCGGCATCGACGCTCAGCAGCGCCTGTTTCATGTTCGAGCCCCAGGGAAAGTCGACGAAAACCTGCGCCGAACCGCGGGAGGTGGTGGACACGACATCGACCGCACCCGGAACGGCGCGTGCGACCTCCTCGAGTGGCTCCGTTACGTCGATCAGCATCTGCTTGGCCGGCATGCTGCCGGTGCTGATCTCGACCCGGATGCGCGGAAAGCTAATGACCGGGAACAGACCGACCGGAAGCGTCAGCCCTGCGAAAAGGCCGGCGGCAGCCAGAGCGAGCGCGACGAAGATCAGGCTACGGCGGTGATGCTCGATCCACTTAACCAGGCTCATGGAGCTGCTTTGCCTCCAGCTTCGGCGACCCGCATCTTCATTCCGTCGTCAAGCTGATGGTTGCCGGCCAGCACGAGCGGCGCGGCCGGATGGAGTGCACCGGCGATTACGTCCTGGGCACCCTTCGCGCCCAGGACCTGTACCGGGATTTTTTTGGCGGTCATGTTCATGGATTGCACGACGTAGGTTTGCCCCTGGTCGTCCACGAGGATCGCGTCATGCGGCACGACATAGCCCGTGAGTTGGCCCGTTGTGATCCTGGCTTCCGCCATCTCGCCGACGAACAGTCGGCCGGCCGGAACGGCAACGTCGATCGGGACAAGACCGTCGGTGGCCTGCACCACAGAGCTGCGCAGCGACACCGTGCCTTGCAGGGCTATGCCACCCCCAATCGGGCGGACGGTCACTTTGTCTCCCACGGTGACGGAGGCCGCCTCCACCGGTGTGATGCCGACCTGCAACACCAGTCCCTGCGGGCGCGCCAATCGGATCAGGGCGGAACCTTCGGCCACAATGCTGCCTGGCGTGATTGAAACAGTGGTGACGATCGCCGGAAACGGTGCGCGCAGGGTCTTCGGTCCGTCGGCGCCTTGCATCTTGAGAGCGTCCAGCGTGGCGAGGGCGTCCGATTTCGCCTTCTCCGCGTCGACGAGCTGCTGCCCGGTCGCCAGATGCTGGACGACCATGTAGCGCGTGCGTGTGACAAGATCGGTTGCGACCTGCAAGGCCGACTCCGCCTGGGTGTAGGATGCGGCTGTCTGTGGGCTGGGTGTCAGGCTAAGGAGCGGGGCGTCCTGCGCAACGGTCTGGCCTGGGCGCACGTCCACGCTCTCCACGACTGCCGGTAGTGGTGCGGTAATCGTCTGGCTCGCCGGCGCGCCGGCTTGGACGTGGCCATAGGCGGTGACGACTTGCGGCAGGCTGCCCTCGTGCAGCGCAGTAAGCGTTACGAGCACACTTGGTTCGTTCTGCCCGTGCGCACCGAGGGCGAATAGCATCGCGGCGACGGAAAGAAAGCCAGTACGCAGTGGTGATTGCATTATTCCAGGCTCGTCCGATTTGGGGGCACAATCCTTGTGATGGGCAATCCGAGGCCCAGCTCGAGACTGAGCGCGATCCTGGCTTCACCGATCGACCGTTCGAGGTCGGTCACTTCGAGGGCCCGCTGCAAGGCAGTGTTCTCGTAATCGCTCAGGGAGCGCTCATCGAGATTACCTTGCGCGTAGGCATGCCGCGCGGTTCCCGCGAGATTATCTGCGGCCTCGGCTGCCTGGCGCGCCTGCGGCAGATACGCTGACAGCATGTGTTCCTGCGCCACGATACCGCGAGCGCTACCGACCGCGTTGTCGAGCCGCGCGAGGTACTGTTCGTGCAGCACCCGCCGCGTCGCTTTGGTCTCGCTGATCTTGCCCTGGTTGCGATTGAAGATCGGCAGATCGAAGGTAACTAGCGGGCCGGCAGAGCGCACATCCGTCGTGTCGGTACCCCAAGTGCCGCCGAGCACGAAAGCGGGAAACTGGCCAAGGATGGCGGCGCGGACATTCGCCTCGGCGGAACTGTATCCCAGTTGCAGAGCGACAAGATCAGGCCGTTGCTGTGGCAGCCGTGAGATCAGCAGGTCAAGCGGCGATGGTAGCGGCGGAAGATTGGGTTCGGCGATCGCAAAACGCACATTTGGTTCCAGCCCGAGCAGCGCATCCAGCGATTGCCACCGCTTGATCTGTGCGACGTTCATCGTGACAAGCGTCTGTTCCGCGGAGGCCTTGGCGGCGAGCAGGGGCGCTACCGCGGGGAGCGCCAGATTGCCCGCGGCAGTGGCGGCTTGTGCCAGCTGGACTTCGCTCGATGCCAGGCGCAACTCCCGCTTGGCGAGAGAAAGCGATCGGTCTCCGTAATATATTTCCAGGGCCAGCAACCTCGCCTTCTGCGCCACCTGCCATTCCTGCCATAGCAGCGTGGAGTTCACCTCTGCCACATGCTCCCGGGCCGCGCGAACGCGGGCGCGATAGGTAACCAGCGAAGCAATATCCTGGGACAGAGACGCGGCGTAGGACGGCGTACTGCCGGGGCCGCCGAGCAACGCGGCGGAACCGAGAGCCACGGACGGGTTCGGCAGCAGTGACGCTTGCAGAAGGGCTGCCTGGGCAACCCCCATGTCGCCCCATTCGGATCGCAGATCGGGATCGTTGAGAATGGCAAGCAGGCCGACCTGGGCAATCCCGAGTGGCCGGCTTACATTGATGCTTTGCGGCGGATCGTTACGGGTCACCGCCGGTACCCGCGTGTCGAGGTCGCTGAGACTCGATACGAGCCTCGTGTGCCGCGCCAGCGGCAGGGGATGATACGTGGCGCAACCCGTCATCACGACGACGAACCCGAAGGCGGCGGCGCGGGACCGACGGCACGGGCTAGGGGGCTTGCCTTCTGGTCGGCCGGCCCCGCTTCCGGCATCGGCCCGACGTCGCGTCCACATGCGCTTGTGCCAGCACTTTGGCGGCGCGGATCCCATAATCAGTGCCGGGGACCGAACACGGCAATGCAGCCCGAAACACACTGGGCGTCGCTTTTGGTAGGGGTAATCGGGACGAACACCTGTCCTGTGGCGCCATATGCGGCAACGGAATGGGCGTGCGGGCCGGTCGGCAGGTTGGCTACCCAGCGGTCTGTGCGTGCATTGATAACGCCCAGCACCGGGCCGCCAGGATTGGCGACAGCGGCCAGGTAGTACTCGCCCTGCGCCTTGTCGAACCACACTTCGTCTGAGCCACCGATCTGATGGAAGATGCGGACGATTTTGCCAGACGGAAGGTCGAGGATCATCGATTTGGCGGGAAAACCGGCAGCGACGGCGTCATCACTGCAAGCGACCAACAGCTGCTGGTTCGGGCCGATCGCCAGGCCGGCAGGGATGCACTTCGTCACCGGAATTATACGAAGCAGCTCGCGCGTCCGGGGATCGATAACGGCAACGCCGCCCTGCGCGGCACGTCCGTTGAGTTCCGGAACAGAAACGTACACGAGGTCGCTCGCCGGATCCCAGACCGGCTGCTCCAGCCCATCGCTGGCCTGCGGCAGCACCAGCCTGCCGGTCAACTTGTGATCGCCCGTCGTGGTGGCGATGAAGGTCAGGAAAGGCGGCTCGTCGGCATTGTTTGCCGTGACAACGAGATGGTCCTGTGGGTCGTAGGCCAGTTCATCCACCCGATGGGAACCGCCGGTGCGGATCGTCTCGATCACCTTTTGAGACCCGGTATCGATGATCTTCACGGTGCTGTCACCGTCGCCGGCCCAGATCTGTCGAGGGCCGACGGCGACCAGTCCGTTGGGGCCGGCCCCGGCGAACCCCCCGGTGGCTGGAGATCCGGCGAATCCTCCAGCCCGCCCCAGAAAGCTGTCGTCCTCGGCGTTGAACAGGTCGACCCCGTGGTTGGAGCGGTCCGCCAGGGCATAGATATCACCGTCTACGACGCTGATATCGAACGAAGCCAACGGGCTGCCGGGGACATGCAGCTCCGCGAGGCGCTGAGGAGCAAAGTGATTCGTCCTGCTCTCCGCGCTTGCTGGCCCGAGGGACAGCGCGGCGGCCAGCAGGGCCGATGCAACGGCCGCCGCCAACTGTCCTGACGGCCGGCGGGAAGATGGTGCTCTGGTGCAACCGGCAAGCTCGCGCCGGTTAGGTTGATAGGCAGTAATATCCTGGACCCACGGGCAAGAACAAATTGCCCTTACGAAAGAAGCGAAGGTTTGCTCGCCGCCTAAACGCGAATTCCAATTCTTCGTGAAGTATTCCGATGCCACAACTCGTCTCCCAACCTGCGCCGGGCCAGTTGCCTACTCTTGCGCGGGTTTCCCAGGAGTTGGGCGCGTGTTCGCTATTCGTAACTTGACGGTCACCGTTGCGGGTCGTGAATCAGCCCTGGGAGGCGCGTGGTGCACATTCTGTTGATCGAGGACGAACCGGAGACCGCTACCTATGTCGTCGCTGGCTTACAGCAGGCAGGGCATGAGGTGGTGGTGTCGGAGGATGGGCGCACCGGACTGCTTAAGGCGGCTAGTGAGAACTGGGATTTGCTGATCGTCGATCGCATGTTGCCAGGGCTGGACGGGCTGGCACTGGTCCGCATGCTGCGGACTGGCAGCATCTCTGTTCCCGTGCTGTTTCTGACGACGATGGGGGGTGTCGGCGACCGCGTGGCCGGGTTGCGTGCCGGAGGCGACGATTATTTGGTGAAGCCCTTTGCCTTCAGCGAACTTGAGGCTCGGGTGGAAGCGCTGGGCCGCCGTTCCAGCAACCTGTCCCCGGATACCGTTCTGCGCGCCGGCGACCTTGAGATGGACCTGCTCGCCCACACGGTGACCCGAGCTGGCCGAAAGCTTGATTTACAGCGCCAGGAGTTCAAGTTGCTCGAATACCTGCTGCGGCATGGCGGCCAGGTGGTCACGCGCACCATGCTGCTTGAAAATGTCTGGGGCTATCACTTTGACCCGCGAACAAATGTCGTGGACAGCCATATCAGCCGCCTTCGGGGAAAAATCGGTGCCGATCTCGTCCATACCGTGCGCGGCGCCGGGTACTGTGTGCGGATGCCGGATGCGCCATCCGACACCAGAATTGGCTAGCCGGCATGAGACGTCGGGGAACTGGCTGCCCCGGTTGGCGCGCACGTCCAGTTTCCGGCTGGTGCTTCTCTACACAGGTCTGTTCGCCGTCTCAGTGCTGGTCCTGCTGGTAATGGTGCTTTGGTGGGGGAGCGCCTATGTCACCCAGCAGACCGACGAAATGGTGAGCGACGAAATCGGTGATGTGCAGGCCGCTGCGGCCAAGGCCGGATCGGGTGGGCTGCGGGTTGCGGTAACCGATTTCTCGCGGCAAGCAGGCTCTCGGGACCGCTACCTCCTTGAGGATTCGACCGGAAAGGTGCTGGCAGGAAACATGCCGCACATCCCGCCGGTTCCCGGTGCGATCACGTGGTATCCTACCAGCAGCATCTTGAACTTCTGGCCGCTGGCCAGCGGTGTGCGTGGCGCTGGCATCCGCACCGATGATGGCGATTTTCTATTCGTCGGCCTCAGTACCTTCGCGCTAAACGAGATGCGGGAGACAGTCGCACAGGGGTTCCTTTCTGTCATTGGCGCAACCTTGCTTCTGGCAGTGGCCGGCGGTGTAGTGATGAGCCTGGGGTCGCTGCGCCGTGTCGAAGAAATCGGCCGCGCGGGCCAGGAGATCGTCGCGACCGATCTGAACCGGCGCATCGCGGTCCGCGGCACGGGCGACGAGTTCGACCGATTGGCGCTGAGCCTCAATGCCATGCTCGATCGCATTCAGGCGTTGATGGAGGGGCTGAACCAAGTCTCTGGCGATATCGCCCACGACCTGCGTACACCGCTAACGCGCCTGCGTCAGCGGTTGGAGCTGGCGTACCGGCGCGAGAACGACACCGGTGTCTGGCGACAGGCGCTGGAGGGCGCGACGCGAGATGTGGACGCCATCCTGGAAACCTTCGCCGCTCTGCTGCGCATCGCGCAGATAGAATCCGGTTCGCAAGGGATCGAGTTCACCTGTGTGGATCTGAGCGCGTTGATGGAGGAGCTCGTCGAGTTCTACTCGCCGCTTGCCGAGGAGCATGGGCATACGTTGCGCGGCACGGTCGAACCTCAGCTAC
>Ga0335072_10004133_pt1 | contig 21670 bp, 19 predicted proteins | sample Lox_Sample_21_FD_206725 | JGI IMG/M metagenome (GOLD analysis project Ga0335072, IMG submission 206725) | Soil microbial communities from Loxahatchee National Wildlife Refuge, Florida, United States - Lox_Sample_2.1 | ecosystem: Environmental > Terrestrial > Soil > Wetlands | place: USA...
GTGTTCAATGAATTGAGCCTGCGTAACGCCAGGGAACTAATGGACACGGCGCCCGATTCGCCCCTGGTAGTGGAACTCAACGCCGAGAACTTCGAGAAGCAAAACGAACTGGCCAAGGCCATCGCGGAATACCGCATTCTCCTGCAAAGAGTGCCAGACAAGCCGGGAATCCACTTCCGAATCGGCGGGCTGATCATGTCTTTGCCGCCCACGGAAACCAGTGCCGCCGAGGCGCGCAAGGAGTTCGAACAGGAACTGAAGGTCAATCCGCAAAATGCGGCCGCGGAATATTACCTGGGTGAGTTGGCGCGGCAAGCCGATCGTCTGGAGGAAGCCATCCAGCACTTTACGCGCTCCACCAAGCTCTTTCCGGGTTTTGCCGAGGCTTATGGCGGCTGGGGCAGGTCGCTTCTCGATTCCGGAAAGGCGGCCGAAGCTGTGAGTCCACTGGAGGCGGCAGTGAAACTGGCGCCGGACAATCCGACGCTGCATCTCGCGCTCGCCACGGCCTACCAAAGGCTTGGACGCAAGGAAGACGCGGCGCGCGAATTTGCCATGCAAAAGAGCACGGCGGAAAAGATCAACCAAAACACCAAAACACTGCACAAAAACGTCTCCGGGGCGGACACGGGAAAGTGACGCGGGGTTTCTGGCTGCCCGCCCTTGCCTGCGGCCTGGCATCCGCCTGGCTCGGGGTTCAAACGCTCCACTCACAGCCGCCCAAGCAGCCCCGCTTTACCGACATCGCTCCCCAGTCGAAATTCAGCTACATATCGAATAACGATCTCTCTCCGCGAAAATATTTTCTTCAACCGATGTGCGGCGGAGTGGCCATCTTCGATTTCGACAACGACGGCAAGATGGATATCTTTTTTACGAATGGCGCGAAGTTGCCCGAATTGAAGAAGACTGGTCCGGCGTTTTACAACTGCCTGCTGCGCAATCGCGGCGACGGGACATTCGAAGATGTCACTCGCAAGGCCGGCTTGACCGGCGCGGACCTCGACTACAATTTCGGCGTGGCCGTGGGCGACTACGATAACGACGGCAACGAGGATCTCTTCATCTGCGGCGCCGGGCGGAACGCGCTCTATCACAACAATGGCAACGGCACTTTTACGGATGTCACGCGGGAATCGGGAATCGGCGGAAAGCCGCCCGGCACCATGAGCATTGCCGCGGCGTGGTTCGACTACGACAACGACGGCCTGCTCGATCTGATCGTTTCCAACTACACCGTGTGGACGCCGCAGACCGACCGCCGCTGTGCCGCCGCGGGGCAGGAATACTACTGCGATCCGCGTCTCTTCTACGAAGCCGTCCCGCACCGGCTATACCACAACCTGGGTCACGGCAAATTCGAGGATGTCACCGCGAAATCGGGAATCGGCCGCGCTCCCGGCAAGGGCATGGGCATCTCGATCGCCGATTTCAACGGCGATGGCTGGCAGGATGTATTCGTCGCTAACGATACCGAGGCCAACTCGCTCTTCATCAATAAGGGAGACGGCACTTTCGAGGACCAGGGACTCTCGATGGGCGTAGCTTACGACGATACCGCGAAGGCTGTTTCGTCGATGGGATCGGATGCCAGGGACTACGACAACGACGGCCGCGTGGATATCTTCTACAACAACCTGATGACCCAGGTCTGGGGTCTGTACCAGAATCGCGGCGATTCCTTCCGCTATGTTTCGCAGCAAACCGGCATCGCCCGGCTCAGCCACTCGCTTTCGGGCTGGAGCAACGGCTTCATCGATTACGATAACGACGGGTGGAAGGATCTATACTCCGCCAACGGCGACGTGGATAACATTCTGCCTAACGCGCGCCAGCACGACACGATGTTTCGCAATTTGGGCGGCAAGACGTTCGAAGACGTGTCGGACATCATGGGAAAGGATTTTCTTCATGTGGGTTACCAGCGCGGCTCGGCATTCGGAGATTTGAATAACGACGGATTTGAGGATATCGTAGTGACGTCGCTGATGGAGCCGCCGCGCATTCTGATGAACTCGGCGGATAACGGGAACCATTGGCTGACTTTGGAACTGATTGGACACTACAGCAACCGCGACGCCATAGGAGCCAAGGTCAAGCTCACTACGGCATCGGGCAGAGTGCTCTACGATCACGTCTCCGTCAGTGTGGGCTTCATGAGCTCCAGCGACAAACGGGTTCACTTCGGTCTCGGCGGCGAGAGCCAGGTTCGTTCTGTCGAGATTCGCTGGCCGAGAGGGACGGTCCAAAAGATCGAAGGCGTTGTGGCGGATCGGTTAATGAGGGTGGAAGAGCCCGTTCCCGGCCGGTGATCCGATTTGCCAGGCGGCGCGCGGAGGGATGACAGCGCGAGCGCAGCAAGACGCATCTGACTGGTTCAGCATAGCGCCCTGCGCAGGAGCATGCTATTTTTTCGAAAACCCGACCTTTTCGAGCATGCCGCGGAGCGATTCTTCGCCGCTGAATCCCACTTCGTAACCGGCGATTTTGCCATCAGGGCCGATGAGGACGAAGCTCGGATAGCCTTTGACCTGGTAATCCTTGAGAACAGTGGATTCGCCGCTGAGGACGGCGGGGTATGCCAGAGGCGTCTTCTTGAGAAAGCCGGCGACAACGTCGTGCTCCTCGCCGGCATCGACGCCGAGGACGACGAGGCCGCGATCTTTGAATTCCCGATAGATCTTTTCCACCGATGGCATGGCTTTGCGGCAGGGTCCGCACCAGGTGGCCCAGAAATCGAGCAGAACCGGCCTGCTTTTGAGGGATGATAGGCCGTAAGGCTTGCCATCGACCGTTTTCAAGGTGAAATCGGGCGCGGGCTTGCCCGCGAGATCGGGTACCATGCCGAGGGAGCCGAAGAGCGAGAGCTTGTCAACTTCCTTTGCGCCCTCGGGAGGAGTGAAGGCAAAGGTGGAATCGGGGATGGGAGCGTCGATGTGGAGGTCTTTCTTCACACTCTTGACGCGCACCTCCATTGGCGGGCCGCCCGGCACCGACAGTTTCATCGAGGTATCGCTCTGGAGATCGATCCCGAGTTTTTTGTCAATCCACATCGTGACGGTGCCGCCGGAGATTTTGGCGCCGCGCGCGGCGGGAGGGAGTTCCAGGGCGCCAATATCGCTGTGCACCACCCAGCAATCGTGCTTCTGGCCGTCGATGGGGACGGTTTCTTCGCCAGTGGTCTTGGAGGTGATGTGCATGTCAGCCATATTAGGCATGAAGTCATTCATGCCCATGGATTCGACTATTGCCTGGGTGCCCATGGCGATTGACTTTTTGGTGTATTCGTTGCCCATCGAGCTGTACATCCAAGTGGTATCGCCGTCGCTGACGATGACCATGGTCAACCCTTGCGCTTTGGTTTCCATGCGCGACTTTCCGGGGCTTACCATGGCCGACGAAACTTCGGTGTTCATCTTCATGGATTGACCGCCGATGACGGTTTCCATGGTGGTCTCCTCCTTGTAGTCGATGCTGTGCAACTTGGCGAGGATGGCCTCGGCCTGCTTCGTAAGTGTTTGGCCGTCGGGAAACTGCTGGGCCGAGAGCGACGATAGGGCAAGAGCGGCAATCAGGGCGGATCGCATTCAGGAGACCTCCACGGGGAGGCCGTTGCCAACCGACCCCTCAACCAAGTGTTCGAGGGGTACGCGGACGCAACGGATACCCTCCAGATTGAGGGTAGCGTACAACTCGTGCTGTCACGAGATAAACCCAATCGGATGCCTGGGTTAGTCCAAGGGAGATTCCATCAGTCGATTGAGCACTTCGAAAATCACTTCGAACTGCTGATCAAATTCCCTTCTATGGCTTGCAGTTGCTCGGCCAGCCCGCTATGGGACTCCATGATGTGACGCAGGCGCACGAATGTCCGCATGATCGCGATATTTACTTGCACCGCGCGAGGGCTTTTGAGGAACGCTGGACAGCATGGCGACTCCTTGCCCGGTAAAAGCGTAGGGCAGCATGCAGAGGTGCGGTACTTTTGGGAACCGGTCACAATTTGTGACCGGTTGGCTTCTTCGGGGGGCAGCCGGAACATGAAGTCCTCCGGGAAACGGAGATTCCGCTTCACGGCTTGATTAGGACTTTGGTCCGCAACCGATACAGCTCAGCCAGCGCGGAATCGTGCAGGGCCTTCTGGCTGCGGATTAACAGAATCCGGTGCTCGATAATCTCCGCCGGAGTCAGGTAGGCGTTCTCGACGGCCATCAGGCCGATTCCAGCGACAGGGTCTCTTCGGTTTCGCCGTTTTCGAGCTTGATCAGCAGTTCGGAGCCATATTGGCAGCCCTTGTCGAAGGCTCGGAGATTCAAATCCTGGAAAGCCGGCGGAACGGAATCGGCGACGGCCTGGCGAAGCGATTCGCGATCCAGCAGGCCGGAGACGGCGCCGAAAAAGCCGACCATCACGATGTTGAGCACCATTTTCCGGCCGAGTTCCTCGGCCAGGCGGGTGGCAGGCACGCCGTAGACCTTGATGCCGGTGGGAAGCCGGTCAATATTGACGAGTTCCTGCTCGGTGATGAGGATGCCGCCCGGCTTCAACTGAGGAGAGAATCGGGTATAGGCTTCCTGCGACATCACGACCAGGACATCGGGTTGGGTCACGTAGGGGTAGAGGATCGGCTCGGTGGATAAAATCACCTGCGCGCTCGACGAACCGCCGCGGGCTTCCGGACCGAACGCCTGCGTCATGGTGGCGTAGCCACCCTCGAAAATAGCGGCGGCTTTACCGATCACGGCGGCGGCGAGAATCACGCCCTGGCCGCCGAAACCGGCGATACGAATTTCGGTTAGCACTCGCTGCATGATACCTCCGGTTCCGCGTAACGGTCGCCCAACGTGGTGTGCATCTGCGATTGCAGAAGGTCGAAATAGTCGGGCCGGTCGCGGTCGACGAATTTGCCCACCAGGATTTCGCCGGCCTTGGTCAGGGCGGCGTCGGCCGTGGATACGCCGTTGCGGGTCTTGCTCACCTGTTTGTAGAACTTCATGGCATCGAGGCCATCGCCCATTTTGTTGCGGCGCTGGTATAGCGTGGGGCAAGGCGAAAGCACTTCGATAAAGCAGAACCCCTTCTTTTTGAGGACTTCGCCCATGGAGCGGGCCAGTTGCTTGACGTGATAAGTGGTCCAGCGCGCCACATAGGTGGCGCCCGCGGCCTCGGCCAGTTGCACCAGGTTGAACGAGGGCTCGAAGACGCCGTAGGGCGAAGTGGCACTGATCACCTGGCTGGGGGTGGTGGGCGCGGTTTGTCCGCCGGTCATGGCGTAGGTGAGGTTATTGACGCAGATGACCTTTAGATCCATATTCCGGCGGGCGGCGTGGATGAAATGGTTGCCGCCGATGGCGAAGAGGTCTCCGTCGCCAGAGTAGACCACCACCTGCAATTCGGGATTGGCGAGTTTGAGGCCGGTGGCAAATGGAATCGCGCGGCCATGGGTGGTGTGGAAGGAATCGAGATTGGCGTAGCCGGCAACGCGGCCGGTGCAACCTATGCCGGAGACCACCGCCACCTTATCGAGATTGGCCTTCGATTCCTCCAGCGCTCGCGTGAAGCAATTGACAGTGGTGCCGATGCCGCAGGCGGGGCACCAGATGTGCGGCATCCGGTCCATGCGGAGGAACGGCTCGACGGGGTTGCGGGCGTCGGCGGGAATTTCGCAGGGCATTTCTAACGTGCTGGCGTTCATCGGGCTGCCTCCAATATGGCATTGAGAATCGTTTCGGGATTGTGCACGCTGCCGCCGGCGTGGCTGACGGGGATCACCTTGGCTTTACCCTCGGCGGCGCGGGCGACTTCATGCACCATCTGTCCGAGGTTGAGCTCGGGGACGACGAAGGCCTTCACGCGGCTGGCGAGTTCGGCGATGTGCGGATCGGGGAACGGCCAGGCGGAGATGAGGCGGAACTTGCCGGCGCGGATACCGCGGGCGCGCGCGAGTTGCAGTGCGCGCTGCGCCACGCGCGAAGTGATGCCATAGGACACCACCACTACTTCGGCATCTTCGAGGTTCTCGGTTTCGAAGAGCGCGCGCGGACCGGCGAGCGGCTGCAATTTGTCGACGAGGCGGCGCACCATGCGGTCCTGCGTGTCGATGTTCATGCTGGGATAGCCGCGCTCGTCGTGGGTGAGACCGGTGACGTGGAAGCGGTAGCCTTCGCCTGCGCGGACCATATCGGGCACCTGATCTTGCTGCGGCTGGAAGAGGCGAAACTCGGGCGGAGGGAGCTTGGTGAAGCGGCGCGGAACGATGGCGAGCTTGTCGGCTTCGGGGATGACGACTTTTTCAGTCATGTGGCCGACGCACTCATCGAGCATCATCATCACCGGGACGCGGAATTCTTCCGAGAGGTTGAATCCGGTGATGGTGAGATCGAAGCATTCCTGGGGGGAATTGGGGCAGAGGGCAATGATACCGTAATCGCCGTGAGACCCCCACCTGGCTTGCATCATGTCAGCCTGCGCGGGGAGCGTCGGGAGGCCGGTGGAAGGTCCTCCGCGCTGCACGTTGACAAAGACGCACGGGGTTTCGGTCATGGCGGCATAGCCGATGTGCTCCATCATGAGGGAGAAACCGGGTCCGGAGGTGACGGTAAAGGCCTTGGCCCCGCCCCAAACCGCGCCTTGAATCGCGATAGAGGCAGCAAGTTCGTCCTCCATCTGGATGAAAATTCCGCCGACCGTGGGGATGCGGGAAGCAAAGCGTTCTACCACTTCGGTAGACGGTGTGATGGGGTATCCTGCGGCAAATCGCGCACCGGCCGCGAGTGTTCCCTCACAGCAGGCATGGTCACCGTCGAGGAAATGAACACCTGTCAAGACGCCTTTGGGGTCAGCGTGCATGGCGCGCTCCAAATATGGCGAAGTCGGGGCAGTACATGCCACAGAGGTCGCAGCCGCTGCATTTGTCGGCGGCGACCACGTGTGGCGGATGGTAACCCTTGGAATTGAAAGCGGATGAGAGCGCGAGGACGTGCGTGGGGCAAAATTCTACACAGAACCCGCAGCCTTTACAGCGCTCGACGGTAATGGCGACGAAACCTTTGGCCATGAAAAGCCCTCCCTGGAATTGGATCGGTTTCGTCCATGCACGCCGGTTGCCGAATGGGCTAATGAGGTCTTAAAATGATGCTGGCTGGTGTCGAGAATGCCCAGCTGCCTGCTTTACATCCGGCTAGGAACTGAGCGTAGTCCGGCGGCGAACCAGCACGACTGTCACAGCCAGGAGCACGGATCCCAGCAGAAACGAGGATCGGGGCTCAGGGACAGCCGACGTCGTGACGGGCGTGACGCTCGCGGACGTGAAACCCGAGGCGAAGCAGCCAGGGGGGTCGAAGCAAAGAAGTTCTGACGTTGACGCGGTTACCTGGGTCGGCTCGATACGGCCGGGATAGAACGTGCTTCCCGAGAAGGTGGGAAGAGCGGTTTCGAAGTTCAACACCAGAAGATCATCAGCATCGGAAAACGAAAGCTGAACAAAATCGGCCGCTGGGCTGTAAGCCGGCGTGAAGGTGACAACCGAAGCGGTAAACCCGTCACTGGCGTTGATTGCACCCGTCGGGGTGGTGAAATCGAAGGCTGTGATGCTCCCCGCTCCGCCGGTGTCGAGTGTGAAGGTCCCGCTCACCGTATCTCCTCCCATGTAGGATTGGGCGAGGGTGCCTGAGAATGTGAAATTTTCCAGGTTGTCGGCTCTGGCTGAAGCGACGGCGAAAACGGAGGCTGCAACCACCAGCAGTACGCGTGATTGTCGCCCACGGAAGCCAAAAAGTCCTTGAGAATTACTCTTCATGCAATCCATCTCCTTTTGCTGAAAGCGAACCCGAGGTGAAATTCTGACGGGGTTCCCCCCTCACGTCTTAAGGTGCGATTCGGCGGGAAAAACTGGCAGGCGGCCGCGATTTCTTTGGGGGTGAAAGTACTGTTTAGCCTCTACTAAGTTCCGCCTGGAGCCAACCGGGAGAATTTCCACTGGGACGCTGGCCCGCTACACCCGGCTAGGAACTGAGCGTAGTCCGGCGACGAACCAGCACGACCGTCACAGCCAGGAGCACGGATCCCAGCAGAAACGAGGATCGGGGCTCAGGGACAGCCGACGTCGTGACGGGCGTGGCGCTCCCGGACGTAAAGCCGGAGAAGAATGAGGCGCTGCAGCCAATGGGATCGGAACACTGAAGAGCTGACCCTGTCGTGCTTGACTGGGTCGGCTCGATAGCGCCGAGATAGAACGTGCTTCCCGAGAAGGTGGGAAGAGCGGTTTCGAAGCTCAGCACCAGAGAATCACCAGCAAGGAGAAACCCAATCTGAACAAAATCGGCCGCTGGGCTGTAAGCCGGCGTGAGGGTGTAAACCACAGGGGTCCACCCGTCAATGGCGTTGATTGCAGCGTCCGGGGTAGTGAAATCGAAGGCTGTGATGCTCCCCGCTCCGCTGGTGTCGAGTGTGAATGTCCCGCTCACCGTATCTTGTCCCATGGAGGATTGGGCGAGGGTGCCTGAGAATGTGAAATTTTCCAGGTTGTCCGCTCTGGCTGAAGCGACGGCGAAAACGGAGGCTGCAACCACCAGCAGAACGCGTGATTGTCGCCCACGGAAGCCAAAAAGTCCTTGAGAATTACTCTTCATGCGGTCAATCTCCTTTTGCTGAAAGCGAACCGTGAGGTGGAATTTCGACGCGGGTTCCCCCCTCACGTCTAAAGGTGCGATTCGGCGGGAAAAACTGGCAGGCGGCCGCGATTTCTTTGGGGGTGAAAGTACTGTTTAGCCTCTACTGAGCTCCGCCTGGAGCCAGGACCGCGAGAATTTCCAATCCCGCATGACCGTTTCCGGTGACAAGTTGAGGACTTCGGCGGTCTCTTCGACCGTCAGTCCGCCGAAGAAGCGTAGCTCAACCACACGGGCCTTGCGGGGGTCCATTCCGGCCAGGACGCCCAGCGCGTCATCGAGGGCGATCAGTTCGCGCGAACGGTCCGCGCCGATATCGGGGAGTTCGTCCAGATCGATACGTTCCGCGCTGCCGCCTCGTTTGGCGGTGACACGTTTGCGCGCGCGGCCCAGCAGGATATTCCGCATGATGGCGGCAGATACCGCGAAGAAATGCGCGCGGTGCCGCCAATCCACGTGGGTGATGTCGACGAGTTCGAGCCAGGCCTCATGAACCAGGTCTGTCGCCTGCAAGGTTTGGCCGGCGCGCTCGTTGCGCATATAGTGCCCGGCCATGCGACGCAGGGTGCGATAGACGCGCGGAGTCAGCCGCTTCAGCGCGTTTTGGTCACCGCCGGCCCACGCGTGAAGAAGCTGCGTGGTTTCGGAGGTTGGATCGTCCATAGTACCGTCGTATCGAGTAAATTGTACCAACCGGTGGAGTAGGGGTTGATTATGGCTTGCGGGATCCGGAAGCTCCCTCTATGATTGAGAGGTCTGCGGGGTAAGTCTTGGGTCCTCAACGCCTGCGCGAAATCGAAGAACTGTACCACTCCGCCCGGGAGAGCGGCAGCGCGGCACTGGCCGCCGCCGATCCCGAGATCCGGCGCGCAGTGGAGCGGCTTCTGGCGCAGGATTCCGAAAGCGGCTGCAAACTGCTCGACCAGCGCGCGGCTGACCTGCTCACGGATGGGGCTCCCGCTGAACTGACCGCCGGGGCGCAATTGGGGCCATACCGGATCGATGCTCCGCTCGGTCACGGGGGCATGGGAACGGTGTTCCGCGCTACCGACACCCGCCTCGGCCGGAAGGTCGCGCTCAAGATCGCCAATCCGGAATTCATTCACCGCTTCGAGCACGAATCCCGGGCGATCGCGGCGCTGAACCATCCCCACATTTGCACGCTGCACGATGTCGGCCCCGACTTCCTGGTGATGGAACTGGTGGAGGGCGAAACCCTGGCCGCTCGGTTGAAGCGGGGAAAGCTACCGGCGGCCGAGGTCATCCGGTTCGGATCGCAGATTGCCGAAGCGCTTGCCGTAGCCCACGCGAAAGGCATTGTCCATTGCGATTTGAAGCCGGGGAACATCATGCTGACCAAGTCCGGTGTAAAGGTGCTGGATTTCGGGCTGGCCCAATCGATGGCCGTTTTAGCGGTGAGCTCCGAGCGTGACGAAGCCGGCACACCGGCCTATATGGCCCCGGAGCAGTGGGACGGAAATCCGGCCGACGCACGTACCGACATCTATGCGCTGGGGCTGGTGCTGACCGAGATGGTCACGGGCCGGCGGGGCGCGCGGAGGGATGGATTGGCGCCGGCGCTGGAGCGCGCCATCGCGAGGTGCCTGGACCCGGATCCGGAACAGCGCTGGCAATCCGCGCGAGACCTGCGATGGGCACTGGAATCAAGCGCGGATACAATTTTGCCGCCCGCTCCGCGCTTGCCGAAGGCCACGCTCAGCGGGGTTGTAGGAATCACCGTGCTGCTGCTGGCGGCGATGGCCTTCCTGTTCGTTCGCGGGCGCCCGCTGCCAAGCCATACCACCCGCGCCAGCGTCCTGCTCCCGGAAAAATCGCGGATGCTCTCTCTGGCCGTGGCTCCGGACGGGAGCGCCATCGCCATGGTTCTGGTTCGCGAAGGAAAACAGCAGATCTGGATCCGTGCGCTGGACGCGATCGACCCAATCCCGCTAGCCGGCACCGACAATGCCGCGGGTCCCTTCTGGTCGCCGGACAGCCGCTTCCTCGCGTTTTTCGCCGACGACCGGTTGAAGAAAATTGCCCGTTCCGGTGGGCCCGCACAGGTATTGTGTGACGCGCACGCGGCGGTTGGCGGCTCGTGGGGCCGCAAGGGCGAGATCCTCCTTGGCGGCCTGTTCCGGGTTCAGCGAGTGCCGGACACGGGTGGGCCGGTTACCGATCTTCCAGGAGATCAGGCGAGTTGGCCGGTGTTTCTGCCCGATGGCGAACATTACCTGGCCACGCGCGATGGCATCTCGCTGCGCTCGATCCGCGGCGGGGAGGCTCGGCGGATTCTGCCGGATGGTTCGAACGCTCAGGTCTTGGATCGGCTGCCCGGCCGACAGGTGGGCGCGGTGATCTTCGCTCGCGCGGGCACCCTGATGGCGCTGCCATTCGACATGAAGCGGCTCGAGCCGGCCGGTGAGGCGTTCGCCATAGCGCCGGGAATTGCAGCGACAGATTCCGGGGTGCTGGCCGGCACGTCTGACCATGGGACATTGGCTTATGTCAGCTTGCAGGAACGCCCGGACTCCAACAGCCATAGTCTATGGCAATTCGTGTGGCGGGACCGCAAGGGCGCATATCTGGGAGCGTTCGGCGACGCCGGCGGTGTGGCCATGATTTCTCCCAATGGACGGCAACTCGCGGTGGACTGGAACTCAGAGATAGTGGCGCTGGATCTGGCGACCGGTGTCACGACCCCGCTGACATTCCGTCCCTCATGGGCCCAGAATCCGATCTGGTCGCCGGATGGCAGGTACGTCGCGTATAACTCCACCGCCGGAATTTTTGTGAGGCCCGCGAACGGGGCGGGAAGCGAGGAGTTGCTGGTCAGAAGCGACAACGCTCTGGTAGTTCCCAAAAGCTGGGCGCCGGATGGACAGTTTCTGATTTATGCGCGGGTCAATCCCGCGACCGGGGCGGACCTGCTGGCGATGCCGTTGCATGGCGACAGGACGCCACTTGTTCTGGCCCAGACCCCGGCTACCGAAGATCAAGGCCAGTTTTCTCCCGACGGCCGCTGGGTGGCCTACACTTCCACCGAGTCCGGGCAGGGCGAGATCTACGTGATCCCGTTCCCGCCGGTACCGGGCGGCGGGAAATGGATGGTCTCGCGCGGCGGCGGGGTGATGCCGCGATGGCGGCGCAACGGCAAGGAGCTGTTCTATATTTCGCCGGACTCCCGGATGATGGCGGTCGAGGTCGACGGCGCCGGCCCCGTGTTCCATGCCGGCAATCCGGAGCCTTTGTTCCAGACGGACATCATCGATACCGGAATTCGCACAGGACCGTTCAGTTGGGACCTTGCTCCCGATGGGAAACGGTTTCTGATCATCAGCCCGAAGTCGGAGTACACCGGGTCGGTGACGTTAGCTCTGAACTGGTGGGCAGGGCAATAAACAGCACCTCCTGGTAAGCCTGGCAAATTGCTGCGAGCCGGACGGACATCGCTGACGAACCGGTCCTGGAGCCGCTCCACGCTGAAACCACTGCCCGTGCCGGCATAGTTTGGGTAGATGCGGCGAAATTCCGAGTAGGCGAGCTGCATCCGGGCGTTTGCCGAAGCCAGGGTAATCCCGGGCTTGAGCCGTCCGCCGACGACGAAATAATGCGCATGGTCGCTGCTTTCCGGATCGATGGCCAGGGGAGTCCACACGTCTGGGCGCGGATCGCTGTCGAAATCGAACCCCGGCGCCAGGATGCCGATCACCACGTACGGCGCCCGGTCGAACGAAATCGTTTTTCCGAGCCGGCCGGGGTCGGCGCCTAACCCGACTTTCGCACTTCGCGTGAATCTCCCGGGAGAAACGGGGAGATCGGAGCCGCAAGTTCTTCGGCATCAACAAAGTATTTCTGGGATCGCGTATAGTGCAGACCTACCCCCTATGCACGGCTAAACGCCGGTGCCACAGTTCATCGGTGATGACGGCGACGTGGCGGCTGCCGGGGAGGTCTTCCCTTTTGGCGAAGCCGCGGCCTCGCTCGATGGGCGCGCCGAAGAGGTGCAGACTGGCCGCAGTGGCTTCGACGGACGCGATCTGCTCGGGATAAGAGCCGGCCGTGAGCGTGATGGAGCTATCGCGGTAAGCGGACACGTCCTGAAAACGTATCATTCTGGCGGCGCCAGATATTGAACTCGGTAGCCGAGCCTCCCGGTGTGGGACCCGCCGGGGTGGCCAGCATGAACTGAACGATGCGGTCGGGGTCCGGATAGGACAGGGGCTTCAGCAGGACGGCATTGACCACCGAAAAAATGCCCGTGTTGGCGCCGATACCGAGCGCCAGCGCTGCGACGGTGGTGAGGGTGAAGCCGGGAATCTTCCGAAGAGAGCGCCAGGAGAATTTCAGATCGTTCAGAAACTCGATCACGAGACAACCTCACGTTGCGGACGCGCTGGCGGAGCAGCGAAGGCCCCCCGATTTTATATGTCCAACAGGAAGATTATTTCACAGGGCATGAGGCAATTCCCTGAGGTTTCACGCTGCGTATAATGAATGCTGCTGCGGCCCAGGGGAATCGTGCGATTGCGGGGTCTAAAACCCTTCCGGTTTCATAGTCTTAGCCGCACTTACAGGGGTAGGATTCCATGAATCGAAATAATCGGCCGTGCGGGGCCTCTGCACGGCTATGCGCCACTGCGATTACCAGAGCCTTCGTTCGGGCACTGCTTCCCGCCGTGTTTCTTCCCGTGACCGCCGTCAGCCAGCAACCCGCAGCGCCTCCACTCCTCCCGGATTCCGCCACCCAACGCTCGCGGTCGGTGCAGGCGAGCGCGGCGGCGCCTCAAAGAACACTTCTGAAACCCAGAACATCCTCCGCCCAGCCTCCAGGACAGAGTTGCAAGACTTACGATTTCGATGGCCTTCCGGAGCAAACCCAGATTCCCAGTTTCGATGGGTTGTCGTCGCCCGGCTGGTACGCGGGTATTTCCGGAATCGCGAATCTCACCAATCTGCCATACGGGTATACGGCAGCAGTCTTCTTCCAGGGCGGTACCGACACCCTGACCTTCGCCAATCCCGTCGAGAGCGTTCAGTACTATTACGCCACGGCTTATCCCACCACGCTTACCGCTTACGACAACATGGGCAATGTCGTGGCAGGCCCCGTCAATATCCCGTCCAACTGGGATGGAAATCCTAACTACTACGACAACTGGACCCAGATTCCTCCCCTGCAAGCCGCCGGCAACGTGATCAGCTCCATCAATATACAATCGCAGGCAACCCTGAACAACTTTCTGGGGATCGATGACCTGCAGGTTTGCCAGGCGCTAACCATCGCCTCGGTCGAAATGACGCAGGCCATCCAGCAATATCAGACGCTGGGCGACCTGAAGAACAGCCTCAACACCACCGGAGAGCCTCTCGTCCCGATCATCGCCGGCAAAGACGCGGTCATGCGTATCTATACCGTGCCCGTGGTGGACGTGACCTCGGTGCAAATTGAAGTGTCCGTGCCGGGCGCCAATTTCGATCTCTCCAAAACAGCGACTTTGATGCCCGGCTGCCAACCGGCGGACCAACGCCTGCACAAAAACACCGGCAACGGCGCCTGTCCTTCCGCCGACTACTACTTCACGGCGCCCAGCGGTACCTGGACCGCTACCATCAACGTCACCGACCCCAACACCAATGCGCTCATCGAGCAGGAGTCGCTGACGTTTAAGAGCCGCAACACCCAGGCGCTGAATGTGCGCGGCGCCACTACCTGTGATTATCAGGCCGAAGACCACTGGTATTGCGGTTCGGCCAGCGACATCATGGACAAGACAACTTTACTCGCCAAAATTGCCCCCACCAATTCCGTCACCCCTACCGTGACGCACCATGAGGTTCACGAAGACACCTCTGTTCTGTGCCCTCCCGGAACCACCAATGGTAACTGCGGGTATTATTGGTTTGAGCGGACGTCGATCGATCTCAGCCGCTTTTACTTCACGTTTCAATCGATCCTGGATCTCAATACCAACACCCGCACGCAATATAACGGCATCGCGAGAGACGCGATACCGGGTGGGATTGGAGGAATTGCGGCATCCATCCCCGGCTACGCCGTCGTGACCCGGTCGAGCACGCCGCGCTTCGCCAATAACGCGGACCTCATTCTAGAAACCGTGGCCCACGAACACGGACACGCCCTCGGGAACCAGCACACCAACACCGGTTTTCCGATGCAGAACCTCGCCCCCGGCTGCTACAACTACGCCCAGGACTCGACCACGAATTGGCCGTGGAAGGGGACTCTCGTGGTCAATCCCAACGGCAGTGTCACGGAAACCGTCAATGGCAACAATCGGATCCAAAGCAACGTCGGGCTGGAAGTCGGCTTCGATGTGGCTGGACGGGTCCCGCTCGATCCGAACAGCACCTACGAGATCCTCAGCTATTGCAGCCCCCGCTGGGTGGCGCCGCAGCGCTATAAGGCCATGATCCTCAATCTGGGCGGCGGCGTGGTCACCACGCCTTCGTCCGAGCCGGTTCCCGTTTCCCCCAACGCGCGCACGGCGGAGCCGCGCATCAGCCCGGTGCAACCGTTCTGGATGATCTCCGGCATGATCCCTTCGTCCGGTCCGCCGCAGTTCGATCCGCTGTTCCAATATGTCCAGCAGGGCGATATCAGCGGCGGGTCGGGAACCTACTCGCTGGTAGTGCAGAACTCCGCCGGAACGCCCCTGTTCACCCAGCATTTCACGCCCCAGGTCGCCACCACTGAGGTCGATATCGGAACGCTTGATTACCAGAGTCCGCCCTGGTTTACGCAGCTCGTGCCGGCGCCCGCCGGCGCAGCGCAGATCGTTCTCCAGGATCCAAACGGGGTGGCTCTCGGACAAATCACGCTCGGAGGGGTTGCGCCTACCGTCGCCATCACCAATCCGACGGCCAATTTCGATGGCACCACCCCCATCGCGTGGACCATTACCGATCCCGACTCGTCGTCCTTCGTTTCGCGAGTCATGTACTCGCCCGACAACGGTACCACCTGGTCGGAGATCGGCGAAGTGCGCAACAGCGGCACGCAACTCGCCGCCGATTTCTCGACCCTGCCAGGCACCAACGGCCAAGGACTGATCAAGGTGATGGTTTCCGATGGCGTGAATACCGGCTCCACGGTTTCGCCGAACTTCAGCATTGCCAGGAAGCTGCCTTCCATCGTGACCATCACGTCTCCGGCCGCCGGCGCCTACCAGCCGGCCAGCGACCTGGTTTTCCTGAAAGGAGTCGCCTATGACACCGATGACGGCGCCCTGAGCGGGACCGCGCTGGTCTGGAGTTCCAACCTTCAGGGGCCCCTCGGTGCCGGCAACAACCTTGCCCTGAATTTGCAACCCGGCGTTCACACCATTACGCTCACGGCCACCGATTCCGACGGCAACAGCATCAGCGCTTCCCAAATTCTGACCATCACGAGTCAAGCTCCCGTCTTGAACTGGAGTCTGTACCCCTTGACCAGCCCGCCGCAAACCAATGCCACGTGCATCGTGTCGTCCGTGAGCGCCACACCAGCCGCCGCCAGTGGCGCGCCCCTGGCACTGGTGCAATACAGCGTCGATGGCGGCAACACTTACACCAACATTCCGTTGAATCAACTGCCCTACTCGTTCTATGTTCCCGGTACCGGTTTTATCAGCATGGTGGTGCAGGCCATCGACGCATCCGGCTTTTCGGCGTCGCAGAGCTTCAACTATTTCAACCTCTATGCGTGCGGCCCCATCTCGGTCCCGAATCTGGTGGGCCAATCGCAGGCCAATGCCCTGACGATTCTGGGGAACACCGGATTTACCCCGGGCGCAATCACAGCCGGCGCCAGCTCAACCGTGGCCGCCGAGATGGTGCTGAGTCAGAGTCCCGCCGCCAGCGTCCCGGTGGCTCCCGGCTCGGCAACCGTAGTGAACTTCGTGGTGTCGAGCGGACCGCAAGTCGCCGTCCCGAATGTCGTGGGCCAACTACAGGCCGCGGCCGTGGCCGCCATCGCCAATGCGGGCCTGATGCTCGGGACCATCACGAACGCGTCCAGCTCCACCGTTCCGGCGGGGGCCGTCAGCAGCGAAACGCCATCCGCGGGCGCCATGGCGAACGCCGGAGCAACCGTCAACCTCACCGTCTCCACAGGTGCGGCCCTGGCGATTAACCTACCGCTGTCTCTCACGCCTGGCGCGGCCGGATCACTCTATCCGCCGACCGGGGTAACGGCATCGGGCGGCACACCGCCCTATATCTGGTCGGCCACCGGCCTTCCGGCGGGACTGTCCATCGATCCGGTACTGGGAGCGATCAACGGAACTCCATCGGCCGCCGGCGGACCGTATTCCGTGACCGTGACGGTGACCGACAGCAATTCGGTGACAGCAAACAAGGCCTACAACCTGACCGTGGACCCCGCCCTTGCGATTAACGCGCCGGCGGCATTGCCCGCGGGTACTGTGGGGATACCTTACACCACGGCCGTTTCCGCCGCTGGTGGTTCCGGTTCGTATAACTGGTTTGCGACCGGGCTGCCTCCCGGATTACGCATCGGATCCAACGGAACCATTTCCGGGACCCCGCTCGGCAACTCGGGCAGTCCCTACAGCGTCCAGATCATCGTCCAAGACACCAATGGCGCAGTCGCTTCCGCCGCTTCGGGACTTACCATCGCCCCGGGAGCGGGCAATCTCTGCGCGATCACTCACGACGGCACGGTGAGCATCAGCGACGTCCAGTTGGCGATCAACCAATCGCTGGGCGGCAGCTCGCCCAATAACGATCTCAACGCCGACGGAGTGGTCAATGTCGTGGACGTGGAAATCGTCATCAACGCCATTCTGTATAGTTTCTGCTCGGCCGGATAGCTCGCGCCGCAACCTTTTTGCGCCGCGCGCGCGCCCGAGCCTTCGTCCAGTCAGACCTGTGCGCTAAAATCGAGAGATACTGCCGTGGTGCTTGCCCGCATACTGTTATGATCACGTCTCTTAGCACTCGTGCCCAGGAATTCCGCGATCAACTCGCCAAGCGCGTGATGGTGGCGGATGGCGCTATGGGCACCATGCTCTATTCGCGCGGTGTGTTTATTAACCGCTGCTTCGATGAGCTGAATGTCGCGCAGCCCGACCTCGTCCGCCAGATCCACCGCGAGTACGTCAAAGCGGGAGCGGAGATCCTCGAAACCAATACCTTCGGCGCCAATCGCGCCCGCCTGGCGGCATTCGGCATCGCCGAAAAGCTCGCCGCCATCAATCAGGCCGGCGTGCGCGTGGCGCGGGAAGCGGCGGCCGACAGCAAAGCTTATGTGGCCGGCGCCATCGGACCGCTGGGCGTGCGCATCGAGCCGCTCGGTCCGACGTCGTTCGCCGAGGCGCGCGAAATTTTCCGCGAGCAGGCGCTCGCGTTGCTGGAGGGCGGCGCCGACCTGCTGATTTTCGAGACCTTCGGGAATTTGGGCGAGCTCCACGAGGCAGTGGAAGCCGCTCATGAAATCGGCGGCGGTGCGATCCCCATCATCGCCCAGGTCACCATCGACGATTTCGGCCATCTGCCCGGCGGCACCGATCCCGAATCGTTCACGCGCGAGATGGATTCCTGGCCGGTGGACGCCATTGGCCTGAACTGCTCGGTTGGCCCCAAGGCGACGCTCGAGACCATCGAGCTGATGATGCAGTATTCGTCGAAGCCCATGAGCGCCATGCCCAACGCCGGCCTGCCCACCCGCGTGGAGGGCCGCAACATGTACCTCTGCTCGCCGGAATACATGGCGCAATATGCCCGCCGCCTGCTTTGGGCCGGCGTGCGGATCATCGGCGGGTGCTGCGGCACCACCCCGGAACACATCAAGCTGATCCGGTCGGAGACCCGTTCGCTCCAGCCGGCCGCCAAGAAACTGGCCGTGACGGTGGAGACTCCGCAGGCCAAGGCGCATTCGCTCGCCCGCGTGCCAGTGGGGCAGAAATCCAAGTTGGGGGCGAAGCTGGCCGAGGGGAAGTTCGTTTCGTTCGTCGAGATTCTGCCTCCTCGCGGAGTAGACGCCAAGCTCGAAATCGAGGGCGCGCGCCGCTGCGCCGAAGCCGGCATCGATTGCATCAATGTGCCCGATGGTCCGCGCGCCAGCGCCCGCATGAGCGCGCAGGTCACCTGCCAGCTCATTCAACGCGAGGCCGGAATCGAGCCGATTCTCCACTTCTGCTGCCGGGACCGCAACATTCTTGGCATTCAGTCGGAGTTGCTGGGGGCGCACGCCGCAGGTGTGCGCAATCTGATTTGCATCACCGGCGATCCGCCGCGCATGGGACTCTATCCCGATGCGACCGCGGTGTTCGACGTGGACGCCATCGGGCTGGTCAATATCGTCAACAATCTGAATCACGGGCTGGATATCGGCGGCAACCCGATGGGATCGCAGACAGCCATGTTGACCGGTGTGGGCGCCAATCCCGGCGCACTCAATCTCGACGAGGAACTCCGCCGGCTCGATTGGAAAGTGGAAGCCGGAGCCGAATACATCGTCACCCAGCCGGTTTTCGACCTCGATCTGCTGGAGAGCTTTCTCAAGCGCACGGAGCACATCAAGATTCCGGTGATATGCGGCATCTGGCCGCTCACCAGCTATCGCAACGCGGAGTTCATGGTGAACGAGTTGCGCGTTCCCGTTCCGGCCCACTTCATGGACCGCATGCAGCGCGTGGACAACGCGGAGAAGGCTCGCGAGGAAGGCGTAAACATCGCGCGGGAGATGGTGGTGCGTGTTCGCCGCCTGGTTCAGGGCGTACAATTAAGTGCACCGTTCGGCCGCTACCAGATGGCGCTGGACGTGGCCGAGGCCATTGGCCCCCGCTGACAACGAGACTCGAACCATATGGCTACCGACCTGGTCGAAATCGACCCCGAAAAGCCGCAGCCTGAAGTGCTGGATCGCGCCGCCGCCGCTGTGCGCCGCGGCAAAGTAGTGGCCATCCCCACCGAGGCCCTCTATACCCTGATTGCCGACCCGTTCAATCTGCACGCCGTGACGCAGGTGTTCGCCGCCAAGGGCCGCGAACCGCACCGCTCTCTGCCCATTCTGATCGGAAGTATCGTGACGGCCGAGGAGTTGGCCGGCGAACTCAACAACCGCTTCTACCTGCTGGCGCGGCGTTTCTGGCCGGGGCCGCTTACCATCATCGTGCCGGCATCGGCGCGCATTCCGTTGAAAGTCACGGGAAACACCGGACGGCTGGCCTTGCGCCACTCGCGAGCCACCATAGCCAATCAACTGATCGAACATATGAACCAGCCGTTGATCTCGACCAGCGCCAACATTTCCGGCCACCCCACCTGCCGCAGCGGAATCGACGTGTTCGGAATGATGGACGGCCGTGTGGACCTTGTCCTCGATGGCGGGACATGCTCCGGCGCGGGCGCGACCACGGTGGACATCACGGAGCCGTTTTGGAAGATGATCAAGCCCGGCGCCGTGGACGAGAAGGAGATCGCCGAGTGCCTGCAGCCGGCCTGACGCGATGAAGTATCTCCTGATCGTTCTGGGCGGGGGAGTTGGGTCGCTCACGAGGTACCTGGTCGGCGCCACCATCGTGACACGGTACGGCTCGCGTTTTCCGATTGTAGGCACGATGTCGATCAATGTGACGGGTTCGTTTCTGATCGGCCTGCTGATGACCCTCATCACCCAACGTTTTGGAGCAAACGCCAATTTGCGGCCGCTCCTGGTGATTGGATTTCTGGGCGGGTATACGACATTTTCGAGCTTCGAGTGGGAAACATACTCCACCATCCGCGACGGCGGATTCTGGGTCGGCATGTTTAACATTGCCGGCAGCGTGCTATTCGGGTATGCCGCGGTTTGGCTGGGCGCGATGCTGGCGCGGCGGTAACGGTCCAGTAAACTGAGGAAAGATGCAGCCGGCGATTCCCGTTTCCGACCGAGAATTCGTCGCCGAATTGCGCCAGGCTGTCGAACGTTATTTTCGAACGGTGGACGATTGGGAGACCGGGTACCGCAAATACTACCGGCTTCCCGATCCGAGAGGAAAGACGCCCAGCGATCTGGCGGAGCAGCAGGCGGCATACGACGCCGCACGCGGCGCTCTCGCGGCCATGATCCCGCGAGCCCGCCGCCTGAGCCTCCGCCATGGCCTGCGCGATCCGTGGACTGGGCTGATGCGCCTGAAGTTAGGGCAGACGACGCCGCAGGATCGCTACTCTTCGGCACTCTCGCGGGCGGAACGGACGAAGGCCATCGAGTGCCTGCTGGAATTAGCGGAGGCATATGCCGATATTTCACAGGCGGAGGAAGAGCCGAGAGACGAACCGCACGGCCTGCTGCGGCGGCTGCTCGATTTTTTCTATTAAAGCTGCCGCTCCCCGCGGCCGTGGCTCTGTAAGAGTAGTTGCTGAATCCTGCATCTTAGAATCCGCATCTCCAAGAGCAGATCCGCGTGTTACTCTGATTCATTCCCATGCGAGACGTTGTTATTATTGGCTCCGGTTGCGCCGGCAACACGGCGGCCATCTATACGGCGCGTGCCAATCTGAAGCCCCTGGTGATCGGCGGTCATGAAGCCGGCGGCCAGCTCTCACTCACCACGCTGGTGGAGAACTTCCCTGGATTTCCGGAAGGAATTAACGGGCCCGACCTGGTGGAAAACATGAAGGTGCAGGCGCAGCATTTCGGCGCCGAATTCATTCCCGGCTCGGTGATCGATACCGATCTTTCCCGCCGTCCCTTCCGCCTGAACGTCGAAGGCGAATGGCTGGAGACCCGCACCGTGATTGTGGCGTCCGGGGCGTCGGCGCGCTGGCTCGGACTCCCTTCGGAACAGAAGCTGATCGGGCACGGCGTCAGTTCCTGCGCCACCTGCGACGGGTTCTTTTATCGCGGCCGCAAGATCATGGTGATCGGCGGCGGCGATTCCGCCATGGAGGAAGCGAACTTCCTTTCCCGCTTCGGCAGCGAAGTCACCCTGGTGCACCGCCGCGACGAGTTCCGCGCCTCGAAGATCATGCTCGACCGGGCGCGCAACAATCCC
>Ga0335072_10004136_pt1 | contig 21666 bp, 14 predicted proteins | sample Lox_Sample_21_FD_206725 | JGI IMG/M metagenome (GOLD analysis project Ga0335072, IMG submission 206725) | Soil microbial communities from Loxahatchee National Wildlife Refuge, Florida, United States - Lox_Sample_2.1 | ecosystem: Environmental > Terrestrial > Soil > Wetlands | place: USA...
GAAGGCATGCTACGACCCGAGGTTCTTGCACGACGATTCGCCGCGGTTGGCGCGATTCTTCTGCTTTCAGTTGCTCGCTGTGGGCGGGCTGAGGCAGTGGACACCGATCCTCTGAACCGCCAGGCCGAGGTGCGCGAAGCGTTCGCTCGCTTCTACCTGATGGATTACGACGGCGCAGTGGCGCGCTTCGAGAAGATTCGCAGCGAACATCCGGGCGATCCGATCGCGACCGACTACCTGCTGGATGGGGTCGTGTTTCGCGAGCTGAACCGGCTCGACCTGCTCGACACCACGTTTTACGCCAACGATGGGTTCCTGACCGGCAAACATACGGTGACGGAAGACCCGGTCGTGCGGGATCGGGTTCGCTCGCTGACAGACGCGGCCGTGAATGAATCCCAGACGATTTTGCAATCGAAGCCCAACGATGTGAATGCGCTGTTCGCGCGTGGGTGGGCGCGCAGTCTGGAGGCGACCTATCTGGGAATGGTGGAGCGGGCATTCGGCGCGGGGCTGAAGCAGGCCGTGGGGGCGCGGAGCGACTGCGATCGCGTGCTGCAGATCGATCCGAACTACGTGGATGCGAAGCTGGTGTCGGGCGTGTATCAGTACGTGGTAGGTGCGCTGCCCTTCGCGTTCAAGCTGCTGATCGGCATTGTCGGAATCCACGGATCGAAGATCGAGGGGATGGCTCTTTTGCGCGACGACGCCGAACGCGGAGTGATCACGCAGGTGGAAGCACAAACGGCGATGATGCTGTTCCTGCGGCGCGACGCGAGATATTCGCAGGCTGTGGCGATCGCCCATGGCCTCGAAGAAGAGTATCCCCACGACTTTCTGTTTCGGCTGGAAGAGGCCAATCTCGAAAAAGACGGTGGCGAGGGTATGACGGCCGTGAATGCCTATGAGCGGCTGATCGATCAGGCGGAGCAGCCGGGATTCTATTTTTCCGCCCATCTGGAGCTGGCATACTTCGGCCTGGGCGAGAGCCTGCGCGGGCAGAAGAAATATGCCGATGCCGTTCAGGCTTATCGCAACGGGGCGAATCAGCCTACAACGAGCGCCGAACTGAAACGCCGCTGCCTGCTGGCCGCAGGCGAGAGCTACGACCTCATGGGCGACCACTCCAGGGCTCGTGAGGAATACCAGGAAGTGCTGAATACCGGCAGCGATACGGTCCAGGGCGATGCAGCGCGAAAGTATATGAAGTCGGCCTACGCAGGAAGCTAAAGCGGAACGAATCCAGGCAAAAGCGGCAAGCCGGCGTCCCGATTCGAGACCGCCGGCTTCGTGGGTCCCTGCCGCGTCCTGCGGGTTAGTCGTTGTCCATGTCGTCAACGTAGCGAGCCAGGATGACCGAGTTGCCGGACGTTGGGTCCTTGATCAGCAGTCCGACGACGCGAACGTTGGTAGCAGCGTCCACATCGCCGAGTCCTGCCAGTCCATAGCGGAACGACGTGACTGACGATGTGTACACGGTCACGGTTTGCGGAATCAGCAGTCCCGCGAAGCCGTTCACCTGCATCTGGAATGTGCCGTTGCCGCTGCTGACCGAGTTGGCCACCACTGTCCCGTTGAATCCCCATCCGCGCAGCACAACTCGCTTCACGCTAAGCCCGTTCAGATTCTGCGCGCCCGAAAGCGCCCCGCCCACGCTCACATGCTGCCCGGCGAGCAGCGTTGACGGATTGAAGAGGAACTGCGTGAGCCGGTTCCGCATCCAGTAGATGAAGAATTTGTCCGTGCTGTTCACGTCGACGGTGGCCAAATCTCCATCCGCGACGGCATCGCCCGTTGCCGGCAGCGTGCCGCGCACGTACATCTGGAAGTCGCTGGCCGCGCCCGACGAAGGCTCAACATCGGTGACCGTCCCGGCGGCGTAGAACCCGTTCTGCGACAGGATCGCAACCTCATTCGCATCGATTGTCGAGTCCGCCCTGTCGAGCACCCCCGAAATCTGCACGATGCTCGTGCTGGTCAGATCGCTCAGACTCTCGCCGTTATCCCACTCCGTGCTGCCGTTCACGTTGATCGTCCACTGGCGGCCGTGCGGGCCCTGCACGATGAACGACTGGGAGGCCGTGTCGACGCTGACCACCGCCGTATCGAATTCGTCGATGTACGCGCCGGGATCGTCAGGACCCACCGCTTTGATGTCGAGGGTGGGCGTCACCATGCCCGTGATCTGGCCGCCGGAAACCTGGAGCGACTTGTCCAGCCGGAAATCCATGCGGATACCGACCGGCCCGGTTTGCGCGACGACGAGAGGGTTGGCGAGCGTCACGGTCGCGGTCGGCGTGGTGAACTGCGCCTGCATGGTGGCGATCGTGGGCGCCGAACCGGAGTTCATCTGCAGATAGCCGATGGTCGCGCTCGCGAACGTCACCGAGATTTGCGTGTACGTGTCCGCCGGAACGTTATTCTCGTCCATCAGCGTCTGCAGCCCGTTGTAGCGAGCGAAATCGATGGTGGGGTTGCCGCTCACCAGCGAAACGGAGTCGCCGTTTGCGTCGATGGCGTCTACCGACTGGATGGTAGCGGTGAATGAAACGACGCTGGCAACCGGGGCGTCGGTGGCAACCACAAAAGCGGTTCCGGCCTGCGCGGAACCTCCGCCCGGACCGGAGCCGGACTGCGTGCCGCAGCCGGCCATGAGAAGGAGAAGGGAAGCGGCACTGAGGCTCAATACAGCAGAACGCGAGTGCAAACGTGCGTGGATCGACATGGGATCTGCTCTTTCTGCGATTGCGGGATCGCTGCTTGCGCCTGCCGTCACCATCCTGCGAGGAGATCGTCCGGACACACAGAGGGCCGGTGCGCGAGCCAGTTGCGCGCGGGAATGCGATGCGGACGATGATCCTCGGATGAGGGCGGCGACAGCCGCGCGAATGATGTGTCCCGTGAATCGCGGGAATCTCTTTGAGAATCAATCGGCGTCTTGCGTGGATCGCCGTTCGTGATGGTGAACCCTGGGTATCCCACAAAAGTTTCGAAAGATTTTGAATCTTTCGTCACCACAGCTCCGGCCCCGGCATCGTTACAGTGACGGACGGATTACCTTCAGCGTGAAATTGTGCGGAATGTAATGCCTTATTGATCTGGTTTTCCCCGCCCCGCTGCCATGCTGGCGTCAGCAGGATGGCACGGCCAGCAATACGCCGGAGGCGAGATGGCAACGGGCAATCCAATGCGCAGAGGGCACGAGGGCAGGCTGGCGGAGCTGCTCTATCCCCTCACCCACTGGAACTGGAAAGTCGCCATGCTCACCGCCGTCCTCCGCGGCGCGGCCTGCATCTGGGCACTGCGCCACGTCGAGCTTCACGTCCGTCAGCATTTCGGAGCCGTCGAAGCCGCCTTCGTGCTCCTCACCTGCGGATCGTTCTCCGCGGTCCAGCAGCAAACCCTGAAGATTCGCTCCGAGGCCCTGGCCTGGCTCTGCTGCGTAATCGCGGTGCCGCTCACTTCTCTGAGCTGCGACGCAGCCCTGCACTTCTGGCTCGACGGTCGGCAGACGAAACAACTTGGCCTGGCGGGCCTGATCTTCACCATCGTGTCGGCCACCTTCCACTGGCACATGATCCGCAACGGCGCGCTTCTGGTGGGCGAAGAGGCGCACTCGCTGACGACGGATCTGAAGCGCATCCCAATTCTGGTGGGAACCTATTTCGCGAACCCGGTGCTGTGGTTGTGGAGAACGGCCAGCGGGGCGGTACGCAGGGATGAAGTCTTCGCTGCGGCAGACTAAATTGCTTTGCCACTTGCGCCGAAGGCGCGATCGCCGGTGCGGCCTGCACCGCGTCCGCCCGAGCGGCTAGTTCTCCAGCTTCCTCGTCACCAGCTCATTCAGCAGGGCGGGATTTGCCTGGCCTTTCGACGCCTTCATCACCTGCCCCACAAAGAACCCCGCCATCGTCTTCTTCCCCTTGCGGTACTGCTCCACTTGCGCAGGATTCGCCGCGATCACCTCGTCGATCATCTTCTCCAGCACCGAGGAATCCGTGATCTGCTGCGGCTTCTCGCGTTCGTACACCGCGCCGAAGTCCTCGCCGCGCTCGAAGCACACGTCGAAGAGCTGCTTCAGTTGCTTCGACGAGATCGTTCCCGCCTCCAGCAAATCCGCCGCCAGCACCGCGCCGTCCATCGACACCGGCGATTGCTCGAAGGTCAGCCCCAGCGCGTTCAGGCGTCCGCCCATCTCCATCAGAAACACGCTGGCAAGGCGCCGCGGGCTCTTCGCCTTTTTCGCTCCGGCCTCGAAGGCATCGGCCAGCTCGCGCGAGGCCGTGAGCGTGTGCGCATCCTGCTCGGTGATGCCGTACTCGGCGATCATCCGCGCCCGGCGCGGCTCCGGCAGCTCCGGCATGGCCGCCGCAATCTCCGCCTTCCACGCTTCCGTCACGATCAGCGGCGGCAAATCCGGCTCGGGGAAGTACCGGTAATCGTGCGCGGCTTCCTTCGAGCGCATCGAGTAGGTGCGCCCCTCGTTCGCGTTGTAGAGGCGCGTTTCCTGCACCACGCGCTCGCCGGACTCCACAATCTCGATCTGCCGCTCGATCTCGTACTCGAGCGCGGCGCGGATGAAGCGGAACGAGTTCACATTCTTCACCTCGGCTTTGGTGCCCAGTTTCTCCTCGCCGCAGGGCCGGATGCTCACGTTGGCGTCGCACCTGAGCGAGCCTTCTTCCATGTTGCCGTCGCTCACGCCCGTGCAGACGATGATCTCCTTCAGCCGCGTCAGGTACTCGAAGGCCTCCTCGGGCGTGCGCATGTCCGGATCGCTCACGATCTCCACCAGCGGCGTGCCGCAGCGATTCAGATCGACGTAGGTGCGCGTGGCCGAGTCGGGAAAGCCCTCGTGCATCGACTTGCCGGCGTCTTCTTCCATGTGCAGGCGGGTGATGCCGATTCGCTTTTTGCCGTCGCCGTTCGGGACGTCAATCCACCCGTGCTCGGCCAGCGGCTTGTCGTACTGTGAAATCTGATAGCCCTTGGGCAGGTCGGGATAGAAGTAGTTCTTCCGCGCGAAGATCGACCGCTCGCGCACCTGGCAGTTGAGGGCCAGCGACGCCAGCGTGGCGAACTCGACCGCGCGCCGGTTCAGCACGGGCAGAGATCCGGGCAATCCCAGGCACACCGGGCAGACGTTGGTGTTGGGAGGCGCGCCGAACTTGTTGGCGCAGCCGCAAAAGGCCTTGGTCTCGGTCAGGAGCTGGACGTGGACTTCGAGGCCGATGACGGCTTCGTACTTCGCGCGGATTTTGGGAGAGATGACGACGGCGGACGCCATGACAACAGGGTACAGCCACCCCGGCGAGCGCGCTCGCCTCGGTCGCGCCTGCCCGTGCAGACAATCATTTCAACCGGCCCTTATTTCATTCGGCGGCCTTCTCAGAAGATCACCTTGGCGCCGAGTTGGACCTGACGCGGGGAGTTCGAGGTGTAGCTGATAACGCCGAAATTGGGGTCGTCGACAGCCGTATCCGGCGTTCCGAAGACCGGGTGATTGAGGGCATTCTCGGCCTCGAGGCGGAGTTCGAGCTGCATCCCTTCCCGGATCGCCGCCAGGGAGAAATCTTTGTCGGCGGCCATGCTGGTGTTGAAGGCCAATGGAGACCGAATGTCCCCCGTGACGCGTGGCACATCGCCCAGCGTATAGACGGGGGGCAATACGACCGATCCCGGATTCGCAACATAATTGTTGATCCAGTAGGAGTCGCTTCCGTGAGAGCGGCGCGGCCGGCTGACGAAATTCGGCCTCTGCCCTCCGTAGGTTGGCAACGAGGTTCCGTCATAGGTGCTGAAGGCGATAGGACGCCCCCCGTTCACACGCCAGATGCCGGTGGTCTTCCACCCTCCGATGACAGCATCGAGCACCGAAGGCATTCGTCCGAACCACGCTCTGCCGCGACCCAAAGGAAGATCCCAGGTGTAGCTGAACTGGAAGACGTTGGGAATATCGAAGGTCGAGAGACTGCGCTCGAGCCACGGCTTATTGGGATCCTGGAGGCTGGTAAAACTGCCCAGCCAGGTCGTGTTGTCATCCGGAACCGAGGAGTCGTCAATGGACTTCGACCATACATAGGTAGCGAGGAACTGCAGGCCGTTGGAGTACCTCTTTTCGGCTACTAACTGCAGTGCGTGGTAGGTGGAGTTTGCGATCGGCCAGGCGTCGGTGGTTACTCCGCCCGGGAACTGCGGATACGGGAGCTGCAGATACAGTTCCTGAATCTGGGGGGACGACAGATAGCTGTTCGGGTCGGTAATGACGGAAGCGAAGGGGTTATTGACCATATTCGTGAGATCGTTGATCTGGTCGAGTGAGTACCCTTCAATCTGCGGCCCGAGGTGGTTGATGTAATTTGCGCCTGAGAAGTAGAGGTGCGTTCCCTTCTTGCCGTCATAAATGACGTCAAAGAGAACATTCCAGGGGAACTGGTGCTCGACGCCAAAGCTCCAGCTCTGCTCGTAGGGTGTATTCGTCATGTTGCGCAATGGACCGTTTGCGCCATAGCCGACATCGTTCATCAGGCCCAGCTTATTGCCGGGCGGCTGAATCAGCCCGTTGGGGTACGGATTGCTCAGGTGCAGGTAAGGGGTGGCGCCATCGTTGTTATAGGTGACGATCGCATTCGTGTACTGGTTAAATCCCTGCGAGCCGTAAGGCGCCACGCCCGTCGCTCCGGACCGTGGCTGCGAGTAGTAGATTCCGTAGCCGCCGCGCACGACCGTGCCTGGCCAGAACTGATAGGCAAAGCCGAAGCGCGGCTGGATGTCGCGCCAATCGTCATTCACGATGGTGCGTTCGCTGGGGCTGGCAAACACTTCGCCGCCGTGCATGACTCCCAGCCCAGGAACGGAGAGAGGCAGGGCCGCGGTTGGATCGAACCAGTTTTGGCGGTTAAAGCGGTCGGTCCTCGGCATCGATACGTCGTAGCGCAGACCCAGATTCAGAGTTAGTTTCTTACTCGTCTTCCAGTCATCCTGGGCGTACCAGGCATATTGATGATCTTCGGTGGCCGGCTGATCCTGGATCTCGTAATAGGTTCCGGAGTTCATCTGGCCCATCATGAAGCTGGCCATGCCGTCGCCGCCGCAAGTGGCAAAATCATACGGGCACTGCGACGAGCCTGAGCGGTCGAAGCCGAAGATTCCGTCGGGCGCATTGGTCTGAATATAGTTTTGCTGATGGAGGCGCCCTTCGAAGCCGAACTTCAGGTCGGTGGCGCCAATCACCTTGCTGACCGTAACGGTGAGCTGACCCGTATCCTGTCCCTGTTTGTAATTGCCGTACGGATCGCCTCCGATGCTGGTATAGCCCGCCGAGTAATAAGTGGACTGGTCAATGAAGACAGCCGGCACACCCATAAAGCCGTTGGAGTTGAGGTATTCAGGAAATCCGAGTTTATTGAGAGGATCGGTGACGCCGCCGTCGCCGTTGTATGCGCTGATGCGCTCCGCTCCGCGCGTGAAGCCCAGCGTAGCCGTGAGCAGAAGCGTTTTGGAGATCGTGTGCGTGTCGTTCAGGGTGAAGACATGCGCTGAGCTGCGGTTGGGTCCGCCCGCGCACGGGTCGGCATAGTTACCAAAGCAGTTATAACTTACCGCACTGCTCCACTGGTGGGAGTATCGGCCGCTGAGCAGATTGTTCTGGCTGAAGCGGTGGTCGATCTTGATATCCCACTGGTCATTGGGGTAGCTGCTGGCGCCAGACCCGATCCAGTTGTCGTAGATTGTGGCGCCTACCATGTTGGGCGTTGGTTTTGGGAACAGATTCATGAGCTTCAGCGCGACGGGGTCGATCAGATTTCCTGGTCCTCCTCCCAGCTGATAAGGCGTGCCATCGAGTTTCGGATTGCCCGGGCTGGTATAAGCGCCAATTTTGTTGAAGGGAATAAAGGCCTTGCGCACCGCGCCAGCGCCCTGATCGTTGGCGACATAGACCCCCGTGTAGGGATCCCAGATTTGTCCGGCAGCCACGCTGCACATGCCACTTGCGTCGAAAGACCCTCCCTGCGCGGAGCAAACCTCGCCAAAGTCGCCGTTGGTGCGCTCGGCCTCGGTGGGGACGCCGGCCTGGTAGGTTCCCGCGCTGCTTTGGCGGGTGCCGTCGTAATCGAAGAAGAAGAGCGTTTTGTTGCGGATGATGGGGCCGCCAATGGTCCCCCCAAAGTTATTGCGATGGACGGGAGGGAGCGGGATCCCATTCAGATTATTGAACCAGTTATTGGCGTCGGTCAGAGTATTGCGGATGAAGTCGTAGGCGCTGCCGTGGAAGTTATTGGTGCCGGATCGCGTGACCATATTGACGACGGAACCGCCCGAGAATCCATATTCCGCGCTGAAATTCGACTGCTCCACGCGCAACTCATCGACGGCCTCAGGGGAGGGAGTGTAGGTTGCCTGGGTTACGCCGCCGTTCGGTTCGTAGTTGGTTACTGAGGCCCCGTCCATCAGAACATCGGCGGTAGAATTGCGACTTCCGTTGGACACGAAGTTAGTGCCCGTGCAGCCGGTAGGACACTGGTCGTCGGCTTCAGTTACACCCGGCGTGAGGGATACCAGGTCCATCACGTAGCGATCGATCAGGGGCAGGTCATTGATGAATTTCCGGTTGACGGTCAGTCCTGTGGTCGCATCTTCCGTGTGAAGGCTCTGATTTTGCGCATTCACATTGACGGTCTGGGTGGAAGCGGCGACTTTCAGGGTGAGATTGGCGGTGGGGTTCCCGCTTGCGTCGACAATAACGCCGGTGCGCTCGGTTTTCGCGAACCCCTTCATTTCTGCGACGACGGTATAGAGTCCCGGCGCGACAGAGCGAAAAAGGTATTCTCCGGAACCGCCCGAGGTTGTGATGAATTGAAACCCTTTGTTCTGGTCGAGCAGGGTGACCTTCGCGCCGGGAATGACGGCTCCGCTGGAATCCGTCAGAATGCCGCTGACCGTTCCAAAATAGCCCTGGCCGGAAGCACCGGAAGCCATCATCAGGAGGAGAAAGAGGAGCAGGCTGCCCCAGATCCTCCTGGAAACGCCATTTCTTTGCCTGACTGCGGGCACTGCCATAAGCTGCCTCCTGCGAGTATTCAGTGGGTTGTCCCGCGCGATGAGCCAGTGTCTTTCCGATCCGACACCGTCTGCAATCGGCTCGTTCGATGGGAATAGAACATCGATTATCGAATCGTTTGAATTAATGTTCAAAAACGGCGCAAAGTCAAGGAGAAACCGGAGAGGCAGACCGGCGACGAATGATCCGGGCTCCCAGGCTGAAAGGCGACTGTGCCCCGCTTCCCTGGGCGTGAGGATTCTGCGCGTGTTCGCGCAGGGGGGCGCAACCCCAGTGGCAAACTCCGGGCGACGCGAGATGAGCAGAGCCGAATTCCCGACCTAATTCGCTGAATAGCCTTGCCAGAGATACTGCAGCGCTTCGGGCAGGGTTTGCAGCTTCGTCGCGTGGTCCACGTGGCCGGCGTTCTGGGCGAAGACGAACTGGTAGTGGTAGTGCTTCTTCGCCAGGGCGGCGGCCATCTTCTCGTTGGCGACGACCCAGTCGTGCATGCCGTCGCGCATGGCGTTGGGATTGTAGAGGTCGCGGTCGCCGACCTCCATCCAGATGCGGATGGGCTTGCGGGGCGAGCTGGGGACGAGCGAATCGACGAAGCCCCAGGCGCCGTGGGGCGTGGCGGGATTCCAGGGCCACTGCTGGTTGATCCACGTGCCGCTGTAGGCCAGGACGCGACGATACCACTCGGGGTGGTACCACGCCATGATGAGCGAGACCGCTCCGCCGGAGCTGCCGCCCATGGCGGCGCGGCCGTTGGGGTCATCGGTGAGGCGCACGTTGCATTTCGATTCGACCAGGGGCAGCACTTCGTGCTCGACCCACTCGGCGTACTTGCCGGACATGGTGTCGTACTCGAGCCCGCGTTCGGAGCCCTGGGCGTCGCCGCCCCCGTTGGCGATGGAGATGGCGATCATGGTGGGCACCTTGTGCTCGGCGATGAGGTTATCGAGCGCGGTGAAGAGCGAGCGGTCAGGGCCATCGGCGCCGACGATGAAGGGGGCGGCCGTTCCCTGGACGTATTGCTTCGGGACGTAGACTGCGACGGTGCGCGTCCACGGATGGGGATGGCTGGAGACGATGGGGCGCTCGGGGTGGTCGGGGTCGGCGGAGATGGAGGTGCCGGGGTCGCGCGCGATGCCCGGGTAGAGCTTGCTGTCGGTCGAGGTCATCGTGAATTCGGTGACGGTGCCCTGGGGGACGCCGGGCTGGACCGACATTTCGGGGGCAGGCGGGTGGCTGGGGCCGAGGATGAAGTTGCCGTCTTTGGTGGCGGGCGGGATCATGCCGTCGGGGAGTGTGGTTGCCTGGACGTAGCCGGGGGTGTGGGGATCGCGGGTGGGGTAGGTTTGCTGAGCCTGCACGATTGGCACGAGGACGAGAGGTGCGATGCACAGCGCGCGGAGGAGAAGAGTGCGGGGCATGGGTTCCGATTGTAGCGGAGGTTTTGCGGCGGCGTGGGTGGCACCCACCCGGTCGCCCAGGACGGGCGACGAAGGTGGGGTAACCGGGGGCGAACAACCGGGACTGGGTGGAATCCCAGATTTGCGAACGACGCGCAGATCTGGGGCACCCGGGATTGGCACCGGGGAGGTCACTTCATCAGCAGTGCGTCGATGGCGTCGTAGCCGGTGGGAAGTTTGATGCCCTGGATGGTGGCGCCGGCGGCGAGGAGCGCGGCGACGGAGTCAGGCTTGCGGCGGCGCATCCAGTAGGCGTCGATGCAGGCTTTGACGGCGAGCTGGAGCGGCGTGCGCCCGCGGGCGTCGGTCGCGTTGACGTCGGCGCCGCGATCGATGAGCTCGCGAACCACTTCGTGCCAGGCGCGCCACGAGGCAACGTGGAGAGCCGTGGAGTTGCGGGTGTTGTCGAAATAGGCGTCGCCTTCGGGCCAGAGCGCGTCGACGGGGATGCCGAGGTCGAGCAGGATGCGGACGCCGTCGAGATTATCGGCGCCGGCGAAGCGAGCCAGCAGCGTGCCTCCGATTTGTAACAACTGCGGTTGCAGATGGGGATCGGCGGCGAGCAGAGCCTGGACACGAGGCCGATCGGCGCGCGCGCAGGCAGCGATCAGTCCATCGAACGAAGACCCACCCAAGCCAGAACCGGGCTTGAACGGGGCACCCGGTTCGAAATTCGGCGCGAAGCCGCGCTGCTGCAGCTCCGCGAGAATGTCGCCGCGCCCGTGATACGCGGACATCTGGAAGGCGTTGCGCTGGTTGTCGCGATTGCGGAGGTACGGGTCGGCGCCGTGGTCGAGCAACATCCGGATCATGACGAGCCCGTTGTCGCGGCGGATGGAATGCTGGAAGGAGGTGTGACTCCACTGCGTCATGTAGTTGGGATTGGCGCCGCCGTCGAGCGCGAGCAGGAGGCCCTTCTCGTCGTGCCAGTCGGCCTTGCGGGCGGCCAGCCATGCGAGAGAGCGTTCGTTGCATTTGCCTGAGTCGATCAGGATCCTCACGACGGCGTTGTCGTAGGTTTCCGGCGCGTGGTAGCACGTTTCTTCGTCGTTGGGATCGGCTCCGCGCTCGAGCAGAAGCTGCGTCAGGCCCGGATGTTTCGCGAGTCCCGCGGCGGCATAGAGGACGGACTCGAGGAACTGGCGCGGCGGGTCCTCGTCGAGAGTTTCCATCCATCCGGTGTTGGGATTGGCGCCGGCATCAAGGAGGATGCGAGCGCAGGCGACGAAGGCGTCGGATCGGGACTTATCGAGGCGGAGGTAGCGCGAGAAGCAGAGATACGTGAGGGGATCCCAGTCGTGCGGGCCGCCCGGTGCGATGGCCAGACGGGCATCGCTCGCGAGGAAGCTGCGCAGCGCCGGCTCGTCGGCGAGGACGGCGGCAGCGTAGATATTGGCGGAAGCGACGTGAAGATAGCGGGAGCGAATCAGTTCCGCCTGCTGGAGGCTGCCCGATCCGTGCCAGCCGTGGCGCTCGACGGAGGCGAACTCGAGGAACAGGGCCTCGGGATCGCGAAGGTCGGCGGGGGTGGCGGGATCTTCGAGCGCGCGCAGGGTGTTCACGGTTTCGATGTGGGCGGCGAATTTGGGCCAGGAAGGAAAGGCATGAGCGCGGGCGAGGACGAGCTGCGCGTCGGTGAGGGTGAAGGCGGCGATCTGGTCATCCGTCGCCTTGCGGAACTGGGGATGCCAGCGGCGCACGGTGTCGAGGGCGTCAGGGTTGCGGGCCGCGACGGTGCGGACCAGCTTTTTGGCTTGCTTCCTGTATTGTTCGAGCGAAGGACGGGCGGGCAGTCCGGGCATAGGGAATTGGCCTCATCAGGAGGTTTGATACTTCACACTCGGATGCGACCCACTTCGGCGGCGGGTCGCACAAGCGGCACCGTCGGGCGCATCAGGGTGATGAGGCCAATTCGAAGCTCCTTTCGTGATGCGCCTGCGATGTCCGCACAGTCAGGCTGAAAAGAGATTCGCTGAATTGTCGGAAAACTAAGGTGGGCACGGCCCTTTCCGCGGACTGGATGCGCCCTTCGCGCTGGACCTTACGGTACGGGTGCGGGGACCGGCGTGTCAATTGGGTACCGAAGAGTTATGACGATACGGAAACGCGGCTCCCGGGGCCTGGAACGGTGGCAAAATGCAGCCAGAAAGGGGCTTGGCCATGCACCGGCTTCGCATCATCACGGATTTCCTGCTGGTTGCCGCCTTTGGCTTTGCCGCTCCCGTGCTGCTGTCACCGATTGCCCGCAGCTGGGGAGTGGTGCTGGTGAGCGCCGCGACGTTCGCCATCGGCCTTGCCTTCCTGTGGGACGGCCTGCGTGAGGCGCAGCGCCCGCATCGGTGAGCGGATGGCGGGAAGCGCGGGTTGGGCCAGAATAGAGGAGTGTGCCCCGCGGGCACGATCCTCGAACCTGGAGCGGCAGCATGAGTGAGGAACCGGTTTTCGCGCGCATCGAAGCGAATCTGCTGCCGGTCTTCGAAGAACTGCGGCTGCTGGAGCCGATCTTCCACACCCAGGAGTTTGGGACGACCATCGCGGACTTCGAGCGCCGCATGGCCCCGGACTACTTTGAGGTCGGCGCATCAGGGCGCCGCTACAGCCGCGGATTCATTCTGGCCACGCTGGCCGAAGCGCCGCTCGACGATGCGGACGCGGTCGGTTGGGAGTGCAGCGACTTCAACCTGATCGAGGCGGGCGAGCGAACCTATCTGCTCACCTACACGCTGCGGCAGTGGCAGCGCGTGACCCGCCGCGCGACGCTTTGGCGCAAATCCAGCGAGGGATGGCAGGTTCTCTATCACCAGGGAACGATCGCGACCGGGCGCGAGGACGACTCGCTGCCGGGGGAGGACGAGAAGCCGCATCCCCCGGAGGAGTGGCCGCACGCACGCGTCAGACCAGCTCACGCACGCGTTCGTGCAATTGGGTGAGCACGATCTTGCCGCGATTCGGCTCGCCGCGAGCGAGTGCTTCGGCTAGCTTCGCCGCCTGGCCGGCTTTCACTTTGGCCGGCATGGGCGGGGTAAACTGATCGACCACCGCCTGGATCAGCACAGGTCCGGCCTGGCTCAGAGCCTCGTCAAGCTGCCGCCCGCATGTCTTCGGCTCCGCGATCTCCATGGCCTGCAGGCCGGCTCCGCGGGCGATGGTGACGAAGTCAGCCGGATACAGATCGCAGGCGTACTCGGGATTCCCCAGGAAGATCATCTGCTCCCATTTGATCTGGCCCAGCGTGTTGTTCTGAATCACGAGGACCTTGATGTTGAGCTTGTAGGCGGCGAGCGTGATGAGCTCGCCCATCAGCATGCTCAGGCCCCCGTCGCCGATAATGCAGAACACCGGCCGGTCGGGATACGCGACCGCTGCGCCGATCGCGTACGGTAGTCCGCACGCCATGGTGGCCAAATTGCCGGAGCAGCTGTGCATCTGGCCGCGCAGGGCGGGGATATAGCGCGCCCACCATGTGGTGATGGTGCCCGAGTCGGAGGTTACGATGGCATTGGCGGGCAGTCGCTTGCCGAGTTCCCAGCCGACGACCTGGGGCTTCATGGGCTTGGCGGTGTCGGAGGCGCGATTCTCGAGCAGCTTCTCCCACTCCTTCTTCGCTTTCTGCGCCTTTTTCAGAAAGCCCTTGTCGTGCGGCTTCAGCAGCGGCAGCAGCGCGCGCAGGCAGGCGCGGGTATCGCCGAGCAGGCCGACGTCGGCGGGATAGCGCAACGAGATGCGCTGCGGATCGAGGTCGATCTGCACGCACTTCGCCGATCCCGGCTCGGGCAGGAACTCGACATAGGGGAAGGAACTGCCGATGATGAAGAGCGTGTCGCAGCCTTCGAGCGCGTCCTGCGAAGGCTCGGTGCCCAGCAGGCCGATGCCGCCGGTGGTGTACGGGCTGTCGTCAGGAACTGCAGCTTTGCCGAGCAGCGACTTGATGATCGGCGCGCCGAGCATCTCCGCCGCCTTTTCGAGTTCGGCCGTCGCGTGCAGCGCGCCCTGGCCGGCGAGAATCGCAATGCGCTTGCCGCGATTCAGGATGTCGGCAGCGTGGTCCAGATCCACGCGCGAGGGCAGGCGATCGGAGAAGGCCGGCGTCGCCGTGGTGTGATGCGGAGGGTTGCGCTCCGAGCGCCCCTTCTTCACCGACTGCACCTGGATGTCGACCGGGATGGTGATGTGCGCGACGCCGCGCTTCTCGAGCGCGGTGCGGATGGCGAGATCGGCGACAGCCTCCATGTGGGCGCCGTTCATCACCCGCTCGTTGTATTCGGCGACATCGATAAAGAGCTTGTCGAGGGCGACGTCCTGCTGGGTGAAGGTGCCGATCAGGTCGGAGTGCTGCAGGCCGGTGATGGCGAGCACCGGCGCGTGATCCATTTTGGCGTCGTACAAGCCGTTGAGCAGGTGGATGCCGCCCGGCCCCGACGTGGCAATGCAAACGCCCAGGCGGCCGGTGAATTTGGCATAGGCGCAGGCGGCAAAGGCCGCGGCTTCCTCATGCCGCACGTGGATGAACCGGATGCGGTCTTGATTCTGCCGCAGCGATTCGAAGACGCCGTTAATCCCGTCGCCAGGCAGGCCGAAGATGGTGTCGACTCCCCACGCGATCAGGCGTTCCACCAAAATATCGGAGGCATTCATGCAGAGTTCTCCTGCTGGGTTGGAAGCACGGAGGCGAGAGTGAGTTGTCGGACACGAGGTTGAGGAGCGATTCGACGGAAACAGGGATGCCGGCGCCGCCCATCAACTGCTATGCTGCCGCTCATGAAGCAGCTTCTTGCGATAGCAGCGATCTGCATGACGGTGGCAGCGAGCGCTCAGACAGGCGGTTCAATCGACGTCCCATCCGGTGCGCGCATGGTGCTGGAAGCGCGCGGGTCGGGCGTTCAGATCTATGCCTGCACGGCGAGCGACGGTGGTGCGAAATGGGTGCTGGAGGGTCCGGAAGCGAAGCTGCTGAATGCCGAAGGTAAACCAATCGGCACACACTTTGCGGGGCCGACGTGGAAGCTAAACGATGGCAGCCGGGTGCAGGGCACCGTGGTGGCGAGCCGGCCCGCAGCGCAGGCCGGAGCCGTACCGTGGCTGCTGCTGCGGGCTAATCCCGGTACCGCGACAGGCAAACTGGCTGACGTCGTGTATATTCGGCGAACCGAAACCGAGGGTGGCGGCGCCGATGCATCCGCGTGCCATACCAGTGCGGATGTCGGAAAAACCGTCCGTGTACCCTATCTGGCGAAATACTCGTTCTACGCCGCGCAATCTTCGCGCTGATCCATTGAGAATTCATCCGAGCGTTCGCCTGATTGCGCAATCTCGTGCATCTAACCCTGCGCAGGCCAGTTCCAGCGCAGGTCGTTAGCTGACCCAGTCCCCGGGTTTTCTCCTGCCTCGATGAGTTGGCCGATGCAGGAGAACCGAATGACGCGCAATCTGCGACTCGTTTGCCTGAGCGCGATGCTGTGCACGGCAACGGCATTCACTCAGGTCGCCACGGCGCAAGGCTCCAACAACTCCGACGTGGCGTATGTTTACGTGGCCAGCACGGCGCCGAACAGCAATACCGCAGAAATTCAGGGTTATGCCGCCGCGGCGAATGGAGCGCTGACGCATATTGCCGGCTCGCCCTTTTCCGCCAACGTAAACAGCATGGCGGTGAACGGCAAATACCTGTTTGGGTCGAATAACAATGGCGTGGATATCGATGCGTACACGATCGAAGCGAACGGCGCGCTCACCTGGTCGTCGCAAAGCGACGTAATCCAGGGAGAAAATTGCGACACCCCGGGGTCACTCTTCCTCGATCACACGGGCCAGGCTCTTTACAACGTGGATATCTACGGCAATGACTGCGCGAACTCGACCTGGCAGGCTTTTTCGGTCGGGAGCAAGACCGGTGCGCTCACGTTCAGGGACTACGCCGGAGCAAGCCCGGAATACGCTGCGCCGCTGCGGTTCATCGCAAACAACCAGTTCGCCTATGGGGCGAGCTGCTACCACTTTTATCCGGCAATCTTTGGGGTGCAGCGGGGCAGCAACGGATCGCTGACAATGTTGAATCTCGAAGCGCCGTATCCGGCATCGCCCGAGGGCGAAGGCTGGTGCCCCGCTTCGACAGCAGCGGATCCGGCGAACCATCTGGCCATTGCCATGGCACTCGAACCCGCTTACGGCGAAGTGGAAACCTATCAACTCGCGTCGTACACCGTTGGCGGCTCGGGCAATCTGATGACGAACAATACCTCCGCGAATATGCCGGCGGTCCAGGTGGGCACGGTGTCTGACCTGAGCATGGCGCCGTCGGGAACGCTCCTCGCGGTTTCGGGGGCGAAGGGCCTGCAGGTATTTCATTTCAACGGAGCGAATCCGGTGACGCCGTATACCGGGCTGCTGACCTCGGTCGAGGTGGACCAGATCTTCTGGGACAACAGCCATCACCTGTATGCGATCAGCCGAAGCGCAGGAAAGCTGTGGGTTTTCACTGTGACCGCGACCACGCACAGCGAGGCGCCGGATTCGCCGTATGCTGTGAGCGATCCGGGTGCGCTGATCGTGCAGCCGCTGCCATGAGAGGCAGCGAGGAGCGGTCAGCGAAAAGCTGTCAGCAAGAGACTGTCAGCGAAAAACTGTAAGCGAAAGGCTGCAAGCGAACAGCCAGAAGCCAGAAGCCAGAAGCTAGCACTCAGATTTCCAGGATTACCGGCATGATGAGCGGCCGGCGGCTGGTGTTCTTCTGGATGTAGCGCTTGAGGTCGATGCGGATCTTTTCCTTGATCACGCCGTAGTCGGCCTTTTCTTCGGCGCTGGAGTTGTCGAGGGTCTGGGTGACGACCTGGCGCGCGCCCTCCATCAGATCGGGCTCGCCGCCGACGAAGCCCCGGCTCACCAGCTCAGGCTGGCGTTCGACCTTGCCGCTGAGCTTGTTGATGGTGAGGATGGGCAGCACGATGCCGTCTTCAGAAAGATGACGGCGGTCGCGGATGACGAGGTCCTCGACCACGTCGGCCGTTGAGCCGGAGTCGATGCAGACGCGGCCCGCGGTGACTTTGCCGTTTTTCGTGGCGTTGTCGCGATCCAGCTCGAGGACTTCGCCGTTTTCGAGCGTGAGCGCGAGATCGACGACACCCAGGCGCTGCGCGACTTCGGCGTGCTTCTTCAGATGCCGGTAGTCGCCGTGGACGGGGATGAAGAACTTTGGCCGCAGCAGATTGATCATCAGCCGCTGCTCTTCCTGGCTGGCGTGGCCGCTCACGTGGATGAGGCCGTTGGAGCCGTCGTCGTAGATCACTTCGGCGTCGCGGCGGCAGAGGTGGTCGATGACGCGGAAGATGCTCTTCTCGTTGCCGGGAATGACGCGCGAGCTGAGGACGACGGTGTCGCCGGCCTGGATCTTCGCGTGCTTGTGGTTGTCGACCGCGGCGCGGCTGAGCGCGCTCATGGGCTCGCCCTGCGTGCCGCTGATCAGGAGCATGATCTGCTCGGGCGAATAGTCATTGACCTGGCCGGGATGAATGAGGAGTCCGGCGGGCAGGTCGACGTAGCCAAGATCCTGAGCGATCTCCGACGACTCGATCATGGAGCGGCCGATGATGGCGACCTTCCGGCCGTGATGGCGGGCCAGATCGAGCGCGATGCGAATGCGGTAGATCGACGAAGAGAAGCAGCTGAAGAAGAGCTTCTTCTTCGTGCGCGAGAAAATCTCGTCGAGGCGCGGCTTCACCGCCCATTCCGAAGGCGTGTAGCCGGGGCGATCGACGTTGGTCGAGTCCTGCAGCAGCGCCAGCACTCCGCGCTGGCCGTATTCGGCGAAGCGGTGCAGGTCGAAGGCCTTGCCGTCCGGCGGCGAGAGGTCGATCTTGAAGTCGCCGGTGTGGACGATGATGCCGACCGGCGTCTCGATGGCGAGCGCGACGCAATCCACCAGCGAGTGCGTGACGCGGATGGGCTCGATGGCGAAGGGCCCGAGGGTGAACTTCGCGCCGGGGGTGATCTCGATCAACTCGGTGTCGTCGAGCAGGGCATGCTCTTCCAGCTTGCCCTCGACGTAGGCGAGCGTGAATTCGGTGCCGTAGACGGGCACGTTCAGCTCGGAGAGGATCCAGGGCAGGCCGCCGATGTGATCTTCGTGGCCGTGTGTCAGGATGATGGCGCGGACCTTCTCGCGATTCTCGACCAGGTAGGAGATGTCGGGGACGACGATGTCGACGCCGAGCAGCTCCGACTCGGGAAACATGAGGCCGGCGTCGATGACGATGATGTCGTCTTTGTAGCGGAGCGCGAGGCAGTTCATGCCAAATTCGCCGAGCCCGCCCAGGGGGATGATTTGTAGTTTTGCGTCAGCCATTGGAAGGACTTGCCGTCCGGGCGGAGGCGCCAGCGGCGCGACTGCCAGATTGGATAACGTCGTGGTGGCACGTTATCGACGGGAAGAGACAGAATAGCAGCCTGGAGTGGTCAGGCGCGGAACAGATGCTGTTGATGAGGGTGAAAACACAGAGCCGCAGAGCGGCTCTCCCTGGGGATTAGTCGTTGCCGGAAGCGGAAGGGTAGTAACCCTGCTTGGCGTCCACGGTCAGGCCAGGCAGGCCTTCCACACGCACATCGATATTGTGGTACTTGCCGCTGATCGTGGGCTGGTGGCTGTTGTAAATGAAGGTGTAGGCTCCGCGCACCGACTCGGTGATGGCGACAAACGCGTTCTGAATCCCGTTTTCGCTCAACTCCGCCTGGAGATCGCCGCCTGTCATCAGCGCGTAGCGGGGCAGAACGTTCTCCGGTTTCAGGAAGGGCAATTTCGCGCGGTCGAGGTAGCCGATACCCCAAAGCGAAGCGTCGCCAACTTCGGTTCCGTAAACCGCGATGTTGTTCTGGAGCAGATACTGGAGCACCTCTTTTTGAGACGCTTTGCTGCGGACATTCTTTCCGTCGCTGACCACATAGATAATGCGCCGGCGGCCGCGAGGCTGGCTCGAAAGCTGCTCTGCCGCGAAAAGAATCGCGTCGTTGAGGGGGTGAATTTCCTTGGGAAGATTCACGAAGCCATTAGCATTGCCATGTTCCGGAGCCAGTGTGGGATCAACCAGTTGGCCATTCACTGTGGGACCCGCAGTCATGGGGTCGTCACCCATGGAGGGTACGCCCATTTCCTGGCCCGGGCGCTGCGCCTGCACGAGGGCGGCCGGCAGCCGATTGCCTGCGGCTCCGGTGAAATTCGTGATCAGATCCGGCCCGGTACCGGAATACGTGATCACCGCGACGGAGTCAGACGGCACTAACGCCCCGGCTACGGCCGAAAGGCTCTGATTCACCTTCTGCATCACGTCCGCAGGCAGAGTGGCATCGATGACGAAGGCGACGGAAAGCGGAAGGGCATCCGTCGAAAAATACCAGGGATGCTGCAGAACCCCGTCTTCGTAGATGCGAAAGCGCCAGTCAGGCAGGCCGGAGACGAGGTGGTTGTGTTTATCGCGAACAACGACCGGCACTTCGACCGCGTTCACTGGGATATGGATGGTGGTAATCTCGCTGGCGCCCTGGCCGGGAGGAGGGACTGTCGTCGGCGGAACGTAATCCGGCGGCGGGCCCTGCTGCGCTGCGGGGGCGCCCCCATTGGCCGGCGGAGTTGCCTGGCCCGGGGCGGCTTCAGCTCCAGCGCCTATACCGGGCGTGACGCCGCTGGTCAGGCTCTTGAGCGAATCGGACGAGTTGCTCTGCGGCGCCGGAGCGTTGGGTGGCGGAGTCTGCTGGGCCTGAGGAGCCGGAGCGTTGGGAACAGCTGGTTCCGACTGCGCAATAGCGGCCCCGGCAAAAAGAACACATAAAGCGCCAATCCAAGCGAAGCGCATCGACTTCTGACCCCTCATCCGTACCTTCCAGATCCGCATAGCACCTTCAATCCTGGGTAGTCTCCCGGGGACGCCGCGATCCGCATCCATGATAGTGAGATGCGCCGCAAACCGGGACCCGGACAGAGGCGTATGCTCAAGATTATCAGAGCTTCCCCGGAAGCTGATTTTCCATAACCCATCGGCAATCGATTCCGTCTAAGAGGGCATGGTTGTGCGCCATCCGTCCATTTTCGGCATTGCAGTTCTGGTTCTGGCCATCTCTGTTCCTCTGACGTGGGGACAGTCGGTTCCGTCACCGGATGCGCCGCCGGTGAGCACGGTTCCGGCCGACAATTCCTCCGTCGATACCACGAATCCCCGGGAGACCCTGCACGTCACCTCGAACCTGGTGAGCGAGTATTTCACGGTTCGCGATAACCATAACGCCCTCATTCCTTACCTGACCAAAAATGACTGTACGGTGTGGGAAGACAAGCAGCAGCAGAAGATCTCGAACTTCGTCGCTGAGGCGAACCAGCCGCTGACCCTCGGCATTCTGGTGGATACCAGCGGCAGCCAGCAGTACGTGCTGCCCCTCGAGCAGCAATCGGCCAATGAGTTCCTGAAGCGCATTCTGCGGGCGAAGGATGAGGCCTTCGTGGTCAGCTTCGACGTGGGCGTCAATCTGGAGCAGGATTACACCAATGATGTCCGCCAGCTGCAGCACGCCATCAATCGAGTCCAGATCAATACAGCGGCAGGCGGCGGCTCGGCGGGCGTTCCTGGCATCGGCGAGGGTCCGGTTCCCACCCAGGGCCAGGCGAAGGGAACGGTGCTCTACGACGCGGTTTATGAGGTTTCGAACGACAAACTGCGCTCCGAGACCGGGCGAAAAGCATTGATCCTGCTTACCGATGGCGAAGACGAGGGCAGCGATACGAAGCCGAAGGCGGCCATCGCGGCAGCGGAAAACGCCAACGCCATCATTTACGTGATCCTGATTGCCGATCGCGGGCAGTATTTCGGATACGGCCTGGGCTACACCGGCGACCTGCAGATGAGACAGCTGACCGAGGCGACCGGCGGCCGCGTCATCAACGTCGGCAACAACGGCAAGAAGCTCGAAGATGCCTTTGACCAGATCGAAGAGGAACTGCGCACCCAGTACTACCTCCAGTACACCCCGATCAACCACACGATGGACGGCCGCTTCCGCCAGGTCGATGTCTTCTGCAATGACAAAGCCGAGAATCAGAGTGCGAAATTGAAGGTCCAGGCGCGCAAGGGATACTTCGCCGTGCCGGACGACAACGGGCAATAAGCGCGG
>Ga0335072_10004137_pt1 | contig 21665 bp, 14 predicted proteins | sample Lox_Sample_21_FD_206725 | JGI IMG/M metagenome (GOLD analysis project Ga0335072, IMG submission 206725) | Soil microbial communities from Loxahatchee National Wildlife Refuge, Florida, United States - Lox_Sample_2.1 | ecosystem: Environmental > Terrestrial > Soil > Wetlands | place: USA...
GACTCGCCTTGTGCGGGACCAATTTCATATTCTCCATCAATGAATTCGAATTCATGGGTGCCTCCGAGTTCCTCGCGCAGTGGCGCTACGAAGTGTTAGCTTTATTCGGATAGGGCAATGACCAGGATCGCAGGAAACGCGCTGTGGTACTGACCAGTCTGAATCTCGAAGACCTATAAGATTTAGGGGGTCAGCATGCAATCTTTCAAGTCAAAGACAATCCGTTGAAAAATTTAATCAAAAAACTAGAAGCCTCACATCTGCATTAGTACCTAATCCATGAAGGCAAAGGAAGCGCATTTTGAATATTTAATAGAACAGAGAGAATGGCTGAAACTTATCGATAAAAGCATCAATCTCGATGATACCCCTGCACGACATAATCACGAAATATAAACATGACACGTTGCGCTTGTTACATAAAACTCGGAATCCAACTGAGTTAATTGTAAGTCCCATTTACCAATCGCGTGGAAAAATTTCTCACCATGACATGCTGCTTTAAGCTGGTGGCATAGATCGACGGTGCACGTAATGGGGCACAATCAGGGCCAAAACGAGCCACGGCGATTGGCAGCAGAGCGGTGGCGGCAACGAGGGCTAGAATAATGCTCGGAAACAAACAGAATTGCTGTGCATCTATGGCTCCGGAAATGACTAACGGGCATGGGATCGGCATGGGCCATGCAAGCCAAGATTACGGATTAACGTACGATATATGCAACTCTACCAATTAGGACTACATCAATGTTGGACGGGAATTCAACTGACATAAGACTTATCTTTCTTTTAGAAAACACGGGGCGCAGGGGATAGAGGATTTTGATGTCATATTTTGGGCAGGTTTAGGACTTGGCGCTGGTTATGATATGGATGAAGAGAACAGCTGTTAGTCTGAAGTTGCTTTAGGCTTTCGTTGCTGCCATACTTCGGCTTCAACCTGAGCTTTAACACCAGCCCAGCGCACCTAAAAATCAAGTGTATTTCTTCATATTCCACGAAAGACATATATGTCTGCGAGATTATTCTAAAACCTTTCAAAACATCTTCTGCGTGCTTCACAGGCTTCAAGTTCTGATCGTGACCATCTAGACTCCTCACAGACCTTTACTATTTATACAAATGTCACACAAAACTTTTTCATCCGACTCTAAAGGGTCAGATAAGCCAATCCTCGAAGCTTCCTTCGATAGCATTCGGAACCTGGCTGCAGACACGCAGACGGCTTTGTCACACTTGAAAACGCGTATAGATGTCGAATTTGACGCCATTACCCAACTCCTTGAAAGGAGACCATTGTCACCTGCAACTTCTGACCCTAAATTGACCAAATACTCACAGTCAGAAAAGCCAGGGAACTTGTCTCCTTCACAGATACCACCGATAAAAATCGATCAGGATGCTTCGCCGGCTGCTGTTACCCTCCTGCCAGATGTCGCAAACGGGGAATTTGCCGAAAAGTTCGACCTTCATGACAGCTTGATGCCTATCGCTATTGTCGGCATGGGATGCCGATTTCCCCAGGATGCGACAAATCCCGAAAAACTCTGGAACATGATCTTGCACAAGCAGTCTGCATGGAGTGAAATCCCTAGCGACCGATTCAATATAGACGCTTTTTATCACCCTGACAGTGACAGAAATGGAATGGTATGTTAAAACAAGGTTCCAGAATGGTACAAGCTTGACTGATATGGCCCAATGAGAATAGATGAACAATCGCGGTGGCCACTTCTTGAAACAAGACATTGCCGCGTTCGACGCTCCCTTCTTTTCCATCTCCCCTGCAGAGGCGAAGAGCATGGATCCCATGCAACGAATCCTTTTAGAAGTCATATACGAGGCTATGGAGAATGCAGGAATTCCCATGTCCAACTTCACTGGTTCGAGCACGAGTTGTTATGTCGGCTGTTTCACAGACGACTACGATGGGCTCTTGAAACGTGACATGGAGTTGAGTCCTAAATATCACTCTGTTGGCACACCCCCGGCCATTCTGTCCAATAGAGTCAGCTTCTTTTTCAATTTGAAAGGTCCTAGTATGACGATCGATACTGCCTGCAGTAGCAGTCTCGTTGCCGTACATCTCGCCTGCCAGAGTCTCAGGACTTCCGAGAGCAAAGTAGCCATTGTCGGCGCAACGAACGCAATACTGAACCCGGAGATAAATGTCGGCATGACTAACATGCACTTTCTCAGTCCTGACTCTATATGCTACACATTTGATGAGAGAGCAAATGGATATGCTCGAGGCGAGGGGATGGCAGCACTCATTCTAAAACCTCTGCACGACGCGATCCGAGATGGTGACACAATCCGTGCAGTCATTAGAGGAACTGCTGTAAACCAAGACGGTAAGACCGCTGGCATCACGCTTCCGTCTAAGTCGGCGCAGATATCTCTCATCAAAAATCTCTATGAACAAGCAGGGTGCGACCCATCACTTACCGGATATTTCGAGGCCCATGGTACAGGCACGGCAGCAGGCGATCCAATAGAAGCAAGTGCAATCGGAGCCACCCTAGGCCAATGTAGGCCTGGAGGCGAGGACGGAAAGCTATATGTAGGCAGTATCAAGACCAACATAGGCCACTTGGAAGGCACTAGTGGTCTCGCGGGACTAATCAAGGCTGTTCTAAGCATGGAACGAGGCATAATCCTGCCAAATATATGGTTCGAAAAGGGAAATCCAGCCATTGACTTTGACGGTTGGCGAATTCGCGTCCCGACCGAACCTGTCCCATGGCCAGTGACTGGACTACGCCGAGTCAGTGTTAATTCATTTGGGTACGGAGGCACTAACAGCCACACGATCGTCGACGACGCCTATCACTACCTCCAGCTCCGCGGACTCAAGGGCAAGCATTGTACGTCTCCGAGACCTATTTCGCTGAGCCATGATCGGAGTGGCAACCCCGATACTACTGATGAGTTATCAGCCCTCTCGCACCTTGATAACTTCCCTAGCCGGTCCGACAGCGGTTACAGCACCGATTCCAATTTGGAACTGTCGCCCGAAAAGCACACAAAGAGAGCTCGCATCTTTCGTCTATCAGCCCACGAGGAAGGAGTTGCAGTTGCGAGTGCCTTAGCTTATGCAGAACACCTTACCTCTCGAATGGTCGAGGACAAACATGGCTTCCTTGATGATCTAGCGTACACACTTTGCGAGCGGCGTTCACATCTTCCTTGGAGTTGCGTTGTGGTAGCGACTACTAAGAATGAGATTGTTGAGAAACTTAAGGCCCCATCACTAAAACCTATTAGGCAACTAAGTGACGCTCCAAGGCTTGCCTTTGTTTTCACCGGCCAGGGAGCTCAGTGGTGGGGAATGGGTAGACAGCTTTTAATATACCCCGTTTTCGCTAATGCCCTGAAAAAAGCCGACACAGCTGTGAAAAACTTAGGTGCTTCATGGTCGCTACTTGGTAAGTTGGCTTCCTTAATACCGTTTGCTTTCGCTAAAGGAAAATGTGCAGAGGAATTGAGTAAGGACAAAGAAGGCTCTCGCATAAATGAGTCGACTATCAGTCAACCGCTCTGTACAGCAGTCCAGATCGCACTTGTCGATCTTTACGCTTCATGGAATGTCCACCCGCTCAAAGTTATCGGTCATTCAAGCGGAGAAATAGCAGCTGCGTACACCATCGGAGCTCTCTCTATCGAATCTGCCATGCAGGTCGCCTACTTCCGAGGCCTGCACTCATCCAAACTGAAAGACTACGGCCACAACGGCGGAATGATGGCTGCTGGGATTTCAGAGCTTGACGCTAAGAAACAAATCACTGCTTTGGGTGGGAAATATGGGAAAGTTGTTGTGGCATGTGTCAACAGCCCTGTGAGCGTTACAATATCGGGCGACGAGTCGGCAATCGTAGAGTTGCAGAAGAGGCTTGACAAAGATGGGCACTTTGCCAGGAGGCTCAAGGTCGATATAGCGTATCACTCCCATCACATGCTCTCTGTTTCAGAAAACTACCGCAAGTCCCTCTCAGGTCTGATGGTGACTCCCAAAGAAGGAAGGAAGAATGTGGAAATGATATCTTCCGTAACTAGTCAATCCGTAGCAGATGAGACACTAGACGCGGACTATTGGGTCGAAAGTATAGTTTCGTGTGTACAATTTTCCGCCGCATTGGAGAATTTATGCACGCAAGCAAAGAGCAAGAAAGGCAGAAGGTCTGCAAACAAGGGCGCTGTCGATATCTTGATTGAGCTTGGTCCAGGCTCCGCACTTGCTGGACCAGTGAAACAGGTCCTTGCCAGCATGACAGCTCTCAACTCTTCATCTATTCTCTATTACTCTGCCCTCATACGAGAAAAGAACGCTTCGGTGACTGCTCTTGAAGTTGCAGCCTCCCTCTTTGCCCTCGGATATCCCTTAGACGTGCACGCGGCTCAGTTTCCTGATCCTTCCAAAGTCTACCCGAGTGTTCTGGTCGATCTACCCTCCTATCCATGGAACCACAGCAAGCAGTACTGGTCCGAATCCCGCCTCAGTGTGGACTACCGCTTCCGCCGCTTCCCTCGGAATGATGTGCTCGGCGCCCAAACGCCAGATTTTAACCCTATCGAGCCCACATGGAGAAACTTTATCCGTCTCTCGGAACAGCCGTGGGTGAAGGGTCACCAGGTCCAGGACACTATCATTTATCCAGCTGCGGGCTACATCACTATGGCTCTCGAAGCTGCAATGCAGATTAGCACGTTCCCCCTGACCGCGAAGGGAAATGCCCACGATGCCATATCCGGTTACACGATCCGAGAATTGACTATTTCTCGAGCGCTTGTCGTCCCACAGACGGAAGACGGCGTTGAGACTGTCTTTTCTATGCGCCCTTATGCTACGAGCAGCGTTACCTCGTCAGATACTTGGAAAGAGTTCCGTATCTTCTCCTATACCCCGAGTGGTGGTTGGGGCGAACATTGCCGCGGATTGATATCGGTGAACTACAATCAAACACCAGTTGAGGTTGACGAAAATCGAGAAGAAACTGAGATAAGGAAACAATGTCATGAGAAAGTGCAAGCTGCTAAGCTGACCTGTACCTTGAAGGGCGATTGCGTTGAGCTTTATGAAGACTTGGCAGCAGCTGGTCTCAGGTACGGACCCGAGTTCCGTGGCATTGTGGAGATCGCCACGGGGGGAGGCGCGGCTCTAGGCATAGTTCAAATTCCAGACACACGCAGCGTGATGCCCAAGGAATTTGAATTCGACCATCTCCTGCACCCCGCAACCATGGATAGCTTCTTGCAGATGATAATTCCCGCGCTGGCCCAAGGCGAGAAGAAAAGCGTCAAAGACCCGTACATTCCTACTTTCATGCAGGAAATCACCTTCTCCACCAATATGCCAACGACGCCTGGATACAGGTTTCAGGCTATCTCCGAGGCCAAAATGCACGGCTTCCGCGACGCTTTTGCGAGCATTGTCATCTTGGATGAAATCTCATTGGCACCCGTGATTCGTATCGATGGCATGAAATGCACGGCTCTCGCAACATCTGGGAGCATAACTGGCACTGGAACTTCGGAAGCTAGTATCCGCAAGCATTGCTGCACTGCGATATGGGAGCCAGACGTCGATACGCTCACAAAGCCGCGGCTTGACAAGATCCTTAGAGATTCGCTGGGAGACGAGATCAAGCACTCTTCCGACCGCAGCGCAGAGTTTGAGATGCTGGCGTATTATTTTTGCGAGAAAGTGCTCCAAGAGATCAAGGATAAGGAGGTTGTTAGCATGCTTGAGCACCATCAGGCGTTTTTCCGCTTCATAAAAGATCAACGCGAGATGGTACTCGCCGGTAAGCATGAGCACCAGACTCCTGAATGGGGGAAACTCGATGAGCCTCAGATGACTGCTAAGATTGCGCGTCTCATTCACAAGTTCTCAGACCCAGATGATGCCGAGGGACGAATGTTTGTCCGCATTGGCCAAGCTTTGGCTTCTATCCTGCGACAAGAGATTGAACCTCTCGCGCTCATGATGGAAGACAACCTCCTTCACAACTACTATGCCGTGGGCCTAGGCGTACCCATGACATACCCGCAGATGTCGAGATACATAACTCTGCTCTCACACAAGTATCCCGATCTCGACTACCTCGAAATAGGCGCCGGAACAGGTGGCGCAACAGTCCCGACTCTTAATGCTCTCGATGGCACTGATAAGCACAAATATCCTCGACTCAAGTCATATACATATACTGATATCTCAACCGGATTCTTTGAAGCTGCTACCGAGAAGTTCAGCGCCTGGACAGGAGCAGACCTAATAAAATTCCGTAAACTTGACGTAGAACAGGATCCTGACACGCAAGGCTTTGAGAATCAGCGCTACGACGTCATCTTAGCAGCAAACGTGTTGCATGCAACTCACGACATAAACGTTACTCTACGTAACGTGCGTAAGCTGCTCAAGCACGGCGGAAAACTGATTCTCCTCGAGATGACCCATGCGCTCCTGTCCGTGTCCCTCATTTTCGGCACCCTGCCGGGCTGGTGGATGTCTGTTGAGCCTTGGCGACAATCTGGCCCTGTGCTGGAAGAACACAAGTGGCGAGAAGTGCTACGGGAAGCCGGCTTCTCTGATCTCCAAGCCAGCGTGCCCGACGTGTTGAATCCACTCGAGCACGTGACTCGAGTCATGATAGCGACAGCAGCTGACGAGCCAGACTCCACCAGCATACCCATCTCGCTCCATTGCGTAATAGTGTGTCCCGAGAGCATTACAGAATCAAGCACCCAGGACCTAATAACCACCTCCCAACGTACATTAGAATCCTACGGCATCTTCACCGAGCTCGCTACCATTTCCAGTCTAAGCACCAACACCATACCTCTCAAAGGCAAGATCGTCCTCTCCCTCACCGAGCTCTCCACCCCCTTGCTCCCTGATATCACCCCCCAAGACTTCACCACCCTCCAGCGCCTAACCCTCGAGCCCACCGGCCTCCTATGGCTCACCCGCAGCGGCGCTCTAGACGGCACACGCCCTGAACTTTCCCTATTCACCGGCCTCGCCCGCTCCCTTCGCGCAGAGCAAGAAGGCTTCCCCTGCGTGACCCTCGATCTCGACGCCGGCACAGAACCCCTCTCCAGCTCCGCAGCCGTCGCACTCATTGAGCACGTCTTCCGACAGACGTTCTTTGTCCCGAACGATGCCCGCGGGGTAAGGTTCGAGAGGCTGCGAGACCGCGAGTTCGTGGAGAAAGGGGGGGTCCTGCACGTTAAGCGTGTGGTGGAAGACAGGGCGCTGAACAAGGCTATTGCACTGCGCACGCACGCGGCTGCGGCGAGGGTTCCGGAGCTACAAGAGGTGTGGCAGACGGGGAGGCCGCTGAAGCTAAGTGTTGGGGTATTAGGGGCACTGGATAGCTTGTTTTTTGATGATAATTGTGCAGTGCGCGAGCCGCTGAGGGACGACGAGGTCGAGATCGAGATCCGTGCCGTGGGGCTTAATTTCCGGGATGTGCTTATTGCTATGGGGGAGATGAGCGATGACTATTTTGGCAATGAGTGTGCTGGCGTAGTTACCAAAGTTGGTGCAGAGGTTAGACATCTCTTGGTCGGTGACAGGGTCAATGCGTGGTGTTTGGGGTCCTTTTCAACTGCAGTGCGAAGTCTGGCAGATTACGTGCAGCGGATACCAGATGAGATGAGCTTTGTGACGGCTGCAAGTTTGCCAGTTGTATATGTCACAGCTTACTATGGCTTGATTTATATCGCGAGCTTGCGGGCTGGAGAGTCGGTCTTGATCCATGCTGCTGCAGGAGGTGTGGGACAGGCGGCTATTCAGATAGCCCAGATGGTGGGAGCGGAGATCTTCGTGACTGTTGGGACGAGAGGAAAGAGGGAGCATCTTGTTGCTACTTATGGCATTCCTGAGGACCATGTGTTTGCGAGCCGCGACCTGACCTTTGCCAGCGGTGTTATGAGGGCGACAGGCGGACGAGGCGTCGACGTAGTGCTTAATAGTCTTGCGGGTGAGGCTTTGAAGGCTACTTGGAGATGCATAGCGCCCTTCGGCAGGTTTATTGAGATAGGGAAAAGGGACATCCTGGCTAATGGCAAGCTGGACATGGCACCTTTCGTAAAGAATGTAACCTTCGCGTCCGTCGATATTTTAGTTATCGGGAGACAAAATCGAAAGCTGGCCGCGGAGCTATTTTCGGAGGTGATGAAGCTTGTCCGTGCTAGGAGTATCAAGGAGGCTTCACCGGTTACGGTGTACCCATTTTCGCAGATAGAAGATTCGTTCCGGCTTATGCAGGCTGGTAAGCATACGGGAAAGATTGTTCTAGAGCCGCGAGATGCCGACCTGGTTCAGGTAAATATAGCCTCTCATAGAGATAGACTTCCACATTAACATGACTTTAGGTTATGCCAAAGGCCGCTGAAAGTATTACTTTCTCAAGCGATGCCTCGTATCTTCTTGCTGGCGGTCTTGGTGGATTGGGCCGAAGTATATCACATTGGATGGTTTCAAACGGCGCTCGAAATCTAATCTACGTTTCGCGCTCTGGCGCCTCATCATCCGAGGCCATTAAGTTCGTCAACAGCCTTACAGCTGCTGGAGTCCGCGTCCAAGTCTTGAAATGCGATGTTGCAAACGAGGAAAAGCTCTCTACGTCTCTAAGCTCGGCCCTGAAGACGATGCCACCTCTCCGTGGTGTTGTCCAAGGTGTTATGGTACTCAAGGACCAGGTCTTCTCTAACATGTCCTTCGACACGTTCATGAATACAATCCGCCCAAAGGTCCATGGTTCATGGTCACTGCACAAAGCGACTCTCAACCAGCCTCTAGATTTCTTCGTCTTCCTTTCTTCAGCATCTGGTTTCCTTGGCAATGCCGGCCAGTCAAACTACGTCGCAGCTTGCACATACCAAGTAGCACTCACAGCGCATCGCCTGGCCCAAGGCTTACCCGCCACAGCCATCGACATCGGCAAAGTCGCCAGCGTCGGCTTCGTCGCCGAGAACGCAGGCACTATGTCTGAGCAGAATCTAGTGCGGATGGGCTTCCTGGACATCAAAGAAGAAGAGCTCCATGCAATGGTCGAGCTGGCTATGCTGCCCCGCAGCCAGGGCGTGGAAAACGGGTACATGATCACGGGCGCGCACACAACTGTCGATGCCGGAAGCGGAGATCAAGAACTGCCTTTCTGGAGTAGAGACCCGGTCTTCTCGCATATGGAGAATCTCCGTCCGCATCTCGCTAGGTCGGCGCGTGGCAACGCGGTTGAGGGCTCGAGCCAAAAGTCGCTTTCGGAGCTGCTTGGTGCTGCGATGTCGCTGTCTGGGGCAGTAGCATATGTGCTTGACGCGCTTTTGCGGAAATTATCGAGGTCGCTGATGATAGCGTTGGAAGATATTGATGTAGGGAAGTCAACGGGCGCTTATGGAATTGACTCGTTGATTGCAGTCGATATTCGGAATTGGATCCTTAGAGAGGCGAAGGCGGACGTGCCGGTTTTTGAGATCTTGCAGGCTGTTACACTTACCGCTTTAGCTCACAAAGTAGCAGAGAAAAGTGCCTTCCTCAGTCAAGATCTAAAGGTAGAGGATTAAAGTAGAAATTCGTAAGGGAACATACATATACAACTGTTGGAATTACGGCACCGCCCGAATAGAGTGACAAGGCTGAAGCTATTTCAGGCACCCTGCTTTCAGCCCTACTTTCCATGTATATATACGGGACCTATGTCCCACTTAGTTGATAATCATGAAGTCAATGCATTCAATTTCACGCTGCGCTCGCATTTCCAACAACAACTAATCTTACGAGTTAGATGAAGTTCTTCGTATATGATTCTATCCCTTTATTAGTGAATTTCTAGAATTCAAAACATACTAACTTGTTTTAGTAAAGCTATATCTTAGCAAGCTCCATTGTGGACTACGAAAAGCAGACATCACTAGCGATGGGGGCTTGATTAGCGTGGTTCCATGGTCAGGAAAGCGTCTTTGTGTGGCGTTTGTCTGGGAAGCCCATCTAAATTGACAGGTAATACTCTACACTAGTGTGACAGGATCTGCGTCTTATTTTACACTTCGGCAGTTTCCTTCGTTATCAAGTGAATGTCTGACTTGACATGTGCTGGAGTGGTCAGCCGCGAATCGGTCGGGCGTTGGAAGGTATCGGAGCCATGATCCCGTTTCTTTTTGCTAACCGTAACAGTGGGTGCATCCTTCGATTGGAGCATCTCAAAAAGTCCTGAAGTCGGGAACAATTGCAATGAGATTGGTAAGTGAGAACAGACATGGGGAGACCCATTGTAAGGCGTTTTGTACCTAACGCTCTCTAAAAAGTTCTGCCGATTGTGAGTCATGCAGGGGTTTTAGTGGCACTGTCGCGAACCGATAGGCTCGTTCCACCGCAAGCAACCCAATACCAGCAAACTTTGTCTGATGGTGGGTCATACGGAAATGAACTGTGCAAGATAATTTAAAGAGGGGGCCATATTGGCCGGGCGTAAATCACATACGAAGATGTGAGTCAAATCTGTTAACTGGGTTTAGGTCTACCAGCTCGAAATGTGAGGCTTGGGATGGCACGCACATCTTGTGGTACCTGACCGGCATGCATTACCCCTGCTACCGGTGAGAGGTTGTGTGAAGATGAGTGGTGCGTGGCCACTGGTTTTACCCCCCTTGTGTCGCGATCCGGGCTTGTGTTATGTAGGGAGGGAAGCCAAAGATGGCTGGATTCCAGGTCACCCTTTGTGCTGTCTTACCGCTTAATCCGCCTAAGTCGACGCCACCCACATAATCCCTGGGTGCCAGTCTCGGCCTGCGCTCGTCAATATCAATTCTGATTTAGTGGCAGCCCCAGTCTGTTTTGCTTGACCCCTTTCCTCTTAAGACACTTTTACATAGCCCGGGATAGGTCTTACTTAGCTGTTCTCTATCGTCTCTCACTGGCCTTGCCTGCTCCTTTCGCCAAATTTTGCAGGGGCAAATTCAAACCAAGTGTCGCAATGACCTAATCTCACAGCCTACCGATTTCACCCTGTACCCATTCATCGCTCGATCATAGTAGAGAAATTGCATACCGTCTCAAATATGACCTTGCTCACAGCTTAGCGTATTGTGACTGGGAATTGATGACCATTCAGTCCTCCGCGGGTAACGCTTCCCGATGCAAATAGACAGGTAGTCTCCGCCGTGTGACCTAGCGGCCCGTCACAGTTCAGAGAAACATTTTTCTACCTGTCGCATCTGCTGCCATGCTGGAAATTGGGAAGGCTGGGACCGCCCCACTAAATGGCAACCTGACTGAGTTTACACCAAAATTAACCACGCTGCTTTTAACCTCTTGAGAACTTAAGTTTTATTGTGACGTGGACGTGATGAAAAAACATGCGTATGTCATAGCTTACATAACTGCTAGGAGCATGAGCACTATGCCTCCATTGTCATCACAATTGCCTTGGCGTACACCTTTTGTTGTTGCCCGTCTCGGCTGGCCTTAACGCCAAACATCAAAGTCCATCTGATGATCCTTCCACTTTGGGATCTGGTCTGGTCATCCTCAATATCTATATGATCGTAATGATTGAACGGTTCTCCAGGACGAGGCCAAAAGTATGAATAGTCCTCCGTTCTTCGTGCCTGCAACTCCCTTGAAAGCCGAAGACTCTTCAATGCTATGTCACTCAACTTGCTTATGTGTGTTGCTTTCATTTTGGTGGTGGGATTTTCCAGATCCCAATGAGTCAGCGGGTATAGCAATTCATAAATTTGACGCTCTGCAAGGTCTCGTGCGGGCTTTCTGAGTTCCCTGTCAACGCTTTTGTCTTCATGGATAAAGAGTTGATCATGTTTGATACTTTCCACGGCAAACTTTGCCCCATGAACTTAGAGATTGTTAGTGTTTACTTTATAGATGGAAAGGGGCCGAGCTTACGTCGTTGAACACTTTCAAGCCTGGCTTTTCTCTCCGCAGCTCTTAGCCGATCGGGTTCGTCGAAGACTGTGCGGAGCAATATGTACCCAAGTGAACCACATATCACGACTGGGAGTTCGAGACCTTCCAGATCTAATCTCACCAGCTCATCTCGGAGAGAAGCAGTTGGGTGCACCTCAAGCATTGCTCTCCACAGGACGACAAGTCTTGACGGTTGTGAGGCGAAGAAGTCAGACGACTCCTCCAGAACCTCCTTAGTGGTGACGAAGGGTTTAACTTTCGTCAGGAAGTTGAACCGTTCTTCAACCTCCGCACTTGTATATTGAATATCTGCACCCCTGATAAATTCTTCATACAGCTTAATATCTTCTCTAATACTTCCAAGCCTGTTCTCGACATGACTGTCCCTCATGACACGGTTGGGGAATTGTAGATATATCCCATGGTCTGAGTTTTTTAAGGTGACTAATATCTCTTCAGGCTCCACGGAAGAAGACTGTTGCATAGTGTTATCCTGGGCCTTATGTTGTGAAGGAAAATCTTGTACAGGCGAAAGCCGACGTGGACAGGAGAGTTGAGATCTCCTTGAGGGTGTTGAAGATCCTCTAAAGTTAATAGGCGAGTTTTGCTGCAATATTGCCCCTTGAGCTTTATTTTGGGCAAGTGTGTTCACCGTCGGCATCTGACTCTGGCTAGAGATTCGTGCGTTTTCTGAAGACGAGTTCTCTCTAAGCTGGATTGGTGAAAGTTGCTGCAAAATATTACTATAATTTTGTCTTTGTGCAAGGCTATCTACCACTGGCGTTTTCTGACATGGATCAAAATGTGAAGCAGTATGGCGAAGCTTGTGGGGTACCTCATGTGGGGGCTCGTAAGCTGGCGAATCGGGTTGATAGAGTCTAAGTGTATGCTCTCGTTGAATGAGTTGTACAGATGATCCATTAGTAATGCCGTGCGCTGAATCTGTCTGAAAACCTACTACTGCTTGGTTTGGTTGGGTTGCCATGATTTGTGGACTTTCCATTTGGTCAGTTGACAGAACTTGATTTGCCGAAGTATCTGTGTGTTTCGGGCTTTTAAGCTTTTAGCTATAACCGATCTGCTTCATATAACAATTTTCCTGCATTAACATACCTTTGTTCCTTAGAATCATTTCGAACCCGCTTTGAGGGTCTTGAAGCGTCGCTAGTAGTTGTAAGTTGTTTGGAATCCCTTCGAAGCTGCCTCGAGGGTGCTGGAGTGTCACCGGTGTAGGTAAATTTCTTAGCAGTCTTCAAACTCGGTTTCTTGTGGACTTTCGTATTGTGGGTCCTTAGGTCGCACCGCCTGATAAACCGCCCATGACAAATCTCACATGCATAATTCCGCGGAATGAAAGAGCATGAGTGTTTGGAATTATTGCAAACGGTGCAACTCTTGCCGCTCTCTTGGTTGCCATCACATGAATGACCCTTCTCCGAGCATAGGTTGCATTTGCTCGGAATTTGCGCCCGTGCAGAGACATGATGTTCAACGGTGTGTATAGCTGATTCCTCGCTTGCTGAGGGGGGCTGTGATTCGCGCTCTGTCGTTAATTGTGCTTGCTCAAGTCCTGCGATATGATTTTCGGCATCATTCAGAGCTAGATCTTCGACCGCCAACTGCTGTGATTCATGCCCGCTTAATATTGTCGTTGGTATCGGTGCTGCCATATAACTTTCAACCTCCTTCAGCACCGGATCTTGCGTGGAAGAGTACCGCGATCCGCCAAACTGAGGCATTACAGGTCGATGGGCGTCTGCACTGTTTTCCTGGATCTGCGCATATCTTAAATAAGTGAGTTAATGCTTTCAATCAAATGTTACAAGAGAGGTGGTTTATTCAACGTGAGGGGCTTACAATTGATGCTGTTCAAATTGTGGTTCAGAAAGAAGCTGAGGGTGGAGCTGTTCGAGTTGTGGATCTGGATCTAAAGCTCCGGTCGTGGGGTTGATTGGATACTCTTCACCAATTGTGTTCATACCTTCTGTTGGAATCCATGATGCGTTCGTTTCCGGGAATCGGCTCATTATTGTGAACGGCGAAGAGTATGTGAACTTGGCTGTGTATTTAGCTGAATCCTCGATGTAGTCGGAGCATGCAGTGGGTGTTTTTTGTTAGATAAATTTAACTCGACGAACAGGGATGTTGTTGACAGTATGACAAAGCGGCGCGAGGTAAGGTGCTAGCGTGGTATTCACCAGCCAGCCTAAGGACTGGCTCCCGGAGAGCAGCAGTAACCCTAGTTTGTCGGTGAAAGTGTGTGCACCACCAAATGCGGACACGTCTTGATTTCACTTAGAATGCCCCAAAGTCGTCTTTGCAATGCTTCTGACACCACAAAGCACCATCACCAGGTGGCTTGGCCAGTAAGAAGTATCATACTCAGACGGCTCTTCCCACCGACCACCTACAACCACTTGCCATCCACCACCCATCATTTAGCCCCCCTGCCTCTCACGCGAATCACGACTTTGCCTGACAGCGTCCGTCCTTCATTATATATTGACATATCCCTTACTTCTCATCACTCCTACGTTGAACTTTCCTTTCACCGTTCCTTCCTTCACTCCAAATGGCCTCTCAATCTGGGAACGTGCCTGCCAACTCAACTACAGAGCCCGTTCTCGTGTTAGGCATCGATCCTGGAACGACAAGCTTCAAGATTGCAGTACTTGAAGCCGAGGAAAACTCGGAAAACCAAGGAGATACACATATTTTCAAGGACCCTAATGAACAGATCGTTCTTTTGTCACATTTCCCGGGGTTCGAAAGGTATGATTCTAACAATGTACCAACGGCATTGATATACAATGAAAATGGGGAGCTCGCCAAGTGGGGCCACCACGCTACCAACTTCCAGACACATGACGGTTTCGATCCCAGCTTCCTCGTCGAGTATTGGAAACTGGGCTTGCGCACATCATCTAGTCCAGCGGCGCGTCAGTTACGCAGGAACTTAGAAGCCACGGCCGAGCGTTTGGGGGCTACTCCTGACAAGTTTATAGAGGACTTCTTTATAGTAGTACGCCAGTTTGTCCTCGAGAATAAGAACTCTCCTCTCTTAGAGCACCTCGGCGGAGATAATGCTCTGCAGAGATTCAAGCATATCGATGTGGTCATTGCCCTGCCTCCCGGATGGCCTCGACAAGAACATCGAACCTTCACTAGTGCTGCAACGCAAGGTCTGGGTGATGCACGCCAGCTGAGGATTTTTACTGTTTCAGAAACCGAATGCGTTTTACACCAGTGGATCACAGAAACAAGTTACAAGAAGAAGGTGAAGGTGCTTTATCCTTTTGTCTCCCATAATGTCAAAACGCTGATATTTCCACTAAGGTTGGTGATTTAGTCGTACTCCTAGATCTCGGCGGGGGTACTGCGGTGTGTAGCAACAGGTCCCAATTCGCATGTCTTCATTGACTCGTGTTTAGTGCATTTCAGTGTTTCGCTGTGTAGCCGGACCTCCAATAAGTGGGAAATTCAGATGGGAACATATCGAGAGTCACAGTATGAGTTCCGCCTAATGCAAAGGCTGGGTCTGACAGCTCTTAGGTCTCACTGCTGGATCCCAGATAGTCACGGAAAACTTCATTACAGACTTCCAGAACCGGCTTAAAGAAGCTGGGGTCCCCATAACTGCTCAGCTCGTTTATAAAGCACGGAAGGCGTTTGATAAGAAGAAGCTAAGCATCGGAGAAGAAAAAACAGAACAGCGTTGGTCAATTGAGGTCGATGGCCTAAAGCGAGATGATCCCAAGGAATTTGCGAATGGTAGAATGTTCTTTAAAGGGTATAAAAGAGTCTTCCAGTTTGCCCGGTAGATAAATTAACGATCCACAGACAACAATTATTGAACTATTTCAAAGCTTCTCAAGACCAGGTCTTAGGAAAGGTGAACGAGATTACCGGCCGAGTGGCAAGAGAGCATTCGATGCCAAAGGTGAGAAGTACTTAAATGCTAGACGATGATTGGCATGCTGATGTGTTTATCTAGTTTTGTGTTGTTGCTGGCGCCTATGGAAACAACGTGATATTCAAGGAAAGGCTGAGGGAAATGAATGCAACGAACAACTACCGCTGGGACGTAAAGTTTTCGGATTCTAGTGGAAACGCAGTCGTGAGAGGTGCATGTCTTGCTCGAATTGAGGGGGAGTTTAGCCAGTCGTCCGGTAGCCGCTACAGTGTTGCTGTCTTAATTTACATGCCTTGGAGAAAGGCCATCAAATACTACCCTTTAGCAGCTTCTAGGAGGTTCCCAGGAACCAAAACACTATACTCCCCGGTGCTTGAGTGGAAGATCAAAAAGGTGATTCGCCCTGCTGGCTATTGATTCAATCTAGGCTGACATTCCTTAGGGTGATCCGGTGATGGCAAATCATTCGATTGACGCAGATTCTAAAGGACCGAGGCAGCGATTCTTCACTCCAGATGAAGAGATCATATTTAGCGACACCATTTACACCTCAGATTCTCATCCAGGTGACGCTCCGTATACGTTCCTGAAATACAAGACGACCAATCCCGCCGACTGGAAACTCAATGAGCTAGATCTTCTCCAAAGAGGCAGTAAGTTCAAGCCTGATCATTTGGATACTTGAGACTTACTCATTCACCCATAGTCGAAGTCAGGGCCTTTGAGGTCACTTGGGACCTAAAAAATGTTCCACTTTTGCAAGAAGATGGTTCATGGGGTTCAATGCCTCGCGAGGCTTTGCCTACGAACCGCGCCAAGACCATGCAGTATTTGAAATACAAGTACCATATCGGTGTTGGTCAAATCGACATTAAACTTTCTATCGAGTCCTTCTTCACAAAAAATAGAACGAACAAGATGGTCATGAGCCACAAACAGATCGTGGTAATGGACGAACCAGAGAGTACGACGCTCACACAGGAGTATCAGAATCTACCCGACTTGACAAATGATTCCAATAACGAAGATGAGCCTTCTCCGGCCAAGAATGTGCCTGATGGGGATATTTTAAGTCCTGAGCAGCATGTGGAAGAGCCAGCGGCAAGCATCGAGGGCTCTTTGAGAGAATACTATGCCGCACAATGGTCAGGGACCGATGGCCTGAACGCCAAGCGCCAAAAGCGGACAAATGACGCTTCACTCGTGGTTACGACTCAGGTGCCACCACTGCCGCACATGCTCAAAGAAGCGAGCTTCATAGCTATAAATCAAAACGGAGGTACCTCGCGCCAGTTAACACATGAAGAGGCTCAGGACGGTTCCTCGGGCGCACATACCCCTACTGATCCCAGAGGACTTCCTACGGCTAGGGGAGGGTGCAGCATGCAGGGTTCTGCCTCGAGGACTTCTCCTCGGGTAAATCAGCCTGAGAATACCTCCGAGTCTCATACCTTACAGGTACGTCTACCATCACTTTCCTTTGATCTTTCAAGGATGGAGCTGACATGATGTAGCCCCTGGCTACTTCATCGCCGAATTCCCTTCAACGCCCGAGACAGGAAACACTCGCTGCCTTGAGGACTCCTGTGGTTGAATCACGGAAACGTAGCTTCCTGGCTGTGGCGGGGAGCCGTAAAACTATGAAACGCACCATTGATCCCTTCAAATGAACCGTCGATATCAGCGGCTTTTTCTCGCTAATCTTGTATTTGGTAATTGCTTCATGTATGTAGTATAGGTGTCATACTGGATGTTTCACTGCGATCGATTCATCGCAGAAGTGGCGCAGGAATTAAGCGTTCCCAGTCAGGAAACGTAACGTACTCATCCTGCATAGCTATTAGAGAAGACTGTTTACAATAAGTCTAGGGAACAATGTTGCTACCAACTATCATCTTCTGAATCTGTTTGATGAGAGAAATTTGAAATCTCTCCACTAATGGCGCCATTTTCCATCCAGCACGGACCGCTTAAACAAACCATCGTACCACCAGTGCGAGACGTGAAAATCTCGCAGAACGACTAGTACAAGTAACTATTTGGCGCCTTCCTCCGTACCTTACAGCAGGGTATATCATGCCCAGCTAGTTATAGATTTTCAACCATGCTAGCATCAGACTAAATGACCAGTGTCACCAGGTAGACCGCTAACACTTGTACCTCCCGATCGCCCAGTCGCCGATAACGGAACCGTAACTCTAACCGCAGCCCCCAAGTCCCGAAACCCCCTTCTAACCCTCGTCACATTTATCCTCATCCTCATCTCGTACTTCGCGATATCCAACTGGCCTAGCTATATCCGTACTACTGGTTTTAGCGCGGGAAAATTTCGTTGGAAGGCTGAACGGGCCATTTGATCGCCTGCTTGCGGCAATGGGCCTCTGAAGATACCTATTAAGGCCGTGAATGGGCTGAGGGAGACGGGGACGGGGTGGGATTTTAAGAATGTCCTAAGAGGATCGGGGGTATTTTCTAAGTCGGGAGGTGTTTGTGGGGTGGGCATCTGCCTGCGATTGTGTTTTGTAATTTCGCTAATGTTTGGGCGGTTGATACGAATGTTGTACAAAGAGAGAAAGGCGAGCAATCTCTGTTTTACCTTTTCTCCCAGTCCACTCACAGTACTCGGCGACTTTTCGTCGCTTATAGCTCTTAGACTCATTGGACCGAAGCAATTTAGACTAAGACTCTGCAATCCTTCGATGCTCTAGCAAGGAAAAGGAGATGTGACGGAAAAGGCAAAAAGTGGCTTAGAATACGATGTCTCTAGTCTCAGTTAGAACTGGCTAGCGGCATCAGCCGACGGCAGACATTCTGCTACCGCCCTCCTACCTGGCCTCCATTCACAGGGTAACTTTTACAATATAAGCCTCTTCTGCCGCTTTGATCCTTTGCAGTACCCCCATTCTGCTTTTATTTGGGACTCAATTCCCTCACACATACAGAATGCCAAAGCATCTAACCTGCTCGCATGCGGAGAAAACCATGCCTGGATCATCTTCTGGACCGAGGGGCGGATCGGTATCGAAAAATAGATCACGAAGGGCAAGGGCTAAGGCTAAGACGGAGTGTTTTGACATGCAAGTAAGTTCACTCTGTAGTCATTACTGAATAGCATGACCAGACCACTGAGAATTCACTTAAACAGAGTTTGATGAATCAAATGCGACGAAACGAGACCCATTTGCCAACGATGCCAAAAGGCGAACTACCAATGCGATGGATATGATCCTCCAACTCCACTCCCTCTCAGACCTTGCCTGAAATCATCACGACTGGCTCCTCTTGTACCCCGTACAGCATCATATAGAAGCTTGCGTGGCCTGTCAATCGGTGCTTTCGGGGAGGACTTTGAGCTTCGCTACTTTCAACTCTTCCAGAGCCAGGTTGCACCGAAGCTCTCAGGTCCTTTCAATTCACAATTCTAGACCCAACTAGTTCTCCAAGAAAGCAATTCTGAACCTATGATACGGCATGCTATTGTGGCAGTGGGCGCCCTTCATAAGACCATAGTGGAATATAGCAAGTCCTCAAGTGAGGATGACTCTGGTTCCATAGAGAAAGAACGTTATGGTTTTGCGCTCCGGCAATTTTACAAGGCAATTTGCCAGATACGAAAAAGATTATCAGGCGGAAACGTGCGATAGAGATTAACGTTGATATCATGTCTCCTATTCGTGTGTTTTGGGAGCTTCCACAAAGATCTAAACTCAGCGATGGCTCAAGTCTCCTAGTCTCTTGCGAGACTAGTACTCCAGAAAACAGAAGAGGTTGCTTAAGCAGCCAGGTATTGCAACTCCCAACGATGACTCAATTGAAGCTGAGTTTCCTCAAATGTTTACTCGTCCCGAGTATCACGCCAGGTCAAACATATTGATGACTAAGGACAAGGTACCTAAGGGCTAGAAGGAATGGCATTACACGAGATTCCACCAGCGTTCAACGATTTTACGAAGGCGAAGGTTTTCCGGGATGTATTGCTCTTATGGGCCTTGCGAATGAATCATAATATAGGTAGCCGCTATCGGTACCTGCCGCCATACGACATCCCCCAAGCTGCTAAGGAAGAGCTGGCCGTATATGTTAAACTGTATCAGGACTGGTATGAAGCGTTTACATCCCTCTTCGAGCGAGCGCATACGCCGGAATATCGAGGGGATCTTCTCACAACAAGGATGCTAGAGGTACACCAGAGTATCACCAGGATATTCGTTTCCCTAACCCTCCCCCCCGAAGAGATTGCCTTCGATCAACATCTGAATAACTTTTGACAGATCCATTTTCAGAATCCCTGCTCTGTGCTAACTGTTCTTGGCTAGCGAGATCAGGAGCCCTTGCTCAAAGGGGAAGCCCGGTTTTGCAAGCGACTGTACACTAAACGACATCTCTGCGAAGCGAAAATCCCCGTGTGCCGAAAAATTTATTATTACGACTGCTAAGATCCTTAAAATCTCAACATAGAATGTTCCTTTTCTATTCTGAGCGTTGTAATCTTATTCTCAGCCTTTTCTACTTCTTAACCACGTAATATTTCCTTTACAACTTGCGCAGGCATTGATTAGTATTGGTTTGAGTTCTTCTAACAGTAACCTGCTTCAACCACTGCTTCCCTAAAATCGCCCTGTCTTTGAGCCTCAATGATATCTTTATAACTAGAAACTCTAATACTGATCAGCACAGCTACTTTGATTAATCTACAAATGATTCTTTAATATTTTTGCCTAGAATGTAAAGTTTTTGTCCACGGGAATCTGACGGTCTGCGATGTACAAAAGTATTCTCGGCTATATTTGCCATTTCGTGGAGCCGCCGCTTTTAGCCTTAACATCTATGGCCTCGGACATGAAAACCTTCCAGTAACCAACATTTAGTCAGGCAGTGGATAGAGGACGCTGCCTCCTACGGGCTTCTAGACAAGAAACGTAAAGTAGGTGCAAACAAATAGTCATCACGTGCTATTATTCACACGTGTTATTTATAGGGTTGAACTTTTAATAGGGTATTATATGCCGTTATAGCATGTGACTGTGAAACACGTGATATGACACAGTAGCAGCGCGCAAAGCACGCCGCTTCTACTATAACTATGCTAGAAGAGTGGCGTGACTATTGGAAATGAACTGGCCATGTTACTATGGCATGTGAACAGTTGAATGTTCTTGACGTATATTCTAGAACATGCTAGATAAATCCAGTAGCAACATTCCAAAACTATATAAACATCAGCTCCACTAGGACCCTCTCTATCAAAGTTATTAATATAAAACATATATTATATATTTCCTATCTATGAATTACTGTGGTTTCTCAGTGCCTTTCTCCAGCAGCTTCACCACCGCCTCGTGACCTTTTACTGCAGCCCATGACAGCGGCGTCCGACCATTGCTAGATCTAGTCTCCAGCTCAGCGCCTTTCTCTAGGAGCAGCTTCACCACCGCCTCGTGACCATTTTCTGCAGCCCATGACAGCGGCGTCCGACCATTGCTAGATTTAGTCTCCAGCTCAGCGCCTTTCTCCAGCAGCAGCTTCACCACCGCCTCGTGACCATTTTCTGCAGCCCATGACAGCGGCGTCCGATCAAAATTTTTGTCCTTAGTCTCCAGCTCAGCGCCTTTCTCCAGCAGCAGCTTCACCACCGCCTCGTGACCTTTTACTGCAGCCCATGACAGCGGCGTCCGATCAAAATTTTTGTCCTTAGTCTCCAGCTCAGCGCCTTTCTCCAGCAGCAGCTTCACCACCGCCTCGTGACCATTTCCTGCAGCCCATGACAGCGGCGTCCGACCATTCTTTGAATGCGACAACAGCGGCGACCGAGAATTCTCTAGG